>Ga0315271_10003311_pt1 | contig 10183 bp, 6 predicted proteins | sample C3_top_MG_FD_204664 | JGI IMG/M metagenome (GOLD analysis project Ga0315271, IMG submission 204664) | Sediment microbial communities from Yellowstone Lake, YNP, Wyoming, USA - C3_top | ecosystem: Environmental > Aquatic > Freshwater > Lake > Sediment | place: USA: Wyoming | collected 2017-08-01
CTGGTTGATGTCGCCAGTCCCCTTCGGCATGACGCGCGACCAGCTGGTGCTGAAGCGATAGGCACGCGCCCCCAGATCGGCCATCAGCCGGACGTCCTCCGGGTAGCGGTGGTAGTGGTCGCAGGCGACGTCGCCCGTGCTGCCATCGGCGATCGCGCCCGGCTGGCGGGCGAAGGTGTCCCAGACCGACGGTCCACGGCCGTCCTCGGACGCTGCTCCCTCGATCTGGTAAGCGGAGGCGGCGAAGCCCCAGGTGAAGTCAGCCGGGAAGGCCTGGGCGAGCCGGGCTGGGTCGGTATCGAACTCGGGCGATGTACTCATCCGTGGATCGTATCCGCTTCAGCGTGAAGGACGATCGCCTCGATCGGTCGCACCCCGATGCGCGATCCGACCGTGGGCGTGGCCTGGTCGTGGCTCGAGAGCACGACCCTCCACGGACCGGTGGATGGGGGCAGCTCGATCTCGCCACCGCGAAGGCCAAACCGCACCACCACCAGCGCGGCATCATCGCCTGCCCGCCGGAGATAGGCGAGGACGTCGGGGTCGCCCACGTCGACGAGCGTGAGGTCACCGGTGCGCAGCGCCGTTGACTCTCGCCGAAGCGCGAGGAGCCGCCGGTAATGGGCCAGGACCGAGCTCGCTGACGCCTGCTGGCGTTCGACGTTCCGTGACGCCGCATCCGGCGGGATGGGCAACCATGGCTCACCACTCGTGAAGCCGGCCTTCGTGTCGCCGGTCCATGCCATCGGCGCTCGGCATCCATCGCGGTTCCACCAGTCCGGCATCCGCACAGCCGCACGATCCTGGGCGCGGTCGCGGGGAACGGAGATGTCCTGCGCGCCGATCTCCTCTCCGTAGTAGAGGAAGGGTGTCCCTCGCAGGGTGAGCTCGATCGTTGCGGCAGCCTTCGCCACGGCATCGGCCGTCGCCGCATCGCTGCGACCGAGCGTCTGCAGATGCCGCGAGACATGGCGCGACTGATCGTGGTTGGACAGCACGATCGCCGGCCAGCGACCGGACCAGGCGGCCTCGCGGGCGGCGATCGCCGCGCGGAAGGACGTCGCCGTCCACTCCGTCTCGAGGAGGAGCCAATCGAACACGAGGTGGCGAGGTGCCCAGTACGAGACAGCCGCTTCGATGCCGTTCGTGAACAGCTCGCCGACCGTCGCCGTCCCCGGCCGGGAGTCGACGATGCCTCGGAACTCGGCAAGGAGCTCGTGCAGCTCCGGCTGGTCCTTGTCGTATAGGTGCTCCTGGCTGTCCCAGGGGATCGGACCGCCCACCGCGATCTCCGGGTTCGACGGCATCTCGGCCGCCTTGACGAACGCATTGAAGACGTCGAGCCGGAACCCATCGACGCCGCGATCGAGCCAGCCCGTCACCATCGACCACATCTCCGTGCGAAGCACGGTGCAGCGCCAATTCACGTCGGGCTGCTCGGGCAGGAACGTGTGGAGGTAGAACTGCTCTCGCCGAGGCTCCCACGCCCAGGCCGACCCGCCGAACCACGAAAGCCAGTTGTTCGGCGGCTCCGGTCGACCATCGCGATCCCACCCGGACGGATCCCGCCAGAGAAAGAAGTCGGCGAATGGTCCGGTCTTCGACTGGCGCGACTGCACGAACCACGGATGCAGGTCGCTGGTGTGGTTCATCACCAGGTCGAGGATGACGCGGATGCCTCGTCGATGGCATCCGTCGATCAACCGATCGAGGTCGGCCAGCGTCCCGAAGACGGGATCGATCGCCGTGTGATCCATGATGTCGTAGCCGCCATCGAGCATGGGTGACAGGTAGATCGGGGAGAGCCAGATGGCGTCTACGCCGAGCGAATCCGCTCCGCCGGCCAGATGGTCCAGATGGTCGATGAGCCCCGGGAGGTCGCCGACCCCGTCGCCGTTCGAGTCGGCGAAGCTTCGTGGGTACACCTGGTAGACGACGCCGTCCCGCCACCATCGACTGGCGGCGTCCAGGTTGGCGGCGGATGCTGACCCTGGGATCGTCATCGGAGACCTCGCAGACCCTCGCTCGACGCGTGCCCTCAAACTCGGCTGCAGCCGTGCCCTCTCCTTGAGGCGCGCCTGAAGTATGTGGGCGTGCTACACGTCCTGCCCGGACAAGGGTCAGACCGGTCCCACGGCGATCGGCAGGGCCACGACCTCCACGGACTCATCACGACCGCGGACTTCCACGGTGCGATGCTGAAGGCCGGGCGCGTCGACTCCGGCCGCCTCGGCGGCCTTGATCGAGACGAGAAACTCGCCACTGGCTGCCTCGCTGGCGAGGCGAGCCGTCGTGTTCACCACGTCCCCGAGCGCCGTGAAATCGTTGACGATGTCATCGGTGGCCGTCGAACCCACGAAAGCGACGCCGGTGTGGACGGCGGCGCCGACCGGGATCGGGCCGGTCGGTGTCGCATCTGCGCGCCCGGCTCGCGAGAGCAGGCGACGTCCCGCCGCGACCGCCGCCGCCGCGTGATAGTCGCCGCTGATACCACCGAAGAAGAGCCCGATGACCTCATCACCCACGAATTTGTCGACGATCCCCCCGCTCTCGAGCACGGCCTCGGACGCGATTCGGTAGAAGCGGTTCAGGAAGGCACTGAAGTCTGTCGGCGACAGGTGCTCGCCGATCGAGGTCGAGCCACGGATATCCGCGAACAGGAGGCTCACGGGGATCTCCGCCCCTTGAACCCCCATCCTCTGCAGATCCTTGATGCAGAAGTTGCAGATGGTCGGGTTGCCCGCGAAGCGACCGAAGCCCAGGTGACGGAGAACGGCCCCGCCAGGTCCGGCAAAGGGCGCCGCGCACATCTTGCAGTTAGGCCCCCTGGGCACACGGCGGAAGACGCGTCGCATGGCGGCGCTCCCCCGGCTGTAGCCGGTCAGGAACTCGTGCATCTCTTCCTGGGGCGTGTGCTTGCCCATGACCTGCAGACTCTAGCGACGCGATGGCCGGGGAGCAATGAACGCCCGATCGGTGGCGTCAGGCGAGGGTCGCCTCGATGACGTTCGGTTTGCCCTGAGGCCGGGAACGAATCGATGAGAGCCCCTGCAGGCCGAGACCAGCCGCCACGAGCGCGCCGCCGGCCCATCCGGCGAGGCCCAGCTGCTCCCCGAGGATGAACACCCCGAGGAGGGTTGCAATGAGTGGTTCGGCCAGAACGAGGGTCGCGGTCGGTCCCGCCGGCAGCACGCGGAGACCGCGACCAAACAGGAAGTAGGCGATGGTGGTCGTGGCGATGCCCAACCACAGCGCCACGGCGAGTCCCTGGGCTGATGCGATCCAGGCCGCTCCCGACGTCAGCAGGACCGGCAAGAGGATGAGCCCGCCGAGGCTGAACGCAGATGCCATGACCTCGGGGGCGTGGGCCCCAGCGTTCATCAGCCGCTTCGCGGCGACGGTGTAGACGGCATACCCGAAGCCGGATGCAAGCGCCAGCAGCAGCCCGCCGGCTTCGACGCCGGGTTGCCTGCTGCCGTCGAACGTCAGGAGCACGAGTCCGGCGAGGCAGACCGCCGTCGAGAACCACCAAGAGCCAGTCGGACGTTCGCGAAGGAGGAGCCAGGACAGGAGTCCGACGAAGATCGGGCCTGAGCCGATCGTTACGAGCGTAGCCATCGCGACGCCCGCGAGCGACACTCCGGCGAAGAATGCGATCTGGTACAGCGCAGTCATCACGCCCGCCACGAATCCCCAGCGGTTTCGCCAGAGCGAGATCGCCGAGCGTCGGCTGCCGCCGAGCAGCGGCAGCGTGATGATGAGACCAGCGCCGCCGATGACGAGCCGCGCCGAGCCTATCGAAACGGAGCTCGCGCCCGGGGGAGCGAAGGAGGCCGTCGTCCCCGTCGTCCCGAACAGTACCGCGGCGCCTAGGACCTCAAGAACGCTTCTGCGCTGCTGCGCCGAGTGATCAGGCATCCCGGGATCGTGAGGCCGCCGCCGGTCTCCGGTCAAACGCGGGGCCTGCCCGTTCCAATGGCCTCGGTGGGCCTACGTCACGCCCAGTCCGATCGGGCACGAGACACCGGTCGAGTGATCAGGGCAATACCCCCCGGGGTTCTTGTCGAGGTACTGCTGGTGATAGTCCTCGGCGTAGTAAAACGTGCCGAGTGGGGCGATCTCCGTGGTGATGGTACCGAAGCCGGCAGGCGATAGCCGCGCTTGGTAGGCATCGCGCGAGGCCTCCGCCAGGGCGGGTTGCTCGTCGTCCGAGGTGAGAATCAGGGAGCGGTATTGGGTGCCGACGTCGTTGCCCTGACGCATGCCCATCGTGGGGTCGTGGTGCTCCCAGAAAAGCTTCAGCAGCTGCTCGTAGGTCACGCGGGTCGCGTCGTACGCGACCTGGACCACCTCGGCGTGACCGGTCTTGCCGGAGCAGGCCTCGCGGTAGGTCGGGTTCGGGGTATAGCCCCCGGCATAGCCCACGGCGGTGCTGACCACGCCCGGGGCCTGCCAGAACGACTTCTCAGCACCCCAGAAACAGCCAAGGCCGAAGACCGCGGTCCGTGTGCCATCCGGCCACGGGCCGGCGATAGGCGTTCCCAGGACCGTGTGCAGACCCGGCGTATCGATCGGGTCCGGACGACCGGGGAGTGAGTCGGTGGGGGAGGGCATGGACGGTTGGCGAGAAGGCAGGAACCACATGACGGCAGTCTATCGCGGGTTCATGACGGCCCGGTGACGCGCCGAGCTATGGCGCGCGGGTGATCCGGACATCGTCGATCTCGACCTCGACCAGGTTGTTGATTCCGCCATCGGCGGCTTCGAACCGGAGGTGGATCGGCTGGCCGGCCCACGCGTCCATGGAGATCGACGCCGTCCGCCAGACTCCGTCCACGTCAGAGGCCTTGCCGGTCCTCAGGAATACGACCGTCCGGGTCCCGTCCTCTGCTTCCACGGTCGCGCGCAGGTAGTCCGCGGCGCGGGCCCGGGCGTCATGGGCGAACACGTAGCGGAAGGTGAACTTCTGGCCCGCTGTCGGCGGCAGCCGGATGACCGCGGAGCGGATGGTCGTCCGCCCATCGAGGTCGTAGCTATTCGCACTGACGCCGGCCGGCGCCCCGGTCACCAGCGCCATGGACCCGGATGTCGTCGTGCCCAGTTGCTTGGCCCCGAAATAGGTGGTGCCAGCGGGGTTGCCCCGCACGAAGCGTGCCGACGCCCGGGCCGTATCGGTGCCATCCGGGTTCACGACCCAGCCGCGACGGACCTCCATGTCGTCGTCGTAGGCGCCGCAGCGCGCGGTCCGCACGACGGCGCCCCGGATGCTCAACGGGCACCACGCCTGCTCCATGAGGTACAGGACGGCTTCCTTGTTGCGGCCGGTCTCGCTCGCGATGAGCGCGTCATCCGAGTAGATCCGGGCAGACATCTCGAACGTGTACGCGAATGTCCGGTAGGTGCCGTACAGGTAGTCGCGGCTCGTCCCGGAGCTGATGTACAGGTCACTTGCCTGTTCCGGCTTGTAGCCGTTCGTGCTGGCCATGTGCCGGCCGATGGCCACCAGCGCGGCGTAGTCGTCCCTGGTCATGTCCGACGGGATGTTCGCCGTCGTGTAGCCGTAGGGCCACATGACCAGGCGCCCATTCTCGTGGAAGGAGATCGCCGTCCTGATCTGCTGGCGTCCGTCCACGACGCGACTGGCCAGGAAGGCCCGCATGGCACGCGTTTCCGGTGCCGAGAACGCGGCCGGGCCGCGGTACGTGCTGGCGGCCGGGTTCTTGCTGGTCCGGCCGCCGCCGCCCCAGCGGTAGCCGTAATTGCGGTTGAGGTCCGTGCCCACGTACGTGCTGCCAGGCGTGGGTTGGCGGTTCTTGCGCCAGTAGTGGAACCTGCCGTGGGAGATGTCGTACTCGGCCCCGTCCGGGTTGACCAGGAAGACGATCCAGATCTCACGCGTGTCGACGATCCTGGTGATCCTGGGATCCGTCCCGTAGCCGTCCACCAGCCAGTGCATGATCCGCAGGGTCATCTCGGCGGCCATGTGCTCGTCCGCGTGGTGGCCTCCGTCGAACAGCACTTCCGGCTCCGCCTCGTCCGTGGCCACGTTGTCGGAGATCTTGACTGCCCACAGGTCCCGTCCCTGGTAGCTCTTGCCCAGCGAGAACCGCTTGACGATATCCGGATGTGCCGCCGCCACGGCCGCCGTTTCCGCTGCGATCTCCGTGTAGCTGTGGTAGCCCGTGAAGCCCTTGGGGAACTCCGTGGCCAGGACCGCGGTCGGTAGTGCCACGATGAGGCCCAGGGCGACGACGAGCGCGCGGACCGGGCCGGGAAGGTGCCCACGTCGGTCGGTCATGGCGCCATGGTGGCCGATGTTCGGCATCCTGGCCAATCCACGGATGGTCCGCCGATCCCGGCCCAGTCGTCCTGCCGCCCCGAACCATGCGTCCTGCGTCGCGGTCCGGCTCCCGCCACCCGGGAACCCCTCACGTATCCTCTGCGCAACCGCCAGCCCGGAGGACCGCATGACGACCACCCAACGCTACTCGATCGATATCAGGCAAGCCGGTGCCGCCTGGGTCCCGCGCGCCACGCTGGGCAGCGCCGACTACGCCAGCTCGGAGGTCTACGAGGCGGAGCGAGAGCGGATCTGGTGGGGCGACTGGGTGTGCGTCGGGCGGAGCGCGGAGATCGCCGAGCCGGGCGAGTACATCGTCCGCGACCTCGCCGGTGAGTCCATCTTCCTGGTACGGAACCGTCAACGTGAGCTGCGCGGCTTCTACAACGTGTGCAGCCACCGTGGCACGAAGTTCCTCGACGACTGCGAAGGGACGGGCAAGGTCAAGAAGGCATTCAAGTGTCCGTACCACGCGTGGTCCTTCGACCTGGACGGCAACCTGGTCGCGTCGCCCAACGTCCACGAAGACGATGCCTTCGAGCGCGCGTACTACCCGCTCTACGACTTCGCTGTGGACGAGTACGCCGGTTTCCTGTTCGTCAACCTGGCCAAGGGACCCGTCCGGCCGCTGATGGAGGCGCTGCTGGACGGCGCCGAGACGATCACCGCGTACGAGCGCTTCCGGATGGCCGAACTGCGGCCGGGGGCGCGGATCGTGTACGAAGTGAAGGCTAACTGGAAGATCGTGGTCGAGAACTACAACGAGTGCCTGCACTGCCCGCAGATCCACCCGGAGCTGGTGTCGGTCATCCCGCTGTACCGGTTCGGGGAGGTCTGGGACGACGAGTCCACGGATGCCGGCAACCGGATGGTGGACGAGGCCACCAACTTCAGCGTGACCGGCACGTCGCCGCTGCCGCAGTTGCCGGGCCTGGATCCCGACGACTACCACATGTACTTCGGCACGTACGAGTTCCCCAACCTGATGGTGAACCTGCACCCGGACAGCATGATGACCTACATCGCGATGCCCAGGGGCCCGAACCGCACGACCGTCATCTCCGAGTTCTATTTCAGGCCGGAGACGATCGCGGACCCCGCCTTCGACCCGTCCGCCCTGGTGGAGTTCTGGGACCTCATCAGCAGGCAGGACTGGGAGGTTGTGGAACGGGCCCAGACGGGTGTCTCGTCGCGAGCCTTCACCCGCGGTGTCTACCCGCGCCAGGACCGCTTCCTGTACTGGTTCAACGAGGAGTGGCGCACGCGCATGGGTCGGGAGCGCCTGGGCTGAACGAAGGTCCCATCACATCCCTATCGAGCGGCGGTGCAGAGGTGCACCGCAATGTCCCGAAACGGGCAGTTCGAGGGGGTCTGGTGTGTTGCGTCTAGCGCACCGAGTAGTACCGTTGGCGTCCCGATGGGGGACTGGCGACATCTGCCGCCGGTGGATTCGGAATAGTGCCCGCCGATGGTCCAGTGCACCACGGGTTCGCGGTCAAGCGTTCGCAATCATCTTCTGCCTCTTTCCTTCTTGACTGCACCCAGGGTCCCAGGACACATGCCGATTCCCGTGAACGGGGACGGTGTCTTCGAGATTGGCTGAGACCTGCCAAGGGGATCCAGCGGCTGGCACGGAGAGCGAGGGACGCTGGTGTTCAGCTACTCGAATCAGCGGGATCGGACCATCCGCTTCATGGTCCTCCTCCAAGTCTTGATGCTCGTCATGGCGCTCTTCGCGCCAATCCCTGCCGCGGCCGCAGATCCCAGTGCGGACCCAAGTGCGACCCCGCCGGCGGCCGATCCGAGCTCACCGCCGAGCGCGGACCCGAGCGTCGCGCCGGCTCCGAGTCCGGATCCCAGCGTGGCGCCGAGCGCCGATCCCGGCGTGGCCCCGACTCCTGACCCAAGCGTGGCCCTGGATCCCAGCGTGGCGCCGAGCGCCGATCCCAGCGTGGCCCCGACGCCGGACCCGACAGCAGAGCCCACCCCCGCACCGACCCCCGAACCGACCGCCGAGCCGACGGTCGCGTACACGCCCAGCGGCCCGGCCTCGATCGCGAGCGACCAGGGCGACTACCCGCCCGGCGGCACTGTAACGCTGACCGGCTCGAACTGGTACACGGGCGAGAGCGTGCACATCTACGTGAACGACGACTGGGGCAGCAGCTGGAGTCGGAACGTCGACGTCATCGCTGATACGGACGGCAATATCACCGATACGTTCAACCTCCCCAACTGGTTCGTGGCCGACTACTCCGTCGTCGCCACGGGTTCATCCGGATCGGTGGTGCACGCGGCATTCACCGATTCCAACCCGAGCGGCATCAATGTGGTCGCGCCCACCAGCGTCACGATCATTCAAGGATCGACCGCGAACTACGGCACCCTGACCGTTTCGGCCGGTGGCAATGCCAACCCCTGCAATACGACCCTCAGTGTGGCTTCCGGCCTCCCGGCTGGAGCCGCCGCGGTATTCGGGACCAATCCGGTCCAGACGACAAGTAGTACCGCGACATCTTCCCTCAGCGTTACCACCTCGGGCTCAACGCCCCCGGGCACGTACACATTCCAGGTGAGCGGGCTAGATTCGGTGCCCGCTACCCCCCCGGGAGGCTCGTGCGAAGGGTCAGCTACCACAGGTCCCTCCAACACTCTGACCCTGATCGTCAACCCGAAGATCAACGCGACGACCACCGCGTCCAGTGCCACGGCAACCTACGGGGCGGCCTCGGTGACCCTCAGCGCCACGGTGACCCCGGCGAGCGGGGCGGCAGTTGGTGCTGGAAGCGTGACCTTCACGATCAAGAGTGGGCCCACGACCATCGGCTCAGTTACGTCGGGAACCGTCACGGCGGGCGCCGCGAGTGCGACCTTCTCGCTGACAAGCGTCAATGCGGGCACCTACACGATCGCGGCCGCCTACAGCGGCAGCGCCAGCCACAACGCCAGCAATAACTCCGCGCAGAGCCCGGCCCCAACATTGACGATGGACAAGGCCGCCACCGCCACGACGGTGACGTGTCCCGCCGGTCCGCACGCCTACACCGGCTCGGCGCAAACGCCTTGCTCGGCGTCGGTAAGCGGTCCCGGGCTGAGCCAGTCCCTAACGGTCAACTACACCGCCAACACAAACGCCGGCACCGCCACGGCTAGCGCGAGCTATCTCGAGAGCACCAACTACTTCGGCAGTAGTGACAGCGGCACGTTCACGATCAACCAGGCCGCCTCGCTCGTCACCGTCACCTGCACGGCCGGCGCGCCCCACACCTACACCGGCCTGGCCCAGACGCCGTGCACCGCGACCGCGTCCGGCGCCGGCATGGCCCCGGTCGACGTGACCGCCTCGCTCGCCTACGCCACCAACACCAACGCCGGCCCCGCCACGGCCATCGCCTCCTGGAGCGGTGACGGCAACCACACCGGCAACACCGGCTCGGGCGGCTTCACGATCGCCAAGGCGACCCTGACCGTCACGCCCGATGACCAGGCGCTCACGTACGCCGATGCCGTCCCGGGCGCGGGCTTCTACACGTTCGGCGTCACCGGCTTCGTCCTCACCCAGGGCGGGCCCCCGATCACGGCCGCCGGCTACGTGGCGCCGACGTGCGGCTCCGCGTACACGGCCACGACCCCGGTCAGCGCCTCGACGCTCGACATCACCTGCTCGGGCGGCACGGCCGACAACTACACGTTCGACACCAGCGCCACGGCGGAGCTCACGATCAACCAGGCCGCCTCGCTCGTCACCGTCACCTGCACGGCCGGCGCGCCCCACACCTACACCGGCCTGGCCCAGACGCCGTGCACCGCGACCGCGTCCGGCGCCGGCATGGCCCCGGTCGA
>Ga0315271_10003312_pt1 | contig 10183 bp, 3 predicted proteins | sample C3_top_MG_FD_204664 | JGI IMG/M metagenome (GOLD analysis project Ga0315271, IMG submission 204664) | Sediment microbial communities from Yellowstone Lake, YNP, Wyoming, USA - C3_top | ecosystem: Environmental > Aquatic > Freshwater > Lake > Sediment | place: USA: Wyoming | collected 2017-08-01
TCGAAGCGATCGAGAAACGGCACCTCGGTGAAGAGCATCGTGAGGTTGGCGGCAAAGCGTGGCATGTGCGGCTCCGGGTTCAGTCGAGCAAACCGATGGCCGTCGGCGCGTCGGCGATCGACAGCGCCAACTCCTCGAACTCGTTGACGGCGTCGATCTCGGTGCCCATCGAGATGTTGGTCACGCGCTCGAGCATGACCTCGATCACCACCGGCACCTGGAACTCGGCCATCCAGCGGTTGGCCTGCTCGATGGCCGGCTTGATCTCTTCCTGCTTGTACACGCGGATCGCCTTGCAGCCCAGGCCCTCGACGACGGCCTTGTGGTCGACGCCGTAACCTTGCAACTGCGGCGCGTTGATGTTTTCGAAGCCGAGCTGCACGCAGTAGTCCATGTTGAAACCGCGCTGGGCCTGGCGGATCAGGCCGAGGTAGCTGTTGTTGACCAGCATGTGGATGTAGGGCAGCTTGAACTGCGCGCCGACGGCCAGCTCTTCGATCATGAACTGGAAGTCGTAGTCGCCCGACAGCGCGACGATCGTGCGCTTGGGGTCGGCGGCGCGCACGCCCAGCGCGGCCGGAATGGTCCAGCCCAGCGGGCCGGCCTGGCCGCAGTTGATCCACTGCCGCGGGCCGAAGACATGCAGGAACTGCGCGCCGGCGATCTGCGACAGGCCGATCGTCGAGACGTAGGTCGTGTCGCGCGGAAAGTTGTTGTTCATGCACTGGTACACGCGCTGCGGCTTCATCGGCACCGCTTCGTAGTTGGTCTTGCGCAGCAGCGTGCGTTTGCGCTCGCGGCATTGCTCGACCCAGGTGCTGCGATCCTTCAGCTTGCCCGCGGCCTTCAGCTCCTTGGCCACGGCGATGAACTGTTCGAGCGCGGCCTTGGCGTCGGAGACGATGCCGAAGTCGGGCGAAAACACGCGGCCGATCTGCGTCGGCTCGATGTCGACGTGGATGAACTTGCGGCCCTTGCAATAGACCTCGGGTGAACCGGTGTGGCGATTGGCCCAGCGGTTGCCGATGCCGAGCACGAAGTCGCTGGCCAGCATCGTCGCGTTGCCGTAGCGGTGGCTGGTTTGCAGGCCGCACATGCCGGCCATCAGCGGGTGGTCGTCGGGGATCGTGCCCCAGCCCATCAGGGTCGGGATCACCGGCACGCCGACCAGCTCGGCGAACTTGACCAGCAGGTCCGACGCGTCGGCATTGATGATGCCGCCGCCGGCGACGATCAAGGGCCGCTCGGCCGCCTGCAGCATTTCGATCGCCTTGACCGCCTGCTTGCGCGTCGCCGCGGGCTTGTATACCGGCAGCGGCTCATAGGTCTCGATGTCGAACTCGATCTCGGCCATCTGCACGTCGAACGGCAGGTCGATCAGCACCGGGCCCGGCCGGCCCGAGCGCATCAGGTGAAACGCCTGCTGGAACGCACCCGGCACCTGCGCCGGCTCGAGCACGGTGGTGGCCCACTTGGTCACCGGCTTGACGATGGCGGTGATGTCCACCGCCTGGAAGTCTTCCTTGTGCAGCCGCGCCCGCGGTGCCTGGCCGGTGATGCACAGGATCGGGATTGAATCGGCCTGCGCCGAGTACAGCCCCGTGACCATGTCGGTGCCGGCCGGGCCCGAGGTGCCGATGCAGACACCGATGTTGCCGGCCTTGGCCCGCGTATAGCCCTCGGCCATGTGCGAGGCGCCCTCGACGTGGCGCGCCAGCACGTGGGCGATGGTCTGGCGCTCGCGCAGTTGCGCGTACAGCGGGTTGATGGCCGCACCGGGCACGCCGAAGGCCTGGGTGATGCCTTCCTTCTCCATCACCAGTACCGCGGCCATCGCCGCCTTCATCTTGGCCATCTGGGTCTCCTGAAATCGATGGCGTGATCGTCCGCCGCGCAGGCCCCGGCGTGAAGACCGGTCGGGGCATCTTTGCTATTCCGCGGTGGAATACCGGAGCCGTGGGCAGCTACCATCCGGGCCATGGATCGTGTAGCCGCCGTCGCCCTCTTCATCCGCATCGTCGAGACGGGTAGTTTCAGCAAGGCCGCGGCTGGTTGCGGCATCACCCAGCCCACTGCCACCAAGGCCGTGGCCGCGATGGAGCGGCGTCTGGGCGCGCGCCTGCTGCACCGCACGACGCGCGGCGTGAGCCCGACCGAGGTGGGTAGCCTCTACTACGACAAGTGCAAGGCCATCGCGCACGAGATCGAGGCCGCCGACAACCTGGCCACGCTGATGCAGAGCGGCGTGGGCGGCACGCTGCGCATCTCCACCTCGGTGGCGTTCGGCCGCCGCGTGCTGGTGCCGCTGTCCATCACCTACATGCGCGAGCACCCCGGCCTGACGGTGGATCTGGGCTTCGACGACCGCTACGTCAACATGGTCGAGCAGGGCATCGATCTGGCCATTCGCATGGGGCGCCTGGCCGACTCGACGCTCGGCTCGCGCTACCTCGGCCGCAACCCCTGGGTAATGGTGGGGGCACCCGCCTACTTGAAGGCGCGCGGCACCCCCCGCCAGGCCGCCGAGCTGTCGCAGCACGCCTGCCTGGTCTACAGCACCGTGCAGGGCGACGACCGCTGGATGTTGACCGGGCCCGATGGCCGGGAGCTTGCGGTGCCGGTGCGCGGGCCGCTGCGATCGAACAACCTGTCGGCCGTGCTCGCTGCTGCGCGCGAGGGCCTAGGCATCGCCATCCTGCCCTGGTACGTGGCACGTGAGTCGGTGGCCGATGGGACGGTGCAGCCGATCCTCGAACGCCACACCCTGCCGACGCAGGAAATCCACGCCGTGTTCCCTTCGCCGAAGCTGGTGCCGGGCAAGGTGAGCTCGTTCATCGAGCACCTGCGCGGAGCACTGGAGGGGGCATGGTGGGAGCGGCCGGCGCAGAATGCGCAGAACTGATCAGCAGTGATCGGCAGCGCAGTGCCCGAGGCCTGATTCGCAGTCCACCGGGTGAATATCGGTTTCAATGACAACAGGTTCGCGTCCAATCCATGTCGACGAAAACAGCATTTCTGGCTCCCGGTGAAGGTGAGACGGTCTTCTCGGTCAGCTCCACGCCGATCAAGTTCGGTCCCGGCGCACTGCGCGAAGTTGGAGAGGATGCCCGGGCACTCGGCATGAAGCGGGTCGCGTTGTTCGTCGATCCGCATGTGCTGGCCAGCGCTCCCGGCGAGACGGCCATCGCCGCGCTGCGCGCGGCGGGGCTCGACGTCGAGGTCTTTGGCCAGGCGCGCTGCGAGCCAAACAGCGACTCCTTCGAGGCGGCGGCGCTGTTTGCCCGCGAAGGGGCCTTCGACGGCTTCGTCTCGCTCGGTGGCGGCTCGGTGATGGACACCGCCAAGGCGGCCAATCTGCTGTCCACCTACCCCGACGAACTGATCGCCTACATCAACGCGCCGATCGGCAGGGCCAAACCGATTCCGGGCCGACTGAAGCCGCACATCGCCTGCCCGACCACCTGCGGCACCGGCAGCGAGACGACCGGCATCACGATCGTCGACCTGAAATCCGTCGGCCTGAAGACGGGCATCGCCTCGCCTTGGCTGAAGCCCTCGCTTGCGATCATCGATCCAACGACCACCGAGACGCTGCCGGGCGGCGTCGTCGCGGCAACCGGCTTCGATGTGCTTACCCATGCCGTCGAGTCGTATACGGCGCGGCCTTATACCAGCCGGCCGCGGCCGGCCCATCCGTCGCAGCGACCGCCGTACCAGGGTTCGACGCCGTACAACGACATCGGCGCGATCGCCGCCATCCGCCTTGGCGGCAAGTACCTCGTTCGCGCCGTGCGCGACGCAAGCGACATTGAAGCGCGCCACCAGTTGATGTTTGCATCGACGCTGGCCGGCCTCGCCTTCGGCAGCGCCGGCGTGCACATCCCCCACGCCATGTCCTACTCGGTTGCCACGCTCAAGCACGAGTTCACCGCCGCCGGTTATCAGGAGCGCGAGGCCATGGTTCCGCACGGCATCGCGGTCGTGATCAACGCCCCGGCCGCCTTCCGCTTCACCGCTTCGGCCAATCCGGCTCGGCATCTGGAGGCGGCTGCCGCCTTGGGGGTCGACGTTGCCGGCGCGGCGCCCGAAGACGCAGGCCGCATCCTCGCCGAGGCCTTCATTTCGCTGATGCGGGCGACCGCGCTGCCGTCCGGCATCGCCGCGCTGGGCTACGGCGACGCCGATGTTCCGGCCCTGGCCGAAGGGGCCTTCGCCCAGCAGCGCCCGCTCGCGATGGCGCCGCGCGGCGTCTCCAAGCTGGACCTGGAGTCCATCTACCGCGACGCCATGCATTACTGGTGAGGGCCGGGGGCGCTCGGCGTCAGAACGGGGCGGCAGCCCGGAGTCGGCCGCCGATGTTGACGTGTCGCCGCTGGCCGACGCCGTTGAATCCCATTTCCGTCGGTCAGCCGCGCTGTGGTGGGGGACCGGACTCGGCCAGGAGGAGACGCCAGCTCACCCATAAAGCCGTCGCTCGTTCGGCCCATAGCGGTCTTTGAAAATCAGCTCGGGCGACGATGAGATCAACAATAACCTCATGACGGCAGGTGCACGCGGACAGTCACGCCATGGGGTCGTCGATCGTCCACCAGTGGCACCGCCATGTCCGGCTGCGCGATGCCATCCACGCTCACGCCGGCGGCGCCGTCTTGCGCGCTGGCTTGCGTGACATCGATCCGGTAGTGCGTTGCGCGGTGGCGGTAGTCCAGCGCGAAGCCCGGCCAGCCCGGGGGCAGGCACGGCGCCAGGTGCAGCCGGGCGCCGTGGGTGGTGGTCGATAGGCGCAGTCCCAATAGCGACTCAATGACCAGGCGGTACATCCAGCCCGCCGAGCCGGTGTACCAGCTCCAGCCGCCGCGCCCGATGTGGGGCGCCACGCCGTACACATCGGCCGCCATCACATATGGCTCGACCTTGTAGGTCGCAAGGCCGGCCGCGTCACGCGCATGGTTTAGCGGGTTGATGAGGTTCAGTAGCGCCCACGCGCGCTCGCGCTCGCCCAAGGCAGCGAAGGCCATCGCGGCCCAAATCGCGCCGTGCGTGTACTGGCCGCCGTTCTCGCGCACCCCTGGCACGTAGCCGCTGATGTAGCCCGGGTTAGGCAACGGGTGGTCGAACGGTGGGTCGAGCAGCTGCACCAACCCACGCTCCGGGCGCACAAGTCGTGATTGCACTGCGTCCATCGCCAGGCGCGAGCGCGCCGTGTCGCCGGCGCCCGACAGCACCGACCAGCTTTGCGCGATCGAATCGATCTGGCATTGCGCACTCGCGGCCGACCCGAGCGGCGTGCCGTCGTCGAAGTAGGCGCGGCGGTACCACGCGCCGTCCCAACCGTGGACGTCGAGACGGTCACGCAGTTGCGCATGCTCGGCGTCGCAACGCGCGGCAAAGGCGGCATCGCCATGCTGCGTCGCGAGGCCGGCGAACTGGCGCAGCACGTCGCACAGGAAGAAGCCGAGCCAGACGCTTTCGCCCTGACCGCGGTGGCCGACCAGGTTCATGCCGTCGTTCCAGTCACCGCCGCCCATCAACGGCAGGCCGTGCGCACCGTAGCGCAAGCCGTGTTGGACCGCGCGCATCGCATGCTCGTACACGCTGGCGGTCTGCGCCGAGCGGGTGGGTAGGTCGTAGTACGAGTCATCGTTCGGATTCAGCGGCCGGCCGTCGAGGAAGGGTGCCGGCTCGGCGAGCACGCCCGTGTCGCCGGTGGCCTCGACATAGCGGCACAGCGCGAGCGGCAGCCACAGATAGTCGTCGCTGATGTGCGTGCGCACGCCACGCCCGGCCGGCGGATGCCACCAGTGCTGCACGTCGCCCTCCAGGAACTGGCGGCCAGCGCACAGCAGCAGGTGATCGCGCAGCAACTGGGGCTGGGCGTGCACGAGCGCCATCGCGTCCTGCAGCTGGTCGCGGAAGCCGAACGCGCCGCCGGACTGGTAGTAGCCGCTGCGCGCCCACAGGCGGCAGGCCAGTGTCTGGTACACGAGCCAGCCGTTGGCCAGCACGTTGAGCGCCGGGTCGGGCGTGTGCACCTGCACGGCGCCCAGCGTGTGGCGCCAGTGGCGGATCACCGCGTCGAGCGCCTCGCCCGCCGCTGCGGCGCTGGGAAAACGCTGCACCAGCTGATCGGCCTCGTCGGTGCTGCGGCCCATGCCGAGCCGGAACACGATCTCGCGAGACTGGCCCTCGGCCAATTGCAGTGGCACATGGATCGCGGCGCAGGGGTCGAGCGCCGCGCCAGTGCGGCCCGACAGCCGCACGCGACTTAGCGCGGCCGGGTGGCGCATCGAGCCGTTGCGCCCGATGAACTCGCTGCGATCACCACTGATGGTACTGAATGCACGGTGCGCGTCGTCGACGACGAAAAAGCCGACCCAGTCACCGTGGTCGTTGCTGTACGGGTTGCGTGCATACAGCGCACCGCTGTCCGGCGCGATCGCGGTCACCACATGGGGCGCCGTTTTGGCGCGCAGGTCGCCCAGCACCCATTCGACGTAGCCGGTGGCCGACAGCCGCCGCGCCCGGTTGGAGCGGTTGTGCAGCCTCAGCACCGAGAACTTGACCGCGGTGTCCAAGGCCACGAAGACCTGCAGTCGCGATTCGATGCCGTCTTCGACGTGCTCGAAGACACTGACGCCGAAGCCGTGGCGCGTGACGTAGGGTGCTTTACCGGGGCAGGGCAGCGAGGTCGGCGACCAGAAGTGGCCGGTTTCTTCGTCGCGCAGGTAGATCGCCTCACCGCTGCAGTCCGTGACCGGGTCGTTGTGCCAGGGCGTCAATCGCAACTCGTGTGCGTTCTCGCACCAGGTGTAGGCCGCACCGGCCTCGGAGACGACAGTGCCGAAACGCGGGTTGGCCAGCACGTTGACCCACGGTGCGGGCGGCCGCACGCCGGCCGGCGGGGCGATTACGTATTCACGGCCGTCGGGCGTGAAGCCGCCCACGCCGTTGAACAGCGCCAGTTCGGTCACCGCGATGGCCGTGACGGCTTCAGCACGATGTGGCTGCGTGGGCAGCAGTGGTGTGGTGCGGCGCTCGGGCGGCAACTTGCGCGCCACCTGCTCGGCCAGCGTGCCGCGGCCGTCGTCGAGCACGACTCGCGCCACCGACTGCAGCAGCACGCGGTCGTCCTGCGAAATCTGCCCGGCCTGGCGCACGAAGATCCCACCTGGCCGGTCGATCACATGCGCCTCCACGCCGGCCGCGATCAGACCCATGATCTGTTCCTGCAAGCGCTGGCGGTAGAGGTCGCGCTCCTCGTTCCAGATCACCAGGTCGACCGCCAGGCCCTTCAGCCGCCACCAGGCATGGGCCTGCACCACCTGACGCACCAGCTCCAGGCTGGCGGCCTCGCCCACGCGCAGCAGCACGATCGGCAGGTCGCCCGAGATCGCGTAGCCCCACAGGCCCGACTGGCTGCGTCGGTTGCGCAGCAGCGTGGCGCTCTCGGCGCGCAGCGTGGCCTGCGCATAGATCACCATGCCGGCGAGCCGGCCGTAGAGCTGCGCATCGGCCTCGCTGGCATTGAGTTGGCGCAGCACCACCTGGCCGTGCGTCCACGCCAGCTCGAAGACCCGGTCGGCGAGGCGGCGGTCCTGGTACTTCTCGACCAGCGCCAGACAGGCGGCGCGGTCGTCTGCGATGCCGTAGGCGATGTCGATCAAGGCGGTCTGGTCGGGCAGGAGGGTGATCACGCAGCGGCTGGCTGCCACCGGGTCAAGCACCGAGCCGGCGCTGTTGGACAGTGGCCCATCGCTGCGCAAGGCCTGCGGCGACTCGAGCGAGTGGCCGCGGCCTATGAATCGCGCGCGGTCGGTCTCGTGCGAGATGCCCTCGTGGGCTGCACCATGCACGGCCATCAACTGAAACAGCCAAGGCGTCGGCTCGTCGGGCGCGCGCGGCCGCCGCGTGCACAACAGGGCGGCCGGTTGCGGCAACAGTTCGGTCTGCACGAACAGCTTGCTGAAGGCCGGGTGCAACTCGTCGGCGGTCGCCGGCGCCAGCACCACCTCGGTGTAGCTGGTGATCTCGATGCGGCGGCGCACCCGGCTGCTGTTGGTGATGCGAACGCGGCGCAGTTCGATGTCGTCTTCGGGCGAGACCACGATCTCGGTGTGCGTGTCGAGGCCGAAATCGCGGCGACGAAACTCTGCGCGACCTTCCGAAAAGATCGCCTCGTAGCTCTCGCCTCGCTGCTGCATGGGTTGGTGCGCCGTGGACCAGGCCTCGCCGCTGGCCAGATCGCGCACGTAGCAGAAGCTGCCCCAGGCATCGCAGGTGCTGTCCTCGCGCCAGCGTGTCAGCGCCAGGTCCTTCCAGCGGCTGTAGCCGCCGCCGGCGTGGGTCACCATCACGTGGTAGCGGCCGTTGGACAGAAGTTGCACCTCGGGTGCGGGGGTGTCGGGCGAGTCGATAACACGGATCGGCGTCTCGGGTGCTTCGAGGGTGACACGCAATGCGGCCCGGTCGGCGGTGTGCGGGTGGAACGCCACGCCGTGCGGCACGCGCTCGTGCAGCAGCAACAGCGTGGCCTGCAATTGCGGGTCGGCCTCGAAGCGCCGTTGCATCGGCTGCCCGAGCAGGTGGTAGGCCAGCGCCAGCAGGCTCATGCCCTGGTGGTGGGCCATGAACGAGTGCACCACCACGCTTGCCCGCCCGCGCGGCAGGCGCGCGGGCGTGTAATCGATGGCCTCATGCAGGCCGAACGTGCCGGCCGCGCCCCCGGCGGCCAGCCGCTGCAGGTTGGCGCAAGCGGCGGCAGGCGCCACCATCAGCGCCATCGCCGAGGCATAGGGTGCGACCACCAGGTCCTCGGCCAGCCCGCGTTTGAGTCCCAGGCCCGGCACGCCGAAGGCGCGGTACTGGTAGTTCAGCGCCGTGTCGGTGGCGTTGTAGCCCGACTCCGAGATGCCCCACGGCACATCGCGCTGGAGGCCGTACTCGATCTGGCGCTGCACGGCGGCACGGGCGGTCTGGTCGAGCAGGGTGTGCTCGTAGCTCGGCATCACCAGCATCGGCATCAGGTACTCGAACATCGAACCGCTCCACGACAGCAGCACCGGCAAGCCGCCGGCCGTGGTCAGCAAGCGGCCGAGGGCGAACCAGCTTTGCTGGCCGGCCTGGCCTTGCGCGATCGCGACGAAGCTGCCCAGCCGCGCTTCCGACGCGAGCAGGTCGTAGTAGCCCGGATCGAGCCGCCGCTCGTCAGCGTTGTAGCCGATGCTCATCAAGTGGCGTGTGCTGTCGTAGAGCAGGCTCTGGTCCATCTCGGCGAGTGCGCCGGCACGCGTGGCCAGATCCAGGGCTGTGGCCAGCCAGGCCTGGGCGTGCGCTCGCGCTTGCGCGCCGGCCGGCGTGGTGTCGGTCTCGGTCGCGCGCCCGGCGAGTTCGCGCATGCTGGGCAGGCGAAGGGCGCTTTGATCGGGCATACCGGGCTGGGTCGCCCACGGTGCTAGCCGCAGCATGTCGTCGCAACCGACCTGGCATTGGCGCGCCAGCGCGTCGGCCCAGCGCCGGGCGTCGCGCCAGGCCGCGTCGGCCTCTGCCGGCTCGGCGGCGGTCAGCGCGGCAAGCACCTCGGCCGCGCAGCGGCTGTGCGCGTTGAGCATGGCGAACGCGGCTTCGAGCGTTGCCGGTGGCGTCTGGCAATCGGTTGCCAGGCGCTGCTCGAAACGCTGCAACGCGTCGCCGACGACGCGCCCGACGCCCGCGGCGATTGCCTCCTGCAGCAGGCCCAGTGTGTCGCGCACGCCATCGCACCAGCGAGGCGCCAGCACCGGCGCGTCGGGCAACGCCAGCAGGCCGGCGCGCAGGGTCAGCAAGTGGCCCGCCAGGTTGCCGCTATCGACGAACGAGACATAGCGCGGGCGCAGCGGCTGCAGGCTCTGGGTGTCGTACCAGTTGTAGAAATGGCCGCGGTGCCGGTCCATGGACGACATCGCCTGAAATGCCCCCGCGGTGCGTTCCACAAGCCGGCCAGCTGAGATGTAGCCGAAGTCGTGAGCCGACAGGTTGGCGAGCAGCGCCAGTCCCATGTTGGTGGGCGAGGTGCGATGCGCCACGCCGGGCGCCGGTGATTCCTGGTAGTTGTCGGGCGGCAACCAGTGATCGTCCAGGCCGACGTACGTATCGAAGAACCCCCAAGTGCGGCGCGACAGGCCGCGCAGGAAACGCAGTTGACCCG
>Ga0315271_10003315_pt1 | contig 10181 bp, 5 predicted proteins | sample C3_top_MG_FD_204664 | JGI IMG/M metagenome (GOLD analysis project Ga0315271, IMG submission 204664) | Sediment microbial communities from Yellowstone Lake, YNP, Wyoming, USA - C3_top | ecosystem: Environmental > Aquatic > Freshwater > Lake > Sediment | place: USA: Wyoming | collected 2017-08-01
GAGGCGGTTCCCGCCCGCCGCCTCCGGGCCGAAGACGCGGCGGTACATGGCGTTGAGCGTGCGATCGTCGGACGGGCGATAGGTGTCGATGATGGCCATGGCGGAAGCGGAGCGGTGGTCGACGGCGCGCCGCGCGGGGGACACGGGAGCGCTACCACTGATTCTATGTCAGCGCGGCCCGCTTGACACGTCCGCGCCGGGGCCGCGACCATTAGCTGTGGGCCGACGCCGCGCGCTGCTTCTCATCTTCGTGATTCCTGCCGTCCTGTTCGTCCTGGCGGTCCTGCTGACCCGGGCGGCTGGCGCGGCCGGCGCCAGGCTCGAGGGCTCCACCGGCCTTGTGCAGACGCTGTACGGCACGGAGTCGTTTTCCGGTCCGCCCGTGCTCGAGCGGGTGACGCGCGCCATCGACCTCTCGGTCTTCGACGAGCATCCCGAGATTCCCGCCCGCTTCGTCTCGATGACGTGGTCGGGGATCTGGCTCGTGCCGGAGGCGGGCCCGATCGACATCTATGCCGGCGCCGACGATCGTGTCCGCATCCTGGTCGACGACCGCGTGATCATCGAGCGCAACGAGACGGTGGGCTTCGGCACGGAGTCCGTCACAGTCTCCCCGGGCGATGGTCCCCACCGCCTGCGCGTGGAGTACGCGCAGTTCGGCGGCGGATGTTCCCTCAACGTCCTCTGGGCGCCGGCCGGGCGGGCGCCGCGGCCGTTGTCCCCCGCGTCGCTGTTTGTGGCCGCGCCGGATGCGATACTCATCGAACGGAGCCGGAGCGCGGCCCGCCTCGAGTTCGCCGCAAGGGCCGCCTGGGCCGCGGCTGGCGGGACCACGCTGTTCCTCATCCTGTTCACGGCACTCGCTGTGACATGGCGCGCCGTCCGGACCGGCGTGCTGCCGGCGGCAATCCGGCGCGCGTACGGCGCCCTGATGCGCGGCGCCGACCGCCACGGCCGTCTCGCCGCGTGGTTGCTGACGGGCGCCTTCGTCGGCTGGACGGGCGTGCGATGGGCGTCCGGGTTGAACCCGGAGACGCTGTGGTCCGACGACGTGGCCGTGGCGTGCCTCGCGAAAGTCGACTCGCTGTGGTCGGCCGTGAGCGTGACCGCGCCGCTGCCTCCGGTATTTGTCGCGCTGCTCTGGGTGACGCGACGCGTCGTGGCCGACCCGGAAGTGTCGCTGCAGATCTGGCCCTACGTGTTCGGCCTTGTCGGGCCCGCGATCGTGGGCCTCGCCGTGTCGAGGCTGACGTCGAGCCGCCTCCTGGGCTTCATCGCGACGGCGCTCGGACTGGGGGCCGTGAGCCTGGCGCAGTACTCGATCTTCGTCAAGGCGTACAGCCTCGACTACCTGGCCACGGCCGTGCTGCTTCTGCTCGGGGTCGAGTTGCTCGTGGAGCGGCGGACACGCCTGTGGATTGTCGCCGCGGCCGGCGTCGCGACCGCGTTCTGTTCATTGCCCGCCGTGATGATTGCCGTGGCTCTGGTGCACGTGGGCGCGCTCCTGCGCCCGGCCTCGCCGGACGGCCGGCCCGCGCCGTGGCACACCCGAATCGGGCCCGTGCTCGCCTTCGATGTCCTGCTGGCCGCGATCTACGTCGGGATCTACCGCCAGCGCACGAATGCGGATCTGCGTGGCTGGTGGCTCGACGGGTTCGCGCCGACCTCGTCGTTCGCCGACTTCTGGGCGTTTGTGGTGTCCACGGCGTGGCCCGCGATCCAGGAGGCGCTGCCGGTGCCGCTCATGTGGCTGGCGCCGTGCGCCGCCATCGGCCTCGTCGCCCTGGCCGCGACGGCGCGGCAGCGGTGGTTCGCCCTGTTCGTGGCGACCTGCTACGCGGGCGTGCTGGCCGCGTCGATCCTGCAGGTGTACCCCATCGGGATTTCCTACAAGGCCAGGGTCTCGATCTTCGCCTATCCCCTGACCCCGGCGCTGGTGGCCGTGGCCTTCGGCGCCATCACGACGTGGCTGCCGCTGCGCCGCCTCCTGCACGCCGCCGCGGCGATCGCCGTGGCCGTCCTGGTCGGCGGCGTCGCGCCGCCGGTCTATCCGCCCCTCGATCTCTCCAGGCTCGCCAGGGCGCTCGAATCGACGGCGACGCCGGCCGACGCGGTCGTGCTCAACACGTCAGCGGCCGGCCTGGTCGGCTACTACACTTCGTGGCCGATCACCCTCCATGAGGTCCGTTCCGCCTACGGCTTCGCGGTCCACTTCCCGCGCCCGCTGACCCTGACGCTCCCGCGCAACTCGGAGGAGAGCGGCGCCGGGCTCGATGCGCTGGATCGGTTCGTCGCCGACGCGCGCCCGTCACGGCTGTTCTTCCTCTCGACGCGGCGGGACACCGAGGCGGCAGAACGTGCGATCCGGGCCCTTGGGTTCAAGGAGGTCGGGCGGATGACCAGCCGCATTTCCACACGGCTGATCGAGTACCGCCGCTCGGGCTCCTGAGCGCGTGCCGGCTCAGTCCGCCGCGAGCAGGTATTCCTGGTTCGTCACGAGGATGTCGCGCACGAGCGGGATACGGGGCAGCGCTTTCGACACGGCACCTGGCAGCCACCGTTTGGCGAGGCTGTTCACGTAGAGGTCTTCCCGGACGACGCGGAACCCGGCATCCGCCACGTGCTGCCTGAGATTGCGGACTGTCACGAGGTAGAGCAGGTCGTCCTGCTTGATCTGGCCGCGCTTGGCCATCGTGATGAACGAGGAGCCCTCGGGCGGTGCGTCCAGCGTCCACGACGCGTGCGCGCCAAGCCAGCAGCTCAGCCGGAACGCCGCCGCGCGCGGCATGAACAGGTAGAACGGCACGCGGATCTTCAGCCTCGGCAGGTGCGCGCCGGCCGGCGCGAGATACGGGGAGGTCTGCAGGAACACCTGGCCGCCGGGACGAAGCACACGGCGGATCTCCTGCAAGTACGCCCGAGGGTCGGCGACGTGCTCGATGACCGCATGTGAGAACACCGTGTCGAACGAGCCGGACGCGAAGGGCAGTGTCTGGCCGTTCGCCTGCGCGAAGCGGACGTTGCGTCCGCCTTTTTCGGCAGCCAGCCGCGTGCCGGCGCCGGCAAACCGGTCGCTGAGATCGATCCCGACGACCGAGTCGGCCTCCTCGCCGAACGAGACGCACATGCCGCCGCCGCCGCACCCGTCGTCCAGGACGCGACCGAGGCGGGTGACCCCGCCGCGTTCGAGGTAGCGCAGCACCTTCGCGCTGCGCCAGTATTCGAAGACAGCGTAGTGGTACTCGGACCGGAACCGGACCGCCGCGTGCTCACGAATGGCGTGCTCGTCGATGACTCTCACGTGACCTATGGCCTGTCCGCCGCCGGGCGCGACGCGTGCCTGGTTCGACCCGCGCCTCTCGTCAGCGTATCACGGCGATTTGCCGCCATGCCCGCCGGTTCGCCGTGCCCGCCGCTCACCGCCCGCTCATGTCGCGCCGCCCCCGAGAGACCGCCTCGCCGGCCAACTGGCGCACGGCGCGCTTTTCCAGCGGCGAGAGGAAGCCCCAGGCCCAGAGCAGCACCGGGTACGAGCAGACCAGCACGGCTGACAGGCCGAGATCGGCCCACGGCGACGCGGGGCGGGCCAGTGTGGAGACGGCGACAAGAAGCGTCGAGACGGCCACGACCTTGGCCAGGCGTCCGATTTCGTACGGGATGCGGTAGCTGCGCTGAGCGAACCAGGCGGTCACGGTCGCGAAGATCGTCTGGCCGCACAGCACGCCGAGCGCGGCGCCCATCACCCCGAACCGGGGCACAAGCGCCACGCAACCCAGCAGACTCCCGAGCGCGCCCGCCGCCGCGGTCACCGGGATGACCGAGGTCCGCTTGGCGACGTTCAGCGAGGTCGTCGTGAAGCTCGTCGTGGCCTGAATCCCGATCCCAAGCACCAGGACGGCCACCACCGACGCGGCGCCGTGGTACTCCACCGGCAGGAAGATCTGGATGACCGGGTGCACGCTGGCGACGATGCCAACGGCGCCGAAGCAGAGCACGGCAAAGGCATAACTGGCCTGTCTCGCGAACACCTGCCTGGCGTCGGTGCGGTCCAGCGAGCTGAACGCGAACGGCATCCAGGCGGTGCCGTACGCCACCGGGAACAGCTTGACGATCGAGGAGATCGTCGTGCCGATGGAGTAGACGCCGACGTTCCCTAGCGAGGTGTGCAGCCCGAGCACGTACCGGTCGGTCATGGCCATCGTCTGCGCCAGGATGCCTGCGGGCACCTGGGGCGCGCCGAACTTCAGGATCGACCAGAGCCGCTTCGAGGAGAATGTGCCGCCGCGGACCATGCGCGCCAGCGTCGGCGCCAGGCCGGCCACGAACAGCGAGGTGACGACGACGTCGGCGACCACGAGGCCGTACACCCCCATGCTCATGCCGACGACGAAGCCCAGCCGGAAGACCGTCGTCGCGAACGACCGCGCAAAGCTGACGCCGCCGAGCACGGCGGATTGCTCGCGCGCCCGGAGGAGGCCGAGCGGGAGGAACAGCACGTTGGCGAGCGCGGTGTTCACGGCCACCAGGCGCGTGGCGAGCGTGTACTCGGACGTGCCCAGGAGCAGGTGCGTGATCCACGCGGCGCCCGGCAGCAGGAAGAGCAGCACGGCGCCGTTGGCGACCGGCAGGAACAGGAGCACCGTCCACGCGAGCGAGGCGCGGCCGGAGTCGGTCTTTTCGTCGAAGTAGTGCCGGAGGAAGGCCCCGTCGAGGCCGCAGCGCAGCACGGGCTTCAGGAACGCCTCGAACACCAGCAGCAGGGCGGCGACGCCGTATTCGGCAGGCGAGAGCACGCGCGTGTAGACGGGCAGCAGCAGCGCATTCACGGCGAGGACCGAGACGTCCGCCGTGCCGTAGGCGAGCACTTGCCGCGACACGCGGCGCACGTCGCCGAGCACCGACTCGCCGCCGGGGGTCTCTTCCCGGCGCATCGGATAGACCGGCGGCAGCAGATCGCCGTTGGCGGTCGACTCGCTCGGCATTGGGCGCAGGTGCCCGGCGTGCGCCGACGTGACGACGATCGGGTCCGACACGTCGCTCGATGCCGTCGCCGGCGCGATCTGGTCCAGCAGTTGCGGGTGCCGGCTGCGATAGACGTCGGCGAACGACGAGAGCGTCACGCCCTCGACGCCGTCGGTGGCCAGGCGGCTGAACACGTCTTCCAGCTTGGCGAAGAGCTGGGCGACATCTTCGGGCGTCTCGTTGTGCGGGGATCCGCCGGGCATCATCTCCGACGAATGAAACGTCATCTGGACGACCGGCAGCCCGAGCGACTGGGCCGTCGTGTACACGCGGTACAGCCGATCGGCGGTCATGTCCTTGAACGGACGGAACCACTGCGGCGCGACGCGGAACGAACGATTGAGCAGCCTGGCGACCGGCCGCTTGCGGTTGCGGCCGTACCACGACGCCAGCACCGGCGACTCGCGCACCAGCCGGTTGGTGTGCAGGACGGTCACCGGGACCTCGAGCAGCGGGGAGGCCCCTTCGCGCGCAGGGTCGCCCCAGGAGACGTAGTAGGGCCGCAGCGGCGCGCCGCGGTAGTCCTGCCCGCGTTCGCGCGCGCCCGGGTCTTCCCAGTTCAACGAGGGGGTCACCGAGCAGTCGACGACGCACCCGAGTTCCAGCAGCAGTTCGATGTTGGCCGCCGACAGCCCCCAGCGCCCGCCGCGGTAGGACATCCGTTCCGCCTGCCGCCGCTGGCGGAGCAGCGCGGTGAGGCTCTCCATCTTCCAGCGATAAAGCGAGGTCGGGATCTCCGAGGCGTAGGAGGCGGGCAGCGTGGCGGCGTCCCACTGATCGTCGATCGGCGGCGTCGACCAGGCGTGCAGGTGGGCGCCGATCTCAGCGGCGCCTGCCTGTTCGAGCGGCAGCAGCACCTGCTCGAACGCCAACGAGCGCGCGACTTCGTACGTGCAGAGATACGTCGGCTTGAACCCGTACCGCTGGCACAGTGCCTGGAAGGGAGGGACGAAGCGGATGTTCTCAACCGACGGAGGGCCTTGCCGCCGCCACTGGTCGTCTTCCTCGGTGTCGATCGTGATGACCAGTTGCATGGGGGTATCGGCTGTCACATCCGTCGGTCGGGCGCAGGGCTCGCCGCAATCTCCCACACCTCGCGCTGACGGGCGAAGTCGCCGATCTTGCGCGCCACGCAGCCATCCGGCGTCAGGTCGTCGATGCGGTGATTATATCTGTACGCCCGATCCTGCACGGTGTCGACGAGGACCGTCCCGCCGGGGGTGAGGTGGTCGCGTACGTACGTCGCGACGGCTCCGCGCACGATGGCCGCCTCGCACTCGTGCGGCCAGTTCACCATCAGGATGGCGTCGAACCGGCCCGGCAGTTCATCCGAGGGAAACGTGAACGGGCGGATGCGCAGCCCGGCGGCGCGCTGCGGCAGCGCCAGCAGCGACGCGGCCCGCAGGACGGCCGGATCCGCGTCGACGCCGATCCGCTCGCGGAACCGCAGCCGGCGGATGATGTCGCCCAGGCCGCACCCTATTTCGACGACGCGCACGCGGCGGGCGTCGGGCCACCCGTTGAGATGGGCGACCAGCGCACACGCGTACGGCCGATCCGCGAGGCGGTTCACGTGCCAGATGTCGAAGCCGTAGATCCACTGCAACGCGTAGCGGTCGAGATGCCGGAGGAACTGCCCGGCCCGGCGAAGCACAGGCAGCGCGTCGGCCAACGCGGCAATTTCCCACGCCTGCAGGAACCTCATCAGGAGCAGGGCGAAGGGATAGGCTCCGACCAGTCCGGCGGACACGACGGCATCGACCCACGGGGCGCCGGTGCGCGCCAGCCGGCCGGCGACGAAAAACGCGATCGCCAGGCCGGCGGCCTTTGCGAGGCGCCAGGACTCGTACGGGATCCGGTAGGTGCGCTGGGCGATCCCCGCGGTCACGGCCAGGAGCGCGACCTGGCCGCAGAGCGTGCCGAGCGCCGCGCCCTGCAGCCCCCAGACGGGCACCAGCAGCAGGTTGCCGGCCAGGCTGGCCACCGCACCGATCGTCGTCGTCACGGGATACGCGATCGTGCGCTTGGCGATGTTCAGTGAGGTGTTCAGAAACCACGCCCCGGCCTGGACGACGATCCCCAGCGCGAGGATCGGGACGACCACCGGCGCCTCGTGGTAGTTCTTCGGCAGGACGAGCCGGACGACGGGCTCGGCGAGGAGGGCCGCGCCCAGGGCCCCGAACGACAGCACGGTGAAGGCATAGGTGGCCATCCGCGCGAACACCTTCGGCGCGTCGGGCCGGTGGACCTGGCTGAACGCAAACGGCATCCAGGCCGTCTCGAAGGCCACCGGGAACAGCTTCAGCACGGAGGCCATCGTGCTGCCGATCGAGTACACGCCCACGGCGTCGCGCGAGAGGTACCGGCCGAGGACGGGCCGGTCGGACATCGACATCACCTGGCTGAGCACACCGGTGGGCACTTGCGGAAGCCCGTAGCGCAGCACGTCCTTCAGGATCGCCGTGGAGAAGCGGCCGCGGGCCATGCGCAGCAGCGGTCCCGCGAGGCCAAGCGTCAGGGCCGCCGTGACGACGACGTCTGCCAGCGGCAGACCGGTGACGCCAAACCCGAGGAAGACGACGAGCACGAGGCGCACGAGGGTGGTGCCGAACGAGCGGGCGAAATTCAGCGTGCCGACCAGCGCTGCCCGCTCCTCGGCCCGGAACTGCGCGAGCGGCAGGAACACGAGGTTCGAGAGCACCGTGTTGAGCGCGACGAGCCGGATGGCCAGGACGTACTGCGGCGACCCGACGATCTCCTGCGTGAGGAACGGCGCCGCCGGCCAGAGGATCAGCAGGGCGAGGCCGTTCAGTCCCACCGTGAACAGCAGGACGGTCACGCCCAGCGAGCGGCGCCCCGCGTCGGTCTTCTCATCGAAGTAATGCCGGAGGAACGCGCCGTCGAGCCCGCAGCGCAGGACCGGTTTCAGGAAGGCTTCGAATACGAGCAGGAACGTGAAGGCGCCGAACTCGTCCGGCGAGAGGACCCGGGTGTAGACGGGCAGGAGCAGGAAATTGATGGCGAGCACGGAGACGTCGGCGGTCCCGTAGGCGATGAGCTGCCGGGAGACGCGCCTGACGTTGTCGAACATCCGAGGATTATAACGGCCGCGCGCGCATCTGCTACGATTCTCGGGTGCACGTCTGTATGGTCACGCCGCACATGCCGCCCGAGCAGGCCGCCAACGCCCTGTTGCCGTCGGTGCTTGCGCGCGAGCTGGCGCGGTCGGGCCATGCCACGACGTTCCTGACGCATCCGAACCCGGCAGGCCGTGCCGCCGGCACGTCCAGGACGATCTACACCGGGCGCCGCGGGCGCGGCCGCTTCGCCCGCTCGCCGCTGGGCGCGGTGGCCACCGCCGCACGCCTGGCCTTCGCGTCCGCCCGCGCTTTCCGCCGCGTTGACCTCGTCCATCTGCACAGCAACGGCTTCATCATCGACGCCGCCGGCTGGACGGCCGCCCGGCTCGGACGCCCGACGGTCGTCACGCTCTACGGCACGGACATCTGGCATTACGATCCGTACCGTCACCGCCGCTTCGCTGGCGTGATGCGCGGAGCCGGCGCGCGCGTGTTCTACAGCCGCGCGCTCCGCGAGCGGGCCGTGGAACTCGGCCTGGCTGCCGAGGACGCGCCGGTCGTGTACGCACCGGTCGACGAGGGCTTCACCATCGTCAACGACGACGAGCGCGCCGCGTTGCGGCGCGCGCTGGGCCTCGCTGGGCCGCTGCTGCTTACGATCAAGCGGCTGCACGAGGTGGCAGGCTACGACGACCTCCTGCGGGCCTTCGCGATCGTCGCAGCGCGGGTCCCGGATGCGCGGCTGTTCATCGCCGGCGACGGCGCGCTCCGACCTGATCTGGAGCGGCAGGCCGCCGCGGCCGGCCTCACCGCGAAGGTCAGGTTCCTCGGCCTGGTGGACAATCGCGAGTTGCCGCGGTACTGTGCCGCGGCCGACCTGTTCGTGCTGCCGTCGCGGCTGGAGTCGTGGGGCACGGTGATGCTCGAGGCGCTGGCCTGCGGCACCCGCGTGGTCGCCACGGCCACGGCCGGCGCATGCGAAGCCCACGGCTTCTTTGTTGACGACGTGCGGCTGACGCCCGTCGAGGATCCCGGGTCCCTGGCCGAGGCCGTGGTGCAGGCGCTTGGTGAACGCCGGCGGACCAGCGAGGCCACCGAGCAGCGCATCGAGTCGACCTTCAGGCCGGCGGGATGCGCGAAGGCGTATGTGGCCGTCTACGAACAGGCGATGACACGCCGGCCCTGAAGGGCCGGCCTACATCCTGAACGACGTGACAGACGTGGGAGCCGGCTTCAGCCGGCTCCGGCACGGTGCTGGCTGAAGCCAGCACCCACGAGAAACCGGAGATGGTGCGACGTGACGCCGAAAAGGTCTGCGCCGAACCGCACTACCGCGATGCTGGTGTTCCTGCTGACGCTGGTGGTGTACCTCGCCACGACCGGCGGCAGCATGGCGACCGACACCATGTCGTACGAAGTGGCCAAAGAAATGTCCGAGCACGGCTCGGTGGCCATGTCCTACAACGAGCACAACATGGACGCCCACCGCGGCGCCGACGGCCGGTACTACTCGCCCTACGGCATCGGCCATCCGTTGTACGCCGTGCCCTTCTACCTCACGGGCCGCGTCGTCGAGCGGGTCACGGGGCTCGGGATCGGCAAGCCGGAGGCGATCCGCAAGGCGTTCTTCGTGCTCGGCAACGGCGTCGCCGGCGCCCTCACGGTGTGGCTCGCGTTCCTGTTTGCGCTGAGGCTCGGCGGGTCGGTGCGCGCCGCCGCCGCCACGGCGCTCACGCTCGCCTTCGCCACGCTGCTGTGGCCGTACGCGAAGATGGGGTTCAACGCGCCCGTGGCCACGCTGACGCTTCTTTGGGGCACCTACGGCGCCTGGGGGGGCGTACGCGACAAACGCGCCGCCATGCTATGGGGCGCCGGCGTCGGGCTCGGGTGCGCGCTGCTGGTCCGGCACGAACTGGTGCTGGCCACGGTGCCGGTCGGCCTCTTCATCCTGATGGAGTCGCGCTGGAAGATCCGGGACGCCTTCCGGCAGGTCGTCCCCGTTGCCGTACCCGTGGCGGCGGCGATCGCGCTGACGCTCTATTACAACGACACGCGGTTCGGGAACCCGCTGGACACCGG
>Ga0315271_10003316_pt1 | contig 10180 bp, 7 predicted proteins | sample C3_top_MG_FD_204664 | JGI IMG/M metagenome (GOLD analysis project Ga0315271, IMG submission 204664) | Sediment microbial communities from Yellowstone Lake, YNP, Wyoming, USA - C3_top | ecosystem: Environmental > Aquatic > Freshwater > Lake > Sediment | place: USA: Wyoming | collected 2017-08-01
CAGACTCGGGATTGGGGATTGGGGATTCGGGATTCGGGATTCGGGGTTCGGGACAGCGTGCAGTCGTGGGCTCCGGCTTCAGCCGGAGCCTGCGGCGGCCACGATGAGCCGCCGGGCGCACGCGAATCGTGAGGGTTCGGTCTACCGGTTCGCGGCCTGGGTGCGCACGAGGCGGAGGTGCGGGTGGACCCCGCGCTCCTGGGTGATCTCCGAGGCCTGTGCGACCATGCGCGCGGATTGCGGCAGGAACTGGCGCACCTGGAGGTCGCTCTCGCCGTACGTGCGGGGATGCGCCCGCTCGGGCAGCGCGACCACCTGTGTCACGCGCGGCGCCCGGGGCTGATCCGGCAGCCGCTCGCGGTACCGCTGCGGAAACGACGGGTAGCCGCGGAAGGTCGCGCCGGTCACGCCGCCGTGGCGGCGCTGCAGCGCCTCGAAGTTGAGCGCCAGGAAGTCGCAGACCTCCGGCGCCGGGCGGCTCGCCATGTACTCGTGCACCATGCGCGCCACGTCGCGGAAGAACTGCGGCGTGTGCGTCAGCGCCGACGGCCGCCCGTCGGCCTTGAGCCCAGGACGGATGCCGCCCTCGTGCGGGTCCACGTGGTAGAGCTCGTGGACGATCGTGTCGAGTTTGGCCACCCAGTCCGGGCCGTCCGGATAGAGGTCTTCCTTGCGCGTGCCCTTCAGCGTCTGATCGCAGAAGCGCGGCAGGGACATCGAGATGAGGTGCGAGATGCGCCGCGCCCCGAGGCGCACCTGGGGCGACCGTGTCACGAACCACTCCGATCGGCGCGTCAGGTGCCCCGTCCGCCGGTCCCGCCAGAAGTAGTAGCCGGGCTCCGTGTCGGGGACCATCAGCGAGTGGCAGGTCGCATACGCGCCGTGCGTGGACGCCCGGCCGAGCCTGCCGAACACCAGCACGCTGCCGACGTCGATCTGGGAGAGGGCCGGCACCCGGGCGACGATATCCTCCATCAGCCGGTGCACGTGCGCGGTGTAGTTGATCATGCGGGATGAGACACCAGCCCACGGAAGTCCCGACCCGCGGAGTGCGTCCCTAGGAATGTCGGCAGGGGGGCGGGTGGGCTTTAGGGGCCGCCCGCCTCCCCGGACCGGTCTGGCGGCACGATAATCCGAAATACCGCGATTCGGCCTCGCGGACGACGCGTCCGCGGGTCTGTCCGAGGCGTTTCCATCCGTCCTCGGCTGCGCTTCGATTGTGCTGCCTGCGGGCGGGATGGAAAGCACCTCGGCCACCCGCGGCCGCCAGGCGATGGTTCCGAATCGCGCGCTCGTATCTAGCGGCAGACCGGCGCGATGCCCCGGCCGTCGATCTGCTGGTTGATCTTGTCGATCGACTGCGCGTGCGTGCAGCCGTTGAGGCGGTAACGCAGGTACTCCTGGATCCAGACCACGTCGCCCTCGGCGTTCACGCTCGTCTTCACGGCGTCGCGCCTGAGGGTGTTCTTGTAGAAGTCCTCCAGGGCCAGCCGGAAGCCGTAGGTCTGGTCGCGCGGCGGGAAGTTGATGATGGTCGTGGACTCCGGCGCGCCGCACACGCTCACGATGCCGCCGCCCTTGATCTGAATCGTCACGCGGTCGGTCGCCTGGGCGTCCGAGCACGCGTTCAGGCGGTAGCGCATGTACTCCTGGACCCACACCACGGACCCCTCCACGTCGGCGTAGGAGCTCTCCGCCGGCCGGCCCAGCCCGTCCTTGTATTTCGTTTCGAGCCACGTCCGGAAGTCGTAGGTCTCGTTGCGCGGCGGGAAGTTGATGGGGACGCCGCTGCCCCCGCCGCCGTACATCGCCTGGCCGCCCGCGATATCGTCGGCCGTGAGGTCGTCGATGCTGGCGATCTGGCTGTTCATCAGCGCCGTCACCGCCTGGCCGTGGTCGTCGGGATGGCCCAGTCCGGCGACGTGGCCCAGTTCGTGGATCGCCACGCGGCGCAGGTCGTAGCCTGTCGCGGACTGGTAACTGCCGCGATAGGAGTTCCACTTCTTCGTGCTGTTGAAGACGATGTCGGCCTCGGTCATCCGGTTCTGGGACGGGAGGTACCACCACAGCGTGATGGCGAGCGTGCCTGTGTCGAACGAGTGGCCGTAGTAGTCGGTCGCGAAGAACATGTCGTTACGGCCGTTCTGCTCGCCCTGCCCCTGCGTGGCGTTCGGCACGGGCCGGAACTGCATGTTGTTCAGATAGGCGTTCCAGCGGGTCATCGCGGCGGAGGCCGAACACGACCAGTCCGCACAGCCGTCCAGCAGCGTCGGCGCCGAGGTGGACGACAACTGGATGTACTCGGTGACCGTCCCGGCCGGCCACGTCGGGCCGTTGCGCCAGTACGACTGCAGGCCGATCACGGCGGTGCTGAGGACCAGGGCGACGATGGTGAGTGCGCGCGTCATCGTCGGCTCCTACTTCTGCTCCGGCAGCCGCCGGACAGCCTGGGTGATCTCGTCGGCGAAGGCGCCGAGCGTCAGCGCCCGCGACGAGGGCACCGCCGCGGGTTTCGCCGCCGGGTCCAGTTCGCCGATGCTGGCGAACGGCTGGAAGTTGAACCGGGCCATCGACTCGCGGCCCGACGCCGGGTTGTGCAGCACGCGGAAGCGGCCGTGCATGAAGCCGACGACCGGGCTGATGGGCCGGCCCCGCTCGTCGGCGAAGATCACGTCCTTGTCGCCGACGCGGAACTTCGGGATGCCCGACACGTCGAGCCGCGCATCGCCGACCGATCCGCCGAGGAACTCCAGCGTCGTCTGGACGCCCAGCGCGCCCTTGAGCGTGCGTTCGACCCTGTAGGTCACCAGCGTGACGATCACGGGGCCGGACGCGGTCGACACCCAGCGCGACTCGACGGCGACCGTCTCGCCCACGAAGACGACCTGCGCCCGCTCCACCAGTTCCGCAAAGGTCGGCTGGATGACGCTGGTCGCCCCGGTCGGCGCCGTCGCGACGGCGACCAGGGCGAGCGCGAGCCAGGCACTCGTACGATGTCTCATCAGAAGCCTCCGGGACCGCCGGGCTGTGCCGGCGGGGTCTTGGCGTCGGGTGCCGGCGCGGCCGGCGGCGGGTCCACCTCGCCCATGCGCTGGAGAATGAGCCGCTGGCGCTGGGCGAGGAAGTTGGTGACCTTCGCGGGGCTGTAGCGGCGGGGATTGATGATGACCGCCGCCAGCAGCGCCGCCTGCTCGGAGGTGAGCGCGGCGGCCGATGTCTTGAAATAGGCGCGGGCGGCGGCCTCGGCCCCCCAGACGCCGTCGCCCCACTCGATCACGTTGAGGTAGATCTCGAAGATGCGTCGCTTGCTGAGCTCGGCCTCGAGGCGCCGCGCGATGAGGAACTCGGTCACCTTGCGGAGCGGGTTGCGCGACGGGGACAGGTACAAGTTCTTCGCGAGCTGCTGCGTGATGGTGCTGCCGCCGCGCGCGAGCCGGCCCTTCTTCCAGTTCTCCTCGAACGACTTCTCCATCTCGTCGAAGTCGATCCCCTCGTGCGAGAAGAAGGCCGCGTCCTCGGTGACCAGCACCGCCCGCTTCAGCTGGGGCGAGATGCGCTCGTAGGCCACCCAGCGCTGCACCTTCGCCGGCGTGCGGCCGGCGGCGGCGGCCTCGCGCGCCCGCAGGTCCATGAACGCCGTCGTCCCCGGGTTGGTGGTCCTGAGCGGGCGCACGTCGGGCAGCGTGAGGTAGATCCACGCGAAGACGGCGAACGCCGCCACCACCACCCCCACGACGAACTTGAACGCGCGCATCACCATGCCGGCTTACCGCCCCGCCACCACGGTCTTGATGCGCCGGCCCGCCACCGGCGGCGTGTCCGGCGCGACATCGTTGAGAATCGCGAGCGAGCGCGGCTTGATGAGGTTGCCGGTCCGCTGCGCGATCGCCACCCACGTGTCGCCCTCGCGCACGGTCGCGAACGCGAGGCGGTTCGGCCGGATGCGGGCCGCGTCTTCACGCCCGATCGGCGCGAAACTGGAAATCGCGGACGAGAACGTCGTGCGCCGGGCGCTGTACTGCGAGCGGGGCGTCATGCCGCCGACCATGACGAGGCGGCCGTCGACCGCCACGTGCGCCGCCTGCATGCGGACCACGCCGACCTCCTCCACGGTCGCCTCGTAGGTGCCGAGGAAGGCCGGCAACCCGCTCACCGAGGAGGCCTGGCCCTGCAGCAGTTCGAAGCCGTCCTTCGTCATCGCGGCGGTGGCCGCCGCCTCGAGCGACGCGCCGGCCGGCTGCTCGACCAGCTTCAGCATCATGGCGGCCGGCTCGTCGCCGGGCGCCTTGGCCAGCACTTCCGTCTTGCCGTTGTCGATCGTCCAGCCGTCCGGAAACGCGACCTGGAAGCGGAGGCCGGGGTGCACGAACACGTTGCCGCGCACCATCCCCTCCCGCGGGTCGTCGCCGAACACCAGGCCGTCGATCCGCCGCAGGTAGGGATCGCGGTTCTCGATCCACCCCGCCGGGGGCGCGGCCGCCATCAGCGCCTGCACCGACGGATCCACCCGCGCGATGCGATCCTCGCTCGCTGGGTGCGTGGAGAGCCAGTTCGGCACGCCGCCTTTGCCCGCGCCCGCCTCCAGCCGGCTGAGCACCTCCAGCACGCCTTCCATCCCCTGCGGTGACCACCCGACCTTCGCGGAGTACTCGGCGCCCAGGCGGTCAGCCTGCAGTTCCTGGCTGCGGTCGTACTTCAGGAAGAGGATGCTGAGGCCCGCGGCGCCGCCCGCGGCGTACGGCGCGGCCTTCGGGAACAGGATGCTGGTCAGCACCGCGCCGCCCATCAGCGTGACGGTGCGCGTGTACCCTTGGGCGGAATGCCGCGCGTTGACGTGGCCGATCTCGTGGCCGAGCACGCCGGCCATCTCGGCCTCGGTGTCGAGGTACGCGAGCAGGCCGCGGGTGATGTAGACGTAGCCGCCCGGCAGCGCGAACGCGTTGATGTCGGCCTCGTCGACCACCGCGAAATGCCACGGCAGGCCGGGCCGCTGCCCCGAGGCCGCCAGCCGCATCCCCACATCGGTAACGTACTGCTGCAGGGCCGGATCGTCGTACACGCCCATCTGGGCGCGCAGCTCCTTGTCGGCCTCGCCGCCGACGCGGATTTCGTCGCTCTCGCTCATCAGCGAGAACTCGTTCTTGCCCGTCACCGGGTTGGTGGCGCACGAGGTCAGCGGCAGCACGACGGCGGCAAGCACGGCCAGGGCCGCGACGCGCTGCCACGACTCTCGTCGATGAAGTCGAGCGCTCATGAAGTCCTTTACGACGGCCCGGGGGTCGAAAGGGGATTCCCGTACGTGTTGATTGTAGCAGCGGATGGGCCGGCCTGCCGGCGGGGTGACGCCGACGGACCGGCCACAGGATGGAGGGGTGCCGGCCCCCGGAATGGGTCGTTCCGGAGGCCGGGCTTCTGGCAGACCGAACGCTCAGTGCACGAGTGGCTGCAGCACCCGGCCGAGGTCCTTCACCGTGAACGGCTTGGGCACGACGCCCTTGAAGCCGAACCGCTGGTACTCGGACATCACCGGGTCGTCGGCGTAGCCGCTGGACACGATGGCCGTGACGTGGGGATCGAGGGCGAGCAGGGCCTTCACGGCCTCCTTGCCGCCCATCCCGCCGGGCACGGTCAGGTCCATGATCACGGTGTCGAACGGGTCTCCCGCCTCCTGCGCCATCTGGTAGATCGCGATCGCCGCACGGCCGTCGGGCGCGACTTCAGCCCGGTATCCCAGCCGCGCGAGCATGGCCCGCGCCACGTCGCGGATCGCCTCTTCGTCGTCCATCACCAGCACGCGGCCCTTGCCGCGGCCTGGCGCGCCGTCCGGGCGCCCGTCCGGCGCCGCCGGCCGGCCGGCGGCGGCGGGCAGCATCACGCTCATGGTCGTGCCCTGCCCGGGCGTGGAGCGCACACTGATGTGGCCGTCGTGGTTGTGGATGATGGAGTAGCAGGTCGCCAGGCCCAGCCCGCTGCCGGCCTTCTTCGTGGTGAAGTAGGGGTCGAAGATCTTCGGCAGGTGCTCCTCCGGAATGCCCGTGCCGTGATCCCGGACACTGATGGTGACCTGCCGCCGTCCGTCGACCACCGCGTTCTCGGCGCGCACCTCGATCTGACCGCCGTCGGGCATGGACTGCGCGGCGTTCAGCACCAGGTTGCTGATGACCTGCACGATCTGGCCCTCGTCGGCGTCGACCGGCCGCAGATCGTCGGCCAGCAGGCAGGCGCACGTGACGTTGGACCCCCGAAGCGCGAAGCCGGAGGCCTCCTCGATCGCCGGGCGCAGGTCGATCGTCTTCTTGAGCGGCTTGCCGCCCTTGGAGAAGGTCAGCAACTGCTGCGTGAGCGCCTTGGCCCGCTGGCAGCCCTTCTCGGCCTCGTCGATGCTGCGCCGCTGGGAGGCCGACGCGTCGTCGAGCTGGGCCAGCGAGAGGTTGCCGACGATCGCCGTGAGGATGTTGTTGAAGTCGTGCGCGATGCCGCCGGCGAGCACGCCGAGCGACGCCAGCTTGCTCGCCTTCAGCCGCTCTTCCTCCAGCCGGATCGCGTCGGTCATGTCGCGCACGACGACGACGACGGCGACCACGTTCCCGTCGGCGTCGCGAACCGGCATGGCGCTGTACTCGACCAGGCGCCCGGTCCCGTCGCGCGCCACCAGCGCCGCCCGCTGATCGCGCTCGACGCTGGCCTGCGTCCGAAGCACCCGGTCCACGGGGCTGCTGCACGTCCGGCCGCTGCCGCGCGTGACCAGCCGGAGCACGTCGATGATCGGCACGCCGATCGCCTCCTCCTGCGGCCACCCCGTGAAGACCTCCGCCGTGTGGTTCAGGAGCACGATGCGCCCGCGCGTGTCGCTGGCAATCACGGCCTCGCCGATGGTGCCGAGCGTGACGGCGAGCCGCTCCCGCTCGATCGCCAGCGCCAGCTCGGACCGATGCGCGTGCTCCAGCGCCTGCATAGCCTGAGCGTGCAGCGCCGACGCCGCGTCGACGTGCCGCCGCTCGTCCTCGATGCGCCCCAGATAGACTTTGTAGGTCAGGTACGTCAGGTAGACCGGCGCGGCCACCATCGGCGCAAACCACACTTCCCCGCGCTCGATGAGCGAGGACGCCGCGATGGCCACGGCGCCGCCGACGAAGTAGCTCGGCGCGCTCCAGAGGAACGACTCGCGCCACACGCGGATCGGCGATTGCCCGGTGGCCAGCGCCCCGGCCGTCGCCACGAGGATCGTGTTGCAGAAGAAGTAGGCGAACGACCCCGCGACAATCGGCTTCACGAGGTCATGCGGGTCCAGCAGGCCCGGCCGGCCGCCCAGCGCGGCGTAGGCCAGGCTGGTGACCTGGACCGTGATGGCCAGCGCGCTCATGCTGAACACGACGCGATGCAGGCGCAGGCGCTTGCGCGGCGCGCGGTTGGTGACGCACTGGGCCAGCGCCCCGAGGGCGGCGAACACGATCGCCTGCTCGGGCCCGACCAGCAGCAGGGCCATGAAGTCGCCGACGAAGGACACCGACATGGTGGCGGTGGTCCCCGCGATCGGGAGCGACACCTTGAGCGCCGACGCCACCACGATCAGCGCCAGCAGACCCGCCGACATCACCGGGTCGTGGAACGTGGCCGGGAACCGGACGGCCACCAGCGCGGCGCCCAGCGCAATCACCGAACCGACGTACAGCTTCGCCATCCACGGCAGGACGGCAGGTGCGGCATCCGGCTGCGTGCGCGGCCCGGCCGACTGGCCGGCCGCCGGCTCGCCGGGGACCGCCGCACCGGGGAGGCCGGCGCCTCGGGGCGCCCACACCTCGGCGGCCGCATCGGAACCGCGAAGAAGAACCGACGGCTGCAGCGAGACCGCCGCAGGTCCGAGGGGCAGAAGGGGATTTGATGTGTGTCTCATGGGTGCGCTCCTCTGTCCGGTCACTGCGCCAGCGGGATAGGTACAGTGGCCGCGGACGGCGGTGGCAAGCCGCCAGCCGGAGCTTCGCTGTCGCCCCAGACGATGCTGTCACCCCAGACGATGCTGTCGCCCCACACGATGCTGTCGCCCCAGACAATGCTGTCGCCCCAGACAATGCTGTCGCCCCACACGATGCTGTCGCCCCAGACAATGCTGTCGCCCCAGACGATGCTGTCGCCCCAGACAATGCTGTCGCCCCAGACGATGCTGTCGCCCCAGACGATGCTGTCGCCCCAGACAATGCTGTCGCCCCAGACGATGCTGTCGCCCCAGACAATGCTCTGCGCCCATGGGTACGCCGACCCGCCGATCACGGTGCTGGTCCCGGCCATGCCCACCACCTGGGCGGTCGTCATCGCCACGGCCGGATCGATGGTGCACGCGAGCTTGACGGCGCCAGCCAGGTTGATGCCGCCCGCGCCCTGTGTCAGGCCATCGATCCCCGGAAGCGGGATCGCGGTGAACTGGAGAATCGCCTTGATCGCACTCGGCGTCAGCGGCGTCGCCCGGGTCGCGCGGTTGGCTTCAATCATGACCGCCACCACACCGCTGGCCACACCGGCCGCCATGCTGGTGCCGCTCAGCTTCAGCAGACCGCCCGTCCCGTAGCTGGTCGGCACCTGCAGGTCCGGATGCCCGGTATACAGCGTGCTCCCGACCGCGCCGGCCGCTGCCAGGCGGTTGCCCGGCGCCACGATGTCCGGCTTCGCAAACCCGTCGATCCACGACGGGCCCCGCGAGCTGTAGGTCGCAATGCCGTCGTCGCTCCGGGTCACCGTGCCGAACGTGTTCATCGCGCCGACCGTGATCGCGGACGGCGCGTTGCCGGGGCTCACGATTCCCGCGTAGCCGATCTGGCCCGTCTGGGGGTTCTTACCGTGGTTGCCGGCCGACACGACGACCGTGATACCCGCACGCACGGCCGCCTCGACGGCCTGGACGAGCGGGTCGGTCGCGGCCGCTTCGAGGATGGGATGTCCCAGGGAGAGGTTGATGACGCGGATGTCGAGGGCCGCGCGGTTGGCGACGGCATACTCGATCGCGTTCAGGACCATGCTCGTGGCGCCGCCGCCGGAGGCGTCGAGCACCTTGAGGCCGATGAACTTCACGTTGCCCGCCACGCCCGGGTACGCGCCGGCCGAGAGCCAGCCCGACCCGCCGATGAGCCCGGCGACGTGCGTGCCATGGCCGTAGTCGTCGTACGGCTCAACCTCGACGCCGGCCGGCCCCGTCGTGAAATCCACGAACTTGACGATGCGGGAGCGAGGGATTTCCGAACCCGGCTGGATCCCGGAGTCGATGACCGCGACGCCGATCGGCTTGACACCCCAAGGCAGCTGCGGCGGGCCGAGCGTCTGGATCATCCCGCCGTATGTCTCCGCGCTGGCCGGCGTCTGGTCCGCGAGTGCCCGGGCATCGGCCGAGATCGACTCCACCCACGGTGCCTTCGCGAGCGCTTCCAGTGCCGCGGCCGGCATCTCCACGACGAGCGAGTTGACCAACCCGCGCTCGCCGTGGACGCGGTAGCCGCCGCGCCGCAGCATCTGCGCTGCGGCGCCGCGCTGGCCGGGCTTCACGCGGACGATGATGCGCCCCGTGCCGATGCCGTCGTTGGCGAGCTTCTCGACGGCCATGTCCGTCTTGGGAATGCGCCGGTACGACTTCCGCGTTGCGCCAGACGCCACCGCGGGCATCAGCAGGACAATCCCCAGCCACGCGGTCCAGAACCACTTGCGTGCCATTACGTCCCCCAGACAGGAGTGCACGGTTAACGAGCCGATCAATTGTTCAGAAGAAGACGACTGTCCGTAGTCCCGGGGGCCGCACCACCCGTCCTGCGCGTCTGTCGGCAGCCCGACCCATGGGCACCGTCAGTCGCTGGGCTTGTGCAACACACCCGGGGGACGAGGTCCGGGACAGCAAGGTCCGCGCCAAGAAGTAAGGAGCGGACCTCCGGCGCGGCGGCTCGCACGGAGGGCGGGCCTAAGTGACTGCGATGGCGTGGTTTCTGCGTTGGAGTATCAGCAATTCCCGGACCGCGCGTGCACCAGGCGGTGGACGCCGCACCGACACCCGGACCGAGCGACAACAGGCGTCAACTCGCGCCAGAGATCTGCCGGGGCGCCAATCTGCGGCGGTCGCGCGCCGGCCGGTTCGCCGACACGTGGTGTCGCTGAACCGGCACGTCGCGCGCCTCGAGGACGGATTCTACTCGGTCGCCAGCAC
>Ga0315271_10003317_pt1 | contig 10180 bp, 5 predicted proteins | sample C3_top_MG_FD_204664 | JGI IMG/M metagenome (GOLD analysis project Ga0315271, IMG submission 204664) | Sediment microbial communities from Yellowstone Lake, YNP, Wyoming, USA - C3_top | ecosystem: Environmental > Aquatic > Freshwater > Lake > Sediment | place: USA: Wyoming | collected 2017-08-01
TCGCCGCCACGGTCCTCGGCTTCAACCTCCTGGGCGACGCCCTGCGCGCCGCCCTCGATCCGCGCATGACGCGGTAGCATGACCCGCCGATGACGCGGCTGGAGGACGGTCGCGCCGTGCACCCCGTCCCCGGAGCTCCGATGAAGCGCATCCTCGCCCTTGCCCTCGCCCTGCCGATCCTGGGCGTCCCTCTCGGCTGCGCGAGCAAGGCCGACACGAGCGGGCAGCTGACCCCGGGGTTCTACGCGGGCCAGTTCGAGATGCTCTGGGACGTCTCGCGCAAGGAGATGGTCCGGGAGGGCTTCTCGCCCGACCCCGAGAACTGCAACAAGGCCGGCAAGGTCATGGTCTCGCGCTGGAACGTGCAGCTCGCGAGCTTCTCGGGCAAGGGCTACCGCGAGCAGGCGACGATCACGATCCACGAGGTCCCGGACAAGGCGGGCTGGTACACGGTCGAGGTCAACGTGCTGCGCTCCGCCAACAAGGAGCTCGCCGAGCCCATGAACCCGAGGAAGGCGCAGTGGGACGCCGGGGTCCGTCAACCCGACCGCGAGCAGCACATGGCGTACGCGATCGAGACGTTCTTCATCGGGCACGACGTCTCGTCGCGGTTCCGGTCGGACTACGGGATGCACTCCGCCCCGCCGCCCGTCGCCCCGCTCCCCACCACGCAGCCGACGCCCGCGAAGTAGCGGTCGTCCGGGCCCCGCGACACGACGAGCGTCGCGCGCGCGCCCCCCCGCAGCCGCAGCCGGCTCCGCCACCGCTCCGGAGGGTCCGCGACGCCTCGCGTGCGCACGTCGAGCGTGCCGACGTCGCGGGCGTCGAGCGCGGCCTGGATCTCGGCGATCCTGGCCGGGACGACGGCCTCGAGCCGGACGCAGCGGGCCCAGGGGACCGGCGTGTCCGCGAGCAGGTAGGCGATTCGCGGGTGGACGGGGGCCGCGCCCACCTGCCGGGCTGCCTCCCCGACGAGGTCGGCCACGACGACGGCGGGGTCGGGGTCGAGCAGCACGTCGCCGGGTCGCGGGGCCCGCGGGGCGGGCCACGCGACGCCGCGGCCCTCGAGTGCGACGCCCGACGGCAGCAGCAGGGCCCGCCGCGGCATCGCGAGCGCGAGCCGGCCCGTGCCCCAGCGCGCCTCGCGCATCTCGCCGTCGAGCGAGACCCACTCTATTCCTGCGTCCCGGAAGTTTCGCGCCGGGGCCTGTCGCCCGTCCCAGGCTCCAAACGCCTCTGGTGACGGTTGGCGCCCCGGAACGGCGTCCAACCCCGCGGCGAAACTTGCGGGACGGGGTGCTAGGCCCGCGCCCGGGCGGTCCGACGGGCGCGTCGCGGGGGGCAGCTTGACCATCAGATGGCCATAGCGCGCCGCGAGCGCGTCCCAGGCGTCGGCGGGCGGCTCGAAGCGCGCCGGGTCGCGCTCGCGTCGCCCGCCGGGTCGACGGTCGGGGTCGAGGAACGCCGCGTCCGCCTCCGGCGGCGAGACGACCGCGTCGCCCTCGACCACGTCGACCCGCTCGGCGAACCCCGCGGCCGCGACGTTGTGGCGCAACAGCATCGCGCGCACCGGGTCGCGCTCCACCGCCACGACCCGCGGCCCCGCGGCGGCCAGGGCGATCGTGTCGAGCCCGATGCCCGCGCAGAGGTCCGCGACCCGACCGAACGCCGCGAACCGCCCGGCGCGCTCCGCGGCGACCGCGGCCGGCGTCGCCTGCTCGAGCGCCGCGCGCACGAAGAGCAGCCGCTCCGCGAGCGGCGTCTTCCTCGCGGCCCGGACCCGCAGGTCGTCCTGTGCGAGCGCCGCCCTCACCTCCTCCGCCGCGTACCCCTTCGCCAGCGCGCGCGGCCGCGTCAGCGCGTCCTGCCCGCGGCTCGCCCGCGCCGCGTCGAGCAGCGCACGGCCGCGCTCCGCGACGAGGAACCGGACGACCTCGAGCTCGTCCATGCGCTACACCCCGTCCCGCAAGTTTCGCCGCGGGGTTGGACGCCGTTCCGGGGCGCCCGCCGCCACCCGTGGCGTTTGGAGTCCAGAGCGGCCGCAGGGCCCCGGCGCGAAACTTCCGGGACGCAGCACTAGAGCAGCTTGCGTAGCACGTAGGGAAGGATGCCGCCGTGGCGGTAGTACTCGGCTTCGACCGGGGTGTCGACGCGGCATTTCACGGGGAACGTCTTCGAGCTGCCGTCGTCAGAGGTCGCGACGACCTCGAGCGTGGAGCGGGGGACGACCTTGCCGGCGAGGCCCTTGACCTCGAACGTCTCGCGGCCCGTGAGCCCGAGGCTCTCGCGTGACTGGCCCGCGGCGTACTCGAGCGGCAGGACGCCCATCCCCACGAGGTTGCTCCGGTGGATGCGCTCGTACGACTCGGCGACGACGGCGCGCACGCCGAGCAGCAGCGCGCCCTTCGCCGCCCAGTCGCGCGACGACCCCGTGCCGTACTCCTTGCCCGCGAGGATCACCAGCGGCGTCTTCGTGGCGCGGTAGCGCTCCGCCGCGTCGAAGATCGACGTCTTCTCGCCGGTGGGGAGGTGCTCGGTGACGCCGCCCTCCGTCCCGGGCACGAGCAGGTTGCGCAGGCGGATGTTGGCGAACGTACCGCGCGTCATCACCCGGTCGTTGCCGCGGCGGGCGCCGAACGAGTTGAAGTCGGCGCGCGGCACGCCGCGCCCCTTCAGCCACGCGCCCGCCGGGCCGTCCTCGGGGATGTCGCCCGCCGGGCTGATGTGGTCGGTGGTGACCGAGTCGCCGAGCGACGCCAGGCAGCGGGCCCCGCGGATGGGGGCGACCGGGGCGGGCTCCTTCCCGACGCCGGTCAGGAAGGGCGGCTCCTGCACGTAGGTGCTCGCCGCGTCCCAGGGGTAGGTCTCCGACGCGGGGCTCACGAGTGCGTTCCACTGCGGGTTGCCGTCGAAGACGTTCGCGTAGCGGGCCGCGTACATCTCGCCGGTCAGCGAGGCGAGCGCGTCCGCGACCTCGCGGCGGCTCGGCCAGACATCCTTCAGGAAGACCGGCTTCCCGTCCTTGCCCGTGCCGAGCGGCTCGGTCGTGAGGTCGCGGTCGACGGTCCCCGCGATCGCGTAGGCGACGACCAGGGGCGGGCTGGCGAGGTAGTTCGCCTTGACGGACGGGTGGACGCGACCTTCGAAGTTGCGGTTGCCCGACAAGACCGCGGCCGCGACGACGCCCGAGTCCTTCAGCGCCTTCGAGATCTCGCCCGCGAGGGGCCCCGAGTTGCCGATGCAGGTCGTACAGCCGTAGCCGACGGTCTGGAAGCCCAGCCGGTCGAGGAAGGGGGCGAGGCCCGCCTTCTCCAGGTAGTCCGTCACGACGCGGGAGCCGGGCGCGAGGCTCGTCTTGACCCAGGGCGCCGTGGCGAGGCCTTTCTCGACGGCCTTCTTCGCGAGGAGGCCGGCGGCGAGCAGCACGGACGGGTTGCTGGTGTTCGTGCAGGAGGTGATCGCCGCGATCACGACCACGCCGTGGCCCACCTCGACGCCCTCCGCCACCGCGGCGCCCGCCCGTGCGCCGCCGCCCGCGCCGCGCGCGGCCGCGGGGAAGAACGTCTTCTGCTTCGAGGCTTCCGACGAGAGGCCGAACCCGCGGTCGAGGAGCGGGACCGGCATCAGGCGGCGGAAGTCGTCCTTGACCTTGCCGAGCCCCACGCGGTCCTGGGGGCGCTTGGGGCCCGCGAGGCACGGCTCGACCTTCGACAGGTCGATCTCGACGGTGTCGGTGAACGCCGGCTCGGGCGAGGCGGCGGTGCGGAAGAGCCCCTGCTCCTTCGTGTAGCGCTCGACGAGGTCGACGTGCGCGGCGGTGCGGCCCGAGAGGCGCAGGTAGGCGAGCGTCTGGTCGTCCACGGGGAAGAAGCCCATGGTCGCGCCGTACTCCGGCGCCATGTTCGCGACCGTGGCGCGGTCGGGGAGGGACATCCCGGCGAGCCCCGGCCCGTAGAACTCGACGAACTGGTCGACGACGCCCTTCTTGCGCAGGATCTGGGTGACCGTCAGCACCAGGTCGGTGGCGGTGATCCCCTCGCGCAGCTCGCCCGACAGGCGCGCGCCCACGACCCGCGGCGTCAGCATGTAGATCGGCTGGCCGAGCATGACGGCCTCGGCCTCGATGCCGCCCACCCCCCAGCCCACGACGCCGAGCCCGTTGATCATCGTGGTGTGCGAGTCGGTGCCCACGACGCTGTCGGGGAATGCCGTGGTGCGCCCGCCCTCGGTCGAGGTGGCGACGACCGAGGCCAGGTACTCGAGGTTGACCTGGTGGACGATGCCGGTCGCCGGCGGCACGGCCCGGAACCGGCGGAACGCCTTCTGGCCCCACTTCAGGAACCGGTAGCGCTCGCCGTTGCGCCGGAACTCGATCTCGACGTTCTTCGCCAGCGCGTCCGACGACCCGAACGCGTCCACCTGGACGCTGTGGTCGATCACGAGGTCGACGGGGACGAGCGGGTTGATCCGCGCCGGGTCGCCGCCCAGGCGCTTCATCGCATCGCGCATGGCCGCCAGGTCGACGATGCAAGGGACGCCGGTGAAGTCCTGCAGCACGACCCGGGCCGGGCCGAACGGGACCTCGACCGCCGCCGGGGACTTCGGCTCCCACCGCGCGAGGCCCAGCACGTCCGCCTCCGACACGGTGAACCCGTCGACGTGCCGGAGCGCCGCCTCCAGGATCACGCGCAGGGAGAAGGGCAGCCGGTCCACGCCCGCGACCCCGGCCCTCGACAGGGCGTCGAGGCGGAACAGGTCCACGGGGCCGGCGGCGGTCGCGAGGGTCGAGCGGGCGCCGAACGGGTTCGTCGGGGAGGGGCTCATGGGCGACGCGAAGCTCCGGGGGACGCGGCACGAAGGACGTCGCGGACCAGCGTACGGTCGGGCGGAGTCGGTGCCCCCGTTCGCGCAACGGCGCCCGGCAGGGCCCGGTAGGATCCCGTGCGAGGCGCCATGTCCCCCGACGTGCCCGAGTCCCCCTCCGAACGACCCGTCGCGGCCGAGCTGCCGGCGCTCGTCCTGACGAGCACCGTCGTGTTCCCGCTCGACGTCGTGTCGCTCCAGGTGGCCAAGCCGCGCGACCTGCGGCTGCTCGACGGGCCGAGCGGCGAGAACCAGGTCGTCGCGTGCCTCTTTCCCAAGGCCGAGGGCGTCGACGACGCCGACACGCTCGACGACCTCTACGCCGTGGGCGTCGCGTGCCGCGTCATCCACCGCATGCGCATGCCCAACGAGACCTTGCAAGTCGTGCTGCAGGGGCTCTACCGCATCGAGTGCAAGGAGCTCCTCGCCTCCGCGCCCTACCTCCGCTGCCGCACGCTCCCCGTCGAGCCCAAGGAGCCGCGCGGCTCCGACGTCGACGGGCTCATCTACCGCTCGATGGAGATGGTGGACGAGCTCGTGCGCGCCGACGGCTCGTACCCGCGGGAGATGGTCGAGATCCTCCGCATGAACATCGCGGGCGGGGGGCGCTTCGCCGACCTGATCGGCGCGCACGTCAACCTCCCCCTGGCGGTCAAGCGGCGCCTGGTCGCCACGGCGGACGTGCGCGATCGCCTGAAGGCGGTCGAGGAGGTCCTCGAGGAGGCGATCGCGCGGACCCGCGTCGAGGCCGACGTGGGCCAACGCGTGAAGGTCGACATCGAGCAGCGCCAGCGCGAGGGCTACCTGCGGGCGCAGATGCGCGCCATCCGCAAGGAGCTCGGCGAGGAGGGCGACGGCGCCCAGGAGGTCGACGACCTGCGCGAGCGCGTGAAGGCCGCGGGGCTCCCGAAGGAGGCGGCGGAGGCCGCGGGGCGCGAGCTCGACCGCCTGTCGGGCATGTCGTCCTCGTCGGCCGAGTACCACGTCGCGCGCACGTACGTGACGTGGATCCTCGAGCTCCCCTGGAACGCCGTCAGCCGCACCCGCCTCGACCTCGCGAAGGCGCGTGTCGTGCTCGACCGCGACCACTACGGCCTGGAGGACGTCAAGGAGCGGATCCTCGAGTTCCTCGCCGTGCGGCGGCTGCGCAAGGACGCGAAGGGGCCGATCCTCTGCCTCGTCGGGCCCCCGGGCGTGGGCAAGACGAGCCTCGGGCGCAGCATCGCGGAGGCGGTGGGCCGGCCCTTCGCGCGGATGTCGGTCGGCGGCATGCACGACGAGTCCGAGATCAAGGGCCACCGGCGCACCTACGTCGGCTCGCTGCCCGGCAAGGTGATCCAGGCGCTCAAGCGCGCCGGCACCCGCGACCCGGTCTTCATGATCGACGAGGTCGACAAGATGGGGCACGACCCCACGCGGGGCGACCCGTCGTCCGCGCTCCTCGAGGTCCTCGATCCCGAGCAGAACGGCACGTTCTCCGACCACTACCTCGACCTGCCCTTCGACCTCTCGAAGGTGTTCTTCGTGGCGACGGGCAACGTGCTCGACGACATCCCGGGCCCGCTGCGCGACCGCATGGAGGTCGTCACGCTCTCGGGGTACACGCGCGAGGAGAAGTTCCACATCGCGAAGGACCACCTCGTGCCGAAGGTGGTCCGCGACAACGGCCTCGACCCGGCGCACCTGTCGTTCTCCGACGAGGGGCTCCACGCCCTCATCGACGGGTACACCCGCGAGGCCGGCGTGCGCAACCTCGAGCGCCTGCTCGCCCGCGTGGCGCGAAAGGTCGCGCGCCGCGTCGCGGAGGGGCGCAAGGAGGCCGTCGTCGTCCGGGCCGAGGACGTGGCCGTCTTCCTCGAGACGCCGCCCTACCTCGACGAGACGAAGGCGCGCGACCCCGTGGTCGGCGTCGCGACGGGGCTCGCGTGGACGGCGGGCGGCGGGACCGTGCTCTTCATCGAGGCGCTGGGCATGCCCGGCACGGGCCGCGTGCAGGTGACGGGGCGGCTGGGCGAGGTGATGCGCGAGAGCGCCGACCTCGCGCTGTCGTGGGTGCGCGCGAATGCGGAGGAGCTCGGGATCGACCCGGCCGCCTTCAAGTCGACCGACGTCCACATCCACGTGCCCGAGGGCGCCACCCCCAAGGACGGCCCCAGCGCCGGCGTCACGCTGGTCACCGCGCTCGCCTCCCTCTTCACCGCGAAGCCGGTGCGCGTCGACCTCGCCATGACCGGCGAGGTGACGCTCAAGGGCCGGGTGCTGCCCGTGGGCGGCATCAAGGAGAAGGTGCTCGCCGCCCGCCGCGCCGGCATCCGCACCGTCCTCCTCCCCGAGGGCAACCGCCGCGACCTCCACGAGATCCCCGAGGAGGCCCGCGCCGACATGGACATCCGCTTCTCCGCCGACGTCCACCAGAACCTCGAGGCGGCGTTGATGACCGTGCTGTTGCCTACCGTCGCCCAGCAGCGCGCGATGGCCGTCCCCTCGAAGTCCCCCCACGTGTCGACGCCCCCGCCTCCGGCGTAGGGGCCCGCCGTGCGGAGTCTTGATCGGGGGGGCATACAGCGGCACTCGCTGGCGGGCTTCGCCGACGGTCCACGGCCGGAGGCCGTGGACGAGGGCGCGAGCTGGCGTAGCGCCCGAGAGGAGGGGACGGGGTGCGCGGTCGCGGGGGCGGCGAAGCGCCGCCGGCACGACTTTTCGGGCGGAGAGACCGCCCGAAAAGAGACTCGTCCGCGTGGCTGCAGCGCCACGCCTTCCTCGTCTCCGCTTGCGCGGGCCCTCGCCATCGAGGCCGGGTCGATGGGAAGAGACGGGTCGAGAGAGGCCCGGACCCGCTGCGCGGGGGATTCGAAGGGGAGCCCCTCGCTCCAGCCATTCGGGAGGACCCGCAGACGGCCGCAGCGCCTCCGCTGCGGCCGCGGGCGGCCGCGAGCGTCGGCCGGAGGGCTTCCTCTTCTCGTTACCTCTATACCTCTTCTCTGCCTTTCTTCCCCTCCTACTTCTTCGGCTCGTGCCATCTCCCGACGGCGCGCTCGATGATCGCCGCGTGGGCGGGGATGAAGAAGGCCTGTGTCTCGCGGAGGCCGGCGCCCTCGGCGACGTTCATGATGGAACGCGGGTCGGTCTCGTCGTGGCCGAGGCCGGCGACGTGGCCGAGCTCGTGGGCGCCGGTGAGCGCCATCGAGCCCGCGTAGCCGTCGATCAGGCAGCGGATCTGGTCGGCTCGCAGGTGCTCGAGCTTGACGCCCTTCCACGGCTGCGTGGCGTTGACGGCCCCGAGGTCGTCGTGGTCGAGGCGCGGCGTCAGGGCGTTCGGCTGGAAGATCGTGCGGCGCAGGAAGACGCTGTAGATTTCGCAGCGACCCTCGCCGGGCCACGCCCGGCCGCCCGCCTCCTTGTCGTCGCCGGCGATGACGGCCGTCCAGACGTCGGTGGGCTTCGCCCCCTCGGGCCGCTTGTCGGTGAAGGAGACCGCGAAGGAGACCCCGGGAATGAACGTGCCGTCCTCGTTCTTCAAGAACAGGCGGTTCAGCTTGCCGAGGACGCGGGCCATCAGCTCGTCGCGGACCTTGTCGTCGAGGCTGCCCTCGTAGCCACGCGTGCCGAGGCCGAGCTCGGCGAGGTCCTTCTCGATCGTGCGCGGCGCCTTGCTCTTCTCGTCGCCGAAGGTCACCCAGACGACCTTCGTGCCGGGCTCCACGGCGTACGACGCCGGCGTGCGCAGGCCCATCAGCGGCCCGAAGCCCTCCGCCGGGACGAGGCTCGCCTCCACGGCCTCGGGGCCCTTCTCTCCCTGGGTCCAGACGGTGAATCGGTAGAGCGACGCGCGGCCGAGCTGATCGAAGAACGGCGTCTTCGACTCCTCGGGCCCGTAGCGGCGATCGCGGAGCGCGGCGATCACCTCCGCGACCTTCGCCGGCTTGCTGCCCTTGGGCTCGGCCGACTCGAGCAGCGCGACCGTGGCCGTCCACGCCGCGACCGTGCGCGGCAGGACCGGGCGCGGCGCCTTCGGGTCCTTCTCGAGCAGCTCCTCGAGGGCGCGCGGCGGGCCGTCCAGGGTGAGCTGGGGCGATCCCACGACGTAGTGGACGCGCTTCGCGCCGCCGTCGACGACGGCCGGGGCGCCGTGCGAGAGCAGGCCCTCGCCGGCGAGCAGCGGCACGTCCCACGCCGCCCGGGCGCACGCGGCCACGGTCGCGTCGAGCAGGTCGGGCTCTCCCAGGACGACCACGCGATCGGCGCCGGCCGTTCGCAGGCCCTGGAGCTCGTCGGCCGTCGGCGCCCCGCCCGGGGGCACCCGGACGACCCCGCTGAGCTTGCGGGTTGTCCCGAGGTTGCGCGCGAGCGCCGCCCGGAGCTCGTCGCCGCGCGGCGTGTCCTCGACGACGACCGCGGGCGCGTGGGAGGGGCAGGGGAGCACGAGCGTGTTCGCGAGGTAGAGCGCCTGGTCCACCGGGCTCGACCCCACGAAGAGGACCCCGTCGCTTGGCGAGAGGGTCACGACGTGCGGGCCCGCGCTCCCTACTAGCAGCAGCGGGAGGAAGGGCACCTTCGTGTTCCGGGCCTTCGCGACCAGCGTGTCGACCGTGCGCCCCGTCGAGGCGGCGACGATCGCGTCGGACTTCGCGGCGAGGGCGGCCGACCACGCCTTCTGCGCGCCGGCCACCGAGTCGAGGTCGTCGAGCGGGATCACCTCGATCCGGCGCCCCCCGACTCCGCCGTGCGCCGACCGGTGGGCGACCGCCGCCGAGACGCCCGCGAGGCCCTCGGCCCCGCTCGCGGCCAGCGGGCCGGTCAGGGGGCCGATGAAAGCGACGCGGTAGGGGGGGTGCTCGTCGGGGGCTCCGGACGCGACGGAGCCGAGGAGGGGCACCAGCGTGCCCAGCAGGAACGCGGAGAGGGGGCGCGTCGGTCGCATCCGGATCGTGGGCGGATGGTACCGGGCCCCCGCCCACGGGCTCCGGCCGACCCCCCGGGGCCGCGGGGCCCGCGTGGGATGATCGTCCGCTCGTGGTGCGTTCCCTCCCCGTCCCTCGTCCTGCGGAGAGCTCCCTGATGCGGTCGTCCCGGTGGGCCCTGCTGACGATCGTCCCCCTCCTCCTCGCGGGGGGCGGGGGCCTCTACGGCTGCAGCAAGAAGCAGGACGACGACGCCACGGAGCGCGCGCCCGTGGGCAGCTCGGGCCGGTACGACAGCGGCCTCGACCGCCCCCCGGCCGACGCGGGCAGCGCCCAGTCGACCGAGAAGCGCCCGCCTCCCGCTTTCCAGTTCGTCGACATGAGCGCCTTCAGCGGGATGACCGCCGTCAACCACA
>Ga0315271_10003318_pt1 | contig 10178 bp, 20 predicted proteins | sample C3_top_MG_FD_204664 | JGI IMG/M metagenome (GOLD analysis project Ga0315271, IMG submission 204664) | Sediment microbial communities from Yellowstone Lake, YNP, Wyoming, USA - C3_top | ecosystem: Environmental > Aquatic > Freshwater > Lake > Sediment | place: USA: Wyoming | collected 2017-08-01
TTCATTTCGCGCCCTCCTTCATGGCCGCGATTGCCTCGGCGCGACTAAATGCCGAATCGCTCGTGTCCTCATACCAGTCAGGATCGACGACACTAGGCTTCTGCTCGTAGGCGTGGCACTCGGGGTGCATATACATTGTCCACACGCTGCCGTCGCTGATGCCTGTGCGCCGGTCCTGCGTATCGCCGACGTTGATGCGTTCGCCGCACAAGCAGCAGCGGTGAGGCTTGCGGGCTTTCGTTCCATTTCTCGCGTTTAAGAACGTGCTCATTTCGCGTCCTCCTTCATGGCCGCGTCAATGGCGGCGCGGATGTCTTGGCTGGCGATATCGGCTTCATAAAACCAATCCAACCGCGCCCGCTCGGCGGCGAGTTCGGCGCGGAGTTCGTCGCGCTCGGCGGTGAGGGCCGCGAGTTCGCGCTCAAGCATCGCGCACGCGTCGCGCATATCGGTCGCCGCGTTGCCTGCGCGGCATTGATCTTCGTCGTCGTCGAAGGTTTTTGCCCAAGCGGCATCCGTCCTCGGCGTGTCGCTGAGTTGATTGGGTGCGCTCATTTCGCGCCCTCCTTACCAAGGAGAGCCTCAATAATTTTCTCTGCATTTTCCTGCAATGATGGGTAGTTAAGCAGGTTGAACTCTGCTCCGTGCTTCTTTATGAACAATTCCCAGTCCTTTTTCTGTTCAGGCGTTAAGGGAGTTTTAACGGGTCTAGCTTCACCAGACTTGCGGATAATTTCAAAAAGCTTATCCTCCATCAATCGGGCAGCAGCCCCTATGTGCGCCTTATCGGGATAGATTTGCTGCCGGATGGACGTGCATCCGTCTTTGATTTCTATCAACCAGAATCCATTTTTTAAGCCTTCATATGCGTAGGGATCATTAACGGGCAGATACTTTTTCCCGCGCTTTCGATACAGTCGCTTCTCTTCTTTCACTTGGCGGAGGAGATCGTAGTGCGTTTCAGTGGGTGTGGGTGTGTTCATTTCTGTAGTTGGGTTAATATGTATTTCTGAGCTACTGCTTCTAGTGCGTTCCAAGGTCTGTCTGCGTTGCTAGGATCTGTGGAGTTCTCGCGGACCCATTCACGCCAGCCTTTAGGTTCAGTGCTGGTTTGAGCGGAGGGAGTGGGGAACGAGGTGGCCCCTGCTCCGTTAAACTGGATAGGCCGATCGGACACTTGCGCCTTGTTGAGCCAATTCAGGAAGCGCATCTGGCTTACCCCTACCTTGCGGACAGATGCCCAGGCTTGGGCTTTCCCTAGCTCCCGCTTGATATCTATGCCGGAATAGGCTAGATTCTGCTCTAAGCTCTCCAGCCATTCCGCGTCTACTGCCTTTACGCGGGTAGCCCTAACTTTGGGTGTATCCGTAGCCAACAGCCCTTCGTGCGGGTAAGAGTCGTAAGCCTCCTGCATGGTCTCCAGCCATTCAGTTTTATTCAGCCGTCTGCCAATAGCCTTGGCCTCTCGGCAGCAGGCGTCAAAGGCGTGTTCTGAGAAATTCATGCGAAAGTAAGTTGATGTTTATCTTGGCCGCGACAGGCGTAAGGCCAAAGCGGTTGATTAATCGGATTTCCATGCTTGCGACACCACGTTTCAAGTCCTGCCAAACGTTTGTGACGATCTCCACGATTCCAAGCGGTGGAGTCACAGCTTTCAACTCCCAAAGATTCTAGGTAGTCCAGTTTTTCGGGGTCGCTACAACGCAGTAAATGACAACGACCAGCCTTAGCCCATTGGTCAACGGTTTGCCATTTCCATTCTGTTGTTCCCCCGACGCAGATAACATCGTATCGCGGAATCAAAGATTCAATGTCATTGAGCGTCATTCCATCTTGAACGGCGACGGCTAAAGGAATTCCTGAGTCTTTAATTTCGGCAGCATACTTTGACCATCGAAGAATTGTTTCCTTCGCGTTCCCAGGCACGTCAGGTACTATTGCCCACAAGGGCTTAATGGCTGCGGCTTGCGCCCAAAACAATAGACGCTTCCAATCATCCTCCCGAGCGTTCCATTTTTCGTAATCAAATACGTTGGTGTCTGGATTCCAGCAACCAAAAGCACCGTTATCCAAGGCATAAGGGAACCACGGCCAAGGCCCGCGTTGATGTGTAGGCGAATACAGATGCCCAATCCGTCCGGTTTCCCGAGCTAACGAATGCCAGATCCAACCTGTGCAGTTTGCTGGCATCACGATCATAAAGTTGCCTCCGCACCACGTTGAAAGTCGTTGCTCACGGTAACCTTATGGCATTTACCTATAGACTGAACGTCGTTCAGAAACCACTGCGCTAAATCTTCGTCGGACGATCTGCCTTGCAGGATTGCGTTCATGTTTGATCCATGAAACTGGATGTAACGCTGCTGAAGGCTGTTGCTTAACCAATCTTGATCGGGTGAATCGGTAAACCAAAAGCGAATGGCATAGGTGTGCCAATGCGGTAGCGTTGCCGCACCTACTTTTGATGCTATGTGATGCTGGCTTTTGAAAACAAAATCTTGAAATGTGCTTATCATTAGAATGAAGGGTCGTAATAAAGGTTACTGACGTGTTCTGCGTACTCCCAGCGTCCTAGCATTCGCTTCACCATTCCTGCGTATCCGCAGTTCCAGCGCAGGGCGAGGAGCCACACTGAGGGTTTAATGCCGTCTTGACGCATTCTCTGGATGGCCCGCAATAGGGCTTTCCGTGCGATTTGACGGGCTTTGTCGGGCTGACTGGCCCAAGTGTAGGGGTCAGTGGAGAAATCGCTCCATGTCGCCCGAGTAAATTGGAGGGCACCCCCAGCGTTGCTCCAGGGGGCACCCTCCTTGTGTTCGATGCAGGCTATCAGCCTCTCTAGGTCAATCGTCCCTGTGGTCGGAATCTCCGCAGCGGAAAACGCCGATAAGGATCCCAATAAGAAGCCAGATAAAGCACGCAAGTAACCAGACATAGGTGTTCATGGCTGATGACCATCCCTCCAGCGGACGATGACGCGGGCGTGTGCTGCTGGGTTCAAGGCTTTCTCGTAGGAGCCAATTAGGTCATTGCGGCGGGCGTAAGCTCGGCACACGGCCCCGATAGCGTTCAGGTGATTGGGTGGTGGCCCAATCTGTCCGACAACTTCCTCCGCTGTGAAGGATCCTTGGTTCCAGAGCAGGCTTGCAGCCTTCTCCTCAAACGCAGTCACCCAACTATCAGGTGTGTGCTCTAGAACCTGAGTAATACCTTGGTCCCTGAGCCATTCACCTAATTCAATCTGGTGTCCCGCTTCGTTTACTCTGGATTTAGTTGGCATGGGATTAGAATGGGACGCTTTCACTGTCACCTTCTGCGGCAAGATCCTGTGTTTCCATCAACTTGCCAATGGGTTTAGCCGCTGGGCTGTCAGCCGACTCTCCACCACGGAACGCAAGATACTCGTCGGCTTGGGAGCAGATCTTCTGCACCCACGCTGGCAGCTCGGAGGGCCAATTGACATCCGTGTTGCCCGTCTTCTTGGCAAGATCAATGGATTCCAGCAGGTTGAAGTACAGCGGTGTGTTCTCTGGTCGCACTGACGCCATTTGCCGCGGCAGAGCGGAGATCCCGCTGATGTCAGCGTACACCGCCCCAGCGCGATCGGAATGAAGGACGGAGATTAAGCAGTTGGAACCGATAACTTTGCTCACGTCAAAGCCGTTAAGTTCCTCCTGCGTAAAGGGTTTCCCTCTCCACGACTGAAGGTCTTTGCGGAGGCTTGATTTCTCGTTAAGGCTCAGGGTATATCGCTTACTGATGCCGCGAGGAAGATCTTGGTCTTTGATGGTGATGCGCTCTGCTGGGATTTCAAAGCAGACGATGATCTTTTGGCGAGGCGTGAACTTCTCCGAGGGCTGGGTGCCCACGGCAATGACGCCGTAGCAGACTGCGTGATGGGTGCCCGCTGGCACTGGGTCGGACTTGGTTTTATTGGAGACGTTGATAGGCATGACTGTTTTGTTTTATTGGTTTACTGACGTGTTACTGGTTGCTGACAAAGAGGGCGGGCGGTACCCTTTGAGGTACTGCCAGAGTTCTATCATATTACGGAATGCGTGCCAAGCTGCGTGAAGCTGGCTGTGGTCGTAATGCACCACGTCTACACGACCTGGTTCCGTGGTGGAGATGTAGACGTTGGCCCCACAGGTGGGGACGGTGAGGAACTTGGCGACACCATAGGCGGCAATCTGCATGGGTTCCGTGTCCCAAGGCTCGCACTTGACGCCCGCCTTGGTCTTGCGGGACTTGAAGTCTAGGATGCCTTGCTTGCCGTCACGGACCATCACGGCATCCGTGGTTCCAGCGTAGCCGTTGACAGCGTTAACCAACCGCAGTTCGTGCTGCATCAGCCGAATGCCAGCAACGTCCAGCGCGGCCACGACAGGCTTAACGTAGGCGTCCATACCATCTGGGACGGGAAGCCCTTGAAAATGGGCTTCTAGGGCCGAATGAATGGCTGTCCCCAAGTCGGCTGCATCGCTGACTTGTTCAAACGCTCCATCAATGGTGCGGCGAGCATAGGTCGATGCCTCCTCGCCGTCTTGCGGTGGGTTGGCGTAGGCCCGCTCTGCCACTTGCTGGAGCTTCCAGTCATCTAGTTGTGGCTTCGCCATAACTGACATGATGGTTGTAACGCTGGGATAGAGTCCCAGCTTTCTGGCATCCGCCAGCGTTGTGGCCCGCATCCCGCCGCCTTTTGCCTTCGGAACCTCAAAGCAGGCGTTACCATCTTTGTCGTACCAATGTTGTGACTTATTCATTTGATCTGTTTTTACTGGTTGTGAGAGGCGGAATGCCTCTCGATGGGACTGATAAGATACATTTTAACTTAGCTTGCAACTCTTTTTCTCATAATTGTTGAAATAAATCTTGCCCCCCTGTTAATTCGTTACTTTCTTCTCCCTCGTCAAGCGGGGTTGAAGCCGCGACGAGCATAATACTTTTAGTCGTCAGTTGCCCGCCGTGCCTTCAACCACGCGGGCTTTTTTATGCGCTCCTATCGACCAAAAACACAACGCGAACCGAATGTCCGGTTAGATCGTGTGCGTGCATTTTTGCTTGGTCGAGGTTACGGGCTTCACCAGCTACCAGCCTCTACGAAAAGACTGATTCAGATGGCCCGCCGCTGCGGTTACTTCGGGAAAGACTCCCAAGCGCAGCCGCAAGGCGGCCTAGCGCACCACAAACAATTTTGATTAGACGCGCTCGCAGCCCGCAACGCTGCAAAGACCTCAAGCTGAGATTGGCCCACAAGCCGCCGCACCGCAAGGTGGGTTAGGAATCAGCCTCTGATCCTCAGTATCGGCAGCGGAAACGATTACCCGTCCGCATAAGAGTGTAGGTTTACCTAGTGAGCCGAGGCTAATCCGTGTGCAGCAGGCACGCCCGAGCGGATCCCTCAATACGTCCAGACACCCAGTCCAAGGCGCATTAGCACCAATAGCTCGCCCCCTAGCAGGGGTGAGCTATGCCATCCAACCGTGCCCGAGCCAAATCGCACGAACACCACCCAATGAAAATAAACCAATGGAATAAAGCGGACTGGATCCTGCCGCACAGTGCTCACCTGCCAGTGGAAATCGAACTAACAGGAGGAAAGACGGAGGTCAGGGATGAGGTATCAGGAGACTGGAGACAGGTGGTCAAGTGGAGGATGATTGACAAGCGGGAACACAAGGCCCAGAAGAAGCTCAAATGATTACGCACCGTGGAGAGACGTTCAGCGGGTACGGAAAAGTGAAGCGCACACCTGGCGGACGGAAAAAATCGGCTGTCCTCGTCAAGAAAGGTGGCAAGACTAAGATCGTCCGTTTCGGAGATCCTGACATGAGCATTAAGAAGGATCAGCCAGCCCGCAAAGCGAGTTACTGTGCTCGATCAGGAGGCATTTCAGGGAAAGATAACATCTTTAGCCCGAATTATTGGAGCCGAAAAAGCTGGGGCTGCTAGGATCAAAATGAAAAAGGGAATCTGCCAGCCAAATTGCTGGTCAAATTCCCTGTTTGAATCCCTGGGTCAAATTACTGGGTTGAATTTGGTTTTGAAATCGCTGACTTGAATCCAATAGCTTCATGCCGCTCCTGTAACTTGGCCCAAGCGTAGATCAGAGCGGACAGGTCGCGGGCGGACACCGACACCTTGCCTTTGGGTGTGCTCCATGCGGCTCGCTCGAGCCGCTGGAGGAATTGATTGGTCATGGGCTGGATTTACTTGATGAATTGCGAGCAGTGAAGTTCGTGTTCGTGCAGAGCATTAAAAACATCTGAGAGATGCTGGTAGATTTCCTCACGTTGCCTGACCGCTTGCATCCATGCCGCTGGGTTGCTGTGGACGTAATAGTCGCGGGCGTTGAAATCCACCGCTTTCAATGCGGTCATAGCGTCCTGCACGGCGCGACGTGCATGGGAGTAATCGTCTGTCAAACTTTGAGCTGAACTGCCGTTGCTGTGGATCGTTGGCAGGATCGTTGATTTTGTATTCATGGCTGGCTTATTTATGGGTTGGATTTACTGGTTGTGTTAATGGTTCGCGAATGGCGCACCCTGTAACCACCCCGTTAAGGGTGGTTAGGAGGTAGGTCAATTTGCTCTGGGTGTGATGTCACCCCCCTGACGTGCCGCTGTTTTGTAGGCCGAAAGATAAGGCTCAATCAACGTGCCCATTTCATTTTTAGGAAATTTGACAAGCAGCTTTGTTAGACCTCGACGTTGGATCTCGCGGAATAACTCAACAAGGTTTTTCACTCCTTGTTCTTCATCGTCAAACTCCGAAAAGAAATGATCAGGATCAAACATTTCTAAGCACTGGCAGCGGTCACCCGCACAAATTAATTGCGATTTCAAAAACCATTGTTTCGTAGTGTCGCAACGATCCGCGCCGAGTTCCTGTAAAGCTGTAATATGCCCTTCTTGATCACTTTCTAGATCATCGACGCGAGCAATTAAAGCTACGATTGCCTCATATGCCGTAACTCGCTTACCGTAGATGGAAAAACCGCCGATAGTTTGACGTAAAGAGGTCATGCTGCACCTCCTGTAAGTGTGCTGGGCGTGAACAGGCGAGCCTGCCGAATCGCCTCGGTGGCGTGGTAGCGCATCATCGACTTAATCGGGGTTAGCGCGGGGGTTTCGGTTCGCGCATCTCGGAGGAAAACTAGCGCGGTGCGGTAAGCCTTGGCTTGGTTGAGGGAGCACCAGCTCCAATTGCACTCAATGATCTGGGCGCGGGTGATGCGGGGTGGTTTATTCATGGTAGTTAACGCGGTCGGTGCGGTTGTGGGTGCGGGATTCGGTGTCGAGTTCCGCCATATGGTCGATATCCGCCTCGGTGAGGCGGCGGGCGTCGTAGATCGACGCGATTGCGGTGTGGAGCGCGTAACGAGCATACTCCGCTCGGCGTTGTTCGTCGCGGGCTTGTGCGGCCTCGCGCTCGGAATGGTTTCGGGTGTGGCTTTTCATGATGGGATTTTGTGGGTTGACTTAACGGGTTGAGTTGACTGAACGAAAGGGAGGTTGAGTGAGGTAAAACGATAACACAAGTTAAAATGTTGCATGACCATTATCCAGTAGTGGATCTACTGGGTCAAATTAGCGGGTCAAATTGCTGGTTGAATTCACTGGTCGAATTTGTCCGTCGAATTCACGGATCAAATTCACTGGTCGAATTGCTGGGTCAAATTGCTAGTCGAAATCATGGGTCAAATTCCTAGATCAAATTCCTAGGTCAAATCCTCTGGTCAAATGCAGGCAATCCTTGGCCCGCCGCTGGCGAGCCTAGGCGAACGCATGGCCGCGCCCGCGCATGGCCCGAAAACGGGCAAGGACGGACGGGAAACGGGCAAAGAAAAGCCCCGCGCTGCGATGCGCGGGGCTTGTGATGGATTGGCGTTATTCGGTCATTCGTTTCCCTCCGCTTTGCGAATCGCGGCAGTTGCGTATTCCGATATATCCCCTCCGCGATGACCGTGCATGACCGCGACATAATCGGAAATTGCTTTAAGAGCAGCAAGCAAATCAGGCGCGGCGGCAATCAGGCGAACGTTTGCCTCAACCTCACTTTCAGGCAAAGCAATTGGCGTAATTTCACAAATCCGATTACACCCGTCATTCGCGCCTACCGTTGCGACGATTCTACCGTAAGAATCTTTCGCGTAGAAATAAGCTTTCCACGGCCCTTGTGTGTGTGTGTAAGTTTTCATTTCAGTGAGTTTTATAGGTCACGTTAAACGTCTCTTTTGACCAGCAAGCGCGGCAATTGCCGCAAATATTCCCCTGACGCGAAGCAGGACAAGAGAACGCTGTTTCGCACGCTCCGCTTACTTGCACGCCGCACCGTTTCGCGAGCGTTTCAGGGGCCGCACCGTCTACCATCAGAGCGGAGAACCGCACGGTTAGATTCTCGGGGATAAGACCACCCTTTTCAATAAACTCGCGAACCATAGAATATTCCCGTGTCGGCAACCAATGGCGCACGTTAGGCGTCAACCGTGCGATTTCGCAGATCTTCCCGAAATGCGCCACGCTCTGCAGATCGCCAGAATCGTGCCAACGGAAATACCCGCTCTTTTCTACGGCATTGATTGCGGCGACCATATCCGCCACCCACTTGCGGCCCCGTATTGTCTTGAAACGCCGTTCTAAGGCATTCTGCACGTTGGGAAACGAATAACGGCCCTTAAGAGCATAACAGATGGAACAAATGGAATTTTCCACCTTCCGCATTTTCCGCCCCGTTTTGCAATGACGGGCCGGAATTGAATAGCCATGACAAGGCATTTTACTAGGGGCGGAAAATCCGCCCACGGCGTCGAGCAACTGAGTTTGTGTGATCATTTTTATACGGGTTTATTTTACGGGTTTGGTTTCGCTCCCCATTAGAGGAAAGCGGAAAGGAAAAGAGCGGTAGCTAGGCAAAGGAGAAACAACGTTCCTCCGATAATGTCGTCACGGTCTGTTTGATTTAGTTTCACGCCGTCACCCTGACTCTCTCTCCCCATCCTTGCAACTAATTAACACACCTCCCCATCCTATTCCTTCACTCAACAGCCATGCTAATAGTTAACATTGGCCTTGCTAATCTCTCCTTACATTCGCAATTTCCCCCTCATGCAACCTATCGCATCTGCCATCTCCCCTCCCCTCCCGTCCGTTCCTTGCGCTCCCGTCCGTTCACGACGCATCGGGCGTCCTACTGGCAAGACTAAAGGCGGCCAGGCGTCATGGGTAAAGCGCCTGCTTTCATCCGGCAGGATCCGTGAAGCCTACGCCTACGCCACTGCCCACAACCTGCTGCCACTACTGGCAGGCGTGCCACTGCCAGCGGCCCTGCCACCAGGGGGGGAGGGGGTCACGGACGGCGGCGGGGATAATTATAACTATAAATCCACCCAAGAGGTACGAATTTTGCAGTCAGGAGGAAAGCTGACGTTGGGAGTAGCGGCTATTAGGGAAGTGGCAGGAGCTATAGCCTTGGCAGAAGAGGGAGGCTTGGTAGGCGGAGCAGCTGCCAGTGGTGGTAGTTGTGCGGCACAAGAGACGGCACAAGAGCTTCACTCCCCTGACGGGGAGTTGGAGGGGAATAGGCAGTTTGGTCAAGCAGATATAGGAGCGGAAAAAGTTGCTTCTGCTAGTGCTTGGGGGGAGTCGAGATGGGTAGAAGAAGGAGAAGCGATTGTGGGCAAGGTGTGCCGTAACAAGCAATACAATGAGCTAAGATTGCCTGGGAAGGATGGTGGGGGCGAGGGGTGGACTAAGGTGGGGAACTGGCAGTGGAGGAATGGGCTGGTGAGGGGAGAGCGAGTGTGGGTGAGGCGGGTTTGGGTGAGTGGGGATGACACGGATGCAGAGTATGTGGTGGTGAGGCGGATGGATGTGAATGAAGGCGTGGAAGCGGAACCTGTGGCAGAGGTTGTAGCTGCGCCTGAACGTGAGCCTGTGACTGAGGCTGTAGGCGCGGCAGCAGACGCCGTAGACACCAGCCATGTGCTGCCTCAGTTCTTGAAGCAGGATACGGTGTTTCCTAGGAAGCCTGAGTCAGCCGATGAGTACATTGCCCGCATCAGGGAACAAGCTTCGCAATGGGCTAATGGTCTTGCTCCGTAAGCCCTATGGCTAAAGGAGTCAAAGTTGATGGCAAGCATGGCAAGGCGACTTACAGCCCGCAGAGGTTAATCAATT
>Ga0315271_10003319_pt1 | contig 10177 bp, 8 predicted proteins | sample C3_top_MG_FD_204664 | JGI IMG/M metagenome (GOLD analysis project Ga0315271, IMG submission 204664) | Sediment microbial communities from Yellowstone Lake, YNP, Wyoming, USA - C3_top | ecosystem: Environmental > Aquatic > Freshwater > Lake > Sediment | place: USA: Wyoming | collected 2017-08-01
TCACGATCAACCAGGCCGCCTCGCTCGTCACCGTCACCTGCACGGCCGGCGCGCCCCACACCTACACCGGCCTGGCCCAGACGCCGTGCACCGCGACCGCGTCCGGCGCCGGCATGGCCCCGGTCGACGTGACCGCCTCGCTCGCCTACGCCACCAACACCAACGCCGGCCCCGCCACGGCCATCGCCTCCTGGAGCGGTGACGGCAACCACACCGGCAACACCGGCTCGGGCGGCTTCACGATCGCCAAGGCCAGTTCGACCACGACGGTCAGCTGCCCCGTCAGCGTTACCTATACCGGCGCTGCCCAAACCCCGTGCACCGTCGCGGTGACCGGCGCCGGCGGCCTGAGTCTGACCTCGACGCCGACGTACACCAACAACATTGTGGGCACCGCCACGGCTACCTACACCTACGCAGGCGATGCAAACCATCTTGGTAGCAATGGCAGCAAGACATTCTTGATCCTGTTCGTCTGGGACGGTTTCCTCCAGCCGATCAACGACACCGCGCACCAGACCGGTCTGACCGAGAGCAAGTTCAAGCTGGGGCAAACGATCCCGGCCAAGTTCGTGATCCGTGATGCTGCCGGAAACGTCGTCCAGCAGTTGACGAGCCCGTTCTTCACCCGAACGGTCAACCTGGGGTCGTGCGATCCGACGGCGACGCTTGACACAGCTCTCATCGTTACCCCAGACGGTATCCCGGAATTCAAGTGGGACGGTAGTCAGTATCACTACAACTGGAGCACGAAGGGCTTGACCTCCGGCGAGTACCGCATCTTCGCGAACCTCGCTGATGGCACCGCGCGCTTCGTTGACATCTGCCTGACGAAGTAGCCATCGGCCTGCCTATGGGATCTTGGCGAGAGGGAGCTGGAAACTGCTCCCTCTCGTTTCGTTCATATCAACAGAGCCGCGGAAGTCTTGGAAGGACATCGCAGAGAGGGCCCGTCGCGTTGTCCTTGCTAGCCGCCTCAGCATCGAGGCTGTGAGGCCACCTCCTTGCCTTGGTGCTGATCATCGAGGACGAGCGTGAGGAAGGCGACTACGTACGGGGGCGCGTGGGGACGGCGAGAAGGTCACGGAGTAACGTGCCTCGAGATCGACAGACTCGCGATAGACCACGCTCGGTGCAGCCGGATCTGATCAGTGAGGATCATCACGCCGTTCCTTACGGTCGCGGGCCCGTCAGGACGGCCCATCCGCCTGCCGGAAACCTGCGATCGAACGTGACGATGGCTTCGGCCGAGTGGGCGGACATGCTGGCCGCGATGAGCGCGTCGCCGATCGAGTCGGCTGCGCCGTCGCGCCACGCGTCGAGCCAGCGCAGGACGTGCTCCTTGAGGAACTCGGGGACGACGACGTTCCTGCGCTCCACCAGCTGGATGAGGGCCGCTGCGATATCCCGTCGTTCGTACCCGTACCCCGAGCGGAGCACGTGGGCAGCCTCGAGGATCGAGACGATCGACACCGCCCGCGGGTCCTCGGTCTCGATGACGGCAGCAGCCGCAGGCGCACGTTCGGGGTCGTCGCCCGTCAGGTAGCGCACGATGATGGACGTGTCCACGTAGATCACGGCGTCGGGCGCGGGCGCTTGCGGGTCGTTGCGGGCGTCCGGCGATCGGCCTCGTCTGAGGTCAGGTAGTCGCGCCATTCCTCCGCGATGCCTCGGCCGACCGTCTCGTCGACCTCGAGTGGCTCGTGCGGCGCCGTCGAGGACGGCCCAAGGATCCCGGCCAGGGACCGCATGTGGGGCTCGTGTGGTCGGATGAATTCGACGACAAGGCGTCCGTCTTCCACTCGCTGGACGGCGATGTCCTTCGGTCTGATGCCGAGCCTTTCGCGGATGGTGCGCTCGATGGTGAACTGGCCTCGCTCGCCGACTGAGGAGCCGAATGCATATCGCATACGCCGAGTATGGATGACGATGGACGGTATGGCAATCGCGCGTCCACTGCTCCGCCGGCAAGCTCCTTGCGCAGTAGAACGTGCAAGAGTTGTCCCGGAGGGTCCTTACCACGGCCGAATTGCCCGATCCACGCTCACGGCGAGCGGTTCAAGCGGCCGCCGGCCTCCCGATTCTGGTCCTGACCCTGCCTAAGAGTCGTCCCCCGGGTAGGTTGCAACACACTCGGGCGTGAAGCATGAAGACGCTGAGGCGGGCGGTCGCACAGCCACGGCCCGGGCAAAGAGGGTGGGGGAACTGGCTGGCGAGCTAGGATTCGAACCTAGGATCTCCTCGTCCAGAGCGAGGCGCCTTACCGCTTGGCCACTCGCCAGTGGGAGCGATCGGCATGATACCGCATCGAGCCGACAGACCCGGTCGCGGGCACCAGACTGGTCCCGTCACGGGCCCCTCAGTCGAGGCTCTGGTACATTCCCGACCGTGAAACCCGAGCGGCCTGTGACGAAGGCGCCCCACGCCCATCCGATCGATGCGCTCCCGCCTCCGCCCCCGACCGATCGCCGTCGTTCCCGGTACGTCCCTGCGATCCTGGACGCCGTCGTCCCGGGCATGGGCCATCTCGTGGCGGGGCGTCGGCGTGCGGCACTCGTGTTCCTCTCGCCGCTGCTAGTCGCACTCGCCGTCGGGGTGTGGATCGGCCTGACGACGTCGGGTCCGCGACTCGCGGCCTCGCTGCTCTCATCCGAGGTCATCTGGGGCCTGATCGCCGCCCAGGGTGTCTTCCTGCTCTGGCGGCTGGCCGCCGTTGGCTCCAGCCTGTTCGACCCGGCGCTGCCGCGCCCCCGGCGTCGCGATGCCCTCCCGATCGCCGTCCTCCTGCTGGTCATGGTCGCGCCACAGGCGTATGCCGGGTACGCCACCGAATCCGCCCGCGAAGCATCCGATGACATCTTCAAGGAGCCCCCGCCGGTGGCCGTCCTGCCATCCGCCGAGCCCGAGCCGGACCCGAGCTTCCTGTCCACGCCGCCACCCACACCCTCCGCCTCCCCGTCATCGTCACTCGCACCGTCACCCTCACCATCGGCGGCCATGCCCCCGCGGATCAACGGGCTGATCGTCGGTGTGGATGCCGGCGTGGGTCGCCGGACCTACCTGACCGACACGATGATCGTGGTCTCACTCGATCCGACCACCAAGACCGTGTCCATGGTCTCGATCCCGCGCGACATGGTGGATGTGCCGCTCACCGACGGCCGCAAGTACCGCGACAAGATCAACTCGCTGGTGTCCTACGCGCGTCATCACCCGAAGCAGTTCCCGGGCTCGGACGGGACCGGCTTCGACGTCCTTATGGGGGCGGTCGGTACGCTCCTGGATGTGCCGATCCAGTACTACGCGACGGTCAACCTGGGCGGCTTCGTCAGGGTGATCGACACCCTTGGTGGCGTGAACGTGGATGTCGCGCACGGCTTCTGCGACCCTGGCTACGACGAATACGGCTTCACCCGCGGGTTCTCCATCTCCGCCGGGCGGCACCATCTGAACGGCAACCAGGCGCTTGCCTTCGCCCGCGTTCGAAAGGCTTCAGGTGAGAGTGACTTCACGCGCGCTGCACGCCAGCAGGAGGTCATTTCCGGCATGCGCGAAGCCATCGTCCATGGCGGGTTCCTGAACGATCCGGTCGGTCTGTTGCGGGCGATCGGCAAGACGGTGGAGACCAACGTGCCGCGCAAGGCGCTTCCGGACCTCGCGGACATGGCAAGTCAGGTCGGGCGCAAGCAGACCTACCGTGCCGTCATCACGCACCCGCTCGTCGGTGGGGGGTACGACTCGCGCGGATCCATCCAGATCCCGAATGTGGCGGGCATCCGCAAGCTCGCTGCGACGCTCTTCCCGCTGGACGGGACCATGCCGAGTGCCACGTACGCCCTCAAGGCGTCCAGCGGCAAGGTGAAGGGCAGCGGCGTCGGGAGCTGCGCCCCGAGAGTGACACCCAGACCGAAGCCAAAGCCCACCGCGAAGCCGACGCCGACGCCGACGTCAGGCGCGACCCCGACCGCGACGCCGATTGTCAAACCGACGCCTGCCCCGACGGCGACTGCGAAGCCGACCCCTACGCCGACATCGAAACCCACTGCGACGCCGACCGCGAAGCCGACCCCGACCCCGACCCCTACGCCATAGCGCCCGGTACGAACGGGTGGGCGACGAGCGGCGCCCCGGGTGACAAGATAGGACCATGACGCCGACGAAGGCGCCGCGGCTCACTCGCGGTACGCCCGACCTGCGCTCCACGCGTCCCGGCTTGGTCGCGCTACTGCTGGTTGTCGTGCTTGCCACGGCGTGGGCCACCAGTGCGACCTCGGCGGCGCCCTCCCTGCCGTCCTGCCGGGCGGCCAACGTCCTGACGCTGCATCGCGGTTACCGCGACTGGAGTCGCTCGCTGCTGGACCCGGCCTTTCGGCTGTCGAGCGCGTACAGGCCGACGGATCTCAGGAGCACATCCGCGGCCGGCCTGAACGGCGGGTTCTACGTGCGCAGGTTCGTGATCGCCGATCTCAAGGCCATGGCGGTCGCCGCCAGGGCTTCGGGCGCCCGGCTTGCCGTCCAATCTGCATTTCGGAGCTATACCACCCAGGGCGCCACGTTCCGCTACTGGGTCCGCGTGTTGGGCTACTCGGCGGCGGTCCGGTCCGGCGCACGGGCGGGGCACAGCGAGCACCAGCTGGGTACGACCATCGATCTCAGAAGCTACGGCGGGTCCGCAGGCTGGGCCTACACGGACTGGGGCACATCCAGGGCAGGCCGGTGGCTCAAGGCGAATGCCTGGAAGTACGGGTTCGTGATGTCCTACCCCAAGGGCAAGTCCAGCGTCACCTGCTACGACTACGAGCCGTGGCACCTCCGCTATGTCGGCCGTGCCAAGGCGGCTGCCATCAGGGCCAGTGGCCTGACCCTTCGCGAGTACCTGTGGCGCAAGCAGACCGGGCAGTCAACGACGCCGACACCGACCCCGACGCCGACACCCAGCCCCACCCCCACGCCGACACCCAGCCCGACCCCCACGCCCACCCCCACGCCGACACCCAGCCCGACCCCGACGCCCACACCGACACCGACGCCCACACCGACACCGACGCCCACACCGACACCGACGCCCACACCGCCCGTCTGATCACCCGGCATGCCGGTCATGCTCCGACGGCGAGCGCGGCCTGGCGGTACTTGGTGACATTCGGCACTGGTTCGCGGCCGATGCGGCGGCCACCATCGGCCGATCAGGAGGGTGCCACCATGGTCCGGGTACTGGTCGTCGATCACGATGTGGACCTCGCGGATCTCAAGGTCGACTCGCTCAGGCGCGCAGGATTCGAGGTGGACCAGTGCGGCGGGCCGACCCACGCGCTTGTCGCTTGCCCGGTCCTGGGTGGGCTGCCGTGCTGGCAGGTGGAATGGGCGGACGTCCTCGTCTACGATGTGTGGGCAGCCGGTGACTCCGGACAGGAGTTGACCCAGGATCTGCGGCGTCAGTATCCCGACAAGCCGATCGTCCTGACGTCCCAGGGAACGGATGTCGGCTGGGCCCAGGGCGATGCTGGCGTGACGATGTCCGGATCCCAGTCGCGTGACTCTCTGGTCAAGGCGGTCGAGGCGGCCTATGCCACCCGGGTGTCTGCGGGATCACCCATCGTCGAGGGCCTCGCTCAACAGTGAGGTGAGCCGCTCCCACTCGACCAGGAACGCGTCGTGGCCCTTGGTCGAGCGGATCTCGCGATAGTCGGCTGCCACGCCCGCAGCCGTGGCGGCATCCACCAAGGCGTGGATCTGGCGGGGGCCGTACAGGATGTCGTCCTGGATGCCGACCCCGGTCAGGGCCACCCCGGCCACGGCCAACCGCCGGAAGGCGGCCGCCTGGCCACCCCAGCGAACACCGATGTCGTGACGGTCCATCGCGCCGACGAGGACCCGGTAGGTAGCCGGATCGAAGCGTTCGACGAGCTTGGCTCCCTGGTAGTCCAGGTAGCTGACGACCGACGGCGTGCCATCGGTCTCCGTGGCGCCGGCGAAGCGCTCCTCGAAATCGGCCTCGCTCCGATAGGTAGTCATGGCCAGTTGGCGTGCGAGCGCGAGGCCATCAGCCCCCAGCCGGTCGGTCAGTTCGATCTGCAGGTGGTTCCAGGCGATCGCGAGCGGTCCGATGACCGCAGGAGCGGCGATCGGCATCGCCCGGGCGACCGCGCCGGGTCGCTCCAGCGCCACCTCGAACGCGACCATCCCACCCAGCGAGCCACCGACGACAAGCTCCAACCGCTCGATGCCCAGCGCGTCCAGGAGAAGCCACTTCGCCCGGGCCTGGTCCGCGGTGCTGATGGCCGGGAAACTGTCTTCGTATGGGCGCCCGGTCCGCGGGTCGGAGGAGGTGGGACCCGTCGTGCCATAGCGGCCCCCCAGCAGGTTCCCGCACAGCACGCCGTATCGATCCGTGTCCAGCGCACGGCCGGGGCCGATCAGTGGCTCCCACCAGTCGCCGGCCGCATCCGCCGACCCGGTGAGGGCATGGATGACCAGGACCTGCGGGGCGCTCGCAGGTGGCTGGCCGTCGTGCCGGTAGGTGACCATCAGTTCCGGGAGCGTCGTCCCGTCATCGCATTCGAACGGCCCGAGCTGGACCTGCTCGAGCCGGCCGGTCCCTGTCGGAGGATCGGCCGGCCAGGTCGTGGCGGGCTCGGCAGTCATTCGGCGTTCATCCGGCTGTCACCCGGCCGTCATCCGGCCGCGCCGACGAGCGCCTCGTCGTCGGGGACCTGGGCCGTCGCCGCTGCGAGCGCCTGCTCCAGGTCGGCGAGGAGGTCGTCGACGTGCTCCAGGCCGACCGACAACCGGATGAGGTCCGGGGTCACGCCGGTGGAGATCTGCTCGTCGGGCCGCAACTGGGAGTGGGTCGTGGAGGCCGGATGGATGATCAGCGACTTGGCGTCGCCGACGTTCGCCAGCAGGCTGAAGATCTGGACGCTGTCGATGAGCCGTCGGCCGGCTTCCACGCCGCCCTTGACCCCGAACGTGACCATCCCGCCGAATCCGCCGGTCAGATACCGCTTGGCGAGCTTGTGCGACGGGTGGGATTCGAGGCCGGGGTAGTTGACCCAGGTCACGTCGGGTCGCGATTCGAGCCACCTGGCGACCGCCAGGGCATTCTCACTGTGGCGCGCGATGCGCAACGGCAGCGTCTCCAGGCCCTGGAGGAACAGGAAGGAGTTGAACGGACTGAGGGCCGCACCCAGGTCACGCAGGCCCTGGACCCGGAGCTTGAGGATGAACGCGAGGTTGCCGAAGGCACCCGTGTAGCTGATGCCCTGGTAGGACGGATCCGGGTCCACGAAGTCCTGCTTGAAGCGCTCGCTGGCCGCCCAGTCGAAGGTGCCGGCGTCAACCACGACGCCACCGATGGCCGTACCGTGCCCGCCGATCCACTTGGTGGCGCTATGGATGACGATGTCGGCGCCGTGCTTGATGGGCTGGGCCAGGAGCGGCGCGAACGTATTGTCGACGACCACCGGCACCCCCCGGGCGTGGGCCACGTCGGCGATGGATGCCAGGTCGTGGACGTCCAGGCGCGGATTGCCGATGAGCTCCAGGTAGACCGCCTTGGTCTTTTCGTTGATGGCGCGCCCGAAGGCGGATGGGTCCGAGCCATCCACGTACGTCGTGGTGATGCCGAGCTTGGGCAGGGTGTGGGTGAACAGGTTGTAGGTCCCGCCGTAGAGCGACGAGGACGAGACGATGTTGTCGCCGGCGCGGGCGAGGTTCAGGATCGTCATCGTCTCGGCGGCCTGACCGGACGCCACGCCCAGGGCGGCCACGCCTCCTTCGAGGGCGGCCACGCGCTGCTCGAAGACGTCTGTCGTGGGATTCATGATCCTGGTGTAGATGTTCCCGAACTCCTGGAGCCCGAAGAGCCGCGCGGCATGTGCCGCGTCGTCGAATACGTAGCTCGTGGTCGCGTAGATCGGGACGGCGCGGGCGTTGGTGGTCGGGTCCGGCTTCTGGCCGGCATGCAGGGCTCGGGTCTCCGGGCGGAAGGTGGTCGGATCGAGTTCGGTCATCTTGTCGGTTCCTTTGGTTCAAGGGGGAGGCGATGAGCCAGGTGCCTGGGAAGCGGTCGGCGTCGGCGGTCACCCGTCGTGGTTGCCGGAGGGAAACAAAAAAGCCGCAGCTCCTGGAAGGAGTCTGCAGCCCCGGGATCCGTCTTCGGCCCCGCGCTAACCCTGATCAGGTAGGCGAGACGTCAGACCCCATCCTCCGCACGGCGGGGCCGCCTGCGCATACACATGTTCCAGGAGACTTGGGTGTGGGTCACGGTCCGCGCATGGTCCACGATGTGACCGGTATCCGTCAACTGCCGCCTCTGAACCGCAACATTCGCCGGCCCTGGCGTGTGCGCTACGCTTCCGCCATGAGTGCCATCCCGAGCAAGTTCCGTGCCTATGTCGCCGAGAAGATCGATGACCGCGTGGAGCGCGGCGTCCGCCCGTTCGCAGGATCGGATCTGCCTGTCGGGGAGGTGGGGATCCGGGTCGGCTGGTCCAGCGTGAACTACAAGGACGGGCTCGCCACGCGGGCGGACGGCCGGGTGGCGCGGATCAACCCGTTGATCCCCGGCATCGATCTGGCCGGTGAGGTCGTTTCCAGCTCGGACCCGGCCTTCTCGGTGGGGGATCCAGTGCTTGCTCACGGCTATGACCTGGGCGTCTCGCGCCACGGTGGCTACAGCGAATACCAGCGCGTACCGGCAGGGTGGGTCGTGCCGCTGCCGCCTGGTCTGTCGGCGCGAGACGCGATGGCGATCGGTACGGCCGGCTTCACGGCGGCGATGTCCGTGGTGGCCCTGGAGGATCGAGGTCTGAACCCGGACGATGGCCCGGTTCTCGTGACCGGGGCCAGCGGCGGTGTCGGCGGAACGGCCCTGGCCATCCTGGCGGACCGCGGCTACGAGGTCTGGGCGGTCACCGGCAAGCCGGACGAGGCGGAACGACTGACGGCGCTGGGCGCGACCGGCATCCTGGCGCGCGAGGAGATCGCCGTGGAGGGCAAGCCGCTGGAGGCGGAGCGCTGGGCCGGAGCCGTGGATGCGGTCGGTGGCGCGACGCTCCCGTACATCCTGCGGACCCTCAAGACGGGTGGGGCAGTGGCGGCCAGCGGCAATGCCGGCGGCGTGAAGCTGGACACGACCGTCTTCCCGTTCATCCTGCGCGGCGTGGCCCTGCTGGGGATGGACTCGGTCACGGTACCCATCGCCCGACGCCGCGGCCTGTGGGATCGCCTGGCGACGGACCTGCGGCCGCGCGAGCTCGGGCGGCACGTCACCGAGGTGGACCTGGCGGGCCTCGACGAGGCGCTGGACGGGATCGTCGCCGGAACGGCCCGCGGCCGCTGGATCGTCCGGGTTGCTAACGCGTAGCGAGGAGCCGGCGGTAGAGGGCCTCGTAGCTGTCCACCATCCGGCCCACCGAGAACCGTTCCAGCGCGGACCTGCGGATCTCGGCGCGATCCAGGTCGTCCAGTCGATCGTCGAAGTAGGCCAGCTGCTGGGCGTCATCGCCGATGAAGCCGTCGATCCCGTCGCGAACCAACTCCGGGATGGCGCCTGAGCGTCTGGCCAGGACCGGGGTCCCGTAGGCGAGTGCCTCGATGACGACCAGTCCGAACGGCTCCGGCCAGGCCGACGGGATGAGGGCCGCGCGACTGGACGCCACCAGCCGGTCGCGCTCGGGATCGGACAACTCGCCCAGCATCGTCACATCGGCACGTGCCAGCGCCGGCCTGACGACGGCTGCTTCGTACTCGATCTCGATCTCGGACGTGGCGACCTTGGCGGCCACGAGGAGCCGCCGGCCGGTCAGTCGGGCGATCTCGATCGCGTCCAGGATCCCCTTCTCGGGCGTGATCCGGCCGACGAAGCAGAAGTCCTCGCCCGGCGTCTCAGGCATCGGTGGCAACCCGTGGGTCATCCCGTGGTGGATGATCGTCCAGTCGGCACCGGGCTGGACGCGGGCCTGGTCGTGGCTGACGGCCACGAGGCCGGGCAGCGAGTCGGCGACCGCGGTGAAGGCTGCGCGCGCCCAAGGGACGTCCAGCCGGCCGTGGAACGTCGAGACGACCGGGATCCCGGCCCGGCTCGCCAGATCCAGGTTCCAGCGATCCAGGTGGCCGTGGATGACGTCGAAGTCGTCCACCCGATCCAGGGCCATCCGGACCGTCGCCTCGAAGA
>Ga0315271_10003320_pt1 | contig 10175 bp, 9 predicted proteins | sample C3_top_MG_FD_204664 | JGI IMG/M metagenome (GOLD analysis project Ga0315271, IMG submission 204664) | Sediment microbial communities from Yellowstone Lake, YNP, Wyoming, USA - C3_top | ecosystem: Environmental > Aquatic > Freshwater > Lake > Sediment | place: USA: Wyoming | collected 2017-08-01
CCGCTCGCGGGTCTGGCCGCTGGTCTGGCCGCGCTCCAGCCCGGCGTTGAGCGCGCGGTCCTCGTCGGCGGTGACATGCCCTCGCTCGTGCCGGCGGTGCTGGCGCTGCTGCTCGACGCGCTGGACGTCGACCCGGCACTCGGCGCCGTCACCCTCGAGGCCGAGCCGACCGCCTCGCTCCCGATGGCCGTCCGCCCCGCGCTCGTCGGCCCGGCTGCGGCCGAGATCCTCAGCGAGGGCCGTCGAGCCCTGCGGGCCGTCCTGCTTCGGGTACCGGCCGCCATCGTCTCGGCCGACGCATGGCGCGCCCTCGACCCGGACGGCCAGACGCTCCGAGACGTGGACACGCGCCGAGACCTCTTCAACCATTGACGATCACTCTCATAGGCCTATGATGGTGCTATGAGAACGATCAGCGCCCTCGAGGTTCGAGCGAAGTTCGGGCAGGTGCTTGACGAGGCGGCCGCGGGCGAGCGGTTCGTCGTTGAGCGGGCCGGTCACGCCGTTGCAGCGATTGTGCCTCTGGCTGATCTCGAGGCGACCAATCCCGTGAACGTGCGCGCCACGCGTCTCGCCGCCCTGGATGAGTTGCTCCGCTTCTCGCGGCGCGACCGCGAGCGATACGGGACCTTCGACGCGACCGCGGCGATCCGAGAGGATCGCGACCACGGCCATTCGGTATGACGTTTGCCGTCGCTCCGCAACCGGTGGTCGTCGACGCGTCGGTCATCGTGGACATGCTTCTCCTCGAGCCTCGTGCTGCAGCGGCCTGGCAGGCCTGGCTCGAGGTGGAGAGGATGCTCTTGGCCCCTCCCATCGTGTGGTTTGAAGTCGTGAACGCACTGGTCCGGCGTCGGAAGATGCCAGGCGAAACCGCGATGGCGAGGGTTGACCTGCTGTTCAAGGCTGGACTGGACACTGCGGATCGCGGCTACGGTGGCCTCGCGACGGCTGCCGACTTGGCGGCGCGGCACGGACTGAGCGCCTACGACGCGAGCTACCTCGCGCTGGCCATCGAGATCGACGCGGAACTCGCCACGCTCGACCGCGACCTCGCGCGCGCCGCCGTGGCCGAGGGCGTGCCGCTCACGATCAAGCTGGACGACTGACCGAACAGTTTCGCCGCGGGTGGCGTCTGTGGTGCGGGAGGACAGAGCGACGGACCTCGTACGGCAGGCACAGCGTGGCGACATGGACGCATTCGGGCAGCTGGTGACGGCGCAGGCGCCGTCGATCTACCGCATGGCTCGTGCATATGCCGGCGACGCGGGTGCGGAGGACCTTGCGCAGGAGGCGTTCCTCGCCGCATGGCGGGCGCTGCCCAAGCTGCGTGAGCCGGACCGCTTTGGGCCCTGGCTGCACCAGATTGCGCTCAACCGCTGCCGCTCGTCGGTGCGCGGGTCGGGCAAGGTTCGCGAGATCCAGATGGGTCCGACGTTCGTGGAGCCGGCGGCCGGCGGCGATGGGCCTCTCCACGCGGGCGGTCGCCCAGTTCACGCTCCACCCGGCCGTCGTGGGACTGCTCTGGGGCGCCGGATCGCCGCTGCTGGTCACGCTCGACGGCGGCGTCGCTTGGACGCCGCATGGCAAGGTCGCGGACGGCGTCGAGCGGGTCGTGCGGTCCGCGAACGCGGGAACGGGCAAGGCGATGACCGCCCTGGTCTACGACTCGAAGCGGAGCGCCACGCTCGTGATGATCTCCGCGGACAGTACGGGAACCTGGCACGAGCTGAGCTCGTTCCCGGGCGCGCCGTGCTGCGGCGGCTGAGGCCCGCGACCCTAGTCCAGCCCCGGCGCCTCGTACACGGCCTCGCCGTCCACGAACGTCGCGAGCACGCGCGCGTCGCCGATCGGCCCCTCGGCCTCGTCAAAGAGGTCGCGGTCGAGGATCACGAAGTCGGCGAGCTTGCCCGGCTCGAGCGTCCCTGCCTCGTCAAGGTGCTGCGCGTGGGCCGAGCCCGCGGTGAACGCCCGCAGCGCCTCGGCCAGCGCGATCCGCTCGTCGGGGAGGAACGGCGCGTGGTCGCGGGACTCGGGCGAGACGCGCGTGACCGCGACCTCCATCTCGAGCAGCGGGTCCGGCGTGGAGACCGACCAGTCGGAGCCCATCACGAGCGTCGCCCCGTGGCGGATCAGGGAGCGGAACGGGTACTGGTGCGACGCCGTCTCGGCGCTCAGGAACGGCAGCGTGAGCTCGCTCATCTGGTCCTCCTCGACCGCCCACAGCGGCTGGGCGTTGGGGAGCGCGCCGAGGCGGCGGAAGCGAGGCAGGTCGTCGGGGTGAATGGCCTGGATGTGCGCGAGGTGGGGCCGCGTGTCCGTCCAGCCGTTGGCGAGGCGGGCAGCCTTCACGGCGTCGAGCGCCTGGCGGACGGCGCGGTCGCCGAGCGCGTGGAAGTGCGGCTGGAAGCCGAGCGCGTCGATCCGGACGACGGCGTGGCGGAGGAGCTCGGGGTCGATGAAGTCGAGGCCCCAGTTCGTGGTGCTGTGGCCGTGGCCGTCGAGGTAGGGATCGAGCATCGAGGCGGTCTGGTTCTCGATGATCCCGTCCACCATGAGCTTGACGCTCGTGGCGTTATAGCGGCCCAGTCTGCCGTTCGCCCGCCACTCGACCAGCTCGTCGATCTGCTCGAGGCCGCGCTCGCGGTCCCACCACAGTGCGCCGACGACGCGCGCCGTGAGCTCGCCGGACCCCGCGAGCGAGAGGTAGGCACCCTGGTCGATCGGCGTGATCGAGGCGTCCTGCCAGTTGGTGATGCCCAGGCTGTGGAGGTAGCGCTGGCTCTCGAGGAGCGCCGCGCGCAGGTCCTCGGGTGTCGTCGGCGGGACGAGCCGCTCGACGAGATCCATGGCCCCCTCGTGGAGCGTGCCCATCGGCGTGCCGTCTGGGTCGCGGGCGATGCGGCCGTGGGCCGGGTCGAGCGTGTTGGCGGTGATGCCGGCGAGCTCGAGCGCGCGCGTGTTCACCCAGGCGTCATGGCCGTCGCGGTTGGGCAGGTAGACAGGCCGGTCCCCGACGATGCGGTCGAGGTCCTCGCGGCGGGGCAGGCCGCCCGGGAAGTCCGCGAGCGACCAGCCGCCGCCCTGGATCCACGCGACGTCCGGGTGCGAGGCGGCGTAGGCGGCGACGATCTCGAGGTACGCCTCCTTGCCCCGGGCATCGTGCAGCTCGCAGCGGGTCCGGGCGAGGCCCCCGTGGGTCGGGTGGACGTGCGAATCGCCGAAGCCCGGCGTGACGGTGCGACCGCGCAGGTCGATCACGCGGGTGCTTGGCCCAACGAGCGCCTTCGCGGCGGCGTCCGTGCCCACCGCGGCGATGCGCCCGCTGCGGACGGCCATGGCGCGGGCCCAGGACCCGGCGCCGTCGGCGGTGAAGATCCGTCCCCCGGTCAGGACGAGGTCGGCGTGCTCGGCATTCGACATGGCGCGCAGGATGCACGCACGAGTGGTGAGCGGACAGGGCCGTTGCGCCCCGTGCCGCTCGGCGGGGTCCTCGGGCGCGGCGCCGCGTAGGCTTCGTCCCGTTGACTCGCATCGCCCCGTCCTTCGGCCGGCCCAACAGGAGTCCCCAATGACCAGCGTCCACCTGCTCCACGCCGGGTATGCGAACGAGGGGGTCGGCTCGTCCGTCGTGCTCGTTCGCGACGGCGACGCCTCGATCATCGTGGACCCCGGGATGGTCAAATCGCGGTCGCTGATCCTCGACCCGCTGGCGGCGCTCGACCTCGCTCCCGAGGCTGTGACGCACGTCTTCATCAGCCACCACCACCCCGACCACACGATCAACATCGCGCTGTTCCCCAACGCCGAGGTCGTGGACTTCTGGGCGCGCTACATCGGCGACCAGTGGCTCGACCACGACGGCGACGGGTACCGGCTCTCGCCGCACGCGCAGCTGTGGCTGACGCCGGGGCACACGAACGAGGACGCGTCGCTCATCGTGGAGGCGGACGATGCCGTCTACGCCATGACGCACGCCTGGTGGCACGCCGACCGCACGCCCGAGATCGACCCGCTCGGTGACGACCAGGAGCAGCTCGAGGCGTCACGGGCGCGACTGCTCGGCGTTGCCGACATCGTCATCCCGGGCCACGGCGGGCCGTTCCGGGTGAGTCGCTAGCAAGGACGGCTGGCGGCTGATCCGCCGCCAGCGCGGCGTTGTCGCCTGCGCTCCTCGCTCACGGGCGTCTGAGCCCGCTCGCTCCGGTGCTCCGCTCCGCCTTGCGCTGACGCCGGCTGAGCCGCCGAACGCAGTCTCCCTCCGGGACGGCTGGCGCGCCCCGCGTTGTTTCCAGTCCACCCGCCAGATGGGTGCTATGCGACCCGGATGTCCCATCCACCCGTGCCATGGGTGTGCTGGAACGCTCGTGTCCCATGCACCCACGTAGTGAGTGTCCCGGACGATCCTCCCACCGAGTACCCATGTGGTGAGTGTCTGGGAAAGCAGCGGCCTCCGGGCGACGCCTCGAGGCAGCCAGTGACGGGTCCAACGATCCAGAACCGGCGGCCGGCGGGAACTACCGCTTCTTCGTCGCCACGATGTTGAGCCGCACGTAGTCGATCGTCGAGCTCGGCAGGTTGGCGGCGACCGCCTCGACGAACGCGTCCCGGCGCTCGGGCTTGAGGCGCTCGAGGTGCGCGCCGAGCACGACCGTCTGCAGGTACTCGCGCAGCGGCTCGCCCGGATCGAGCGGCGTGGGCTCGTCGTTGAGCCACGTCTCGACGTCGGTGAACCCAGCCGACTCGAGGCGCGTCTTGGTCTCGTCGGGTCCGGCGAGGGTCCACGGCCCGGGCCACGACTCACCCGCGGCCGCGATCGCGCGCAGCACCGATTTGATGTTGCCCTGGCCGCCGCACTGCGCGACCAGCCGACCACCCGGCCGGATCACCTCCGCGACGTTGCGGAACAGCTTCGGGTGGTCGCCGATCCAGTGGAACGTGGCGGTCGAGAGCACCGCATCCACGGAGCCCTCCTTGACCGGCAGCCGCTTCTCGAGGTCCGCCGTGACGTACTCGACGCGGCGTCCGAACCGGGAGAGGCGCTCGCGGGCCGCGGCGATCATCGCCGGCGACCCGTCCACGGCAATGACGCGGCCGTCCGGCAGCCGCTCCGCGAGCCGCTCGGTCACACGGCCAGAGCCGCAACCGGCGTCGAGCACGGTCTCGTCGCCCACCAGCGTCAGGCGTGACAGCACGTTCTGGCCCCAACGCGCCATGGGGCCGGAGATTCGGTCGTAGGTGTCGGCGTCCCAGTCCCTCGGTCCCCGCTTGCGCGGGCGCTCACCCCACACCTCGTTGCTGACTCCCCTGTGGCCCCGGGGTCGGGGCTTGCGCGAGTGTGCCCGTCCGCGGGACTCCCCGTCCAGCGCCTCACGGGGGTGCCGCGCGTTTCTCCTCTATCCTGCCGTCCATGCGCGGGCCTGTGGCGCTCGTCGGCGCCGGTGAGTTCTTGGACACGATGGCGGAGTTCGACCGCGGCTTGCTGGCCGCGACCGGCCGCCAGCGTCCGCGCGTCGTGATCCTGCCCACGGCGTCGGCCAACGACGGCGAGGAGGTCTTCCAGGGCTGGGCCGATCGCGGCGTCGCCCACTTCTCGACGCTCGGCGCCGAGGTGGAGCCCGTCCTGGTGCGCAACGCCGCCGAGGGTCACGATCCCGCGGCGCTCCAGGCGGTCGGCGAGGCCGACCTCGTCTACCTCTCGGGTGGCGACCCGCGCCATCTGCTCGGCGTCTTCCGTGGCTCGCCCCTCGGCGCGGCGCTCGCGGCCGCCAACGCTCGCGGTGCGGTGCTGGCGGGGTGCTCGGCGGGGGCGATGGCGCTCGTGGGCCGCTCGATGGACTTCCGCACGCTGCCCAAGTTGCGGTTCCCGCTGCCGTTCCCCATCCGCTGGCCGGCGGCCCTCGGCCTCGTCGAGGGGATCGCGGTGCTGCCCCACTACGACGCGTTCCCGGAGGCGCTCTCGGCGTGCATCGCGCTGCAGGCGCCGCGTGGCGGCATCCTCTTCGGGATCGACGAGGACACCGCCGTCGTGGGCCGCAACGGGGCGTGGCAAGTCCACGGCACTGGTCGGGTCACGGTGTGGCGCGGCCGACGGCGCGAACGGTTCCGCCGGGGCGAGGCCTTCCGGGCCTAGCCGGTCAGGCGAGGAGAATGGGGGTGGGACGACGGAAGGCTCTGCTGGCCCGACCGTCCGCATCCCCCAGCCTTCGTGACCGCTGACGCCCTGCCTGCGTCGGGCGGTCAGTCCGGCTTGATCTGACGGTAGCAGTCGCTGCAATACACCGGCTTGTCCATGCGCGGCTTGAACGGGACTTGGGCCTGGTTCCCGCAGCTGGTGCAGATGGCCACGAAGAACTCGCGCGGGCCGTGGTCCTCAGCGCGGTCGTACCCTCGCGGGGCGCCGGAGGGCCGCTCGTCGCCCGAGCTGTCGCGCGTAGCGCGCCGGTACGCCCGGCACGAGGCACAGCGCTTGGGTTCCGAGGTGAACCCCTTCTGGGCGTAGTACTCCTGGTCGGCAGCGGAGTGGATGAACTCGACGCCGCAGTCGACACAGGCCATCGTCCGATCGACGTACATCATGGAGGCTGCTCCTCCCCGGGGCGCGGGAGCTGCGGGTGCGTGCCGTGAGGGCGGAATCCAGGGCGCAGGCCGCGGCGGGGAGAAGCGCCTGACCACGTCCACGGGCTCGAGCCGTCGCCCTCGAGGGGCGCACCGGTGGTTGCCCCAACCTACACCGGGGTTTCGACAAGGTGGCGTTAAGGGCGCGTTGCAACACCGGGCGTTTCGTGAGGCGCGCTCGCCGGTGCCGTCCGGCATGGTGGACCGCGAAGATCCGCCCGAGCCCGTGACAGACGACCTGTCACAATGGCGCCCGAGATTCGGCGGTGCGACCGGGAGCGATGGGGGCGCCTGGATCGCAGCCGGGTCCCGCTGGCGACCGGCCCGAGCCGCGCCTGCTGCTGACCGCACCCGCGGTCGACCGGTGGGCAGGACGGGAGCGGCCGCACGCGGGGCCCGGTCGGCATCGCCGGGCGCACGACGGAGTCAGCGGCCGCCATCGCGGCGCTGACCGGGAGAGAGGGAGTCGGCGAGCGCATGCTTCGGCTGCTGCACACGGCGGACGTCCATCTTGGGGCGCGCCACGAGGACCTGGGTGACGCGGCGTCGGCGCTGCGCGAGCTGCAACACGCGGCGCTGCGGGAGGCTGTGGACCTCGCGCTGGCGGAGCGCGTGGACCTCGTCCTGGTCGCGGGCGACCTGTTCGACACGAACACCGCGTCAAGACGGTCCGTCGAGCGGGCCGTTGCCGAGCTCGCCCGTCTGGCGGTCGCCCGCATCCGCATCGTCCTGGTGCCGGGCTGCCATGACGGGTACACACGGTCATCGGTCTATCGCGCGTACGACTTCCCGGCGCTCGTCGGCGAGGACATGCTGACCGTGCTGGCCCCGGGCAAGCCGTGGGTCCACCTCGACTCGCTCGATGCCGTCGTGGTCGGTCCAGCGGACCCCTCGCGCCCCTCGTCGGGGCCATTCGCCGCGCCAGGCGCACACGAGCTCCCAGCCGTGACATGGCGGATCGGCCTCGTCCACGCTGCCGTCGGTGGTGGCGAGGGTCAGGTGACGCCGGCCGCGCTCGAGGCGAGCGGCCTCGACTTCGTCGCCCTGGGCCACGACCACCGCGCGGCCACCGGCACGGAGGGCACCACGGCGTGGGCCGTCCCGGGCTCGCCCGAGCAGGTGGAGGTGGACCGCGAACGGCCGGGCACGGTCAACCTCGTGACGCTTGACGCGTCCTCCGGGGTCAAGGTCGTGAGCGTGGAGACGCGGCAGGTCGGGACGTCGTGGCATCGCGATCTCGAGGTGGAGGCGGCATCGGTCGCCTCGCAGTCCAAGCTCGTGGAGCGCCTCCGGGCGGACGGTGACCCAGACATCGTGCTCGACGTGACGCTCGCCGGCGAGCGTTCGGACGAGCTAGGGATCGACGGTGCGGCCATCTCGGACGCGCTGCGCGGTGCGTACCTGCGCGTCCGGGTGCACGACGGGAGTCGACCGCCGCTGACCGGGGGCGTGCTGCCGCCGTCGGAGACGATCGCGGGGGCCTTCATCCGCAATGTCGAGAGCCGGATCGTCGAGCTCGAGGACGCCGGCACGGCCGTCGCCGCGGACGAGGCCGCCGAGCTGCGCGAGGTCCTGCGCCTCGGTCGCCAGCTGCTCAGTGGGACGGAGGTCGCGTCGTGAGGATCACGAGCCTGACCCTGCGCAACCTCGGCCGGCACCAGGGTGCCACCTGGGAGCTCGACCCTGGCATGACCGTCTTCCGCGGCCCGAACGAGTCGGGCAAGTCCACGGTCGGGCGTGCACTCGAGCTCGTGCTCACACGATCTGCGACCAGCACAGCGCCTGATCTCGAATCGCTGCGGACGTGGGGGACTGCGCCCGGCAGCGCACCCACCGTCGCGATCGAATTCACCTGGGACGAGGAGGACGGGAGCCTCCATCGCGGTCTCCTCGCGAAGGCGTTCGGGGGCGCCACGGGCACGACCATGCTCGAGCTCGACGGCAGCATCGTCACCGACCAGGCCAAGGCCGAGGAGGCGCTGGCCGAGCTGTCGGGTGTTCCCACCGAGGGCTTCCTGCGCTCGACTGCCTCCGTCCGGCAGACCGAACTTGCTGGGCTCCAGCGTGACGAGGCAGCCCTGCGTGACCGCCTCACCGCCACGATGAGCGGCGCTGACCGCAGCACGGCGCGCGCTCGCCGCCAGCTCGAGGCCGCCCTCGCCGAGCTCGCGCCGCGGAACGGGGGCCCGGGCCGCATGGGCACGGCCGCCGACGTTGTCGCCGATGCTGAGCGTCGGCTCGCGATCGGCGAGGACGGGCTCGCGCGTCTCGAGCGCGACCGCGAGACGCACACCGCGGCCAAGGAACGTCGCTCGGACGCCGAGTCCGCGCTGACCGAGCGGCGGGCGCAGCTCGAGAAGGCCCGCCAGGCCGAGCGGCTCCACGCGGAGCGCGACGACGCCCAGGCGCGCTTCGATCGCTACACCGAGGCCATCGCGCTGCGCGACGAGCTAGCCGAGCTTGACGCGACCCACCCCTCGCCCATGCCGCTCGCCCGGCTGCGACCCGCCGTCGAGCGGCTGCGCACGCTGGACACGCGGATCGCCACGCTCGAGGAGATGCTCGCGAGCGAGGTCCACGTGGACTTCGAGCTGCCGCCCGAGGCCAAGTGGAAGCCCCAGTCGCGGCTCGGGCTCGGCATGGTCGCCCTGGGGATCCTGGCGGCCGTCGGCGGTGTGGCAGCCGCGGTCGCGGCGACGATCAGCGCCGGGTTCGTGATTGCTGCGATCGGCGCCGCGCTCGCCGTGCTCGGGCTCGTGCTCCATCTGCTCGCGCTCCGCCAGCGCAGCGCCGGCAAGGCCACCCGCCAGATGCGCGACGAGGAGGTCACGCGCCGCCTGCGCGGCCGGTCCGACCTCGAGGAGGAGCTGACGCGCGACCGCAACGAGCAGACCGCCGTGCTCGCTGACCTCGAGCTGCCTGGGACAGCCGAGGCCGAGGAGCGGCTCGCGGCGGAGACGACGCACGTCGCGCGGATCGACAACGGCCGGGCGCGTCTGTCGGGGCTCATCGGGGACGAGCAGCCGGACACGCTGCCGTCCAAGAGGGTCGTCGCCGGCGCCGAGATCGAGCGCGCCACGGCGGCCCTCGAGGCGCTTGGGCCCATCGCGAAGGAGCCCCGGGCGCGCGAGCGGCTCGAGGTGGAGGTGCGCGACGCCGAGGCGGTCGCCGACCGGATGCGGGACGACGAGTCGGCCGCCAGGGCGCGCGTGGACCAGAACCCCGTTGATGCTGAGGACGTGGCGGGGCTCGCCGAGCGCCTCGCCGTGTGGCGCGAGGAGCTGGCCGGGCTGCGGCGGCGCGAGCGGATCCTGTCGCGGACGATGGCCGAGCTCGACGCTGCAGAGCAGTCCACCATGGCGCGCGCCACGCGCTTCCTCGAGCGGCGGATGGTCAAGGACGTCACCCGGGTCACGGGCGGCCGATACCACGACGTGCGCATGGACGACGACGGCCTCGGCTTCGAGGTGCGCTCGGCCGAGCGAGGCGACTGGGTGTCTGTGAGCGAGCTGTCGCGCGGCACGCTCGACGCTGTGTACCTCGCGGCCCGCCTCGGC
>Ga0315271_10003323_pt1 | contig 10169 bp, 6 predicted proteins | sample C3_top_MG_FD_204664 | JGI IMG/M metagenome (GOLD analysis project Ga0315271, IMG submission 204664) | Sediment microbial communities from Yellowstone Lake, YNP, Wyoming, USA - C3_top | ecosystem: Environmental > Aquatic > Freshwater > Lake > Sediment | place: USA: Wyoming | collected 2017-08-01
GCCGTCGAGCGCGAACGTCATCTATGTCGGCACCGGCGACATGATCACCGGCGGCGTGATCAACGAGGGGAATGGCGTCTACAAGTCGGTGGACGCGGGCGCCACGTGGGCGCACCTCGGCCTCGACGCCACCAAGCAGATCCCGTCGATCGTCGTCGATCCGCGCGATCCGAACGTCGTGCTCCTCGCTGGGCAGGGGGATGTGCACGCGAAGAGCGACTGGCGCGGCATCTTCCGCAGCACGAATGGCGGTGCCAGCTGGACGCGGACCCTCTTCGTCAACGATTCCACCGGCATCCAGAAGATCGCGATCGCCTACGACCGCCCCGATGTCGTCTTCGCGACGAGCGTGCTGCACTATGTCGCGCCGCCGCCACCGAGTGGCGTGGTGAGCTTCAATTTCGGCGCGCCGCCGTCCGGCGCCACCGGGACGATGGTCTACAAGTCCCTCGACGGCGGCGTCACGTGGAAGCAGGTCACGGGCACGGGACTGCCGCGGCTCTACGGCAAGGCGTCGATCGCCGTCGCGATGAACACCAACGCGCAGCGCGTCTATCTCATCACGAACGACGGGCTCTACCGCTCGGATGATGGCGGCGCGTCATGGCGTCAGATGGATCCGTCGGACAAGCGCATCCGGAACGGGCAGGGAGGCTACAGCTGCGGTGTCTATGTGGATCCGAAGGATCCGGATGTGTTGATCACCTTCAACACCGCGGCGTACCGCTCCGTGGATGGCGGCGAGAGCTTCACCGGCTTCAAGGGCGCCCCCGGCGGCGATGATCCGCAGCAGGGGTGGATCGATCCCACCGATGGCAAGCGCATCCTGCTCGGCTACGATCAGGGGGCGATCGTGTCGCTCGATGGCGGCACGACGTGGAGCTCCTGGTACAACCAGAGCACCGAGCAGGTCTATCACATCTCCGCGGACAATTCCTTCCCGTACTGGATCTACGCGACGCAGCAGGACGCGGGGGCGATCCGGACGCGGAGTCGAGGGAATCTTGGCGCGATCACGCCGCTCGACTGGGATCCGGTGAACGGCTGGGAGTGGGGGACGGTCGTCGCGGACCCGCGGAACCCGAACCTGGTGTACGCGAGCGGGAACGGGATCAACCGCATCTCGTATCCGAGCGAGCAGTGGATCTCGGTGAGCCCGGCGGCGAACACGGCGACGCCGCTGCGGACCTCGAGCTCGCAGCCGCTCGTCTGGGCGCCGTGGGACCAGCGCGAGCTCATCACCGGTTTCCAGTACGTGATGAGCACCACTGACGGTGGGGCGCACTGGAAGCGGATCAGTCCCGACCTCACCTATCCGGCCGGAGTGACACCGCCGCCGGACAGTGCGACACCGAAACCGAACGACCCGCCGCGCGGTTCGATCGAGTCGATCTCCGCGTCCACGGTGGCGAAGGGGATGCTCTGGGTGGGGACGACGAATGGCCTGATCAAGGTGACGCGCGACCACGGGAAGACGTGGCGAGACGCGACGATCCCGGGGCTGCCGTATCCGTCGCGCGCGCTGATCGAGACGGTGGAGGCATCCCACGCCGATGCGGCGACGGCGTACGCGGTGGTCGATCTCCTCCGGACCGGCGACTTCACGCCGTACCTCTTCCGCACGCGCGACTATGGCAAGACGTGGGCGCGCATCACGAAGGGGCTCCCGGCCGGCGAGCCGGGGGGGAGTGTGGTGCGTGTGGTGCGGGCGGACACGAAGCGCGCAGGGCTGCTCTTCGCGGGCACCGAGAGCGGCGTGTTCGTGTCATTCAACGATGGCGATGCCTGGCAGTCGCTGCAGCGGAACCTGCCGGTCACATCGTATCGCGACATCGCGATCAAGGGGAACGATCTCATCGTCGGCTCGTACGGGCGCGGGATCTGGGTGCTGGATGACTTCGCGGTGCTGCGACAGATGACGCCGGAGATCGCGCCGGAGGCGGTGCATCTCTTCGCGCCGGATCCGGCGGTGCGCGTGCGGCGCAACGTGGGATACAACACCCCATTCCCGCCGGAGGTGACGCACGCGCTCAATCCGCCGGATGGAGCGATCATCGACTATTGGCTCGCCTCGAAGCCGACCGGCGCAGTGACCATCGAGGTGAGCGACGGCGCAGGGAAGGTGATCCGGCATCTTTCGAGCGTGGCGCCGCCGCCGGTGAGCGAGGCCGCGCAGCCGCCGCATCCGAGCTTCTGGGTGGCGCCACCCTTCTCGATCCCGGCGGCGGCGGGGCTCGACCGCGCGACGTGGGATCTGCGCACCGACGCGCCCCCGGTGTTCACGCACGGCTTCAACATCAACGCGAATCCCGGTCTCACGCCGGCGTCGCCCGAGGGCGCGCTCGTGCCACCGGGGACGTACACCATCACGCTCGTCGTGAACGGCCAGCGTCGATCGCAACCGGTGACCGTGACGAACGATCCGCGCTCGCCGGCGAGTGACAAGGAGGTGCGCGCGCAGTTCGCGCTCCAGATGCGGATCCTGGGATCCATGACGGCCTCCTGGGCAGCGTACCAGCAGGCAGACTCGTTACGAGCCGCGCTCGCGCGGCGCATGCCGGCCGACACGTCGTCGGAGATCGCGAAGGCGATCCTCGCCTTCCGCGTAAAGCTCGACTCGGTTGCGGGGAATGCGGCGGCCGTGCGTCCCTTCTTCGGTTTCGGCAGCCGCCGGCCGCCGCGCGACCTCTTCGCCCTCAACGGCCAGTTCGCCGCGCAGCTCGACGCCCAGGAGAATGGCGACCTCGCGCCGACCGAGGCGATGCGGCAGGGCTTCACCGAGAGCTGCCGCACGCTCGGGCAGACGCTCGCGCAGTGGCAGCGGCTCAACGCGGGCGATCTCGCGGCGCTGAACGTGATCCTGAGGAGAGCGGACGGGGCGGGGATCACTCCGGCGGCGGGAGTGCCGGCGCCGAGGTGCTGACGCGATCAGGGGAGATCCCGGCGGTCGCCGCCGGGATCTCCCCCGGCCGCTCTATCGGCCTGCGAGCCGGGGATCGCGCCCCCGCGATCGCATATCCCCCGGCGGGCTCAATGGTGCTTGTAGATGAACTCCTGCTGCACCCACATCGCTTGGAGGCAGCCGAAGTACTCTTCCGGCTGGAAGATCGCCTTCCGGACCGCGTCCTCCGACGTTTCCTCGAAGGCGAGATACGCCTTCTTCTGTGCTTCGTTGTCCCACCCGAGCTTGTCCGCCGGAGTCGTCGGGCGGATCGACGCCGGCACGGCGCGCCCATCGATGCCGACCAGATACTGTAGGGTCACCGTCGCGTTCCACCGCTCGTCCGCATACCTGGGCTGGCCCATCCGGATCGCCAGCGCCGGGCGACGCTTCGGGAAATCGAGCGTGAAGGCCGGCCAGGCGGCGCCGGGCCGCGCCGACGTCACCGGAGTCCAACTGAGGTGCCGCACGCTCATGGCGGGACCGAGCTGAGGCATATGCCCCGACTCCACTGTCAGGCGCAGCGCCTCCGCCATGTCCCGCATCAGCGTTGAGTCGGGACCGCCGTTGAAGCGGACCGAATCGACGGCGCCCGTACCGAGCAGCACGAAGTACAGCGCGCTGGCGATCGCCGTAGGAGCATAGCGGGAGTCGGCTGCGGGCAATCGCGCGTGGCCCGGGGTGCCGGTGCCGGCATAGTCGAGTCCGGAGACCGTTGCGAAGGACTCGCGCAGCGCCGAGAGCACTCGCTCCAGTTCCTCGGGGGAGGTATTCGCTTCACCGTCCGCCTCCGGGGCGGACTTCACGAGGCTCGTGCTGTCCACGAGTGCGTTCACCATCTCCTGATACCCTGGGACGTGGCTGCGCCGGGTGGCCAGCGAGAGCGAGATCGAATACCGCTCCCATACCGGGTTCGCCGCGACGGGTGAGCACCAGGTGATCGGGCGCGGCACCGGGGGGTCCGCTTGCGCGGCCGCGGCGATCCACGGTGCCAGCGCCGCGGCCCTTCCGAGCACCATCGCAACGCGGCAGAGTGATGCCATTGGACGTCTCCGGTGAGCCGGATCGGAATGGGCGAGGCGGCCGGATCCCCGGCCGCCTCGCGCCTTTCGCATGACATGCTCGCGAGACGAGCTACTTCGAGCCGTCCAGCCAGGTGTCCACGCCGCCGTGCTTCGAGCAGGCGCCATTGTGCTGCTTGGAATGCGAGTAGCTGCCGTCCTTGCACTTCGCCGTCGCGCCTTCGGCCTTGCTGCTCTCTCCCTTGTCGCCCTTGCCGGCGTTCTCGTGCGACTCGCCCTTGCCCGTGGACGCGCTCGTCCCCGTCGCCGCACTCTTGGCATGGGAGTCGTCGCCTTCCTTCCCCTTCGCCACGCCGCCGTGGTGCGAGCAGGCGCCCTTGCCGCCGGCGCTCATCGAACCGTCGCCGCACTTGACCTGCTTCTCGCTCTTGTCGTGATCTTCGGATCCCTTCGCTTCGCCGGCGCCGGAGCCCTTCTGCTCATCAGCGTCGTTCTTGCCGGCGTCCTTCGTGGTCTTGTTCTTTTCGCCCTTGTCGCCGTCCTTCTTCACACCGCCATGACCGGAGCAGGCGCCCTTTCCGGTGGCGGTGGACTTGGTGCCGTCCGCGCAGGTCGTCGTGGCGCCCTGTGCAGGCAGCGCGGCCGGCAGCGCGAGGAGGACCGCGACGAGGGCGGGGAGAATGAGCTTCTTGTACACGGGGGGCCTCCGCGGACGAGTGGTGAACGAATGGGGGGAAGATCTTACGATAGCGGACACCATCATTTCATCGCGCTCCGCCTGGCGCAAGAGCCCGATGCTAGCCGCATCACGCGGCTGGCTGCAGCTCGGGCACCGCCGCCACATCGTTGCTCGGTGGCTGCTGGGCTCCGGGCCGTGCCAGAGTGAACTGCACCGTGTCGATCGCCCCCTCCAGGAATCCCCCCTCGCAATAACAGAAGTAGAACTCCCAGAGCCGCTGGAATCGGTCATCGAGACCGAGCGCCGCGAGCCGTTGACGGTTCGCGAGCATGTTCCCCCGCCAGCGGCGCAGCGTCTCGGCGTAGTGCACCCCGATCGCATCGGCTCTCTCCATCCCCAGCCCGGCGCTCGCCGCCGACTGGCGCAGCACGCGCAGCGACGGGATGCAGCTCCCCGGGAAGATGTGCCGCTTGATGAAGTCCACCTCGCGCCGCGCGGCCTCATAGCGGGCGTCGTCGATCGTGATCGCCTGGATCACCGCGCGCCCATGCGGCGCCAGCAACGCCGCGCAGCGCTCGAAGTACGCGTCATAGTGGTCGTGGCCCACCGCTTCGATCATCTCGATCGAGACGAGCTTGTCGTACTGCCCCTCGAGATCCCGATAGTCCCGCTTGAGCACGGTCACCCGTTCCGCGAGACCTGCTTCCGCCACCCGCTGGCGCGCCAGCGCGAACTGCTCCTCGGAGATCGTCGTCGTCGTCACTCGGCAGCCGTACTGCGACGCGGCGTGGATCGCGAATCCCCCCCAGCCGGTGCCGATCTCGATCACGTGATCGCCCGGCGCCAGCGCGGCCAGCTTCGCGATCCGGTCGTACTTGGCGATCGACGCGTCCTTCAGGCTCGCCCCCGGGCGGTCGAAGATGCCGCACGAGTAGGTGAGCGTCTCGTCGAGGAAGGTCGCGAAGAAGTCGTTGCCGAGGTCGTAGTGCGCGCCGATGTTCCGCCGGCTCCCGCGCCGCGTGTTCCGGTTCACCCAATGCATCGCCGCGCGGATGGGCTGGATCGCGCGCGCCCATCCGGTCTCGAGCTGGTCGAGCAGCGAGCGGTTCTGGAGCAGCAACCGTACCACACCGGTGAGCTCATCGGTCGTCCACCACCCCTCGGCGTACGCCTCTCCGGCGCCCACGGCGCCGCCGAAGGCGACCGCGCGATAGAAGCGGTCATCCAGGATCCGGATCTCGAGTGGCGGCGCCGAGGGATCGCCCCACGTGCGCACGGTGTCGCCCCGCCGCATGTCGAGGCGGCCATGGCGGAGTTCGGCGAGCCGCGCCGCGATCGCGCGTTCAGCGAGCGATGACCGGAGTCTCATCGGTGATCTCGGTGGTCGGGTGTGGATGGAAGGGCGCGCCCTTCAGCCAGAGGCGCAGCGCCTGCCAATAGATCCCGGCGACGACGCTGGCCGTCATCCAGGGGTATCTCATGAGGACCGATGCAAGCGAAGCGCCGGTGATCGGCTCCCGTCGCAGCACGAGCGTCGCGTCGAAGATCTTGCCGCCGCCCTGCAGATTCTCCATGTGCACGGCGAGCCGGCCCCCCGGCGCCGTGAATCGCCAGTCGTAGCCCAGATCCATCGACATGAAAGGCGACACATGGAACGTCTTCCGCATCCGCAGCCGGTGCGCGGCGCCGCCAGCCGGAGCGGGAAGGACGTACGCGTGCCGCTCCCCCCAGGGAGTATTCGTGATCTCGGCGACGATCGCCTCCACGTGCTCCCCCGCCGCATCGTAGCAGTAGTAGAAGCTGACCGGATTCTGCTGATAGCCGAAGTAACGCAGGTGCGTCAGGAGCCGGATGGGCCCGGCGGGACGTGTTCCCGTCCGCTGCTCGACGAGTTCGCGCACCGCCTGGTCGAGTGGCACCGCCGGATCGCCGAGATAGTCGGCCCGCCGGAACCAGGCGACCGCCGGCCGCCGCGCCGACCAGAGCCACCGGCGGTCGAAGAGCTGCGGCAGCTCGCCGAGATCGAGATACATCATGAACATCCGGTAGCGGAACTCGTGCGCCACCGGCGCGAGGCGCCGGTGGCGCACCGTGCCGCGGTAGATGCAGCTGTTCATCGGATCGCGGGCTCGAGGCGGTGTCCGGCCGAGTGCTCGCCGAACGATTCGGCGGCCGCCTCGACTTCGGCCGCCGCCGCGAGACCGCTCGCCACGCCCGCCTCGTGGAAGCCATTCCCCCAGTAGGCGCCGCAGTAGTGCGTCCGGTTCGGCCCGCTCACTTCTTCACGCCGCGCCTTCGCGGCCTCCCCGGCGACCGTGAAGATCGGGTGCCAGTATCGGGCCCGCCCGAGCACGCGGCGCGGGTCGATCCCCTCGCCGCCGTTGAGCGTGACACAGAAGGTCTCCGGCGCGCCCAGCGTCTGCAGGATGTTCATGTCGTACGTCACGGTCGCCGGCGCCCCTGGATCATCGCTCACCCGGTAGTTCCAGGCTCCCCACGCGGCGCGCGCGCGCGGCAGCACGGAGACATCGGTGTGGAGCACCGCCTCGTTCACCTGGTAGGGCAGGGCGCCGAGCACTTCGCGTTCCGATGGCGTTGGATCCACCAGCATCTCGAGCGCCTGGTCGCTGTGGCAGGCGAAGATCACCCGGTCGAAGCGCTCTCCGTCCACCTTCACGCCGCTCGCCGTTCGGAGGACGCGGCGCACCCGATGCTCGAGGCGGATGCGGTGGCGAAAGGGCGCGGTCAGCTTCTCGACGTAGCGCGCCGAGCCGCCGGCGATCACGCGCCACGACGGGCGGCCATCGACCTGGAGCATGCCATGGTTCTGGAAGAAGCCGACGAAGAAGCTCGCCGGCATCTCGAGTACCTGCCGCGCCGGGATCGACCAGAGCGCCGAGCCCATCGGCAGGAGGTACCATTCGTGGAAGGCGCGCGAGTAGCGTCCACGCTCGAGCAGTTCGCCGAGCGTCATCGCGGTGCCCGCGGCTGCCGCGAGCGCCGGCGCTTCGCGGTTGAAGCGCAGGATCTCCGCGAGCATCCGCAGATAGGCCGGACGGAAGGCATTGCGCCGCTGGACGAAGAGCTGTCGCAGCGTCGATCCGTTGTATTCGAGCCCGGCGCCGTCGTGGCGGACGCTGAAGCTCATGTCGCTCGGCTGCGTCGCGACGCCGAGCTCGGCGAGGAGTCGGGTGAACTCCGGGTAGTTGCGCTCGTTGTAGACGATGAAGCCGGAATCCACCGACCAGCGACGGCCGCCGGACTCCACGTCCCACGTGTGGACGTGGCCGCCGATGCGGGCATCGCTCTCGAAGACCGTGATGTCGTGAGCGTGGTGGAGCCGGTGCGCCGCGACGAGTCCCGACACGCCGCTGCCGATGATCGCGACTTTCATGGCGCCGCCTGCAGCACGCGCGCCGGCACCGGGCGGAGGTCGCGGATGACGCCGAGCCAGCGCAGCATCACCAGCCCGTAGTACGTGACGTCGACCTCCCACCAGAAGAATCCCTGGCGCACGGCGCCGGGATAGCGGTGGTGGTTGTTGTGCCACCCTTCGCCGAACGTGATGAGCGCGAGCACGAGGCTGTTGCGGCTGTCGTCGTCCGTCTCGTACCGCCGCTGCCCCAGCTGGTGCGCGAGCGAGTTGATGAGGCAGGTGGCGTGGAAGAGCACCACGGTGCTGACGAAGTAGCCCCAGATGAGCCAGGGGAGCCCGCCGACGAGGAAGAGCGTGCTCGCGAGCGCGACGGGCACCAGGATGTCGAAGCGGTCGAGCCAGCGGAGCTCGGGATAGCGGGCGAGGTCGCGCACTTCTTTCATGTCGGTCGGGAAGTTCGCGGCCGAGGTGATCCAGCCCATGTGGCTCCACCAGAAGCCGTGCTGCCGCGGGGAGTGCACGTCGAGTTCGGTGTCGGCGTGCCGGTGGTGCTTGCGGTGGTGCGCGGCCCACCAGAGCGGCCCGCGCTGGGTGGCGCTCGCGCCGAGGAGGGCGAAGGCGAACTGCGCCGCGCGGCTCGCGCGGAAGGTGCGGTGGGAGAAGTAGCGGTGGTAGAAGCCGGTGATCGCGAACATGCGGACGGCGTAGAGCGCGGCCGCGACGATGACCGCGTCGCGCGGCGCGCCGACCCAAAGGACGCCGAGGCACATGAGGTGCAGGGCGACGAAGGGGAGGATGCGGAGCCAGTCCACGCGGTTGGCGGCGGCCGCTTCGGTCGGGGCGGTGGCCACGGCACCGGTGTCGAGCCAGCGAGCGATGGCGCGGAGGGGGGAGGCGGTCATCGGGGAGTCGGGGTCGAGGCGCGGGGTACGAGGAGGTAATAGTAGCGGATGGGTTGATGTATTGTCAACCTATTTAGTTGGACAATATATGGACAGCAACCGACTCTGGACTCCCGGACTGGCTCGGCGCCGCGCCCCGCCGCTACTTTATCCGCATCACTATTCCCGATCGCCGAGGTGCCCGCGATGGCCGTTCGTCGTTCGATCGCCCTCTTCTTCATCGCCAGCGCCACGGCCGCCACCGCAGCGCAGGATTCCACGCGCGTGCGCGTCGATAGCGCCGCCGTCATGCTCCCGACGGTCACCGTCACCGCGACGCGCACGCCGACGCCGCTGGCCGACGTGCCGCTCGCGGTCACGCAGCTCTCCAAGGAGAAGCTCCGCGATCTCCGCGGCTACGGCCTCGACGAGGCGATGTTCGCGGTGCCCGGCGTCCTCGCGCAGTCGCGCGCCGGCGGCAGCGACATCCGCCTCGTGATCCGCGGCTTCGGTGCGCGCGGGGCGGGGGACCGCTCGAACGCGGGGACGAGCCGCGGCATCCGCGTCCTCCTCGACGGCCTGCCGCTCACCGAACCCGACGGCCGCACCTCCTTCGACCTCGTGGACGTCGCGGCCATGCAGGGGATCGAGATCGTCCGGTCCAACGCATCCTCCAATTGGGGGAACGCGGCCGGCGGCGTCGTGAACATCGGCACGATCACGCCATACGCTTCCACCGGCTTTGACGCGCAGGTGGTCGCCGGCAGCTTCGACACCCAGCGCTATATCGCCAAGGGCGGGACCCGCGTCGGCAACGGCTCGGTGTCCGGCACCTTCGTGCAGACCGAGTTCGGCGGCTGGCGCGCCAATTCCACCGCCAGCCGTCCGCTCCTCTCCCTCGGCTACCAGGGGGATCTCGGCGCGCGGGACCACCTCGGGGTGACCGCGATCGGTGCGCACAACCAGTTCGAGATCCCGGGCCCGCTCTCGCGAGCGCAGTTCGACAGCGCGCCGCAGCAGGCGAATCCGGTCTACCTCGCGCGCCACGAGCGGCGCGACAATCAGATCGCGCGCTTCGGCGCGATCTACGGCCACGATTTCGGCGAGACGGGCGTCCTGTCCGTCACCGCCTTCGATTCGCCGAAGCATCTGGTCCGCTCCGAGCGGAACACCTATCGCATCTTCGACCGGAACCAGGTCGGCGGTTCGGCGTCCTACGCGCAGAAGGTGAACTTCTCCAAGAGCGCGCCCGCCGTGATCATGGCGGGAT
>Ga0315271_10003324_pt1 | contig 10168 bp, 9 predicted proteins | sample C3_top_MG_FD_204664 | JGI IMG/M metagenome (GOLD analysis project Ga0315271, IMG submission 204664) | Sediment microbial communities from Yellowstone Lake, YNP, Wyoming, USA - C3_top | ecosystem: Environmental > Aquatic > Freshwater > Lake > Sediment | place: USA: Wyoming | collected 2017-08-01
ATCGGGCTCTGCCGCTGCGGCCACTCGGAGAACAAGCCCTTCTGCGACGGTTCGCACGCCCGCGCGGGCTTCAAATCCGAGGTCGTGGCGCGCGAGCTGCCGCCGCCGAAGCCGAAGCCCTGAGCCTTCAGCCCCTCAGGATCCCCTCGGACGTCCAGACGCGGAACGATTTCCGGACGGCGGCGGGGGAGAGCGCCTTGCCCGACTTGCGGGCCGCGAGGCGCAGCGCTTTGCCGAGCGGCAAGCCGGCGGCGAGGGCCGCCAGCAGGTGGAACTCCCCGCGCGAAAGGTCCAGCCGGTAGACGACGAAGCTCCGGCGGTGGACGGCCGCCCAGGAGGCCTTCGGGCGCGCGGAGACGCGGCGCCCGGTCTTGAGCGCGTCGAGCGCGGGCCCGGCGGCGTGCCGGAAGGAGAGGAGGCACAGCGTCGGCGCGATGCCGAACTGGCGGCCCTCCCAGTCGGCGTCGACGTGCGCGGGCGGGGCCGCGGCCGCGGCGTCGTCCTCCGCGTCGAACGTCTCCGTCACGGCGAGCTCGAGGCGGGCGAGGTCGGCAAGGAAGGCGCGCTTCGTGTGATGCCACGTCTTCACGAAGTCCGGGACGTGGTCGCCGAGCCGGTTGAGCGTGTAGCTCCGCGACGGATGGACCGTGACGTAGTCGGCCACGAAGTGCTCGAACAGGTGGTCCCCGAGGAACGCCCTGACTCCGGGATAGTCCGCCGCGAGCGCGTCGTGCATCCGGAGCGGGTACATGCCCTGGTAGACGGCCAGCCGCTCGAGAGGCTCCATCGTCTTCGAGGGCAGAATCGCGCGCTCTGCCTCGCGCAGCGGAAGGTGGCGGGTGGCGGCGCGGCTGCGGATCGCCTCCTCGATCGTGCCCGGGTGCACGATCGAGGCCTGCATCCAGCGCTCGAGCGCCTTGAGCTCAGGCATGGACGGCCGCCGCTCGGGCCCCGGCCCGGACCTGGACGCGCGGCGCCGCGAGCGGCGGGCGGTGGGCGAGGGCCTTCTTCGCTTCGGCATGGACGGTCTCGAAGTCCGGGATGTCCTCGTCCCACTCGAGGAGCGTCGCGCGCGGCCCCGTGAGAGCGTTCGCGTGGCGGAAGAGGCTCCAGACCTCGTCCTTCACGGGCGCGCTGTGCGTGTCGAGAAGGTACGTTCCCTTGTCCGTGTGGCCCGCGAGGTGGTACTGGACGACGCGGTCGTGGGGGAGGGCGTCGATGTAGGCGACGGGATCGAAGCCGTGGTTGACGGAGCTCACGTAGACGTTGTTGACGTCGAGGAGCATCCCGCAGTCCGCGTCGCGGAGCAGCCGGTCGAAGAACGTCCATTCCGGGATCGTCGACGCGCGGAACTCGACGTAGGAAGACGGGTTTTCGAGGACGAGCGGCCGCTCGAGGAGGTCCGAGACTGTCTTCACGCGCTGCGTGACGTGCTTCAGGGTCTTTTCCGTGTAGGGGAGGGGCAGCAGGTCGTGCGTGTTGCGCCCCATGACGCCGGTGAAGCAGAGGTGGTCCGACACCCAGAGGGCGTTCGTCCGGTTCGCCAGGGCCCTGACCTTCCTGAGGTAGTCGAGGTCGAGGGGGTCGGTCCCGCCGATCGACATCGAGACGCCGTGCAGCACGACGGGCGTCCTCTCGGCCACCCGGTCGAGCACATGGAGCGGGCGCCCGCCCGTGTCGAGGAAGTTCTCGGTGAGTGCCTCGAAGAAGTCCACTTCGGGCTCCTTCGCGAGGATGTGCCCGAAGTGGACGGTGCGGAGCCCGACCCCCACCCCGAGGTCGGGCAGCCCGAAGCGGTCACCCATAAACGTCTACTGTCAGGCCTTCTTGGCGCCGGCGTCCTTCAGGTGGTCCGAATTGACGGGGACGCCGCATCCACCCTTGCCCTTGCAGGAGTTCTTTCCGGCGCACTTGTTGTCGCCCGATTTGCAGCCGCCCTGGCCCTTGCATTCGTTCTTGCCCTTGCAGTCGTGCTTGGCGGTGGTCGCGCAGCCGCCCTTGCCCTTGCAGTCGTTCTGGCCGGCGCAGGCGTTCTCCTTGCTATGACAGCCCCCCTGGCCCTTGCACGCATTCGTCCCTTTGCAGACGTGTTTTTCGGGCTTGTCTCCGGCCGGCTTGTCCTCGGCGAGGAGGGTCTTGCCGGCGATGAGGCCGGCGACGGCGGCACCGAGGGTGGTGGCGAACTGGCGACGATTCATGGGGCCTCCTTTTTTCGCTCGATGAGCGGACTCTTCATACCACTACGGAAGTGAGATTGCGACTGAATCAAAGACTCTGTCTCAGACTCGCCGCCCTCACTCCGGGGGTGGATGACCCCGGGCGGCGCCCTTATTCCGCCCGGCCGTCCCCTGTCTGCTGGAGGAGCTTGGCCACGAGGCCGGTCCAGCCCGTCTGGTGGGAGGCGCCGAGCCCGGCCCCGTTGTCGCCGTTGAAATACTCGTGGAAAAGGAGGAGGTCCTTCCAGTAGGGGTCCGTCTGGAAGATCCCGGTCCCGCCGTACGCGGGCCGCCGGCCGTCCGGTCCGGCGAGGAAGATCCCGGTGAGGCGCCGGGAAAGCTCGTCGGCAACCTGCCAGAGGGTGAGCGCTCTTCCGGAGCCCTTCGGGAACTCCACCGTGAAGGAGTCGCCGAAAAAGTGGTGGAACTTCTGGAGCGACTCGATCAGGAGGAAGTTCACGGGAAACCACACCGGGCCCCGCCAGTTCGAGTTGCCCCCGAAGAGGCTGGTCCGCGACTCGGCCGGCTCGTAGTCGACGCGCAGCTCGCGGCCGTCCCACGGCACGACGAAGGGGTGGTCGCGGTGCGCCCGGGAGAGCGACCGGACCCCGTGGTCGGACAGGAAGCGGTCCGGGTCGAGGAGCGGGTCGAGGATGCGCTGGAGGCGCTCCCGCCCGACGAGGGACAGCAGGCGGCGGGTCCCCGCGGCCGTCGTACGGGTCTCGACCTTCGCGCCGTACGCCGCGCCGTGGTCGAGGAACCACTGCATCCGGCGGCGGAACCCCGGGAACGCTTCGAGGTGGGCGGGCTCGAGCGTCGCGACGGCGAAGAGCGGGATGAGGCCGACCATGGACTGGATCCTCATCGGGATGCCGTGGCCGTCCGGGAGGCGAAGGACGTCGTAGAAGAACCCGTCGCCCTCGTCCCACAGTCCGGCGCCCCCCTCCGGCGCGTTCATCGCCTTCGAGATGTGCATGAAGTGCTCGAAGAACTTCGAGGCGATGTCCTCGTAGGCCTTGTCCTCGCGCGCGAGCTCGAGGGCGATCGTCCCCATGTTCAGGCAGTACATCCCCATCCAGCTCGTCGCATCGGACTGCTGGAGCGTGGCGCCGAACGGGAGCGGCGTGCTGCGGTCGAAGAGGCCGATGTTGTCGAGCCCGAGAAAGCCGCCCTGAAAGACGTTGTTCCCGTCCAGGTCCTTGCGGTTCACCCACCACGTGAAGTTCAGGAGCAGCTTGTGAAAGATGCGCGCGAGGAACTCGCGGTCGGGCTTTCCGGAGCGCTTCGCGTCGATCTTGTAGACGCGCCACGCGGCCCAGGCGTGAACGGGCGGGTTCACATCCTCGAATTTCCACTCGTACGCGGGGAGCTGGCCGTTCGGGTGCATGTACCACTCGCGCAGGAGGAGGACGAGCTGGCCCTTGGCGAACTCCGGGTCCACGAGCGCGAGCGGGATCGAGTGGAACGCGAGATCCCACGCCGCGTACCACGGGTACTCCCACTTGTCCGGCATCGAGAGGACGTCCGCGTTGAAGAGGTTCTGCCAGCCGGCGTTCCGCCCGCGGAGACGCTCGTCAGGAGGGGACGGCTGGCCGGGGTCGCCTCTGAGCCAGCGCGCGACGTCGTAGCCGTAATACTGCTTGGACCAGAGCATGCCGGCGAACGACTGCCGCATGACGTTCTTCGCGTCGGCCGACAGCTCCGGCGGGATCACGCGGGCGTAGAAGGCGTCCGCCTCGTTCCGGCGCGCCGCGAGGACCCGGCCGAACTCCTCGCCGAACGGCGCCGCGAGGGAGCGGTCCGTGAGGCGCAGCCGCACCGTGCGCAATTCGCCGGCGGGGACGTCGAGACGGAACCAGGCCGCCGCCTTCGTCCCGTAGCCCGCGGGGTTCACGGCGTCCTCGGCGCCGTGGACGACGCGCTCGTGGAAAGCGTCCTTGACGAACCGGCCCTCGTTCTCGGCCCCGAAGAGCCGCCGCGCGTTCGTGATGTTGTCGGTGAACAGGAGGTCGGGGGCGCCCTCCACGTAGAGCGTCCGGTCGCCGTAGTACGGGTGGTGGACCGCGATCGCCGCCGCGCCGGCCGGAGGCTCAGCCGCCGAGAGGCGGGGCAGGCGCGCGTCGAGGCCCGACGACCACGTGTTGCGGAACCAGATCGTCGGCAGGACGTGGAGCGTCGCCGCGTCGGGTCCGCGGTTCACGGCCTCGATCGTGACGAGGAGGTCCTCGGGTGACGCCTTCGCGTACGTGACGAAGACGTCCCAGTAGCGGCTCTCCGCGAAGACGCCCGTGTCGAGGAGCTCGAATTCGGGGTCGAGGCGGCTCCGCCGCGCGCCCTCCTCGACGAGCGCGCGGTACGGGAATTCGGCCTGCGGGTACTTGTAGAGCATCCGCATGTACGAATGCGTGGGCGTTCCGTCGAGGTGGAACCAGTATTCCTTGGCATCCTCGCCGTGATTGCCTTCGGGCCCGGAGAGGCCGAAGAGGCGCTCCTTGAGGATCGGATCGCGGCCGTTCCAGAGCGCAGGCGCGAGGCAGATCAGCCCGTGGCGGTCGGAGAAGCCCGCGAGGCCGTCCTCGCCCCAGCGGTAGGCGCGCGAGCGCGCGTGATCGTGCGGGAAATACGTCCAGGGCTGGCCGTCCGCGCCGTAGTCCTCGCGCACCGTGCCCCACTGGCGGTCGGAGAGGTACGGCCCCCAGCGCTTCCAGTTCGCCTTGCGGTCGCGATCCTCCTCGAGGCGGAGAGACTCCGGATCGAGCGGTCCGGCCTGCGGCATCGATGCCTCCAACCCGGAAGGGTAACCCGGCGGGTCAGTCGGCGGTGGGCGCGCGGCGCACGACGCGCAGAAACTCCGCGAGGCGTTCGTCCGCGGGCTGCGCGCGCAGCTCGGCGGGCGTCCCGGCCTGCGCGACTTTCCCGTCGAAGAGGACGACGAGGTGCGAGGCAAGGGAGAAGGCCTCGGGCTGGTCGTGCGTGACGAGGAGCGTCGTGAGGCCCGTCTCGTCGTGCAGCCTCAGCAGCCACTCGCCGAGCTCGAGCCGCACGCCCGCGTCCAGCGCGCCGAACGGCTCGTCGAGGAGGAGGACGCGCGGGTTGACGGCGAGGGCGCGCGCGAACGCGACGCGCTGCCGCTGCCCGCCCGAGAGCTCGTTCGGGCGCCGCGCGCCGAGGCCGTCGAGCTGCACGCGCGCGAGGAGCTCGTCGGCCTTCGCGAACGCGTCCCGGCGCGGCACCCGGCGGACCCGAAGACCGAAAGCCACGTTCTCGCGCACGGTCAGGTGGCCGAAGAGCGCGTAGCCCTGGAACACGAACCCGACGCCGCGCTTCTGGACCGGCGTCTCGGTGACGTCCTCGCCCGAGAGGAGCACCCGGCCCGCGTCGGGCTCCTCGAGGCCCGCGACGATCCGGAGGACGGTCGACTTGCCGGCGCCCGAGGGGCCGAGCACGGCCGTGATCGCGCCCGTCGGCGCCGTGAACGACACGTCGGCCACCGCGGGCGGGCCGTCGTCCGTGAATCGGCGCGCGAGGTTCCGGACCTCGACGCTCATCGCGCAGCCACCCGGGCCTCCTCGAGCTTCCGGACGCCGAGCGTCACGAGCGCGAGGAACGTCAGGAGAGACGCGACGGCGAACGCGCCCGTCATGTCGTACTCGTTGTAGAGGATCTCGACGTGCAGCGGGATCGTGTTCGTGACCCCGCGGATGTGGCCCGACACGACCGACACGGCGCCGAACTCTCCCATCGCGCGCGCGTTGCAGAGGACGACGCCGTAGAGGAGGCCCCAGCGCACCTTCGGGAGGGTGACGCGGAAGAACGTCTGCCAGCCGTTCGCCCCGAGAGTGAGCGCGGCCTCTTCCTCGGCGTTCCCCTGCGCCTCCATCACCGCGAGGACCTCCCGCGTCACGAACGGGAACGTCACGAAGAGCGTCGCGAGGACGATGCCCGGCACCGCGTAGATCACCTTCCAGTCGTGCGCCTGCAGGAACGGCCCGAGGAGGCCGCGGCGGCCGAAGAGGAGGACGAAGACGAGGCCTCCGATGACGGGGGAGACCGCGAACGGGAGATCGACGAGCGTGACGAGGAGGCCCTTACCCCGGAACCGGAACTTCGCGACGAGCCAGGCCGTCCCGAGGCCGAAGACGAGGTGGAACGGCACGACCAGCGCGGCCGTGAGGAGCGTGAGCCGGATCGCGGCGACGGCGTTCGGCTCCGTGATCGCGGCGAGGTACGCGGCCGGACCCTTCCGCAGGGCCTGCGCGAAGACGGACGCGAGCGGGAGGAAGACGAAGAGGCCGAGGAACGCCAGCGCGCCGCCGACGAGCGCCCGGCGGACGGCAGGCCGCTCGGCGAGAGTGGGCGCGGGGCGGAACCCACGGCTCGCGGCCATGGCCGAGGCGCCGGCGCGTCTCCGCGTCCAGCGCTGGAGGCCGTTCGCGGCGAAGACGAGGGCGAAGGACGCGAGGAGGAGGACGACCGCGATGGCCGTGGCGCCGGCCTCGTCGAATTGCTCGAGCTTGGTGACGATCAGGAGAGGCGCGATCTCGGTCTTCATCGGGAGGTTGCCCGAGATGAAGACGATCGAGCCGTATTCCCCGAGCGCCCGCGCGAACGCGAGCGTGAACCCCGTGAGGAGGGGCGGGAGGAGGTTCGGGAAGACGACGCGAAGGAACGCCTGCAGGCGGGAGGCGCCGAGGACTCCGGCGGCCTCCTCGAGCTCGGGGTCCAGGTCCTCGAGAACGGGCTGGACGGCGCGCACGACGAACGGCAGGCCGACGAACGTCAGCGCGAGGACGACGCCGGCGGGCGCGAACGCGACCTTCAGGCCGAGCGGCTCAAGAAATCGGCCGATCCAGCCGTTCCCGGAGTAGAGCGCCGTGAGCGTGAGGCCCGCGACGGCCGTCGGAAGGGCGAACGGAAGGTCCACGAACGCGTCCAGGACCGCGCGCCCGCGGAACCGGTAGCGCGCGAGGACCCACGCGACGAGGAGGCCGAAGACGGCGTTCAAAAGTGCCGCGAGGAGCGCCGCGCCGAAGCTCAGCCGGTACGCGGCGAGGGCGCGCGGCGCCGTTACGATCCGCAGGAAGTCCGCGCCCGTGAGGCTCGAGGCTTTGAGGGCGAGCGCGGCGAGCGGGAGGACGACGACGAGGCCCACGTAGAGCGACGCCATCGAGAGCGCCGGAGCGAAGCCCGGGAGGACGCCGTGCCGGCGCTTCGTCGTCACCGGGCGCCCTGCGTTGCGGCCGTAACGACGTCGAAGACGCCGCCGTCGGCAAAATGAACGCTCTGGGCCTTCTTCCAGCCGCCGAAGGCCTCGTCGATGGTGAACAGCGCGACCTTCGGGAACTTCGCGGCGTATCGCGCGGCGACGGCCGCCGAGCGGGGGCGGTAGTGGTGCTTCGCGACGATCTCCTGCCCCTCGTCCGTGTAGAGGAACTCGAGGTAGGCCTGCGCCGCCGCGCGCGTGCCGCGCTTGTCGGCGTTCCGGTCGACGACGGCGACGGGCGGCTCGGCAAGGATCGAGACCGACGGGACGACGATCTCGAACCTGTCCTTCCCGATCTCCTTCGTGAGGAGGAACGCCTCGTTCTCCCACGCGACGAGGACGTCGCCGATGCCCCTTTCCGCGAAGGTCACGGTTGAACCGCGCGCGCCGGTGTCGAGGACCGGGACGTTCCGGTAGAAACGCGCCAGGAAGTCGCGGGCCGACGCCTCGCTGCCGCCCTTCTGCCGGAGGGCCCAGCCCCACGCGGCGAGGTGGTTCCAGCGCGCGCCGCCCGAGGTCTTCGGGTTCGGGGTGATCACGGAGACGCCGGGCCTCGCGAGGTCGTCCCAGTCGCGGATCTTCTTCGGGTTCCCTTTGCGGACGACGAAGACGATCGTGGACGTGTACGGCGCGCTGTTCTGCGGCAGGCGCGCCTGCCAGTTCGCGGGGAGGAGGCCGCTTCTCTCGGCGATCGCGTCGATGTCGCCGGCCAGCGCGAGCGTGACGACGTCGGCTCCGAGGCCGTCGATGACGGCGCGGGCCTGCTTGCCCGAGCCGCCGTGCGACTGATTGATCGTCAGCGGGCCGTTCTTCGGCTCCCATGTCCTCCGGAACGCGGCGTTGATTTCCTCGTAGAGCTCCCGCGTGGGGTCGTACGAGACGTTCAGCAGAGACCGGGGAGAAGAGGAAGAGAAGGCTTCCTTGAAGGTTAAGAGAAGAACGAGGGCCGCGGCGGCGCGCACGAGATATATATTACTTATCCCACTAGTCTAGTCAAGTATTATCGATTGGGGGGACAATCTGCCCGTGAAGCTCACCCGCCGCAGCGAGTACGCGCTTCTCGCGCTGATCCACCTCGCGCGGGCGGAGGGCGAGGGGTACGTCGCCGTCTCGGCCATCGCCGAGGCGCAGGGGCTGCCCTCGAAGTTCCTCGAGCAGCTGCTGATGGCGCTCAAGCGCGCGGGCCTCGTGAGGAGCCAGAAGGGGCCGCACGGGGGATACCGGCTCGGGCGTCCGGCATCGAAGATCACGCTGGCCGAGGTCGTCCGTCTCCTCGATGGGGCCCTCGCACCCACCGAGTCCGTCAGCACGTACTTCTACGAATCCACCCCTGTCGAGCGCGAGAAGAAGCTTCTCCGCGTATTCAAGGAGATCCGGGACTTCGTCTCCACGAAGCTCGAGAAGACGACGCTCGCCGACGTCGCCTGAGGCCGACCCTTGACATTGTACTAGTGAACTAATACATTAGGGGCATGGCGAGCCATCCGTTCCGCCTCGACCCGGCGTCCGGCGTGCCGTTCTACCGGCAGGTCATCGACCAGGTTCTCCTCGCCGTCGCCGACGGGAGGCTGAAGCCGGGTGCCCAGCTCCCGACGGTCCGCTCGCTCGCCGTGGACCTCTGCGTGAACCTGAACACGATCGCGCGGGCCTACCGCGAGATGGAGATCCGCGGCATCGTGGAGACGCAGCAGGGGACCGGCACCTTCGTGGCGCATCGCAAGGCCGAGAAGAAGACCGCCGAGCGCCGGAAGGCCCTCGAGCGCCTTGTCGACCAGTTCCTGACGACCGCCACCGCCCAGGGATTCACGCCCGAAGAGTTTGCCGAAGCCCTTCTCGAGCGCACCGAAGAGGCCGGCAGGAGGTAACGCCATGAACCCCGTCATCTTTCCGAGGCTCACCGAAAAAGTCCAGGAGGCGCGAGCAGCCGCCGCGGCGCGTCGATCGACGCCGTCCGAACGGCGCCACCGACTGAGCGAGAAAGACATCCAGGCGCGCCGTTACGTGAGCGGTGTGAGCCTCCTCGCGTTCTTCGTGTGTCTGATCGCCGGTATCACCCTGTCGGCCGCGACGGGCTCGCCGATCCCGTTCGTCGCCGGAGTCCTCGTCGGCGTGTACTTCCTCTTCGCGCTCAAGGTCGCGAACCAGTGGGAGCGCGCTGTCGTCCTGCGCTTCGGGAAGTTCCAGGGCCTAAAGGGGCCGGGCCTCTTCGTCCTGATCCCCGTCGTCGACGAGATCACGCAGCTCGTGGACCAGCGCGTGCGCGTGACGGACGTCTCGGCCGAGTCGGCTCTCACGAAGGACACGGTCCCCGTGAACGTGGACGCGATTGTTTTCTGGACCGTCTGGGACGCTCAGAAGTCGGTCCTCGAGGTCGCGGACTACCTCGACGCCGTCGCGCTCTCGGCGCAGACCGCGCTCCGCGAGACGATTGGCCGTCACATGCTCGCCGAGATGATCACGGAGCGCGAGCAGCTCGGAAAGCAGCTGCAGACGATCCTCGACGCGAAGACGAACCCGTGGGGCATCACGGTGCAGTCCGTCGAGATCCGCGACGTGAAGATCCCGCCCGACCTCGAGGACGCGATGTCGCGCCAGGCGCAGGCCGAGCGCGAGCGCCAGGCCCGCATCATCCTCGGGACCGCGGAGACCGAGATCTCGGCCCGCTTTGTCGAAGCCGGGGACGCCTACA
>Ga0315271_10003325_pt1 | contig 10167 bp, 7 predicted proteins | sample C3_top_MG_FD_204664 | JGI IMG/M metagenome (GOLD analysis project Ga0315271, IMG submission 204664) | Sediment microbial communities from Yellowstone Lake, YNP, Wyoming, USA - C3_top | ecosystem: Environmental > Aquatic > Freshwater > Lake > Sediment | place: USA: Wyoming | collected 2017-08-01
ACATCCGCGTTTCCCTTCGGACGTTCCAGGGACACGCCGCCGACCTCCTTTCTCTCGTCCACCACGGCGTCTTCTCCGGACCCCTCCGCCAGCTCTGCGACAAGATCGTTCCCCGCCTCCCCGAGGGCTCCTCCGCTCTCTTCCCGACCGTGACCCTCCTGGCCGTCGGCGCCGCAAGCCTCCTGCTGCGTGCGCGGGGATCCGCGAGGCCGCCCGGCGGGGCGCATCCGGAGAGGAGCGCCGGACTCTGGCTCTGCCTGGCCGCCGTCTTCTTCTCCTTCGCGCTCGGGCCGACGGTGAGACTGGCGGGAAAAGAGCTCTTCCCCGGCCCCTACAGGCTCCTGGTGGAGCTTCCCGGGTTCTCGACGATGCGAGGGATCCACCGCTGGGACCAGTGGTTCGGCCTCGCCGTGACGGCAGCCGTCGTTCTCCTCACGGCACGACTGCTGCTGCACCAGTCCGAGCGCCGGCGCCGGCTCCTGCTCCTCGGCCTGGCCCCCTTGGTGCTCCTGGACGTCTGGCCCCGGTACGCTCCGGCACAGCTGGCGCCGGGACCGTCGCCTTTCCAGGACGTCTACCTCCGGGCAGACCCGGACGGCGTGATCGGCCTCTACCCGATCAGGCACTACCTCTCCGAGCAGTCGTGGGCCGAGCAGCTGTTCCACCGCCGCCGGCTCGTCAACGGCTTCAACTCGTTTGCGCCTCCGATCCACCTCTGGCTGGACCTCGTTTCGAAGGCGGCTCCCGCCCGGGTGATCTTCATGGCGTACCAGGAGCTCGGGGCCTTCGCCGTCGAGGTCCACCTCGACGTTCTCTCCCCACGGGAGCTGCAGGACCTGAATGCTTGTCTTCAGGATCTCGGAGCGAACGGCGCCCGCGTCCTGAGGGCGGGAAACAGGCTCCTGGTGCTCTTCCCGGAGATCCGGGCTCCCCAGCTCGTGGATCCGGGGCGGGTCGCGGGAGTCGTCTTCCGCGGAGGCGAAGCGATCCTCGCCACGTCGCCGGGACGGCTCCTGTTCCGGCTCTCGGGCGGCAGCCTGAAGGTTCGCGTCCGTGCGGGGCAGGCGACGTACGAGGACGTCCTGACGATCCCCGTCGTCGCCCTGGACCGGATGACGGCGCAGCTCGGGAAGCTCCCTCCCGGGGGGGCGGCGGTCGAAAGGACGACCGGCGAGGCGCTGGGAAGCGTTCCCTGACCTCGGTATCCGGGACTCCGGAAGGACCGGAGGAGAGGCCGGGGGACGGCCTTCCTCCCGGAGCGAACGTGGCGGACAGGGTGGGATTCGAACCCACGGTAGCCTTTCGACTACACACGGCTTCCAACCGTGCTCCTTAAACCGCTCGGACACCTGTCCACGTCCGCGGGGAGGGAGACTCTGCCCCGGCGGCGCCATTCCGTCAAGCGGGAACTCGATGAGGTGCGAGGGGCAAACGCGGGGGCCCCCGGCGACGTATCACGTAGCGTGATGGCTCGAAACCTCTCCCGCCTCGCCCCGACCGCCCTCGCGGCAGCCCTCGCGCTTCTCACGGCCGTTCCCGCCTCCGCCGCGGGCAAGCTCGTGGAGGAAACAGCCGAGGTCCCGCGCGAGAACCGCATCCCGCTCACCCTCGCCTTCGAGAAATCGACGATCTTCGCCGTCGAGTCCCAGAACGACCCCAAGCCAGCCGACATCGAGGAGGCGAAGGCGAAGGACCCGAAGGACACGACCTGGGTCCTCCTCCGCTTCCTCTACCGGAACGACGGCTGGACGAAGCAGAAGGTGAAGATCCGCGCCCTCCTCCTCGACGAGGCGGGAGGGGTCCTCGCCGATGCGGGCCGCGGCGCGACCCTCGACAAGCAGCAGAAGGAAGACACGGTCAGCTTCCCGATGAAGGTGAAGACCGTCGACTGGGGCCGCGCGACGAAGCTGAAGCTCCTCGTCACGTTTCTCGACTGACGGGCTTCCCCCGCGGGAGACCTTGCGCTATCCTCTCCCGCCCGCTCCGAGGCCGAACGCGGTGAGGTGCTGGAGTGGTTGATCAGGCCAGTCTCGAAAACTGGTGTAGTCGAAAGGCTACCGTGGGTTCAAATCCCACCCTCACCGCCATTTGATTCGCCCGGAGAGCCAGGGAAGACCAGGAGAAACGAGCCGCCCGCGAGGGCGGCCCTTTCGTTTCTCAGCGTTTCAGGAACCAACCGGCGAGCAGACCCACGAGGTCGGCGATCCCGCCGAGCGCCCGGAGACCCTGCTCGCCCCGGTCCCAGTCCGAGGACGGCATCCCGATCGTCTAGCGGGCCGCCTGCCTCCTGCGCTCACGGAAGAACTCCTTGAGGATTCTCCCGCAATCCTCCCCGAGGACGCCCGATTCGACCCGGACCCTGTGATTGAGGCGCTCGTCGCGACAGAGGTCTCCGAGCGACCCGACGAAGCCCGCCTTCGGGTCGGCCGCCCCGTAGACGAGGCGGGGAAGGCGCGAGAGGACGATCGCCCCCGCGCACATCGCGCACGGCTCGAGGGTGACGTAGAGCGTGCAGCCGTCGAGCCGCCACGCCCCGAGCCGCCGGGCGGCGCGGCGCAGGACGAGAATCTCCGCGTGGGCCGTCGGGTCGTGGTCGACCTCCCGGCGGTTGCGCGCCCGGGCGATGACGAGGCCGTCCTTGACGACGACGGCCCCGATCGGCACGTCCCGGTGGGCGGGTGCCCGGCGCGCGGCGCGGAGCGCCTCCTTCATGAAGCGCGCGTCCTCGGCCTGCGGCGGGGCCATCACCTCCCGGAGGTTACGGGAATTCGGCGGGAGGCGGGTGCCGTCGGGGGCGTCCGATGTCCGGACGACCCTGCCGCGAACTCGCCGTCTTTCGGACCGGGAGCCACGCGGGAGATTTCCTCGCCGCCGGGCGACGACCGCCGCGGACGGCGCCCTCTCGTCCGGCCACACCCCGTTCCGGCGCCCGTAGAATCCCGCCACGTGCAGGGCACCGGGGAGAGAACGCCAGGACGCGGGGGGGCACCGGCCCGGATGCGCCTTCGCCCGGTCGCGGCGCGTCGGGCCGTCCTTCTCGTCTGCGCCGGCGCGGTCGCCCTCCAGGGGGTCTCGGTCGTTCTCGTGCCCCGCGGCGACCTCGCCAACCACGTCGAGTGGGCACGCCGCCTCCTCGACGGGCGCTTCCTCTACGAGAGGGGCCTCGACCTTCCCTACGCCCCGGCGTGGGCCCTGGTGCACGTTCCTCTCGTCCCCCTTCCCCCGCGCATTGCCGCCGCCGTGACGTTCCTCGTCGGCCTCGGCGCGACGGCACTCCTCCTCGCCGTCCTCCACCGCTTCCTGCGCCCGGCGGGCGCGCCCCGGGAGGACTTCTTCTGGATCGACGCCGCCGCGCTCGTCCTCGCCTCGCGCTTTCTCCTCAGGGACCTCGCCGACGGTGGTCCCAACGTGACCCTCCTCGCCCTCGTCTTCACGGGCCTCCTATTCTGGTCGCGGGGGCAGGACGCCGCCGGCGGCGCTCTCGTGGGACTCGCCACGGCGCTGAAGTGGACGCCCGGTCTCTTCCTCGCCTGGCTCGCGTGGAAACGGCAGTGGCGCGCCGCCGCCGCCGGGCTCCTCGCGCTGGCGGCGGTCACCGCAGCCCCCGCGCTCGTCACCGGCCCGGCCTCGCTCGCGCGGCACCTGAAGGCGTGGGTCGCGAACATCTCCCCGGCCTTCACGTCGGCCGACCCGGCCTCCGGCGTCCTCGGGCCCGAACCGGTCCGCAATCTCGCCCTGCGGCCCGTCCTCGGAAGGCTCCTCGCGGCGCCGCCCGCGGGCCACGATCCCTCCCGCGACGGCCCGTGGCCCGGCCTCCTCGGCCTCGCGCCGACGACGGCGTCCCTCGCGAGCGCCCTCGCCGCCGTGGCGCTCCTCCTCGGGACGGCGTGGGCCTTCCGCAGCGCGGTCTCCTCCCGGCTCTCGCCCGGGATTCCCGTCGAGCTCGCGGCGGTCGCCCTCCTCGCCGTCCTCCTCTCCCCGATCTCGTGGCGCTCCCACGCCGTGGCCGTCCTGCCGGCCCTCGTGGTCCTCGGGCACCGCGCCACCCTCCGGAAGCGGCTCGACCCTCCGGCCACCTTCCTCCTCGCAGCCTGGATCCTCCTCCTCCTCGTCCTGAACCGCGCCGTCGTCGGCAACGGGGCCGTCGAGGTCTTCCAGGCCCTCGGGCTCTACACGGCGCTCCTCCTCGGCCTTCTCGCCCTCCTCCTCGCCGGGCACGCTCGCGCGGCCCCGGAAAGGGAGCGGGCCTCCGCCGGGCCTGTGGAACCCGACGGGCCGAACGCGTCGTGAGCCTCGACGTCGCGATCGTCTCGTACGGTGCCGCGGGGTGGCTCCGGAACCTCCTCGCCTCGCTCTGCGAGCCCGCGTCCCGCGGCGTCCTCGGAGAGATCCACGTCTGGGAGAACGCTTCTCCCGACGAGAGCCCGGCGGTCCTCGAGCGGTTCCTGAGAATCCTCCCCTCCCTCCGCGTCCACCGCTCGGAGAAGAACCTGGGCCACGGCCCCGCGCTCGACCGTCTCCTCCGAGGCCCGGTCCGCTCCGGATCCGTCCTCGTCCTCGACGCGGACACCGAGATCGTCGGACCGCTCGAGCGCCTCCCGGACCTCGCCGGTACCGGCGACGTTTTCGCCGGGCAGGTCCACCCCGAACCGCCCCAGCTCTACGCCTACCTCTGCCATCTCGTCCTCGCGCGGGACGCGTATCTCGCCCTTCCTCCCTTCACGTCGGACGGCGCGCCCGGCCTCGACTTCTTTTCCGCCGTCGAGCAGCAAGGCCTCCCGTGGGAAAGGCTCCCCTTCCGGGGCCTCGTGAGGCACTACGGCCAGGGATCCCTGAGGGGCCTGGTACGGCGGGGCGAGAAGGGTCACCCGTTTCACCGCTACGCCTCTGAGGCCGCCGCGCGGGACCCCCAGGCCGGCCGCCGTGCCGCGCTCGAGGCCGAGCTTTCGCGGAGGCTCGGAGCCTTTCTCGCGGGCGAGGAGGTCCCTCCGCTCGGAGAGCTCGGCGCGGACCTGGCGCCCCCCGTCTCTCCCGCCGGCGCTCCCCGCGCCGCGCGCCACCTCCTGCCGGCTGCTCTCCTTTGCGCACCGGGGCTCGCGGCACGCGCGCGTCGGCTCGGCCTCGGGCTCTCCCCGGACGACGCGCTCGCCCTCGTCCGCCGCGTCCGGGCCGCCCGGCCGTGGCGCGTACTCGAGGTCGGGACGCGCCACGGCGGCGGGCTCTTCCTCGCGAGCCGCGCCGCCCGCCGCTCGGCGACTCTCGTGACGGCCGACCTTCCCGACTGGGAGCTCGACGACCCGGGCGAGGAGACGAAGCGGGCCACGACGGAGGCGCTCGTTCGTCCCCCGCAGAAGCTCTTCCTGCGGCGCGCCGATCCTCTCGACCTCGGGACCGTGGCGTGGGCTGCGGAAGCCCTCGGTGGCGGCGCGGACGTCCTTCTCCTCGACGCCCGCCGCCTCTCCCCCGACCCCCGCGTGGCCGGGTCGTGGGCCTCCCTCGTCCGGCCGGGAGGTCTCGTCGCCCTCCTCGGAGGCCCGGCGGACCTCCGCTCGGAGATCGTCGCCGCGTTTCCAAGCCGCTTCCTCACGGACGGCGAGGCGCGGCCCGGAGCCCGCGTCCTCTTCCTCGACGCCTGAGACGCCTCAGCCGACGCCGAGCCAGGCGACGGCCTCGTCGAGGTGACGCCTCGAGTCGAGCGAGGGCCTGAGCCGAATCGCGGCCTCGCGCAGGGAAGCGCGCCGGGACGGGGCGGCAACCTCTTCCATCGCCCGGGCGAGACCCTCCACGTCCCCCGGGTGGTCCACGACGAGCGCGGCTCCCGCCGGACCCAGCCTCTCGACCGCGCCGTTTCTGGCCGTCGTGATCACGGGCAGCCCGCAGGCGGCCGCCTCGAGGCAGGCGAGCGAACACGGGTCGAGGAAGGTCGGGTGAAGGAGGGCGGTCGCCCCCCGGAGCCGGCTCGCGACGTCCTGCGGCGGGAGCGGACCCTCGAAGGTCACCGCGCTCGCGACGCCGAGCCGCGCGGCGAGCCGTCTCCACGGTCCCTGCGGCCCCCGCCCGACGACGGCGAGCCGGGCGGCGAGCCCGCGCCTCCTCGCGATTCCGAGGGCCGCGAGCCCCGCGTGGAGGCCCTTCAGCCGCGGGTTGTGCGCCACGAAGAGGAACTCCGGGGCCCGTCCCGCGGCGGGTTCCGGACCGGGGAAACAGAGCGCGAGGTCGACGCCCGGCGGCGCCACGCGGACCGCCGAGTCCGGAACGCCGAAGACCCGGAGGCGCCTCCCCAGCTCCTCCGTCCAGACCATGACGTGCGGGCAGGGGCCCGAGAGGACCTGCCGCTCGCACCGCGCGAGGAAGCGGCGCCGGCCGTTCAGGGCCGTCCCGAGAGGGAAGAGCGTGCGGCGCAGCCCCTCCATCGACTCGCGTTCCGCCTCGAGGGCGTCGGCGAAGAGGCCGCCGTGCAGCTGGACGTGGGTCGCGAAGGGGACGAGCCTCGGAGCGAGGACCGGTCCCTCGTCGGCCTCGACCCTCCGGGCGGCCGCCGCGAGGAAACGCCGTTCGCCGGTCGCGCCGCCCCCCGGCGGGACGAGCGCCTCGACGGCGATCCCCGGACGCTTGTCCGAGCCCTCGCGACAGAGGATCCGGACCTCGACGCCGCGCCGTGCGAGCTCGCCCGCGAGAGCGTCGAGGTATCCCTCCTGCCCGCCGCGCGAGGCGTCCCAGCGGTCGACGACGAGGGTCGTCCTCACGTCGCCAGGCCGGGAACCGGCTCCACCTGCTCGGCGAAGAGGGCGCGAAAGGGAGGGCACCGCTCGAGGAGAACCTGGGCCGGTCCGTCCCCAGCGCAACGCCCGCCTGCGAGAAGCACGAGCCTCGGGAACCGGGCCACGGTCGAGAGACGGTGGGCCATGACGATCACCGTGCGGCGCGAGAGCCAGGGCGCGAGCTCCTCGAGGAGCCGCCCCTCCGTCTCGCTGTCGAGAGCGCTCGTCGCCTCGTCGAGAACGAGGACGGGAGGGTCCGAGAGGACGGCGCGGGCGAGGGCGATTCGCTGCTTCTGCCCGCCGGAGAGGTTCCGCCCCGCCTCCAGGAGGCTCGCGTCGATCCCGGCGGGAAGCGAAGCGACGAGGTCGGAGAGGCCGGCGAGCCGGAGCGCCTCCGCCACCTCGGCGCGCGAGGCTCCGGGCCGCCCGAAGAGGACGTTCTCCGCGAGAGTCCCGCGGAAGACGAAGGGGTCCTGCTCCACGAGACGGACGGTCGCGCGGAGGTCGCGGAGGTCTGCCGCGCCCGCGTCGACGCCGTCGACGAGGACCCGTCCCCCGTCGGGCGGCAGGAACCCGGCGAGGATCGCGGCGAGCGTGCTCTTTCCGCCCCCGCTCGCCGCGACGAAGGCGAGGGTCTCGCCCGGGGCGACGACGAGGTCGAGGCCCTCGAGGAGGGGGCGGTCGGGGTGGTGGCGGAACCGAAGCCCCTCGAGGGCGAGGGCCCCGCGCGCGGGGCGCGGAAGAGGGGTGCCCCCTTCGCGTTCGAGGAACCCGAAATCGATGACCTCGTAGACCCGGGCCGCGGCGGCGAGGGTCCGCTGGAGCATCGCGTGGACCTCGGAGAGCCGCCGGAGCGGCTCGACCGTCCTCGCCGCGAAGAGGCAGAAGGCGAGGAGGCCCGCCGGCGTCAGCTCCCTGGCGAGGGCGAGCCGGCTCCCCCACCCGATCGCCCCGAGGAAGGCAGCCCCCGTCACGAGGAAGACCGCGGCGAGGACGACGGCCGACCAGAGCTCGGCCCGGAGAACGCGCCGCCGGTACCTCGCGTTCGTCGCCGCGAAACGCCCGGCCTCCCGCCCCTGGGCCCCGTACCCCTGGATCGTCGTGATCCCCTGGAGCTGCTCGGAGAAGACGGCGTGGAGCTCGCCGGCTTCCCGCTGCGCGAGGCTCCCCTGCCTCCTGACCCTGCGGCCGATCCGGTCGAGGAGGAGGCCGAGGAGCGGCACGAGGGCGAGGACGGCGAGCGCGAGGCGCCACTCGACGACGAACGCGACGGCGATCGACCCGAGGACGTCGAGGCCGTCCCCGACGAGCCGTTTCAGAAGCGTTTCGACGAACCCCGACAGGCTGCTCGCGTCCCCGAAGACGCGGGAGACGAACTCTCCCGCCGGCCGGTTCCTCACGGCCGATGCGCGGCTCGCGAGGACGCGCCGGACGGCCCTTTCGCGGAGGCGCTCGAGGAGCCGCTGGTTCACGCTCGCGACGAGGTATCGCGAGAGAACGACGGCGGCGGCGAGGAAGGCGGTCGCGAACGCGGCCCTCACGAGGAGCGCACGGACCGGCACGAGCGAGCCCCCGGTGAGCGGCCCCTCGAGCCACTCCTTCACGAGCCAGGTGAGGAGGAGCTGGACTCCCGCCACCGCCCCGAGCGCCGCGGCGGCGCCGGCGAGGCGCACGCGGTCGACGACCGTGTCCTTCAGGATCCGGAGCAGGAGCCGGCGCCCGGCGCCCGGCGCGAGGATTCCGTCGCTCACGCGGGGAGGCTCTCGGGCGGTTTCCCGCGACGGCGGGCCCGGCGCGCGAGCGACAGCGCGACCCTCCGCCAGTGCCCCGCGACGGCCCGTGCGAGGAGGGCCGACTCCCTCGGGTCGACGAAGAGCCGCGTCAGGATCCGCCCGCTGTTCCGCGCGTTCCTTCCCGCCTGCCGCGCCTGGTCCTCGAGCCACCTCCGGAACGGCCAGACCTCCACGACGACCCGCGTGGCGCCGAGCCCCCTCCACGCCGCGTAGCGCTTGTGCCCGTCGGCGACGAGCCACCGGCCGAAGAGCCGGACCACCGAGACCGGCGGGAAGAGGTCGCCCGCACGCATCCGCTCCCGGTACTGGCGGATCCGTTCGGCGGCGTGCGTCAGCTCGAGGAGGTCGACGACGTCGTCGACCGGCAGCTCGCGCGTCGGGTGTCCGGCCAGACCCGGGTCGAACCCGCGGGGCCTCCGTTTCGTCGCCGCCGTCATCGTCGGCCGACCATGCCGCCGCGAGCGGCGGCGCGTCAAGCGGCCCCGGAGAGCTCCGGCCCCCCCTCGCGCCCGTGGCGCGCACCGAGCCGCTCTCGGAATCCTTCCATGACGACGTAGAAGACGGGCGTGACGAAGAGGGTCAGGAGCTGCGAAAAGAGGAGCCCGCCGACGACGGCGAGACCGAGCGGGCGCCGCGACTCGGCGCCGGCTCCGAGGCCGAGGGCGATCGGGAGCGTCCCCATGAGCGCGGCCATCGTCGTCATCATGATCGGGCGGAACCTCACGACGCACGCGTCGGTGATCGCCGTGACGGCGTCCTTCCCCTTCCGCCTCTCCTCGACCGCGAAGTCGACCATCATGATGCCGTTCTTCTTCACGAGGCCGACGAGCATGATGATCCCGACGAAGGCGTAGATGGAGAGCTCGACCCGGAAGACGAGGAGCGTGAGGAGCGCGCCGAAGCCGGCGAACGGGAGGGCCGAGAGGATCGTCAGGGGGTGGAAGAAGCTCTCGTAGAGGATCCCGAGGACCATGTAGATGACGAGGATCGCCACGAGGAGGAGGACGCCGAGGCCCGCGAACGACGACTGGAACGCCTGCGCCGTCCCCATGAAGTTCGTCTTTACCGTCGCCGGGAGGATCTCCCTGGCGATCCGGTCGACGGCGGTCACGGCGTCGCCGATCGAGTTGCCGGGCTTGAGGTTGAACGAGATCGTCACCGAGGGGAGCTGCCCCGCGTGGTTCACCGAGAGGGGACCGAGCCCCGGGCTCATCTTCGCCACCGAGGAGAGCGGCACGAGGCCGCCCCGCGCCGACCGGACGTAGAGGAGGGAGAGGGCCGACGCGTCGAGCTGGGTCTCCGGGCCGACCTCGAGGATGACGGCGTACTGGTTGTTCGGCGAGTAGATCGTCGAGACCTGCCTCGAGCCGTAGGCCGTGTAGAGGGCGTCCTCGATCTTCGCGGCGGTGAGTCCGACCGCGGCGGCCCGGTCGCGGTCGATCTCGACGACGACCTGCGGGTTCTTGATCTGCAGGTCCGACGTGACGTCCTGCAGCCCCGCCAGCTCGCGCATCTTCTGCTCGAGCTGGGGCGCCACGCGGTAGAGCTCGTCCGTGTCGGGGTCCTGGAGCGTGTACTGGTAGAGGCTCTTCGTCAGGGCGCCGCCGATCCGG
>Ga0315271_10003326_pt1 | contig 10166 bp, 8 predicted proteins | sample C3_top_MG_FD_204664 | JGI IMG/M metagenome (GOLD analysis project Ga0315271, IMG submission 204664) | Sediment microbial communities from Yellowstone Lake, YNP, Wyoming, USA - C3_top | ecosystem: Environmental > Aquatic > Freshwater > Lake > Sediment | place: USA: Wyoming | collected 2017-08-01
TGTGTCGAGCGATACATCGGTTAGAATCGCACCGCCATGAAAATAAATCACGCCATTCTGTTGCTGCTACTGTGTTCCGCATCACATCCTGCCCATGCCACCACGTTGCCAGGCATCCCCGAATTCATCGATGAAATGGTCGTGAAGCACAATTTCAAGCGTGCTGAACTGGAAAAAACGTTCGATCAGGCGCAGCATCTGCCGAGCGTGATCGAAGCCATTTCGCGTCCGGCGACACTCAAGCCCTGGCTAGAATATCGCGCGGCATTTGTGAATCCGCAACGCATCAGCATGGGATTGAAATTCTGGGATAAATATCGGCAGGCCTTTCAAAATGCCGAAAGAAAATACGGTGTGCCACAGGAAATCATTCTTGCGGTGATCGGTGTTGAAACAATCTATGGGCAGGATAAAGGTAACTTTCGCACCCTGGATGCGCTAACCACACTGGCCTTCGATTATCCACGCCGCGCCGATTTCTTTCGCAGCGAACTGGAGAATTATCTGTTGTTGGCGCGCGAACAGCAGTTCAACTTGCTGACGGTACGCGGGTCTTATGCCGGCGCGCTGGGCATCCCACAATTCATGCCGAGCAGTTATCGAATTTTTGCGGTGGATTTTAACGGTAACCACAGGATCGATTTGTTGCACGAAGAAAGAGATGCGATAGGCAGTGTTGCCAGCTATCTGAAAAGTTATGGCTGGGCTGCAGGTGTGAGAGAAAAGTCGGCACATGCGAAGGGTGTCAAATCGATACCGCCGATTGCCGTGCGTGTGCGTGTCAGCGAAGCGGTATGCGCGGGAGATATCGTAACGCCTAGGTCCGTTGCAGTCTGGGCAATGGCAGGAATCGTACTCGACGAAAAAATCACCGATATTAGCAATGAGCCGGCTCGTCTGATCGATTTTACGGTGGCCGAGGGGAAGGAATTCTGGCTGGCATTCAATAATTTCGATGTCATTACTCGCTATAACAACAGCGATTTTTACGCGATGACGGTGTTCCAGCTTGCAGAAGCAGTGAAAGCGGCGCGTAAAGCCAGTGCCACAAAAAAATCCAGCGCAGTGATTAAATCCGGTGACGCAAAAAAACACAGCGCTGAAAATATATCCAGTCCTGAGGTGAATTCTAGCCGGGCAAAGTAATGCGCCTTGCACCGTTGTAGTGTTTCTTCCAGTAATCCAGTTTCATATCCTCCACGCGAACACTGCCACCTCTGCTCGGCGCATGGATGAAGCGATCATTGCCCAGATAGATTCCGACGTGTGAATAAGCCTGATCATTGGTGTTGTAGAACACCAAGTCACCCTCGCGCAATTGCGAGAACTTTACTTTTATTCCCTGTTGGCTTATTTGCTGTGCCTCATGTGGCAACGATACGTTAGCCGTATGCTGAAACACGTGACCGACGAAACCGCTGCAATCGAACCCGGTTTTTGGTGAATTCCCGCCAGATTTGTAAGAGACACCGATCAAACTCCAGGCATATGAGGTGAGTTTCTTGACGATGGCGGTGTCATTTGCTTCAAGCGTCTGCACATTGTTATGGGTTGACGCGCAGGCTCCGAGCAAAATTATGGATATCAGCAAAATGTATCTCATGAGGGAGCCTGGCATTAAATTTTCAGAGGGTTATTAATGCACCGAATCCCCAATTGCAAAAAGCGCTTCCTTAAATTTATATTCAACATGAGCGAAAAAGCTTAGATGAAAAAAACCCGATAACACGTAAGGGCTATCGGGCTTAGTAGGAATATATTGAAAAGTCATTTTTTCATCGGGCAGGAGCTGATACCAAAGATTGAATACGCGGGGCAAACACCGATAGCTCCGGTTATGAGTGGAAGTACGCCTATCCAGCCCCACACGCCTACCGTACCGGTGGCAGCCAGAGTGATCAAAACCAAACCTGCTATTACGCGCAATGCACGATCGATCGTACCTTCGTTTGCCTTCATTTTTGACTCCTAGTTATTAGATTTAAGAATGCACATATTACAGGAAAATTATTTTCTAAGATTTACAGTGATAAAAATAAAGATTACTCCGGACGCATGTGCGGGAACAGGATCACGTCTCTGATGCTTGCACTGTCGGTGAGCAACATCACCAGCCTGTCGATGCCGATGCCTTCCCCTGCAGTGGGCGGCAAGCCGTATTCCAGCGCGCGCAGGTAGTCGTTGTCCTTGAACATGGCCTCTTCATCGCCGGCTTCTTTTGCCGCGACCTGTGCATCGAAGCGTGCGGCTTGGTCTTCCGCGTCGTTCAATTCCGAGAAGCCGTTGGCGATCTCGCGCCCGACGATGAACAGCTCGAAACGTTCGGTGATTGCCGGATCCTTGTCGCTGCTGCGTGCCAACGGAGAGACTTCCACCGGATAGTCGATGATGAAAGTCGGCTCGAACAATTGCGCTTCCGCAAGCTCCTCGAACAACGATAGTTGCAAGCCGCCGATACCATCCGCTGGTTTATACTTGGCTTTCAGGTCTTGCAATTCGTTGACTAGAAAGTCACGGTCGTTGAGTTGCGCGGTGGTGAATTGCGGATGATATTTCTGGATCGCCTGCACCATCGTCAGGCGATGGAACGGCTTGCCCAAGTCCAGTTCTGTACCCTGATAGTTGATCAGAGTCTTGCCCAAAACTCTTTGCGCCACTTCGCGGAACAGGCTTTCGCTGAAATCCATCAGGTATTTATAATCTCGGTACGCTTCATAGAATTCCAGCATGGTGAATTCCGGATTGTGCCGTGTGGACAGGCCCTCGTTGCGGAAGTTGCGGTTGATCTCGAATACCTTCTCGAAGCCGCCCACCACCAGCCGTTTCAGGTACAGCTCCGGCGCGATGCGCAGATACATCTTCATGTCCAGCGCGTTGTGGTGTGTCTCGAATGGTTTGGCTGCCGCGCCGCCCGGGATGGGGTGCATCATCGGCGTTTCTACTTCCAGATAGCCGTGGCGGATGAAAAATTCGCGTATCGCCTGAATGATCTGGGTGCGCGTCATGAACACCTTGCGCGCATCCTCGTTGGTGATCAGATCCAGATAACGCTGACGGTATTTCTGCTCCTGATCGGTCAGGCCGTGAAATTTTTCCGGCAGCGGACGCAATGCCTTGGTCAGCAAACGCACTTGCGATACTCTCACGGAAAGCTCGCCGGTCTTGGTCTTAAACAGAACACCCTCCGCGCCGAGGATGTCACCGAGGTCATAATGCTTGAATGCGCTATGCGCTTCCTCGCCGGTGTCGCCGTTGCTGATGAACAACTGGATCTTTCCACTCATGTCGTTCACCGTGGCAAAGCTGGCCTTGCCCATCACGCGCTTCAACATCATGCGCCCTGCCACAGCAACGTGAATCTGAGCGGTCTCCAGTTCGTCATGCGTCTTTTCGCCGAACTCGGCATGCAGATCGCCCGCGAGATGCTTGCGTTTGAAGTCATTCGGGAAGGCAACGCCAGCCTTGCGTATCTCGGCCAGCTTATGGCGGCGTTCTGCGAAGATCTGGTTTTCGTCTCGCGGCTGCCCGGCTAAAAGTTCTTCGGATGGGAGAATAGGTTCCGTTGTCATAGTAGTTCTCTTAATGATTAATAATTGTTCTTCGGATTAAACACCTTGCTTCAAACTGGCCGAGATGAAATCGTCCAGATCGCCGTCCAGCACACCTTGCGTGTTGCCAACTTCGTAATTGGTGCGCAGGTCCTTGATACGCGACTGGTCGAGCACGTAGCTGCGAATCTGGTGTCCCCAGCCGATGTCGGATTTCCCGTCCTCCAGCACTTGTTTTTCAGCGTTGCGCTTGCGCAGCTCTTCTTCATATAGGCGGGATTTCAGCATCGCCATCGCTTCGGCGCGGTTGCGATGTTGCGAGCGGTCGCTCTGGCACTGCACGACTATGTTGGTGGGCAGGTGGGTGATGCGCACCGCGGAGTCGGTCTTGTTGATGTGCTGGCCTCCCGCACCGCTGGCTCGGTAGGTGTCCACGCGCAGGTCGGCAGGGTTGATCTCGACTTCGATGGAGTCGTCCACTTCAGGATAGACGAATACGCTGGAGAATGAGGTGTGGCGGCGGTTGCCAGAGTCGAACGGTGATTTGCGTACCAGACGGTGCACGCCGGTCTCGGTGCGCAGATGGCCGTAGGCATAGTCGCCGCTAACTTTGAGAGAGGCGCCCTTGATGCCCGCGACTTCGCCGTCGGATTGTTCCAGCACTTCGACTGTAAAGCCCTTGCGTTCACAGTAGCGCAGGTACATGCGCAGCAGCATCGAGGCCCAGTCCTGCGCCTCGGTGCCGCCTGAGCCGGACTGGATGTCGACGAAGCAGTTGTTCGGGTCCATCGGGTGGGAGAACATGCGGCGGAATTCCATCGCTGCGACGCGTTTCTCGATTTCCTGGATGTCGGCGGCGGTGCTGTTCAGGCTGTTGTCATCGTTTTCCGCCCTCGCCATTTCAAACAGCTCTGAGGCATCGGAAAGATTTTGCTGGATCTGCTTGAGGCCGAGCACTACGCCTTCCAGCATCTTGCGCTCGCGGCCTAGTTCCTGAGCGCGCTTGGCGTCCTGCCAGATGGCCGGGTCCTCGGCAAGTTCGGATACTTCGGTTAGACGCTCCTGCTTGGTATCGTAGTCAAAGATACCTCCGTAATTCTGCGCTGCGGGATGCCAAGTCTTGCAGTTGATTGGCTAATGAGTTGAGTTGTTCGGCTTCCATAATTTTGATGTTATCGCGTGCTGAAAAGGGCGCGATTATAGCGCAAACAGGCCAATCACCATGCCCAACGCGATTGCGCCGAAGCCGGTGGCAACGTGTCTGGCGAGGCCCCAACCGCCGATGAACAGCACCATGCCGAATTTGAAGGCGAGGTTGGCAATGAAAGCGATCGCGATAGCGATGACGGTCTGGTGTTCATTCAATTGCGCGATATTGAACAGGCGCAGGCTGGACAAGGTGATCGCATCCACATCGGTCAAGCCCGACACTACGGCAACCGCGTATAAACCCTGACTGCCCGCGATATCCTGCATCCATGCTGCACCTAGCAATACGACTACATACAGCAAGCCAAAGCCGATGGCGGTACGCAGTTCGGCGGGGTTGGACGTTTCCGGGATGTTGAGATTGGTTGCATGGCTTATCTTGCGCCAGTTGTATAGCGCGACGACCAAACCGCACAGGAAACCACTCGTGAGCACCGGGAACAGGCCGGGCAGTGTGCCATAAGCGACTATTTCACTGATTACGAACAACCGCAGTAGCACCACTAGGCTGGCAATCACGATGACCGAAGCGGCAAGGTGCGCCATGGTTGAATCGCTCTTGCTGTTTTTTGCGTAAAGCAAAGTGGTGGCGGTACTGGAAACGAGACCGCCGAGAAAGCCAAGCAGCGGCGCACCATAGCGGGTACCCACCGTATGCAACGCGGTATAACCCGCCAGACTGATGCCGGAGATCAGCACCACCATCAACCAGGCCTGATGCGGGTTGAAGGCGTTATAAGGGCCATAGTTCTGATCGGGGAGAATAGGCAGCACGATGAATGTCAGCACGGCAAATTGCAGCACGGCAACCAGGTCGCGGCGGGTGAGACGCTGGGATATTCCGCGCAGCTCGGGTTTGAAATAGAGCAGGGTAGTGACCGTGATTGCCAGCATCACAGCCAGTTTTGCGAGGCCATACCAGACCATCGCACCCAGCCCGTAACAAACCAGCAAGGCGATCACGGTAGTGGTGCCGGGATCGTTTTCTTCGCTGGGCTGATTGTGGTAGGCAGAGATGATCATGCCGGCCACGGCAAGCAGGCCGGCGATCATCAACCAGGGCGAGCCGAGCTTGGTGGAGAGTAGTGAGGCCAAAGTGCCGAAAATGGCAACCAGCGCAAAGGTGCGCAGACCGGCCTTGGCCGATGGCGTGCGCTCGCGCTCCAGTCCGATCAGCAGGCCGATGGCCACGCTGGTCAGGAACTGCGGCAGTGCTTCGATACCGTTGTTCAGCAGAATAATAGTTTCCATTGTTGCCTCTTTAAAGCGCCGCACTTCATATCAACAACTTTGCTTTTTCGCCTCCCGCCAATGTCGAACAATGAGTTGCAAGCTCTGCGAGCCATTGTATTCATTGACGCTCAGGCTGTATACGGCATGAATTTGTTCGGGTAGAGGTTCGTTGTGTCCGAACAGTATCGCTTCAATGAGTTTACCTTGCGAGATTAGACGCAATTTCAGATGTTTCTCGCCCACTATGCGTTGATTCTGCACGGCGAAGTCATCACTGAATTGGGGGGTGGGGAAGCCTTGCCCCCAAACTTGCGCATCCAGTATGCGCGCAACGTCGAGATTGATTTCTGTGTGCTCAAGCGCACCATCGGTCTCGATGCGCTGTTGCAAGTCGCTGGCACTCAGTAGCTCGCTGGATACTTTCTCAAAGGCGGCGACGAAGTCATCAAAGTTAGCTTCGGCGATACTCAGGCCTGCAGCAGCAGCGTGCCCGCCGAATTTGTTAATGAGGGAGGGATGGCGCTTGCTGACCAGGTCCAGCGCATCGCGCAAATGCAATCCCGCGATGGAACGCCCGGAGCCTTTTATCTCAGCGTTGTTGGAGCGGGCAAAGGCGATGGCCGGACGATGGAATTTATCCTTGAGACGCGAGGCGAGGATGCCGATCACGCCTTGATGCCAAGTTTCATCGAACAACACCAGACTGAAGTTGTCGGATGGATTAATGGTCTCCAGCGCCGCTAGCGCATTGTCCTGCATGCCTGATTCGATGTTGCGCCGTTCGCGGTTGAGCGTGTCCAGTTTTGCGGCGCTGGACATTGCTGTTGCGACATCATCGGTCAGCAGGCAATTGATGCCGAGGCTCATGTCGTCCAATCTGCCCGCCGCATTCAGGCGCGGACCGACAGTAAAGGCCAAGTCCTGACTTGATGCGCGTGCAGGATCCTTTTTTGCTGCTTGCAACAGCGCCTTGATGCCGTCACAGGCGTGACCGGAACGAATGCGCTGCAAGCCTTGCTGTACCAGAATGCGATTGTTCTGATCAAGCTTCACCACATCTGCGACCGTGCCCAAGGCAACCAGGTCGAGCAGCCCAACAATGTAGCGCCCCTGATCTTCCGTAATCTCACCCCTGCTTCGCAACTCTGCACGAAGCGCAAGCAACACATAAAACATCACTCCCACACCAGCCAGATTTTTGCTCGGAAATTCACAGCCTGGCTGATTGGGATTAACGATGCAGGCCGCATCGGGCAGCTCATCACCGGGCAGATGGTGGTCGGTGACAAAGACTTGCATGCCGAGGCGATTGGCTTCAGCCACGCCTTCGACGCTGGCGATGCCGTTGTCCACTGTGATAAGGATTTCCGGATTGGATTGCGCTGCAAGATTAACGATCTCAGGCGTTAATCCGTATCCATATTCGAATCGGTTGGGTACGATGAAATCAATTTGTGCTCCGAATTTTTGTAAGCCGCGTACAGCCACCGCACAGGCAGTGGCTCCATCGGCATCGTAGTCGGCGACGACCAGCATCTTCTTCTGCGCTGCAATCGCATCGGCCAGCAAACGTGCCATTTTGCGAGAATTTTTCAAACTGTCGAACGACAGCAATCCTGCGAGCGACGTGTCGAGCTGCTTGCTGTCGGTAATGCCACGCGCCGCGAAGACTTTCGCCAAGGCTGGTGAGTAGCCGCTGTCCAGCAAGCGTTGCATGGCGGTGGCGGGTATGTTGCGCGGTGTGATATCAATCATGGCGATGGCCTGCGTAAACATCTTGAAGTAGGATGAGTTTATCACCCTGTGGACTCTGTCCTGCATGTTGGATGAGTCTTGTTATGGCACGATGCCGCCTCGTTTTTTTTGGGTAGTTGAGCTAGAATCGCGCCCATTCTTCATGTTGGGTATACAAAATCGTGGCATTGATCGTACAAAAATACGGCGGAACATCGGTCGGTAGTCCGGAACGCATCATGAACGTGGCGCGCCGGGTTGCGAAATTCAAGGCAAAAGGGCACCAGGTGGTGGTGGTGGTTTCAGCGATGAGCGGCGAAACCAACCGGTTGATCGGCCTCGCCCATGAGATTCAGAAACACCCCGACCCGCGCGAACTGGACGTGATCATTTCGACCGGAGAGCAGGTCACAATCGGCTTGTTGGCGATGGCGCTCAAGGAACAAGGGCTGAAAGCGAAAAGCTACACCGGTGCGCAGGTCAAGATACTCACTGATAGCGCATTTACCAAGGCAAGGATCGTTTCCATCGATGAGCAAAATATCCGCGCTGACCTGAGCAATGACTATGTGGTAGTGGTGGCCGGTTTTCAGGGAATGGATGAGGCCGGCAACATCACCACACTGGGTCGAGGTGGTTCGGATACCACAGGTGTGGCTGTTGCTGCGGCGTTGCGTGCCGATGAGTGCCAGATTTACACCGATGTGGACGGCGTTTACACCACCGACCCGCGCATGGTGCCGGAGGCACGCCGTCTCAAGACCATCACCTTCGAGGAAATGCTGGAGATGGCGAGCCTGGGTTCGAAGGTCCTGCAGATTCGCTCGGTGGAGTTTGCCGGCAAATACAAGGTCAAGCTGCGCGTGCTGTCCAGCTTTGAAGAAGAAGGTGAAGGCACGCTGATTACTTTTGAGGATAACGACAAAATGGAACAAGCAATCATTTCCGGGATCGCGTTCAATCGCGACGAAGCAAAAATCACCGTGATGGGTGTGCCCGACAAACCGGGCATCGCCTACCAGATCCTCGGGCCTGTCAGCGATGCCAACATCGATGTGGATATCATCATTCAAAACGTCGGCGTGGACGGAACGACTGACTTTTCCTTTACCGTGCACCGCAATGAATTCGCCAAGGCAATGGACATCCTGAAGAACAAAGTGCAGCCGCATATTGGTGCACGCGATGTCATTGGCGACAACAAGGCAGCCAAGGTCTCGGTGGTCGGCGTCGGGATGCGCTCACATGTTGGCATCGCCAGCAAGATGTTCCGTACGCTGGCAGAAGAGGGTATCAACATCCAGATGATTTCCACCTCCGAAATCAAGATTTCCGTGGTCATCGACGAGAAATATCTTGAGCTGGCCGTGCGCGTACTGCACAAAGCCTTCGGTCTTGACCAGGAAGATGCGTAATAGTTTGACCTTTCAGGTCGACTACATTACTATGCGCGGCCTTCGGAGAGGTGGCCGAGTGGTCGAAGGCACGCCCCTGCTAAGGGCGCATCCGGGCAAAACCTGGATCGAGGGTTCGAATCCCTCCCTCTCCGCCACGTAACTTAGTTAGTGCGCGCCCGTAGCTCAGCTGGATAGAGTACTTGGCTACGAACCAAGGGGTCGGGCGTTCGAATCGCTCCGGGCGCACCAACAAATCAAGGGGTTAGGCATATTTGCTTAGTCCCTTTTTCTTTCACTGTCACCGAAACGTCCGTAACCGAGCGGGCTAAATTAACGCCTTGCACTATTTTAGTTTTTACGTAAAATCTAAAATACAGTATGGCGTTATTTTAAGGGGTGATCCAATGAAAAATTTCCAGTCTGGCCGTTTCGTCCAGCAGGCGCACTACAAGAGCTTCCAGCCCAATCCCATCAGCCGAGCTTGGGTGTTGGACGATATGGATCTACTCAAGCTGCTAGGACAAGCGGATCGCGAGTTGGGTAGGCTGGATATGTATTCAGAGTACATCCCCAACATTGACCTGTTCATCCGCATGCATGTGTTGAAGGAGGCAAGCCAGTCAAGCAAGATTGAGGGAACGCAGACGACAATGGAGGAGGCGCTGCTGGACAAGGAGGATGTGGCGCTGGATAAACGCGACGATTGGGAAGAGGTGCAGAACTATGTGGCTGCGATGAATGAGGCTGTAGCGAAATTGCAGAAGCTGCCCTTTTCTGCACGACTGATTCGCGAAACACACAAGACGCTGATGCAAGGGGTGCGTGGCAAACATAAGCAGCCAGGCGAATTTCGGCACAGTCAGAACTGGATCGGCGGGGCGAGCATCAACGACGCGATTTTTGTTCCACCAGTGCATTCCTCCATCGGGGAGTTGATCGCCGACATAGAGAAGTTTGTGCATAACGACAAGCAGTATTTCCCCGAACTGCTGAAGGCGGCGTTGGTGCATTACCAGTTTGAGACCATCCACCCTTTTCTCGACGG
>Ga0315271_10003327_pt1 | contig 10158 bp, 9 predicted proteins | sample C3_top_MG_FD_204664 | JGI IMG/M metagenome (GOLD analysis project Ga0315271, IMG submission 204664) | Sediment microbial communities from Yellowstone Lake, YNP, Wyoming, USA - C3_top | ecosystem: Environmental > Aquatic > Freshwater > Lake > Sediment | place: USA: Wyoming | collected 2017-08-01
TCCTCTTGACCCTGATGTTCAGAGACTGTGGTCTCATGCTCGCCTTCCTGCGCGACCGCAACGACTCGCTGTCTGTCATCGACGCCTTCGCACACCTCTGGAAACTGGCCGGAGCGGACCTCTTCCATCCACTTTTTCGGACAGACTCACTGCGCCTGAGGGCGCAGTGAGTCCGCCAAAGGCTCGCTTACTTTGTCCATTGACCAACCGGAGAACGCCGGCTGAAAAATAAGGCGGTTCAGCCCAGTCGAAGACCCGGAACCCAGCGTGCGCCGTGCGCGTACTCTTCGCCTCGCATCGGGCGCCCACCTTCCGGCTGCACGATCTCCAGCCGCAGCGCGCCGCCGCCCGTCGCCACCACAGGGTCCCCTGCCCCGATCGACAGGATATCACCCGGTTCGCCGCGCCCCGGCAGCCACTGCACCTTCTGGAGTTTCAACATCCGACCCGATCCCGCCGGGGCCTCGCACACACTTCCGGGCCAGGGGCTGAATCCGCGCACGCGGTCGCGGATGGCCTTCGCACTCCGCATCCAGTCCACCCGCGCGTCCGCACGGGTCAGCTTCGGAGCCAGCACCACGGCCGACTCGTCCTGAGGAATCCGCGACGCCGTACCGGATCGCAGCGCATCCAGAACCTGCAGGAGAAGCGCGGCACCCGCCGCAGCCAATCGGGGCTCCAGCGTCGCCGCTGTCTCGTCGGGCCCAAGCCGCATCGGCTCCTGCAGAATAAGATCTCCCGCATCCATCCGCGCGGTCATGTGCAGTATCGACACGCCGGTGACCTCGTCGCCATGGGCGATCGCCCACTGGATCGGCGCCGCGCCCCGATACTTCGGAAGCAGGGAGGGATGCACATTGAGACAGGCCACCGGCGGCATCTCCAGCAAGGGGCGGGTCAGAAACTGCCCGTACGCCGCCACGACCAGCAACTCCGGCTTCCAGGCGCGGATCGCCTCAACCGTCTCCGGCGCGCCGATCCGCTCCGGCGTCAGCACCGGAACCCCCGCATTGCGGACCTGCTCCTTCACAGGACAGGAGCTCAATTGTAAATGCCGCCCCTTGGGTCGATCGGGCTGCGTCACCACCCCCACGACGCGATCGGAGGGGGAATCCAGCAATGCAGACAGAATCGGACAGGCCAGTGCTCCAGAACCAAGAAAAACCACATTCATCGATGACCCTCACAACTCCGGCGCGACGCGCAAGGCCGCACTCGCAATTCAACAGCGTTTTCAGTAGCCTACCCGCTTGTCCGGAAGATTCCGATCCCGAATTCCCGAAAACCGGATGGTCGCTTCCGAAAAAGAATAAAAGAAATCAACTATGCCGATTTCGCTGCAAATCCTGTCCGTCCTGCTGCTTCTCGGCTCCGGATGGCTCGCCCGTCACCGGGGCTGGCTCACCGACATCGGCACGAGGGAACTGTCCCGCGTCCTGATCTCACTCGTCGCGCCCTGCCTGATCCTCTCCTCGGTATCGCGGCGAACGGCGGCGGATCTGATCTCCCAGTCGCACCTGCCCCTGCTGGCCTTTGCACTGGCCCTTCTGGGACTGGGGGTCGGATTCCTGACCGTCCGGTTGCTCGCACCCATGCCGGAGCCCACCCGACGCGGATTTTTATTCCAGTGCATGGTGAATAACTATTTATTTCTGCCCCTGCCGATCGTCCTGCTGCAATTCGGTGAACGAGGCGTCGCCCTGCTTCTGCTCTCGTCGTTCGGCTTCGATGTCGCGATCTGGACGCTCGGCGTCGGCCTTTATGTGCCGGGACAGAGTTGGAAGGAACGGCTCCGCGGCACCCTTTCCCCGGCTGTAGTCGCGCTCTTCCTGACCAGTGTCTGGGTTTTCCTGCGCGATCTCGTCCCTCCGGTTACGGTCTGGGCCGAAAATCCGCCCGCGTTGGCCGGGGCTCTGGGCGGCGTCTTTTTGAATGTGTGTGACTTCATCGGACGGGCCACCGTTGCACTGTCGATGATCGTCGCAGGGAGCCGGATCGCCTCCCTGCATCCGTCGCGCCTCCTGGAGTCCCGCGTCGTCACCGTCGCGCTGATCCGGCTCGCCCTCGTGCCCCTTCTGTTCCTTCTCGCACTCCGATTTGTACCCCTCGACCCGACAGCGCGCGGAGTTCTCAGCCTCGTGGCCCTGATGCCGACGGCGGTGACGGCCGCGGTCTTCAGCGACCGCTACGGTGGCGACACCGATTTCGTGGTCAGCGGTCTTCTGCTCACCCACCTGCTCTCGCTCGTCACCGTCCCGCTCGGCATGGCCCTCCTCGCCGCCTTATGAATCATTGTCCTAGGCCTGGACATTCCATCCGACATCCCTTCCAAGCCTTGGACGCTTCGAAAAGAATCTCGACGGATTCACGGCTTCTTCAGTGCTGTCAGTGCGGCTGTGATTTCCTGATCGTGACGGGCGACATCGACATTTTCCAGAATCGCAGCGATCTTGCCTTCCGGGTTTAGAAGGAAGGTCACCCGCCGGGCATAGAGTCCGCCCATCCCGAGAACGCCGTAGGCCGTGGCCATCTGCTTACCCTCGTCGCTGATCAGCTCAAAAGGCAGCTTGTATTCCTCTTTAAACTTCCTCTGCGTAACGAGCCGGTCCAGGCTGACGCCATACACCACGGCGTTCATTTTCCGGATCGAGGCATAGCCATCGCGCACCGCGCAACTTTCTTTTGTGCAACCTGGAGTGAAAGCCTTCGGGTAAAAATACAGGACGACCCACTTGCCCTTCAGTACGGCCAAAGAGACGGGGCCATCCGTCGCAGACGCCGTGAAATCGGGCGCCCTGTCGCCCACATTAAGCGCGACTGCGTTCAGCGCGAACCCGAGAAGAATGAGCCCCAGCCAGACCGTTAGTTTCATGAGGTGACTCCTTTTTTACAGGCCACATGGCCCGGATGGAAACTGTACCCCCGACTCGAGGGCTCCGCAAGAGGATCTGGAGAAAGGCACGAAACCCGCCGGTCAGGAGGATTTGGGCGAGTTCAGAAGTTCGCTTCGCTTCTCCCGCTCGTCGGCTCTCTGAAGCAGAAGAAGCCTGGGGGACCATCGACGAATACTCAGCGGAACGAGCAGTAGAAAATTTACCGTGGTGAACCATTTGTAGGGCGAGGGCAGATAAAACAGGCAGAGAATAAACACCAAAACCAGGCCCGCGGTGAAGAAGCCGGCTCGCCGGATAAACGCCTTTTCGCGCCGACCTTCAGCGCGTGCGACACTTGAACGTCCGGCCGCCACGCTGATCGCCAGCACGAATAGCCCCAGCAGAAGCCCCGCAACGACCCTCCAATTGATTGAATGAACCTCCATTCAAAACTCCATTGTTCTTGCGGGAGTGATACCCTTTCACGCCGCGTTCAGACTGGACCCTACACGATGGGCCGCCCGAAGCAAGTTTTTACCGATTCGTTCGATGGCGTGCGCAGCAACGGCTGAAGGACTTGTTTCTCCAGAGCGTTCTGCCATGATCTCTGAATTCACTGCGTCCCGAAGGGGCGGCAAATGAAGGAGAGCGAAGCGTGAACGGGAAAATCCCCGGTGAAAACAGAGAGAAGCGGTTTCGATCGGTGACGGAACTTGTCCTGCCCGTCGAAGCCCGGTTGCTTATGCTCGCGCCGCATCCGGACGATTTCGACGCCATCGCCGTGACTCTTCGCTTCCTTGCCGGACGGGGAAACCCGCTTGAGGTCGTCGTGCTCCGGACGGGCAGTGGGGTCGAGGATGGCTACCGGTCGGGACTGACGCGTACGGGCAAAGCGGAACTCCGCGAACAGGAACAGCGCGCCAGTCTTCGCTTCTTCGGTCTTCCGGATCGAAGTCTGACTTTTCTAAATCTCTCGGCCGATATCGACGACCAACCCGTGGACTGTCCAGAGAACCGGACGGTCCTCCGCCGCATCCTCCGGGAGAAGGCTCCGGATCTTGTCTTTCTACCCCACGGCAACGACACGAACAGCGGGCACCGCGTCCTGTACGCTCTCTTCGCACAGGCCGCGGCATGCGCTGGCCGGCCGATGAGTGCGTTTCTGAATCGCGATGCGAAGACGATTTCCATGCGCACGGATTTCTACATGCCTTTCGGAGCCGCCCCCGCCGCATGGAAAGCCGAACTCTTGCGGTTTCATGATTCCCAGCACCAGCGTAATCTGCGGACGCGCGGACAGGGTTTCGATGAACGCGTGTTGCACGTCAATCGGCACAGCGCCCGGGAACTGCACCTCGAAGAGGAGTACGCCGAAGCCTTTGAGGTGGAGAGCTGGCTGCGCCCGCCTGCGCGGAAGAAAACATGAGACGCGGGCCTCTCCCTGAGCGGGTCTTTCGCCTTCTGTCGCTTTTGCCTTTCCTCATTCAGGCCGGGATCAGGAGCCGGATCGCCGCCGTGGCGGCCAGCACGCGCACGATCGTCTCGAACCGGTTCTGAGGCGTGACAGACAGGAGCCACCGGCCCGCTTGCGAGCCCGCCCAGACGAACGGCAGCAGCGGAAGATTGATCCACAGTGAATCCATCGTGATCAGCCCCAACTGCATGCTGAAGGGAACCTTCACGCAGTTGATCAGAAGGAAGTACCACGCTCCGGTCCCGATGAACGCCGCCTTGGGAAGCCGCATCGAAAGAAGGTACAGCGTCATGATCGGGCCGGCCGCATTGGCCAGCATGGTTGTGATGCCGGCAAGCAGTCCGGTCGCGACCGCGAGTCCGGGGCGCGGGGCGGCAGGGACCGCATCGCCACGGCGGGCACGGAGCAGGCCAAGGATCAGCAGACCGAGAATGACTCCGCCGATGAGGGGGCGCAACTGGGCATCGGTCACGCGGTTCATCATCCAGTACCCGATCAACACGCCGGCAAACGCCGGGGGCAGAAGCCGGAGGAGCTGTCCCCACTCCGCATGGCGGCGGAAGCGACGGACCGCCAGTACATCGCCCGCGATCAGTAGCGGGAGGATCAGGCCGGTGGATGCGCGCGCCGGCAGGATAGCGGCGGCCAGCGGCACGACGAGAATGCCCACACCGGGCAGTCCGCTTTTTGCAAGTCCGATCAGGAAGGCGCACAAACCGAGAACAACCCAACCCGCGCCCGGCATGGCGGCGGCGGTCATGGCGCGGCCATCTGGGAACGCAGGATCCGGCCCAGTTCCAGAGCGGCCTGTCCTGCGACAAGCACATCTGGATCGCGCTCGGCGCGCTGAAGCGCTTCTCCCGCTTCCGGAAGACCGCTTCGGGCCATCGCGACCACCGCATTGCGGCGGAACCGGGATAGACCTGTCCGTTCCAAAGGGCATCCAACATAGCGTGAGAGAAAGTCCTGCGGCGTCATCCGAAGCACGGCATCAAGTCGGGGTGCGTCGCGTTCCGGCTCAAAACGCAGAAAGGGTGCTTGGGCGGTCCGCGTACGGTTCCGCACCAGCGGACAGATCTCCTGACAGGCGTCGCAGCCGAAAATCCAGCGGCCCATCCGCGCAGAGATTTCCGGCGGGATCAACCCGGGGTGTTCGATGGTCCAGTAGGAGAGACACCGGCGGCTGTCGAGCCGCCGCGGGGCGACGAGCGCCGCACCGGGACAGGCGCGCAGACAGTCCGCGCAGTCCCCGCAAGGGTCCGGCGCAGCGGTCGCGGCCGGAGTCGAATCGGGACACGGGGAATCGAGGAGCAGTCCGCCCAGCAGGAGGTACGAGCCGCATCCCGGAAGCAGGCACTGAGTATTCTTTCCAATGCCCGCCCCGCCCGCTTCGGCCCAGGCCCGCTCCAGGACGGGGCGGCTGTCGGTAAACCGCGCCAGAATCCGGACCGGCGCAGCCGATTCCAGATGGGCCGCAAGCGCCCGGAGCCGTTTGTCGAAAATCCGGTGGTAATCTTCGCCCCAGGCGAACCGCGCAACGCGACCCCGGGCGGGATCGTTCCAGACAGCATCTGGAGGATCGTCGGTCCCGTAGGCCGCGGCCGCGATCAGCACGGACTGCGTGCCCGGGCGGAATAGGCGCGGATCACTTCGTGCGGCGACGGACCGTGTCAGCCAGGTCATACCGCCCGACAGCCCGTCCCGCACCCAGTCGCGAAAAAAGTCCACGTGCGGCGAGGGGCCCGCAGGAAGCCAGGCCGCCCAGTCGAATCCCGCAGCCTGTGCGGCATGCGTCACAGCCTTCATCGAATGGCGAGCGGTGGAACTCATAGGGTCTCTATATCCGAAATCAGAAAAAGAGTGGAGATCCAATGGAACCCACCCCTCGCGGGAACGGAGAGATCCGTCTTCCGCAAGGGGCGAGTCCATGCTAGATTCTCAGCATGGTCAAACGAAAAAAGAATAAACTCTGGCTCGGCGTGGACCTCGGCGGTACGAAGGTGCAGGTGGCGATTGTCGACGGGGACGGAATGTCTATCGCCACCCGCCGCAGAAAGACGCACGGGAAATCGGGCGATGTGCTGAGTCTTATCCTCGACACCATCCGGGAGACCCTTGTGGATGCCGACCTGACGGCTGCGGACCTCGCTGGCATCGGATTTGGAGTTCCGGGTCCGCTGAATCTCGACAAGGGTGTGATCCTCGAGTCGCCCAATCTAGGCTGGAGGAATCTGCCTCTCCGGAAGCGGATCGAAGCCGTCTTCCGGAAGCCGGTCGTATTGGCCAACGATGTGGATGCAGGCGGTTATGGGGAGTATCGATTCGGTGCGGCACAGGGTGCGCGCTGTATGCTGGCGGTCTTTGTGGGAACAGGAATTGGCGGTGCGTGCATCTATGAAGGGCGTCTGATGCGGGGCAAAACCTCTTCCTGCATGGAGTTCGGGCATATGAAGATCGATCGGAACGGACGCCGGTGCGGCTGCGGCCGGCGGGGCTGTCTCGAGACGTCGGCCAGCCGGCTTGCGATTGCCACGGATTGCGCGGCGGCCGTCTTCCGAGGAGAGGCACCCCGCCTTTTGGCGTTGGCTGGAACCGATGTTGCCGCCCTCCGTAGCGGCGTCATCGCTCAGGCAATTCAGGAGGGAGACCGGGTGATTGAGGAGATCGTACGCACGGCGGCGCAAGCCATCGGCTTGGCCGTGTCCAATGCGGTCCAGCTACTGGCACCGGACATTGTCGTGCTAGGCGGTGGACTGGTGGAAGCTCTTCCGAAACTGATTCTTCTGGAGGCAACCCGCGTCGCCCAGGCAGAAGTGATGTCCACGTTCCGTGGCACGTTCAAGCTGGTGTCCGCCAAGCTGGGCGATCAGGCGGGCGCACTCGGCGCGGCCGCGCTGGCCGCATCTCCGGAAGCCCTGCAAGGGAAGCCATGAGCGCCGCGAGTCCTTTGAAGAAGCCCGCCAAACCGGGGAAGGAGTCCGCCAAACCGACCCGACGCCTGTTGGGTGTGATCGATGTCGGCGCCCGGGCGATCCGGCTGGAGATTGCTGAAACCGGGCCGGGCGATAAACTGCGGATCCTCGACACCCTGACGCATCCGGTCGCTCTGGGAAAAGATACTTTTGGAGAAGGTCAGATCAGCCGGGAGACGATTGAGCAGTGCGTTCGAATCCTCCAGTCGTACCGGACCGTATTGGGTGAGTACGGGCTGACGACGGATTCGAGCGTGCGCGCCGTGGCGACCAGTGCCGTGCGGGAGGCGGGCAACCGCGATTTCTTTCTGGACCGCATCTTTATGGCAACCGGATTCGATCTCGTTTGTCTCGATGAGGTGGAGCTCAATCGGCTGACTTATCTGGCGGTGCGGGACCTGCTGATGCGGCAGCGGATCCGGGCGCCGTCGCGACTCCTGGTCCTCGATGTCGGCGGAGGCACGACCGAGGCTCTTTTTCTGGAGAAGAGTCGGGTCACGTTCTCCGAGACGTACCGGATGGGTGCGCTGCGAAGCCGGGAGCGGTTTGAGACGCTGGACGCGCCAGAGCACCGGCTTCGCTCGGTGCTCACTCAGGATATAGAGCACACCATCGAGCGCATGCGCCACGCCCTGCCCCGCCAGACGATTCCGTACATGATCGCGATGTCCACCGACGCACGGCTTGCCGCGGCCCGTCTGGAGCCGGCGTGGGAAGAACTGGAGGTAGCGCGTTTTCCGTTTAGCGTTTTTAGTGAATATTGCGAACGGATCGCACGCCTGAGTCTGGACGAGGTTGTGCGGGCCTGTGGTATCACCTATGCGGAGGCCGAAACGTTCGGCACTGCGCTGCTGACCATCCGGGAGATCGCACGCGCTTTCGGCGTCCGGCATCTTCTGGTGCCCAAGGCGAGCCTGCGCACGGCGCTGGAGATCGACCTCGCGGGTCGACCGTCCTGGACTGCGCATCTCCGCGAACAGATCGAACAGGCCGCCTGCACGCTGGGCGAGAAGTTTCACTTCGATCTCCGGCATGCCCGGTACGTGGCCGGACTGTGCGACCGGCTCTTCGAGGAGCTTCAGACAGAGCACGGGCTGAACGCATCGTATGGGTTTCTGCTGCGCATCGCCGCGTTTCTGCACGAGATCGGTCTGTTCATCAGCAACCGGAACCATCACAAGCACTCGCTCTATCTGATCCTGAACAGTGATCTATTCGGGCTGTCCCGCAATGAAATTCAACTGATCGCGCTGATCGCGAGGTACCACCGGCGCAGCCCGCCCTCCGCACTGCACCCCGACCTGCGGGACCTGCCGCGAGACCGCCGTCTCGTGCTGTTTAAATTGTCGGCGATTCTCCGGGTGGCCGATGCGCTCGCACGCTCGAATCCGAAACCTATTTCAAGTCTCCAGTTCGAGAAGAAACCGGGTCGGCTGAAGATCACGTGCCGCGGGGCAGATGACCTGAGTCTGGAGCGCCTGGCCCTTCAGGAAAAGGGCGACTGGTTTGAAGACGTGTACGGTATGGCGGTTGAACTCCGGTCGGGTCCCTTGCTGAAAGAATCGGAATCGAATGTCTAAATCGAAAAAATCCATTCCCGTCTTCAATCGGGAGATGAGCTGGTTGGAATTCAACCGGCGGGTGCTGGAGGAGGCGCGGGATCCCACCGTTCCGGGGATGGAGCGGCTGAAATTTCTTGCCATCACGGCGTCGAATCTCGACGAGTTTTTCATGGTTCGCGTGGGGGGGCTGCAGACGTTGCGCGAGAAGAACCGCAAAGAGAGAGATCCGTCCGGGATGACGGTCCTTCAGCAATGGACTGCGGTCTCGACGCAGGCGCACCGCCTGGTGTTGGATCAGTACCGATGTCTGTCCCGTGAACTGCTGCCCCTGCTCGAGCGGTCGGGGCTTCACCTGCTACCCTATGAGCGTCTCTCTGCGAAGCAGATAAAACACGCCGACCGCGTGTTTCAACAGGAAATCTTTCCCTTGCTGACCCCTCAAACGTTGGACCCGGAGATGGCGTTTCCCCTCCTGCCGGGCCTGACGCTGTATCTGGCCGTCCGCCATGCGGACGTTCAGGGCGCCGATGAGCGGCTGGCGCTGGTGGCGCTACCCCGGAACAGCCCCCGCTTCCTTTCGCTCCCCGCGAACGAGGGTCACGCCGTACTGGCGGCGGAGTCGTTAGTCCGGGCGCATCTTGAAGAACTGTTTCCGGGCCGGCGTATTTTGGAATCCGCACCGTTTCGCATCACACGGACTGCGGACATTGACGTACGTGAGGATCTGGCCTCCGATCTGCTTGCGTTGATGGAAGATGTCCTGATCGCCCGACGAAGCAGCGATTGCGTCCGGCTTGAAATCGACCGTCGCGCCTCCCCATCCATCCGACGGCAACTGGCGGCCGCACTCGAGATCGAACGGCTGGATCTGTACCTCATACCCGGTCCTCTGGATTTATCCGCCTTCATGCGGCTTGCCTCTTTGCCGGGCTTTGAGGAGGACCGCTACGAGGTATGGAAGTCGAAACCCTCGCCCGCCGTGAAACGCAGTGAGTCCATTTTCGTCAGTATCGCGCGGCAGGATATTCTGCTCTTTTCGCCCTACCAGAGCTTCGATCCCGTCGTGCGACTGATCACCGAAGCGGCGGATGACCCGCAGGTGCTGGCCATTAAGCAGATCCTCTACCGGACCAGCCGCAACAGTCCGATCATCGCCGCACTGGCGCGTGCTGCGGAGCAGGGCAAGCAGGTGACCGCGCTGGTGGAGCTAAAAGCGCGGTTCGACGAGGCGCGAAACATCGAGTGGGCCCGCGCACTGGAAGAGGCCGGCGTCCAGG
>Ga0315271_10003328_pt1 | contig 10156 bp, 10 predicted proteins | sample C3_top_MG_FD_204664 | JGI IMG/M metagenome (GOLD analysis project Ga0315271, IMG submission 204664) | Sediment microbial communities from Yellowstone Lake, YNP, Wyoming, USA - C3_top | ecosystem: Environmental > Aquatic > Freshwater > Lake > Sediment | place: USA: Wyoming | collected 2017-08-01
GCGAGGTTCCGCGTGGCCTGAGTGAGCACGGACACGCAAGGGAACATCCCCGCCATGTACATCTATCGCCGACATGCGGCGCTGGTCCTCACGCTCGTCGCCCTCGCGGCGGTCGTCCTCTTCGGCCTCGGTCTGGTCCTCTGCATCGACTGGGGCGGCGCCAGCGCGCCGCCGCGGGACTTCGGCCAGCCGGCGTCACTGGTCCTCAGCTTCTTCTGAGCCGAAGTCGCGCCGGTCTCACACCGGCGGCGTGGACCGGACTGGCCAGGCCGTCCCGCCCTCAGTCCAGCCGAGATGCGCGGGCACGCCCAGCTCGCCGTTGCGCGACGCGGCGGCGCGCGTACAATCGCGCCTGCCACGCCCGTCGCCCGCTGGAGGCCAGATGTCCGCCGACCACACCCCGCTCCCAGATCCGTCCCGCCTGCTCCGAGCGCTCGACCTGCAGACGCCGCTCATCGGCCTCTACGACGCCCCCGACCCGGAGGCGTTCACGCCCCTGGTCCGGCCGCCCGAAGGGCCGGGCCGCGGCCGCGGCGCCTGCCTCTTCAACTACTACCGGCGCTGGGAGAAGGGCGAGACCCTGGACCTCACCGCCGACAGGTTCGGCTGCGGCGGCTGCGGGCGCTCGCTGTTCGGCGTCCAGATGCGCGAGCGCGAGGACTTCATCGACTTCCTCTGGAGGGACGAGGGACTGCGCGGCAGCCGCGAGCTCATGGCGGAGTGGGTGGACAACGCGCCGACGTACCGGCCCGAGCACGCCGACGTCCTGGTCGGGCCGCTCAAGCCCGGACTCGCCGCGTACCTCCGGACGATCACGTTCTGGGTGAACGCCGACCAGCTGTGCGTGCTGCAGCACGGCGCGTATCACCATCACGCCTGGGGGGAGCCCGACCCGGTGACGGTGCCGTTCGGGTCGGGCTGCTCAGAGCTCGTGGTGCCGTTCCGCGACCTCGATGCGCCTCAGGCGGTGATCGGCGGCACCGACATCGCCATGCGCGATGGGCTGCCGCGGGAGGTCCTCGCGTTCACGGTCACCCTGCCGCTGTTCGCGCAGCTGTGCGCGCTCGGGGACGAGAGCTTCCTGGGCAAGGGCTTCCTGGGCCGCCTGCGAAAGGCGCGCGACGGGTCGCTCGCCTGACGCGAGGCGGCGTCCGGTACCATACGGCCATGACCTCCCGAGAGGCGCTCCGCCGCCTGAACCGCAGCCGCGAGAAGCTGCGCACGCACCACGTGCGCCACATCGCCGTGTTCGGATCGACGGCGCGGGACCAGGCGACGTTCCACAGCGACGTCGACCTGCTGGTCGAGTTCGAGCCCGGCGCGCCGGTCGGCCTCTTCGCCTTCGTGCGTCTCCTCGACTTCCTGACCAGCGTCATGGACACCCGCATCGACCTCGCCACGCCGGGCGCGCTGCGCGCGGAGATGCGCGACGAGATCGTCGCCGAGGCCATCCGTGCCTTCTGACCCGCGCTTCCGCGAGCCGGGCTACGACGAGCGCCAGGCCAAGCTGCGCTTTCGCGACTGGCGCTTCCGCGTGCGCGACATCCTGGCCGCCGTCGTCGCCGTGGCGGCGTACACGGACGGCATGAGCTTCGAGGGGTTCGTCGCGGACGCGCGGACGCGCGACGCCGTCGTGCGTAACCTGATGACCATGGGCGAATCAGTGCGCTGGATCCCCGACGTGATCCTCGGCGCGCACCCCCAGGTGCCCTGGCGCACCATGCGCGGCGTGCGCAACGTCGTCGTCCACGAGTACTTCGGCATCGACGACACCATCCTCTGGGAGACGGTCCGCGGCGACCTGCCGGCGCTCGTGCCGCTCCTGGAGACAGTCCTCGAGTCCTGACACGAGCGGGAGCCGCGTTCTTGAACTTCGGCGCCCTCCCCCGACGTGGCTCTGCGGCGCGGGCGTGTACAATCGGCGCGCGATGCAACCCGTCACCGTCCAGGAACAGGTCGAGTACGCGAGTCTCGGCTGGCGCTTCACCGCCGTGCTCATCGACACGGTCGTGCTCTTCTGCATCTGGACCGTGATGCTCCTCGTGGACATGGTCGTGCTCATGGGGCAGAGCAGCCTCAACGCCAGCGACCCGGCGGCCGCGCAGGCGCTCAGCCGCGAGATCACCCAGAAGATCATCGACCAGCAGCTCGGCAACTCGAACCTGCTGTTCTACGTCATCGTGTTCGGGTCCCTGTTCATCTACTACCTGTTCCTCGAAGCGTTCTTCGCCGCCAGCGTGGGCAAGGTCGTGTGCCGCATGCGGGTCACCATGGTCGACGGCTCGCGCCCCACCGGCCTGGCAATCGTGGTGCGTAATCTCGTGCGCGTGCCGGAGGCCATGTTCTTCTACATCCCCTCCGGCATCTCGTGCTCCGCGAGCCCGCGGCGCGAGCGCCTCGGCGATCACGCGGCGCACACGGTCGTCGTGCGCCGCCGGCTGGTGCCCGCGGATGGAGCCGCCCACCCGGCGCCGGGCGCGCGGCCCTACGGCGCACCCGCGTCCGGCCCGACCGCGTTCGGCGCACCCGTCCCGCCCGCATCCCTACCGTCCGCGCCCGTCGCGCCGCCGGCCCCGAGCCCGCAGCACGCACCGGCAGCAACGGCTGCGGCAGGCCCCAGACCTCTGGCGGACGCGCTCGCGCAACTCAAGACGGCGGCGCTGGCCGCACGTGGTGCGCACCTCAACTACCTGCACTTCTCGGAACGCGAACTCGCGGCCGACGACCCTGCGAAGGCCTACTCGGAAGAATACGTCAGCGCCTGGTTCACGCTCACGGACTCGGTGGCGGCGCTGCGCGCGGCACGCCACGATGCCGCCAGCGCCGCCCAGAGCGACGGACGCACCCTCGCAGACGCTTGCGCGCCGCAACCCGACCTTGCGCACCTGCTGCGCGAGCTGGAGCCGTACTTCACCGTCGACGGCGACGACGCGATCCACGCGGCGTACCTGGCCGTCGCCCGCGCAGACGCTCCCCGATCCTGACGCGGCGATGGGCGGCGCCCTGAGGGCGCCGCCCACTCACCAGGGGGACTTGTGAAGGCCGCCGTGACGAGTCACAGCGGGGGCCTCGTCATTTGATGGTGAACGCTCCGGGAGTCTGCCGGTCCTGCTTCCAGCCGGCGAGGTCCGTCGCCTCCACTCGCCAGCGATACGACCCCGACGGGAGCCTGAGCTTCAAGAGGGCCCTGCCGTTCCCCGTGGGGATCTTGCCGAGCTCGTAGCGGTGCGTGGTCCCGCGCCCGCGCACCACGATGGTGGCCGACACGCGGGTCGAGCCGGCATCGCGGACGACGAACCGGAAGGCGCGCCGGCCGGCGCTCGCACGCGTCACCGATCTGGCGGAGGTCACCGGCCCTGCCGTGTCCACCCTGATCCCGGTAGTGACGACCGGGCTCACGCTGCCGTCCGCAGCCGCGAACCGCACCAGCAGGGTCTTGTGGCCGGACTCGCCGCCGAGCACCCAGGAGCAGGGCTCGCCGGTATACGGCACCGCATACCAGTCCAGACCGTCTTCAGAGAACTGCACCGTGGTGACGGCCGCCGAGTCGCTGACGGCGTGGTTGGTCACGGACACGTTGAGCAGAGGGACCACTCCGGTCCCGCGAGGGTCGACGATGCTCGCCTGGGCGCCGGTCCACGAGGCCAGCGCGACGGCAGGGGTGAGCGCGAGCGCCACGAGGACTCCGACGAGCAGCGTGACCAGGACTCCCGTCCTCGCCGTCCGTGCACCGCCCATGGTGGCCTCCTCTCAGGTCGCCTCGCCTTCACCAAAGGCATCGGGCAGCCACGGCGCGGCGACCATAGGGCCCCGTCCCCGACCTCGAGAGCACCATTCCCCATCGTGCCGGGCACGCTTCCCGGCGCGGGCAGGTCCAGACCCCAGGAGCGCCGGGAAGCCCAGCCTCGCCTGGGACCATGGGGCCGCGGCTGGACGTTCGGGGTACTATTGCTGCAGTGATGGTCGACGAGGAGGGGGCAGTCATGGCCAACGGGACGTCAGGCACGTCGGCTCGGAGACGTTCGGCACTCGGTGTGCTCGTCGTGCTCGCCGCAATGGGGGCGGCGCTACTCGCGCCGGCCGCCGCCTCAGCCGCTCCGCGGCCCTTCTCCATCTGCATCCAGATGGGCGGCCAAGCCGGGCCGGAGATCGCCGGAGCGATGGCGGTCTGGACCGACAACCGCAACGGCAACCTCGACATCTACGGCAAGGACCTCAGCACCGCCAGACCCGACATCGCCATTTGCACCAACGGGGCGCAGCAGGACAACCCGTCGGTGACGCGGTACGTCACGGCCGGCAAGGTCCACTACGTGGCCGTGTGGGTGGACAAGCGCAACCACCCGAGCGGCGAGTCGAGCGACATCTACGGGCGCGACGTCACCACCGGCGAGCGCTTCAAGGTGGCCGGCGGAGCCACGATCAAGTGGTACCCGGAGATCGTGGACGACTGGGTGATCTGGGTCGAGGCGGACGACGCGGCCGGACCGTACAGCGTCAAGGCGCGCGACCTGGGTGCCGGGACGACCTACAAGCTCGCGACGAGCGATGTGCTCAGCCCCGTGGGCATCGACCGCCGCACAGTCGGCACGCGCACCGTGTACACCGCCGTCTACACGTCCGGCAAGGGCAACATCAGCGGCCGCAACGTCCCGAACGGCGCCCCGTTCATCATCTCGCAGCGCAGCACGTTCGAATGGATGCCCGACATCAGCCACAACCGCGTCGTCTGGTGGGAGTCGGGCGGGCGCGTCATGATGCGCGACCTCAAGACCCAGCGGCGCACATTCGTCCACAACGGCTCTCGGCCGCGCATCGACGGCGAGTCCGTCACGTGGGACGGCGGCGGTCACGGCGGTGAGTTCGTCATCTCCTACGTCGGAGGGGCGAAGATCTACGTGCGCAACGTGGTCCGCAGCACCAGCGTGGTCGCCATCGCCCAGAAGGACCTCACCTGCCTCTTCCCGTCCATCAGCGGGCACCGGGTGGTGTGGGAGTCAGGACCGGCGCAACGCGTCCTCAGCCACATCCACATCTACGGAGCCCAGGTGCGCTGAAGGCGCCGGCGCTCTGACGACCGGACGGCGCCGCTGAGGTCGGTCCGCGCCACCGGCGCGGCGCTTCAGATCACGGCGTGAACCGGAAGCCCTGCTCCACCATCACCCGGTCGCACGCGGCGGCGACGTCGGCGTCGTACCGCGTCCCGGCGCCGTCACGGATCTCCGCGAGCGCCGCCTCGGTGCCCAGCGCCGCCCGGTGGGGCCGGTGAGACGACATCGCCTCCACCACGTCGGCCACCGCCAGGATGCGGGTCTCAGGCATCAGCTCGTCGGCCTGCAGACCTCTGGGGTACCCGGAGCCGTCCAGCCGCTCGTGGTGCTGGAGGACCATCTCAGCGACAGGACGGCCGAAGTCGATCACGGACAGGATGTCGTACCCGGCCTGCGAGTGCTGCTTGATGAGGTTGAACTCCACGACGCTCAGGCGGCCCGGCTTGGCGAGGATCTCCGCCGGCACCGAGATCTTGCCGATGTCGTGGATGAGGGAGCCGAGGCGAAGCCCGTCCAGCTCGGCGCCGTCCATCCCCATCTCCAGCCCGATGGCCGTCGCCAGCTCCGCCACGCGGCGCTCGTGACCGGCGGTGTACGGGTCACGCGTCTCGACCACGAGGCTCATGGCGAGCACGGTGCCTTCGACGGTGCGCCCCAACTGGTCGGCCTGGCGGACTACCTCGTTCTGGGCCTCGACCTGATCGGTCACATCTATCATGAGGCCGCCGACGAGCGGCGCGGCGGCGTCGCGCAGGATCGGGAAGTGCAGCGCGTGGTAGTAGCGCTCCTCGTCCCCGCGCCGGAGCCGCACGACCTCGTCGACCATGTCGCCGGACAGAGCCCTCCGGGCGGTCGCGGCGGAGAGAACCGCCTCTTCCTCCTCTACCCAGACCTCTTCGGGCCGCTTGCCCAGCCAGGCCTCCTCCCCTCCCTGGACACGCGCGCCGAGCGTCGAGTTCAGGTAGAGATAGCGGCCGTCGGAGTCCTTGATGCTGACGAAGCCCGGCACGCGCTCTGCGAGGCTGCGGAAGCGCTCCTCGCTCTCGCGCACCTTCTCCAGGGCCTCGACCCGCCGCGTGACGTCGCGACCGTAGGTGATCATCAGGTCGGCGCCCTCGAGGTAGTTCGAGGTCATGTCGAGGATGAGGCGGGTGCCGTCGTCGCGGGGGCCATCGGTGCGGAACTCGGCAGCGCCGTGCTCGACGACATCGGCCCAAAGGCGCTGGTGCCGCTCGGGGCTCAAGGCCGTGTCCATCTCCCAGAGCTTGTGCCCGATCAGCTCGCCGCGCTGCGCGCTCAGCATCTGGCAGGCGAGATCGTTCGCGTAGACCACGGTCCCGTCGGCCGCCGTCGTCGTGATCGAGAGCGAGGCGTGGTCGACGGCGAACAGCGCGAGGCGCGCCGACTCCTCCGCCTCCCGGTGGGCGCGGCGCAGGTCGGCGCCGTCGATGGCGCGGCGTACGGCCGGCGCCAGCCGCGTGAGGTTGTCCTTGAGCACGTAGTCCACGGCGCCGGCAGCCATGGTCGCGACGGCGGTGTCCTCGTCGATGCTGCCCGACACGGTGAGCGCCGGCAGGTCGGGCGCCAGCTGCGCGATGAGCCGCAGCGCCTCGATGCCGGAGAACCCGGGGATGTTGTAGTCGACGAGCGCGACCTGCCAGGAGTCGTCGGCGAGTGCGGCGCGCAGCGCCTCGTCGGTCTGCACCCGGCCCCATTGAGGCTCCAATCCCGCCTCGCGGAGCCGCCTGAGCTGTAGCTCTACGTCGTCCTGGCTGTCTTCGACGAACAGGATCCTGACGGTCACACGGCCCCCTTCGCTCCACACTCCCCTGCGCGCGAAGCATACCCCCCGGGAGTGGTGGAGGGAACGCTCTCGCGACGCGGGGCCGGCGGCGCGGCCGTCAGGCGGCCGCCGCCCTCAGCAGGCAGTGAGAAACGCCTGCGCCTTCTCCATCCAGGCGGGGATGTCGATGCCCTGCGGGCACTTGTCCACGCACTCGCCGCAGGCGGTGCACTGGTCGGCGCGCTCGTTCTCGGAGAAGAACACGCGGTAGGCCATCTGCTGCCGCGGCAGGTTGTCGAACATGTGAGCATCGTTGTAGAGCTCGAGCACGTCCGGTATGGACACGCCCTGTGGGCACGGCATGCAGTAGCGACACGACGTGCAGGGGATGGGGCTGAGCTCGCGGTACAGGTCGCGCACGCGCGCCACCAGCGCGAGCTCGTCGGGGGTCAGAAGCCCCGGCCGCGAGCGGTCGGCGAACACCAGGTCCTCCTCCACGTGCTGCATGGTACTCATGCCGCTGAGGAGGAACGACACCTGCGGCTCGTTCCAGACCCACTGGAGCGCCCACTCGGCGGGGGACCGCCTGAGGGGCGCCTCGTCCCACACGGCCTGCACCTGCGGCGGCACGTTGCGCGCGATGGCGCCGCCGCGCACCGGCTCCATGACGATGACGCCGAGGCCTTTGCCGGCCGCCAGCTCCAGCCCCCTGCGGCCGGCTTGGTAGTCCTCGTCCATGTAGTTGAACTGGATCTGCACGAACTCCCAGAGGTCGGTCGCGGCGACGATGGTCTCGAAGTCCTCGTAGAGGCCGTGGAAGCTGAAGCCGAGGTGGCGGATCCTGCCGTCGGCCAGTGCACGCTCGGCGGACTCGAGCTGACCCTGCTCCAGCACGGTCTTCCAATGATCCGCGTCCAGCCCGTGCAGCAGGTAGAAGTCGATGTGGTCGTCCTGCAGACGCTCGAGCTGGATGCCGAGGATGCGGTCGAAGTCGTCTGGCTTGTTGACGTTCCAAACCGGCATCTTGCTGGCCACCTTGACGCGCTCGCGGTAGCCGCCCTTGAGCGCCTCCCCGAGCCAGATCTCGCTCGTGTCCTCGTGGTACATCCAGGCCGTGTCCACGTAGTTCACGCCGCTGTCGATGGCGTGGTGGAGCATCTTCGTGGCCAACGGGTAGTCGATGCGCTTGAAGTCGGGCTTGCCCTCGTCGTCGGTGAGCACCGGAAGGCGCATGGCGCCGAAGCCCAAGGCGGACGGCTTGAAGTCGATCTGTCCGAAGTCGCGGTACTGCATGCCGCAATGCTACCCGATTGACCAACGTAGCGACGTCAACTGGCGGTGAGCCGGAGGCGCACCGACTATTGACCGACGCAGCGACGTCGACTGGCGGTGAGCCGGAGGCGCACCGGCTATTGACCGACGCAGCGACGTCAACTGGCGGTGAGCCGGAGGCGCACCGGCTATTGACCGACGCAGCGACGTCGACTGGCGGTGAGCCGGAGGCGCACCGACTATTGACCGACACAGCGACGTCGACTGACGGTGCGTCGCAGACACGCCGCCTGTAGACTCGGCCGCAGTCTTCCCGAGGAGTAGCGCCATGACCAAGCTCGTCCAGCACCCCGAGATCCTCGTCCAGGCCCGCCGCGGCGGGACGGTCGAGAGTCTGCATCGCGCCTGCGCCGCGCTCGCCGGCCCGGACGGCGAGATCGTCGAGCGCTGGGGCGACCCGGGCATGGTCACCTACTGGCGCTCGTCGGCCAAGCCGCTGCAGGCGCAAGCGTGGCTCGCCGACGGCACCGTCGACCACTGGGGCTGGGGCGCCGAGGAGCTCGCCATCATGAGCGCCTCGCACGAGGGTCTGGAGTTCCAGGCCGGCCTCGTGCGGCGCATGCTGGCAGACCTCGGCCTCGGCGAGCAGGACCTGCGCTGCGACGCGACGCTCAAGGCGCGCCACAACTGCTCCGGCAACCACACGGGGTTCCTCGCCGCCTGCGCACACCACGGCTGGGACGTGCCCACCTACCAGCAACCGGGCCACCCCGCACAGCGGGCGGCGCTCAAGGCCTTCGCGGCCATCACCGGCTCGGACGAAGCGGCCCTGGCCACCGGCGTGGACGGCTGCGGCATCGTCTGCTACGCGACGCCGGTGACGGTGGCCGCCACGACCTTCGCCCTGCTCCCCGAGTTGCTGCCCGAGATCAGCGCCGCCATGCGCGCCCATCCCGAGCTGGTCGAAGGGCCGGGCTTCATCGACACCGAGGTCATGCGCGCCCTGCCCGGCGCTACCAGCAAGTGCGGCGCCGAGGGGCTGAGCTGCTTCTCGCTGCCGGACGGGCGCGGCCTCGCCGTCAAGGTCGTCGACGGCGCGAACCGCGCCCACGAGCCGGCCGGCCTCGCCGCGCTCGAGGCCGTCGTCGGCGCGGACGCCATGAGCGACGAGCTGCGCCGCCTCGCGCGGCCGCCCATCAAGAACGATGCCGGCGACGCGGTCGGCGAGCTGCTGGCGGTCGTCCCCGAGTGACCGCCGGGCGGCTCCGGCGCCGCCCGCTGCGTTCACGGCTGAGCGCCGCCGAAGCGGCCCCCGCTCAGCCCTCTTCGGCCTTCGGCCTGCGGCGGAGAAGCACGAGCACGATCGCGACCACGACGACCACGACGACCACGACCACGATGATCAAGGTCGTGTTCGAACTGCTGCTGGTCGACGTCGTCGTCTCCGCTGCCTTGGGCGCCACGTTGAAGTAGTTGCTGACGTTGTCGCTGATGAAGGCGACGGCGCCGTTGGGCTGTGGAATGCGCTGCCAGCCCTCCCACTTCTCCGTGTTCCATGCCTCGAGCAGCTTCGGGTAGGTCAGGATGATGTACGGAGACTCCTTGTACAGGATCTCCTGCATCGTGTAGGCGATCTCCTTGCGCTTCTGCGGGTCGAGCTCCTTGGACTGCTGCAGCCACAGGGCGTCGTACTGCTTGTTCGACCAGCAGGCGTCGTTCTGGTTCTCGATCTGCACGGTGCGGAAGTAGCCGAGACGGCGGCCGGGGTCGGAGCCGCTCGGCTGCCACGCCCAGATGTAGGCGTCGTAATCGGGCTTGTACGTGTTGCCGGCGTAGTTGTAGCCGCCGTCGATGAGGGTGCCGTTGTCCTCGACCGAGTACTGGATGTCGAGGCCGAGGTCTTTCCACCAGCCGGTGATGAGCTTGCCCATGACCTGGCTCTGGGCCGATTCGGTGCGCGACCAGAGGCGTAGCTTGATGTTCTTGTTGCCGTTCCTGGGGTCGTTGAGGATGCCGTCGCCGTCGGTGTCCTTGTAGCCGGCGTCGGCGA
>Ga0315271_10003329_pt1 | contig 10152 bp, 9 predicted proteins | sample C3_top_MG_FD_204664 | JGI IMG/M metagenome (GOLD analysis project Ga0315271, IMG submission 204664) | Sediment microbial communities from Yellowstone Lake, YNP, Wyoming, USA - C3_top | ecosystem: Environmental > Aquatic > Freshwater > Lake > Sediment | place: USA: Wyoming | collected 2017-08-01
CGGCGGCCGCCAGCGCCGTGGCAACCTGGCCGCACTCGAGCGCCACTGCCGTGGCCCGCTGCGCGAGTTCGGCCTGCGCCAGCAGTTGCGAGGCCTTGAGATACAGGGTGCTCGCAGCCCCGCAGTCGCCGCGCTGCAAAGCACTCTCAGCGCTGAGCGTGGCCGCGTTGCCGTCGGTCGATGGCACGGGTGCCGCTGCAGCCACGCCAGCCAGGGCGATGGACCACATGAGCGCCACGAGGCGGTTACGATGGCAAAACGACATGATCATGCGACTATAGCCGATGATGAAAGATTCAATTCGCCAAAAACTGGACAAGGCCGCCGAACGCTGCGAGGAAGTGGGACATATGCTGGCCGAGCCCCAGGTGCAGGGGCGCATCGATCAGTTTCGCGAGCTGTCGATGGAATATGCCCGTCTGCAGCCCACCGCCGCCGCCTGGCGCGAGTATCTGGGCCTGGAGGCCGAACTGCGCCACGCCGAGGAACTGCGCGCCGACAGCGACGCACACATGCGTGCCATGGGCGAGGAGGAGGCGCAGCGTCTGGTGAGCGAACTGGGCGCGCGCGAGGGTGCGTTGCTGCGCATGCTGTTGCCGCAGGATCCACGCGATGCGGCCAACATCTATCTGGAGATTCGGGCCGGCACCGGCGGCGATGAGGCGGCTATTTTTGCCGGCGACCTGCTGCGCATGTACAGCCGCTACGCCGAGTCGCGCGGCTGGCAGGTGGAGACCATGAGTGAAAACCCCGGCGAGCATGGCGGTTATCGCGAGGTGATCTGCCGGCTGGTCGGGCGCGGCGTGTATTCGCGCCTCAAATTTGAATCGGGTGCGCATCGCGTGCAACGCGTGCCGGCTACCGAGGCCCAGGGGCGCATTCACACCTCAGCCTGCACCGTGGCGATCCTGCCGGAAATGATCGAAATCGAGCGCATTGATATCAATCCTGCCGATCTGCGCATCGATACCTTCCGGGCCTCGGGCGCCGGTGGTCAGCACGTCAACAAGACCGACTCGGCGGTGCGCATCACGCATATTCCAACTGGTGTGGTGGTGGAATGCCAGGACGAGCGCTCGCAGCACAAGAATCGCTCGCGCGCCATGTCATTACTGCAGGCGCGCCTGCTGGCCGCCGAGCAGGCCAAGCGCAGCAGCGCGCAGGCGCAGACGCGCAAACTGCAGATCGGCAGCGGTGATCGCTCCGAGCGCATCCGCACCTACAATTTTCCGCAGGGGCGCCTCACCGACCATCGCATCAATCTCACGCTCTACAAACTCGCCGCGATCATGAACGGCGAACTCGATGAACTGCTCGAGGCGCTGCAGCAGGAATTTCAGGCCGAGGAACTGGCGAGCGAATAAAGCGCCAGCCACAGCGCGCTGAAATATACGGCCGCCACGGCCAGCAGGCCCAGTACGCAGGCGGCGCCGAGGGCATTGACGCCTGCCGCCTTGACCCCGATGCCGCCCAGCAACGCGACCAGCAGGCTCAAACCGGCGATGGCCGCGAGTGTGCAGACCACCACCAGCAGGGTGCCAATCACGGCAGCGGCGCAGAATTTCAGCCAGCGCGGCCGCACCAGCCGGATGCAGCGTTCGAGCGCACGTAGCGGATCGACCGTTTCGAACAGCACTACCGGGCGCAGCAGCAGGAAGCAGATAAATGCGAATATGCCGGGCACCACCAGCGCGATCAGGCCCAGCGACATCACCGCGCCCGACAACACGGCGGTGAGCAGCAGCAACGGCCAGCGCGCCAGCGCCACCCGCCACTCACTGCGCAGGTCCGGCGCGCGCCCGGCCACAATGTCGCGCTGACGCAGCATGATGATGGCGGCGAGCAACTGCCAGGCCACGAAGCCGAGCACAAACAGGATCCAGAAGGCGGTGTCCCGGGGCTGCAACATGCCCTGCGGTTTGCCGGTGGACATCCAATAGAGCGAGGCCAGCTGCACCAGCAGAATCGCCAGCATGGCGATCGGCAGGCACTTGGGCAAGGTGGCGCGAAACACCCGCATCGCGGCGTCCATGATGTCGCTGACCTCGGCAGAGCGCGGCGGCAGGAGCGATGCGGACATGAGAGACTCCGATAGTTGAGGCACGATGCACAATGACGCAATCTACCAGAATGTCCGTCGCCAGCGCGCTAAGCGGCGCGACGCGTGCGCTGCCGGGTGGTTCCAGTGCGCTGCTCGATGCGCAGCTGCTGCTCGCCCATGCCCTGGGGCGAACGCGCTCGTGGCTGCTGGCGCACACGGAAGCAGCACTCGATGTAGATGTCGAGCGCGAGTTCGCGGCACTGGTGGCGCGTCGTGCCGCGGGCGAGCCGCTCGCGTATATCGTCGGTTACCGTGAATTCTGGTCGCTGACCCTGCGGGTAACGCCTGCGGTACTGGTGCCGCGCCCGGAGACGGAACTGCTGGTCGAACGCGCCCTGGCGTTGCTGCCCCCGACTGCCGTCGCGGTCGCTGACCTGGGCACCGGGTCGGGCGCCGTCGCGCTGGCGTTGGCTCACGAGCGACCGTTGTGGCAGCTCACAGCCACCGATTGCTCGCCTGATGCTCTGGCGCTGGCGACTGACAACGCCCGGGCCCTGGGTCTGAACAACATACGATTTATCGCCGGCGACTGGCTGCGCCCCTTGCACGGCGAGCGCTACGCCCTGATCGCCAGCAATCCGCCCTATATCGCGGCGGGCGACCCGGCGCTGCTCGATCCGGCATTGCAGCATGAACCGCAGGTCGCGCTGTGCAGTGGCGCCGGGGGCCTCGATGCGCTGGCCATCATTATCGCCGCTGCCCCGGGCTGCCTGCAGCCCCAGGGTTGGCTGCTGCTGGAGCACGGCGCCGATCAGGCGCCCGCGGTGGCGAGAATGCTTGTCGCGCAGGGGTACGCTCACGTACGCTGCTACTCTGACCTGGCCGGACAGCCACGCGTCACCGAGGCACAAAAGGAATGAAACAGATGGTACGTTTTGAAACCACGCATGGCGGCTTCACGATCGAGCTGTTCGAGCGCGATGCCCCACTGTCAGTCGCCAATTTTCTGCAGTACGTCGATGACCTGCATTTCGACACCACAATTTTCCATCGCATCGTTCCCGGCTTCGTGATCCAGGGCGGCGGCATGAACGTCGATTTTTCGCAGAAGAAAACCCGCGCGCCCGTCAAGAACGAGGCAGAGAACGGCCTGCTCAATGAACGCGGCACGCTCTCGATGGCACGCACCGATTCCCCGCACAGCGCCACCTCGCAGTTTTTCGTCAATCTCAAGGACAACGATTTTCTTGACTACCGTCCGGGCCACCATGGCTATGCGGTGTTCGGCCGCGTGGTCGAAGGCATGGAAGTAATCGACAAGATTGCTGCCGTGCGCACCGGTCGGCGCTCGGGCTACACCGATGCGCCCATGGAAGACGTGATCGTCACCACGGCCCGACGCGTACCTGCCGCGAGCTGAAGGCGTGGCCAGGCGTGCGGGCGTCCTGCGCCGCGCGGGCCGCTATCTGCTGTTGGGCCTGGCGGCCAGTTGCGCACTCGCGCTGCTGCTGGTGCTCGCGTTGCGCTGGCTCAACCCGCCAACCAGTGCTTTCATGATCGGCGCGCGCCTCGAGGCGCTGCTGCGCGGCACACACGACTATCACACGCGCTATCAATGGGTCGATCTGGAAGACATCGCCCCGCAGGCGGCGCTGGCGGTGATCGCCGCGGAAGACCAGCAGTTTCCCTTTCATGCGGGCTTCGACTTCAAGTCGATTCGCGAGGCGGTGCGCCACAATGCGCACAGCCGGCGCGTGCGCGGCGCCAGCACCATCTCGCAGCAGGTGGCGAAGAACCTGTTCCTGTGGTCGGGGCGCAGCTACCTTCGCAAGGGCCTGGAAGCCGGCTTCACGCTGCTGATCGAATGGTGCTGGCCCAAGGAACGCATCCTCGAGGTTTATCTCAACATCGCCGAGTTCGGGCGCGGCGTTTATGGCGTCCAGGCGGCCGCGCAGACATTCTTTCATCGCGACGCGCGCCGGCTGCGGCGCGCCGAGGCTGCGCTGCTGGCCGCCGTCCTGCCCAACCCCAGGCATTATCATGTCGAAGCACCCTCGCCTGGCGTGCTGGCGCGACGCGAGTGGATCTCACAGCAGATGGCAGACCTGGGCGGCACGGCGTACCTTGAGCTGATCGAGAACCAGGGAGCCAGACATGAATAGCCCAGCGCCGCGCAGCTACCGCTACTACGATCTGATCATGGCGGCCTACGTGTGCATACTGCTGTGCGCGAACCTGATCGGCCCGGCCAAAGTAGCGACGCTGCATCACGTGCCGTGGTTCGGCGATGTCACCTTCGTGGCCGGCGTGCTGTTTTTCCCGCTCTCCTACATATTCGGCGATATCCTTACCGAGGTGTACGGCTACGCCCGTGATCGCCGCTGCGTGTGGGCGGGCTTTGGCGCCCTCGGCTTCGCCGCCCTGATGGCCAGCGTGATCGTCGCCCTGCCGGCAGCCGACTGGTGGCAGGAGCAGCAGCGCGCGGTCGAGACCGTGTTCGGCAACACCTGGAGAATCGTCGCCGCCTCGATCATCGCCTTCTGGTGCGGCTCGTTCGTCAACAGCTTCGTACTGGCGAAAATGAAGATCATGACCCGTGGGCGCTGGCTGTGGACGCGCACCATCGGCTCGACCATCTGCGGCGAGCTGGTTGATTCCGGATTGTTCTACAGCATCGCCTTCTTCGGTCTGTGGGACAACTCCAAACTGCTCGGCGTCATGCTGACCCAGTACCTGCTCAAGACCGGCTGGGAAGTGATCATCACGCCAGCGACCTATCGGGTGGTCGCATTCCTGAAAAACGCCGAACGTGAAGATTTCTACGACACCAACACTGATTTCACGCCCTTCTCACTGAAGACCTGAGGCGCGCAGGCCGGTAATGTTGTAGGCCGGCGTCGGGTGCGCAATGCCCTTGAGCAGCCGCTCGCCGAGCGGTTCGGCTACCACGGCATCCTCGAGCTGCGCCAGGGTCTTGCGGTTGGTGAGAATCTGCCCGCCGCTCGCCTCGCTGCACAGGCGCGCGGCCATGTTCGTCACACTGCCAATGCAGGCGTAGTCCCAACGCCCTTCAAAACCGATTGCGCCCAGCGTGGCGTAGCCCTGGGTGATGCCAATGCCCAGATCAAGATCGTAGCCGCGCTTGCCCCACATGCTGCGCAATGGCACAAATCTTTCCTGCATCGCCAGCGCCATGCGCACCGCACTGAGCGCCGGCTGCTCGAGCTTCACCGGATCGTTGAAGAACACCATCATGCCGTCGCCGGCGAAACGCTCGAGCGTGCCGGCGTGCGCGACGATCAGCGGCCCCATCACCCGGTGATATTCGGCCAGCACCGCCATGACCTCCTCGGGTTCCGATTCGTCGGTAAAGGCGGTAAACCCCCGCATGTCCAGAAACGCGACCACCACCTCGCGCCGGTGCGTCTTGAGCAGGTCCTCGCCGCCGATGTCGAGTATCGACTCCACCACCTGCGGCGAGAAGAAACCCTTCAGCTTGCCGAGGCGGTCCAGCTGCGCGAGCTGTTCCTGCACCCGGCGCTCCAGGTTGCGGTTCCATTCCTCCACCTGGCCGGCATGCGTGCGGACCTCGTCACGCAGCGATTTCTTTTCGAGGATCGCCCGCACCCGGGCGCGCAGCAAGGTGGGATCGAAGGGCTTGGGCAGGTAGTCGTCCGCGCCGAGTTCAATGCAACGCACCACACTCTCGGTCTCCTCGATCGCCGAGATCATGATGACCGGGATATCGCGCAGTTGCGCGTCGGCCTTCATCTGCTCGAGCACCTGGTAGCCGTTCATTTCCGGCATGGTGATGTCGAGCAGCACCAGATCGAAACTGCGGGAGCGCAGCATTTCCAGCGCCTGCCGGCCATCGTTCGCGGTCGCCAGGTTCTGGTAGCCCTCGCGCTGCAGCCGTCGCGTCAGCATGTAGCGGTTGTTCTCGTTGTCATCGACAACGAGCAGCGCGGCTTCAGAGGGCGTCACGTCACGGTGCCCGCGGGTAACAGCGCCCGCATCTTCTCGAGCAGGCGCGGCAGATCAATCGGCTTGGTGTCGAAATCATCGCAGCCCGCGACCAGCGCCTTCTCGCGATCGCCGGCCATCGCATTGGCGGTCAGGGCGATGATGGGGATGTGTCCGGTTTGCGGCGCCGCTTTGATCCGGCGCGTCGCTTCCCAGCCATCGAGTACCGGCAGGCTCAGGTCCATCAGAATCAGGTCGGGCTGCTCGGTGCTCGCCAGCTGCACGCCGGTTGCGCCGTCGCGGGCTATCAGCACCGCATGCCCGCGGCGCTTGAGCCGGGTCTCGAGGACGTAGATGTTGTCCTCATTGTCTTCCACATACAGGATCTTCATGCCAGGATCTCCCGCACCTTCGCCTGATGGCCACGCTCGATCGAGTGCGGCAGCATGCGGCCCAGTTCACGCAACAGGTCGCTGAGCTCGGAGGCATTCTTCTGCATCACCCGGTCGACTTCACCGCTCAGTCGCTTGTGTTCCTCGGCGCTCAAATCCTTGGCGGTCACCACCAGCACCGGGATTTCGTGCCATTCGGGATGCTGGCGCATCTTGACGAGGAACTCGAAGCCATCCATCTCCGGCATCATCAGGTCCAGCACGATCACATCAGGACAGCTGCTGGCGAGTTGTTCCAGTGCCACGAGCCCGTTGTGCGCTTCGCTGACTTCCCATTGTTCCTGTTCGAGCACGCGCCGCACGCTCTCGCGCATGATCTCGTCATCGTCCACCAGCAGCACTTTACGCGCCGTCGCGCTGGTGATGCCGCGTAGCGCGCTGACCAGCCGCTCGCGCTCGACCGGCTTGGTCATGTATTCCGCAGCGCCCAGCGAGTAGCCGCGGCTGCGGTTGTCATCGATAGTCACCAGCACCACCGGAATGTCCGCGAGCTGCGGGTCGCCTTTGATAGCCGACAGCACGGTCCAGCCATCCAGGTCCGGCATATGGACATCAAGCGTGATGGCCGCCGGATGCAGCTGCTTGGCCAGCTCCAGTCCTTCCAGCCCGCCCGCCGCGGTGCGGACCACGAAGCCCTCGCGCTCAAGATAGCGCGCCATCACCTCGCGCACGGTCTGGTCGTCGTCGATGATCAGGATCACTGAGCCCTTGACCGGTCCGGTGGCGGACCGCGCCGGCCGCGCCCGGCGCAGCACTGGCAGCGATTGGGTGGCGTCAACCTGGGCGGGCAGGTGGATCGTAAAGGTCGAACCCTTGCCCAGCTCGCTCGTGACGGTGATATCGCCGCCCAGCATCTGGCAGAAACGGCGGCTGATCGCCAGCCCCAGTCCGGTACCACCATACTTGCGGGTGGTCGAGGCATCGGCCTGTACGAATTCCTGGAACAGCCGACCCATCTGCTCAGGCGAGAGGCCAATGCCGGTATCGGTGACGGCCATCGTGATCTGTTCGACTCCCTGCACCATGACCCGCGCTACCTCGACGTTCACCGTGCCGTGCTCGGTGAACTTGTTGGCGTTGCTCATCAGGTTGAGCAGCGCCTGGCGGATGCGCGTCTGGTCGGCATGCATCGAGCCGATGTCGGGCGGACAATGCACGACGAGTTCGTTGCCATTCTTTGCCGCCAGCGGGCCGATAGTGGCCATCACTTCTTCGACCAGCATGGCGATCTCAAAGGTCTCGACGTGAATGTCCATGCGGCCGGCCTCGATCTTCGACAGGTCCAGAATGTCGTTGATGAGTTCGAGCAGGTGGCGCGCGGCACGCAGCACGCGCTCCAGTGGTTCGATTTCTTCGGCGCGCTTCAGTTCGAGCGCATCCTCATGCAGCATCTCGCTCACACCGATGATGGCGTTCAGGGGCGTGCGCAGCTCGTGCGACATATTGGCGAGGAACTGCGACTTCAGCTTGCTGGCCTCGGCCAGCTGTTCGCTCTTCTGCTCGCTCTCCTTGAACAGCCGCGCATTCTCGATGGCCAGCACCGACTGCGAAGCCAGCGTCTGCAGCAACCTGACTATTGACGGCGCAAACTCGCCCGCCTGCTTGCGGCGAATCACCAGGGCGCCGGTTACGTGTTCGTCGCGCAGCAGCGGCACCGCAACCACGGCGCGTATCCCGTCGTGCTCCCAGAGATTGCGCCGCCCATAGTTGGACTTTTCAATATCAGTGACCTGGACCGGCGCACGGTTCAGCGCGCACATGCCCACCGGCCCGTCCCCCGGGCCGATGCGCGAATCGCGCAGGATTTCGACCATTGCGTCACTGACGCCAAAGTTGGCGCGCGGATCGAATACGCCATCTTCTTCATCGAACTGGTAGAGCGTGCCCGCATCCGCCTCGGCCAGCTTGACCGAGCGGGCGACGATCGTGGCCAGCACGGTCTCGAGGTCGAGCGAGGAACTCACCGCCTGGCCGACTTCGTTCAGCACCTGCAGTTCCCCCACCGAACGCGTCAGCTCGCGGGTGCGCGCCTCGACTTCTGCGGTTCGGTCGGCCACCCGCTTCTCCAGCCAACGCTGATCCTCCGCAATCTCCTGCTGCGACTCCTGCAGTTTCTCGCTCATCCGCGCCAGCGATGCGAGCAGATTGCCCAGATCGCGCTTCGGCCGCAGGTGCGCGGCCAGGGCGAATTCGCCGGCCGCGATGCGACCCGCGAGGTCCACTGCCGCATTGAGTGGCTCGGTGACGCCAATGATCATGCTGTAGATGAACCAGGCCGCAATCAGCAATGTGAGCAACGTGGCGCCCGCAACCACCCGGCTCTGCCGGCGGGCCGAGTCAATCGACTGCGAAATCGCCGCGCTGCTGGCTCGCTCGTAACCCTCGTCGAGCGCGCGAATCGCCGCACGCGTCTGCTTGATCGGGGCCTGCAAGGCCAGCAGCCGGGCTAGTGGCATGGCCACCGAAATCTGGCCCGCGAGCCTGTCCAGCTGCGCTGCGACCGGGGCCGCTGCGGCATCTTTGCTGCGCAGTGTGGCGAGCGCCTGCACCGCTCGCCGTAACGGGTCATCGGCGCTCTGCCCCAGGCTGCCCGTGTCCACGGCGTCTGCGGCATGCGTCATGAACGACTCGAAGCCGTCTTTGGTCGCCCGCGACAGATTATGTCGCTCCACGATGCTCTCAACCGCTGCGGTCCGCCGCAGGTCCGAGACCGTCTGGTAGATCAGCACCAGCGTCAGCGGCATGATGATGATCACAAACTGCGCAAAGATGCGCAGCTTCAACAGTTTGACTTTGACCATAGAGACGGTGCCCCCGGGCACCGAACCAGCTCCGGCACCCCTGTCTACCGTGGCGCTACTTTCTACGCGCTGTGCAACAGGCCGTCAATTGGCGGCCGGGCTCGCCCGCAGGAGCTGCTCGAGCGCCATGTCGCGCAGATCGTGCAGGGTTTCCAGCTCGGCGCCACTCAGGTGGCGCGGACGGGTATCGGCGACACACAGCGTCCCCAGGCAGGTGCCGCTAGCCATCAGTAGTGGTGCCCCGGCATAGAAACGGATGCGCGGCCCGTCCACGACCAGCGGGTTGTCGGCAAAACGATCATCCAGCAGCGTATCGGCGACCACGACGTCGGCGCGTTCCAGAACGGCATGCGCACAGAAGGCCAGTTCCCGGGGAGTTTCACTGACGTCTATGCCAACGCAGGACTTGAACCACTGGCGATCCTTGTCGACCAGGCTGATCAGCGCAATCGGCACATCGAGGGTCGCGGCAGTGATGCGCGTGATGCGATCGAACCTTTCTTCCCGCGGCGTATCCAGCACGGCAAGCTGGTGCAGTACCTCGAGGCGCTGCACCTCGTCATCCGGCAGTCGGGCGCGGACCCAGCGGCACGCCAGCCGCAGCGTCCAGAAGCGCAACTTGGTACGCGCATAGCTCAGACTGAAAGGTGTCACCAGCCAGTCCATGGCGACCTCACTATTGTGGGTCGGCAAGTGCTGGTCAGCGGTGATCAATACAACGGGCAACTGTCCGCTGCCAGCGCCGCGCCCCGCGTGCAGCCGGCGGGCGAAATCCAGCCCGTCGATCAGTGGCGGATCGTGTTGAATCAGCGCCAGCGAGTAGCGCTCCGTGGAGATCCCGCTCAATGGATCCGCCTCCGGCGGCACGAGCGCATCCGGCAGGCCTTCGAGTTTC
>Ga0315271_10003330_pt1 | contig 10151 bp, 10 predicted proteins | sample C3_top_MG_FD_204664 | JGI IMG/M metagenome (GOLD analysis project Ga0315271, IMG submission 204664) | Sediment microbial communities from Yellowstone Lake, YNP, Wyoming, USA - C3_top | ecosystem: Environmental > Aquatic > Freshwater > Lake > Sediment | place: USA: Wyoming | collected 2017-08-01
CGCCGCCCCGGGGATCGAGGAGATCCTGCGAACCTACTTCACCGACGTGGATCTCGTGCTGACCGAGGGCTTCAAGCGCAGCGCGCTGCCGAAGATCGAGGTCCATCGCCGGGAGCGCAGCGTCGAGCTGATCTGCCGCGGCGCCGAGCGCGACGAGATGCTCCTTGCGGTGGCGAGCGACGAACCGCTCGATCTGGATGTCCCGGTCCTCGATATCAACGACGCGGCGGCGGTGGCGGATTTCCTCGTTGCGCGAGGTATCTCGGGGTTGCGGGAGTAGCAACAGCAGCCAGAGGAGGTACTCCATGGAGGTCTTTCACCGCTGGACGGACGCCAACCTCGACCTCGTGTATCTCCTCTACGGGCTGGCCTTTGTCATCATGGGGAGCATCCTCGTGGCGAGCCCGCGGGAAAACAGCCGCTTCACCTTCGGGCGAGATCTGTGGCTGCTGGCCGCGTATGCGTTCATCCACGCTCCGGCCGATTTCCTCGACATGCGATCGGTCGTTCGCGGGTCGGCCTCCCCGCTGCCGCAGGATCTTCTGACCTTCGTATCCTATCTCTTCCTCTTCGAGTTTGGGCGGCGACTCCTCGGCCTCTCCGCAAGACCGCTTCCCTGGTTTATCCTTCCTGTCTGTGTCGCGGGCGTCCTGGCGGGGAGCGCTGCCTGCGGGGATTTTCCGGATCGCTTCCACGTCCTCACCGGGTACCTCATCCGTTTTCCCGCAGGCTTGATGGCCGGCGTCGGATTCATCCTCTACTACCGAGCCCATCGAGAAGAACTCGACGCGCTTCAATCGCGCCGATACTTCCTCGCCGCGGGCGCAGCCATGGCCGCGTGGGCTTTCTTCTGCGGCCTGATCAGGCGCTCGGGCGATTCCTTTCCCGTCATGCTGTTCGATCTCGGTTGGTTCCACGATACGTTCGCTGCTCCCGTCCAACTCTTCCGCGCGATCTGTGCGCTGCTGGTCGCGTGGTCCGTCTGGGGCATCCTCAGGCTCTTCGCCCGGGAGGCAAAAGAGCGGTTGAACCGGGAGATCGAAGAGCGCCGGCTGGCGCAAGCGGAGCAGAGCCGGTTGGTCGGTGAACTTCAGGAGGCATTGTCGAATGTCAGGACACTGAGCGGACTGCTCCCCATCTGCGCCGGCTGCAAAAAAATCCGGGACGATCAGGGCGACTGGAACCAGATCGAGCACTACATCCAAAAACGCACGGACACCCGGTTTTCGCACGGCATGTGCCCGGAGTGCGCACCCAAGTATTTCGGCAAGTTCGCCAAGCCCTGATCTTCAGCAAGGCGGCTTCGGCGGAGCAGGCGAGAAGCGGCGGGTCCGTTGACCCGCCGCCACGACCGTGATCTACAACCGGTCGCCGACGTCGGGCCGACGGATTTCGAGTGCGTCCCTTGCGTGGACTGAGCGCCTCTTGCAGGAGAACGAAGGGGGACGTCCGTCTTCTTGTGACTCTTCTTCTCCGGTCGAGGTTCTTCAAGGGCCCCAAAACATTTCCTGGGGAGTTGAACTTGACACGCACGGTCTCCGCCACGAGAATCGGCCGCATCGGGGCTGAAGCACCGTCAGTTGGGTCTGCCCGGCGGAGGGTGACTGTGCGAGTCGCGGAAGGAAATGCTTAGGGGCGTGACCGGCGCGGGACGGTGCGGTAGGTTCTCGCTCATCGAAGGCGGCGTTCGCCGTCTCTCCCGATCCCGACGACCAGTCCTGGGGTCGGTCCTCATCATGGTGCTGCTGCTTGGCGCGGTTCTGGTGGCGTGCCGCTCCTCCGTGCGCCGGCTCGACGAGGCCAGCCTCTACGAGAGCCCGGCTTTCAAGCCCAAGGTCGTGCGCTATCACCAGAGGCTGCCGTTTTCCTATGACGGCGCGATCGCCCATGTGCAGTGCTCCTCGGACAAGACCCGGGATGTCAAAGAGGGAACCGTCAACGACCCCGGGTGGGTCTCCGTGGCGTATGTCCCCGCCCTTGGGTCGCGGAGCGCTCAAGAACTCGTCGAGAAGGGCAGGGTGTCCTTCACCGTGCGATCGAAGGCCTTCAAGCCGCACCCGGAGCTCAACATCTTCAGCGACGACGGTGGGAGGACCTGGCAGACTGCGGTGTCGAATGCGGAGAGGCCCGGCAGCGGAGCAGAAGGCTCTGCGCGATGAACGCGGGGGCGGCAGCAGCAATCCTTTCGTTCCTTTTCCAGCCTTTCGGGGGCTCTGCGGCCGCAGGCCAGGGAATCCTCCCGCTCGAGTGCACGGTCCCCGACGCCGCGCTCGCCGATGTCAGGGAGCCTTTCGATCTGGCGATGGAGCGCAGCGGCGAAGCGGTGCTGATCCGGTTCGATCCCACCGGGACTACGCACACGCACCTGCTGCTGCGAATGCCGGAGTGCCGCACCGTGCCGCTTGCCGGCGGGCCTCTGCCGCCCGGGTTGCACCCTATGTCCGTCCGCCCGGCGGGAGCGAGGCTCGTTGCCGCGGCCCGCGGCCCTGATGGCCGCCCCGAGTGGTGGTACTCCCCGGATGCCAAAACGCCGCTCGCCCAGGTGCCCCCGGCGACCGATGGCCGGGTGGCTGGTCAACCGATCCTCTCGGAGGATGGACGCTGGGCCGCCTGGGTGCAGCAGAAGCCCGGTACCGGACTACAGACCTGGCACGCGCGCGAGTTGCTCGGGACGGGGGTGCGAAGCGGCGACACGGCCGCCTTCGGGGTGGGTTCGTACGAAGCGCTCGGCTTTGACCAGGGAAAAGAAATCATGACGCTCGCACGCAATCTCGCCGGGATCCTCGACGTCGACACGCGGTTCGCCCAGGTCTCGGGGCCGCCCCTTCGACCGGCGGACGTCGCCAGCCAGCCGGGCACCTTCCGGCGGCTCCGTTCGGGTTGGTTCGCCTGGGACGCTTACCGGGATGACACCCCATGGCGGGCCGTCTGGTCCAGCGGTGGGCGGGCGGGCCGCTACGATATCGACTGGTCGAAGATGATCTCGCACGCGGCGGTGAACCCATCGGGCACCTACGCCGCCCTGAGTCTCGACACCCGATTCGGGCGGATCCCCGCGGGGGGCGAAGCCCTGGTGGTGGTGCGGCTGGCGGACGGGAAGGAGATCTTCCGAAAGAAACTTGAGAGGTTCACCCGGACGCGCGTGGCCTTCCTTGGCGACGGGCACGTGGCGTGGACCGAAGGGGGCCGTGTCGTGGTCGCCCGCGTTCCGGAGTGGCCGCAACCGTGAAGAGGCACAGGGACCGCACGGGGAACCCTCCTCTTCGTGGCTTGGCTGCACCACGAAGGCGGTACCGCCGCCCGGCATCCTCCTCAAGGACGTCGAGAAGCGCCACGAGCGGGCCGGTGTCAACGATGGCTCATCGAATCACTCCCAAACCCCTCCAGGTGCCTCGGATTGCCGGCGATTTTTTGGTCTCGATCGGAGCGCCGAAAAAGACCAGGCGCTATGGGTTGACTGAAGAATGTCGGAAATATATCGGCAATGAGTGAGGGGGCGGTGATTCCCGGAATCAGCGTCCGGTCTTCTGCTTGATTGCTGCGCTCTCGTTTGCTAAAGAAATAGAGTAGACTTGAAAAATAGTTATGTGTATATTATTAGTGTGAACACAATAAAGCTGCCTCTTCGTCAAAGAAAGTTGGCGCAAACACGGCTCGGGTTGCTCCGTGCCGCGGTCGCGGCAATCGACTCCGCTCCGCTCGAGGCGGTGTCGGTGAGAAGCCTCTGTGAGGCGGTCGGCATCTCGGAAGCCGGCTTCTTCAACTACTTCCCGAAAAAATCGGACCTGCTGGTGTATTTCATCCAGATCTGGTCCCTGGAGATGGCCTGGCATGCCGAGAAGCTGGCCCGTGACAAGGGCGGCCTCGCCGCGATCGGAGAGATCTTCAAGCTCACCGCGCGTCAGGTCGGCGAGCACCCGGGAGTCATGGCCGAGATCATCGCCCATCAGGCGCGCAGCAGCGGCGCCCCGGTTATTCGTGAATTGACGACCGCCGAGAAGCTGTTGGCTTTTCCCGGTCTCGACGGTATCGAAAACGTGCGGGGCGCAGGACTCGATGCGCTCATTCCGCCGCTGCTCGAACAAGCCGTGGCGCGGCGGGAGCTGCCGAAAACGCTCGATCGCCCGCAGGCGCTGCTCGCGATCGCCACGGTCTTCTTCGGTGTACCGACCACGCAGCGGCGTCTTGACGGGGTTGCTCTCGAGGCTCTCTACCTGCGGCAGCTCCAGATTGTCTGGTCCGGACTGCGCGCCCCGCCGGAGAGGAAGCCATGATAATCACCGCCCCGGCGGGTACCCCAGTGTCTCCCCCCGCCGCTTCGGCCACCACACCTCGGCCTGCCGTGCCGTCGCGGGTATTGCTGGTCGCAGGCGCCGTGGTCATCGCCCTGGCCGGCATGCGCTGGAACATCGCGGCGCTGGCCTGGGTCGCACCGGTGCCCTTCCTGCTCTATCTGAGCCGGCAGGAGAAGCACGGGCGCTGGCTGTTGCTTGCGGCGCTGATGGTGGGCTTGAATCTTCAGGTCGTGAAGATCGTCACCGCGCCGCTCCCGCTCGTAATGGCCTTCGCCTATGGCGTTCCGATCGCCCTCGGCACTTGGCTCACCCTGCTCGCGTACGACCAGGTGCGCCGCCACGCGGGGGAGATCTGGGGGCTCTACGCCTTTCCGGCTCTCGTGGCCCTCGGCGAGGTGGCCGCGTACCGGCTGAGCGAGGTCGGCGTTTGGGGAGCGTTGGCGAACACGCAGGTCGAGAACCTGGCGCTCCTCCAGCTGGCCGCGCTCACCGGCCTGTCGGGTGTCAGTTTTGTCATCGCCTGGGCGGGGAGCCTGATCGCGACCCTGCTCTCCGCGCGCGAACCCCGGCGACTGATCGGCCACGCGGTTCTGTTCCTCTGCGTACTTGTGCTTGTGCACGGGTACGGATCGGTGCGTCTTTTCGCGACGCAGGGTCGCAGTGTCGTCGTCGCCGCCGTTGTCTCAGACCTCATCCCGACCGAAGCCGTTTTCGCCCGTCATACGGGAGTGCGCGACAACACGGAGGCGCTCTTTGCCCGGAGCGAGCTTGCGGCCGACCGCGGTGCGCGACTCGTGGTCTGGAACGAGGGTGCCACCCTCGTCGAGAAATCCGACGAGCCGGCGTTTATCGCCCGGGGCGCCGAGATCGCGCGGCGGCGCGGGATCGATCTGGTGCTCGCCTATGTCGTGCCGCTCGGCCTCAAGCCCCTCAGCTTCGAGAACAAGTACGTTTGGCTCGACGAGGGCGGCCGAAAGCTGGAAACCTACTTCAAGCATCATCCCGTGCCCGGCGAAGGCTCGGTAGCGGGGACGAATGCTCTACGCACCCTGTCGCGGCCGTACGCTGCGGCGGCGGGTGCGATCTGCTACGACTACGACTTCCCGGCCATGGCTCTCGCACACGCGGCGGGCGGGGCCGGTCTCGTTGCGGTTCCGGCCTCCGACTGGCGGGGCATCGACCCGTATCACGGCCAGATGGCCAGAGTGCGGGCGATCGAGGGTGGATTTTCCCTGCTGCGCCCCGCGCGTGGCGCGACCTCGGGGGCCTTCGACGCCTACGGTCGCACCCGCGCGACGATGCCGTTTTTCGAAGAGAACGACCGGGTCATGCTGGCGTCGGTGCCGACCGAGCGCGTCCCGACGCTCTACGCGCGCATCGGCGACCTGCCGGCACTCGCGTACGCTTTCGTGCTCGCGGCGGCCGGTGTGGCCGCGTGGCGTCGGCGAACGGTCCGGTCCAAGGAGGAGGCTGGAGGGCTGACGTGATGGAGGACAGGGCCAACCGCTGGGCGAACACGGGCGCAGCGGCGATTACCACGGTGTTCGTGGTTGGCGGCGGGTCGCTGGATCTCCACTACGTTTTCTTTGCGACCGTGGAAGTCGCGTGTATGGCGCTGATTGTCTGGTCCGTATGGTCGCGGCATCCCAAACCGCGGCTCCGTGACCGGACGGCTTGTGAGCTCGACAGCAGTACCTGAGCCCGATTGCTCCTCGCAGGAATGTTTCGTATGAATATTCTTCTCGGCCTGACCGACCCAGAACTCACGGGACTTTCCTTTCACGCCCCGACCACCTCGCCGCCCCCGATCAGCCCTTTCGAAGGTACTTTGGCTTGTGATGGTGGTGATTCTCCGGGCAGGGTGGAGGCTTGTCAATGCATCGCCGTCGCAATCACCGTGCAGGTCTGGGATGAGGCGGACCGTCCCGAGCGCTTTCTTCGCCTCGGAGGTCCGACCGGCGCGGCGATGCCGCTGGCCCGGGCCCACGCCGAATACATCAAGCCTTTTCGTTCGGCCTACGACGGCCTGGTCTTCGACAGGATTCCAGCAGTGTTCGACCGGTATCTGGGAACTGGGCGGATTCATCGTCGTCTTGAAATATGGAAGCCGAGCCGCCAACCGAAATTCGTTGCGAGGGGATTTACCCTGCTGGTGCAAGCTCCCGAGGCCTTTCTTCTGCATTGGAGCCTCGACGAGTGGGGGGAGGCGCGGGACACCCGCTCGAGTCCGACCGCGCTCGGCATCGAGTTCGTGGATATCCCGATTGGCATGTCCCAGCAGGCGCCGCTACGATTTACGTTCCGCTGGCTGGAGACCGGGCGCTGGGAGGGGCGAGACTACGAGGTGGCGACGTCCGACGGGTGATGCCAGGAGGGAGAGAGTCTTGCGATGGATGTGCGGAGAGAGCGATGATCTGTTAGGGTAAGGATCAAGTTTTCCCGCACAGGAATTCAGTCGCGCCAGACCAACGGGTCGGTGCGGGAACTGAGTGAATATCGGAGTCGTCCTCTCCTGGTCGAGGAGAAGAGAGCCCGACGCATGGGACGACCCGAAGGAAAGGAGGTGAATGTACATGGAACGCGCGGATCTGAAAAAGGTCATGGCAGGCTTCGGCCTGGCCACGCTCCTCGCCGGCGTGACGCTGGCGGGGTGTGCGAGCTCGCAGAAGAGCTCGTGAACGGGCACCAAGCCCGGTGCAGGTTGCACCGGAAAGCAGCAGCAGCAGGCCCCGGCCCCCAGCTCCTGAACGGGGACCAAGAAGTAGCCAGTGCGGTCTGCACTGGAAAATGGTGGTTGAAGTACCCCGAGGCAGGTGCAGCGGGGTATACCGGATCGGCGGGAAGCGCGCCGCGCGAGCGTCAGCGGATTCGCCGATCCGGAGCGTTGTTCCCTGAGGTGACAACAAGACCCGTACGATGGAGGCCTTCCCAGCGATGAATGCCGGAAATACTCGCGATTCTCACGGCTCTGCCTCCGACCTCGCCTGCGCGCGCGCGGCGGCGGAGGCGGCAACGGCAGCCTCGCCGGCGCGATGGTCGGACGGGGAGCGCCACGAGATCAACCCGTCTCTTCACGTACTCCAACTTTCCTGGCGGCACCTCGGCCCGCACGCGGTGTCCAAGATTCCAGGAGCAGGCACGCAGCAGCCTGAGCCAGGCGAAGAGATCCTCCTGGTGTGGAAGTCGCCCAGGGACGGGAAGGTGGTTGCCCGTGCGGCCGGGACGGACGATCTACTGGCGCTCAAGCTTGTCGTGGAAGGCATTTCGCCGCACGAGGCTGCCGCCTCCGGGGCCGTTTCGGAGGGAGCGATAGAGAATATTCTCGCGCGCGCGGCCGACATCGGGATCGTCCTGGCGCCGCGTCCGCTCATCCGCCGCACCGACGACTTCCCTCGCGGCGAGGTGACAGACGAATCATTCTTCACGTCCGCCGGCTTCACGCTGCAGTGGCACCTGACGCAAAGCTGCGATCTCCATTGCCGTCACTGCTACGACCGCAGCGCCCGTGCAACTGTCCCGCTGTCGGACGCGCTGCGGGTGCTCGACGACCTGCGGGCATTCTGCCAGGCGCGCCGCGTCAGCGGCCATGTCTCCCTCAGCGGCGGCAATCCACTGCTGCACCCGCATTTCACGGAGATCTATCGTGCTGCCGCCAGCCACGGTTTTGGCCTCGTCATTCTCGGCAACCCGGCGCCCCGCGAGCGGATCGAGGAGCTGATCGCTATCCGCAGGCCAGGGTTCTATCAGGTAAGCCTCGAGGGACTCCCGGAGCACAACGATTGGGTGCGCGGCCCTGGCCATTTCGAGCGCACGGTGGCTTTTTTAGGGATACTCAAGGAGCTTGGGGTCTCGACCATGGTGATGCTCACGCTCACCGCCGACAACATCGATCAGGTTATCCCCCTGACCGAGCGCCTGCGCGGCCTGGTCGACGACTTCCACTTCAACCGCCTGGCCATGGTTGGGGAAGGCGCGAACCTGCGCCTGCCGACCCGCGAGCGGTATACGCGGTTCCTCGGAGAGTATCTGGCCGCCGCCGAGGAGAATCCGGCGCTCGGCATCAAGGACAATCTGATCAATATCCTGAGGCGCGAGCGGGAGGCGGCCCCCTTCGGCGGCTGCACGGGTTTCGGGTGCGGTGCGGCTTTCAACTTTCTCGCAATCCTTCCGGACGGCGAGGCGCACGCCTGCCGCAAATTCCCCTCGCCGGTAGGCAATGTCGTCCGGGATGGCCTAGCGAAGGTCTACGATTCAGAAGCCGCGCGTCGCTATCGGGGCGGCTGTTCCGCATGTCGCGAATGCGTGATCCGTCCCGTCTGCGGCGGCTGCCTGGCGGTGGCGCACGGCTTCGGGCTCGATCCGCTGCGCGATCGCGACCCGCTCTGCTTCCTGGAGCAGCGATTGCTCAAGGGGTAGGTTTCGAGGGGCTGACTCCAGGATGTCTGAGGCGGCGGGCGCGAAGCCCCGCCGCCTCACTGATGACTAGTTCTTGTGACCCAGCTGATAGACGCCGGGGACTTCGAAGAGATTGGTGTAGGTGTTGATGATCTGCGCCGCCTTGTCGCCCGTGGGAATGCCCTTGACGACCTCGCGGGTCTGCATGTCGATCACGTAGACCGCGCCGTCGGAGGCGTTCGTGGCGTAGGCCTTCTTGCCGTCGGCGCTGAAGACGATATGCCCGATGTGATTGCCGTTGCCGACGGGCAGATCCTTGAGCTTGAGGCCGGTCGCGGCATCGACCAGGGTGATGACGTTGGAGCCATAGGGAGTCAGGACCACGTACTTGCCGTCAGGGGTGAGGTACGGATGCCCGATCCCGTTGGCGGCCTTGAGCGTGCGCACGATCTTCTGCTGAGCGACGTCGATGACGGCTACCGTGCTCCCGCCGAACTTCGGACCGGGGCCGCGGTTGCAGAAGAAGAAGTACTTGCTGTCGAGCGTGAAGATTCCGTGGTGGCCCTCGATGACCTCGCCTTCGGCCGTGGGAACCTCGATCTTCTTCGTCTCGGCGAAGGTGGTAAGGTCGACGATCGAAATCGACGGTTTGACCTTCGCGGCGTCGTTGCCCTCGTAGACGATCCAGACTTGCTTGTTGTCGGGGGTGGGGATGAAGTAGTGCGCCGGGCTGTCGCCGTCGATCGTCGCGGCGACCTCGAGCGAGGGGATCTTCAGGACGTAGGATTTCTTGTCGGCGTAGTTCTGGACGAAGGCGAACTTGCTGTCCCAGGTGAAGGCCGAGTGCATCATAGCCGGCCCCTTGTGCTCCTTGTTGACGGGGTCGACCGAGAAGACCTTCAACTCCTTGTCGGTCTTGGCGTCCAACAGGACCGCCTTGACCTCGCCGGTGTGGTTGATGAGCACGTACTTGCCGTCCGGCGTCACGAGCGGGTGCTTGACGTTCTTGCCGGTCATGATGTGAGTCAGAGTCTTGTGGGCGACCGCGTCGATGACTGTCACAGAATTCCCACCGTTCTCGCCGACGTAGATCTTCTTCAGGTCGGGCGTCAGGCAGGCCAGCCAGCCGTTCGCCCCGGTTTCGCAATCCCCGATGACCATGTCCTTCTGCGGGTCGATGAACGACAGGGTCTTGGAGGCGGCGTTCGGAACGAAAATCCACTTGGCCACGGCGGCGGAGACCGCGGTGCTCAAACCGAGCACCAAAAGGGCGGTGACACCATAGCGGACGGTCTTCTTCATCTGGTCATCTCCTTTTCTGAGGGTTGACTACAACTGCGCAAACTCTCTTTGGAGACATACAGATGCACAAACCATACCCGGCGCCAAAATTCTGCAAGTCAGGGAATAGGGAGTGCAATTAACACTACAGCGCATCTTCGTGCAGGAAACTCAAACCCC
>Ga0315271_10003332_pt1 | contig 10151 bp, 7 predicted proteins | sample C3_top_MG_FD_204664 | JGI IMG/M metagenome (GOLD analysis project Ga0315271, IMG submission 204664) | Sediment microbial communities from Yellowstone Lake, YNP, Wyoming, USA - C3_top | ecosystem: Environmental > Aquatic > Freshwater > Lake > Sediment | place: USA: Wyoming | collected 2017-08-01
CTGGCGGCCCACCCCGACGTGGACATGATCAGCTTCACGGGCTCGACCGACGTCGGACGCCGGGTGATCGACGCGTCGAAGAGCAACCTCAAGAAGGTCGAGCTCGAGCTCGGCGGCAAGAACCCCCAGCTCGTCTTCGCTGACGCCGACCTGGATGCCGCCCTCGACGCGGTGGTGTACGGCGTCTACTTCAACATGGGCGAATGCTGCAACAGCGGCAGCCGCCTCCTCGTCCAGCGCTCGATCGCCGACGAGTTCATCGCCCGCGTCGTCGAGCGCTCGAAGACCGTTCCCGTCGGCGACCCGCTCGATCCTGCCACCAAGGTCGGGGCCATCGCGACCGACGAGCAGTTCAACAAGATCGTCGAGCTCGTCGACTCCGGCCGCGCCGAGGGCGCTGATCTGCTCCTGGGCGGCGGCCGACTCGACACCGAGCGGGGCCGCTTCATGGCGCCGACCGTGTTCTCGGGCGTCGCGCCCACCATGAGGATCGCGCGCGAGGAGATCTTCGGCCCCGTTCTGTCCGTCCTGACGTTCGACACGCCGCAGGAGGCGGCGCGCATCGCCAACGCCACCCCGTTCGGACTGTCCGCCGGCGTCTGGACGCGCGACCTCGACACGGCCATCGGGATGAGCCGCGCCATCCGCGCCGGGACGATCTGGGTCAACACCTTCCTCGACGGCTACCCCGAGCTCCCCTTCGGCGGCTACAAGGAGAGCGGCATCGGGCGTGAGTTCGGGCGGTTCAGCGTCGACGCCTTCACCGAGCTCAAGTCGGTGCAGATGCACCTCGGCCCGCGCACGTCGTGGTGGATGCCGCGCCCGGGGACCGCGACCCGGTGAGCCGCCTCGTCCCGGTCCTGACGGCGGCCGAGGCAGTCGAGCGCATCCCGACGGGTGCGACCGTCTCGGTCAGCTCGTCGAGCGGGCTCGGCTGCCCTGACGCCGTGATGCGCGCGCTCGGCGAGCGATATGCGGCGACCGGCGAGGGCGGTGACCTGACGCTCCTCCACCCGATCGCCGCGGGCGACATGTACGGCATCGACGGTGTCGACCGCCTCACGGCGCCGGGCCAGATCCGCCGGATCATCGCCGGCTCCTATCCCAGCGGCCCGTCCTCGGCCACGCCGCCCAAGATCGTGACCTCGATCGAGTCGAACCAGATCGAGGCCTACAACATCCCGTCGGGGATCCTCTTCCAGCTCCACAGGGCCGCAGCGGTCGGCCAGCCGGGCGTGCTGACAGAAGTGGGGATGGACACGTTCATGGACCCGCGCCGCCACGGCGGCCGGATGAACGAGCGGACGACCGAGGACATCGTGTCGGTGGTCCAGTTCGACGGGCGCGAGTGGCTGTACCTGCGGTCCATCCCCGTCGACGTGGCGATCATCCGCGCCACCACCGCGGACGAGTTCGGGAACCTCACGTGCGAGGACGAGGGCGCCCCCCTGGGCGTGCTCGACCAGGCGCTCGCGGCCCACAACAACGGCGGCTACGTCATCGCCCAGGTCAAGCGCCTCGCGATGGGCCGGACGCTGCCTGCCCAGGCGGTCCGCGTGCCAGGCATCGTGGTCGACGCGATCGTCGTCGCCCCCGACCAGCTCCAGACGACGCAGACCGTGCTCCTGCCGGAGGCCGCCGGCCACTTCCGCGCGCCAAGCTCGGCGCTCGAGCTCGCCGAATGGGGTCCCGAGAAGGTCATCGCCCGACGTGCCGCGATGGAGCTCCGCGACGGCGAGGCGGTGAACCTCGGCTTCGGCATCTCCGCGCTGGTGCCCCGGATCCTCATCGAGGAGGGCCTCGACGGCGCCGTCACCTGGGTCATCGAGCAGGGCGCCGTGGGCGGCGTGCCGTTCCTCGGGTTCGCGTTCGGCTGTGCCCAGAACCCGGACGCGCTCATGGCGTCGCCTGACCAGTTCCAGTACCTCCAGGGCGGCGGCTTCGACCGGGCGATGCTCTCGTTCCTCGAGGTCGACGCCGACGGCAACGTCAACGTCTCGCGGCTCGCCGCGCGCCCGCACGTCACCGCGGGCGTGGGCGGCTTCGTGGACATCACGGCCCGCGCGAAGCGGATCGTCTTCTCGGGCTACTTCACGGCCGGCGCCCAGATCGCGGTCGAGGACGGCCACATGACGATCGCCAGGGAGGGCAAGCACCAGCGGTTCGTGCCGCAGGTGCAGCACGTGACCTTCAGCGGCCGCCGCGCCCGTGAGCTCGGCCAGGAGGTCGTCTTCGTGACCGAGCGGTGCGTGATCCGGCTGTTGCCCGACGGGCTGACCGTCACGGAGATCGCGCCCGGTATTTCCGTCGAGCGCGACATCCTCGGCCAGACCGCGCTCGACCTCAGGATCAGCCCTGATGTCCGGGAGATGGACCCCCGCCTCTTCCGGCCGGAACCCGTCGGGCTGCATCTGGCGAGGCGCGGCGCATGAGCGGACCGAACGTCGCCGGGCTCCGGGTCGAGATCGCGGGTCCGATCGCCACGATCACCCTGGATCGGCCCGAGAAGCTCAACGCCGTCACGCCCGAGATGCTCGAGGGGCTCGAGGCGGCGCTGGCGTCCATCGAGGCGGACGAGGCGATTCGCGTGGTCGTGCTCACGGGCGCGGGCGACCGGGCCTTCAGCGCCGGCGCCGACATCAACGCCTGGTCGTCGCTCGCCCCGATCGACATGTGGCGGACGTGGGTGCGCTCGGGCCACCGGGTGATGGACCGGCTCGAGGGTCTGCGCCAGCCCACGATCGCGGCACTCAACGGCATCGCCTACGGCGGCGGCCTCGAGCTGGCCCTTGCGTGCGACCTCCGGATCGCGGCCGACACCGCGAAGGTTGCAGCGCCCGAGACCGGGATCGGCACGATTCCGGGCTGGGGCATGACGACGCGACTCGCCGTCGTGGCGGGCCCCGCGCGCGCCAAGCAGCTGATCCTGACCGGCGAGCCGCTCGACGCACGGCGTGCCGAAGCGTGGGGCATCATCTCTGAGGTCGTGCCCGCGGCCGAGCTCGGGGATGCCGTTCGCCGCACGGCTGAGCGCATCGCCGCACAGGCCCCCGTCGCCGTGCAGGTCGCCAAACAGCTCATCGACGGCCTGCGGCCGCGCGTGCCCGCGTCGCTCGAGGCGCTGGGCAGCGGCCTGACCGCGTTCACCGACGATGCGAGCGAAGGCCTCGCCAGTTTCCGCGAGCGCCGCCCGCCCAAATTCGGGGGGTCGTAATTTGAGCAAGAGTTCTCTAAACTCTGCCGTGCGCCCTCTTGACATGGTCGAGGGGCTCACCGACCGCCGCCTGGAGGAGCACTTGCTGCGGTCCGCCTGCAATCGTGTGGAGGCGCTCGCGCGCCTTCGAAGCGGCGACCGGCCGTTCCGGTGATGACACGAAGCACCTTTCGCCTGCAATCCCAGGAGGTGTGATTGGGCGATAGCCGACATCTTGGCTTTTCCGACGGCGCTTCAAGCGACTACCATCGTGTGAACCGCCATCCCGCTGTGAGGAACGAGAGTAGATGAAGACCAGTCGAATCCTGATCGCCGCCCTGTCGGTGTCGGCGATCCTCGTGAGTGCTTGCGGCAGCAGCACGGCCACCACGGCCCCGTCCGCCGCGGCCAGTCAGGCGGCGTCCGCCGGGACGGGCGACAAGCCCACCCTGGCGTTCATCGCGCAGATGCAGAACCCGTCCCAGGCCTTCTCTTGGAAGATGTACCAGAAGAACGCCGACAAGTACGGCTTCAAGGTCATCAACCTCGACAACGGCGGCGACGTCCAGAAGCAGACTGCCGCCATCAACAGCGCCGTCGCCCAGAAGGTCGCCGCGATCGCGATCAACCCGGTCGACGAGGCCGGCTACGTCCCGGCGACGACCGCCGCGATTCAGCAGAACATCGTCGTGTGCCTGAGCATGGTGCCGGCCGCCCCGGCCGCCGCCAACGCCATCACCTGCTCGGTCAGCGTGGACGACATCGCGGCCGGCAAGCTCGCCGCGGCCACGATCATGAAGGCATTCCCGGGCGGCGCCACCGGCGTCGAGATCGGCGGCCAGGCCGGCCACGTCGCGGCCAACAACCGCCACACCGGCTTCGCCTCGGGCATCCAGGGCACGAACATCCAGGTGCTCGACTACAAGAACCCGACGGCCTGGGACACGGCGCAGGCGCAGGCCATCGCCGCCGACATGATCACCAAGTACGGCAACAAGATCCAGTTCATCTTCTGCCACTGGGACAACGGCGCGACCGGCGTCATCCAGGCGCTGAAGGCCGTGAACCAGGACTGGGCCAACAAGGTCATGATCATCGCGGTGGACGGCAACAAGACCGGCTTCGCGCAGGTCGATAGCTGGCCGAACTACACCTCGATCGCGCAGAACGCCGAGACCATCACCTCGAAGGTCATGGAGCAGTCCATGCTCTTCATCAAGAAGGACCCGGCGGCGGTCAAGGTGAACATCATCCCGTTCGACGTCATCAACAAGACCACCATCGGCAGTTTCACCGCTCCCGAGTGGTAGAGAGCTGAACTGACAGAGACCTCATGCCCGGACCCCGGGCGTGAGGTCTCTTCATTCCCCAGCCCGTGCAGTCGCCTAGACTCCGCGTGGACGGCAAGGCAGACCTCCGGGACGGGACCGGACACAGAGGAGACATTGATGGTCGCGGCGAGTGCCCCTGGGGCCCTTCTCAGCATCAGAGATGTGAGCAAGGCATTTCCAGGAGTGAAGGCCCTTGATCGAGTCTCCCTGGATGTCTCTGGCGGCGTCGTCCATGGCATCGTCGGCGAGAACGGGGCCGGCAAGTCCACGCTCATGAAGATCCTGTCCGGGGTCTACGAGAAGGACAGCGGCGAGATCGTCTTCGACGGCAAGGTGATCGAGAAGACCACGCCCGTCCAGTCGATGCACATGGGTCTCGCGATCATCTACCAGGAACTCAACCTCGTGAACACCATGTCGGTCGGAGAGAACGTCTTCCTCGGCCGCTTCGCCGAGTCCGGCGGCCGATCGGGTGTCCACGCCACGGCCCGCAAACTGCTCGACAGCATCGGCTGCAAGGTCGACACCCACAAGCAGGTCTCCGAGCTCAGCGTCTCGGACAAGCAGATGGTCGAGATTGCGAAAGCGCTCTCGTTCGACTCCAAGCTCATCATCATGGACGAGCCGAGCAGCAGCCTCACCGACGACGAGATGCAGAAGCTCATCAAGATCATCGCGGACTTGAAGAGCAAGGGCATCGCGATCATTTACATCTCGCACAAGCTCGACGAGATCTTCGGCTTCTGCGACGTGGTAACGGTGATGCGCGACGGCCGCGTCATCGACACGAAGCCCGTGGGCGAGCTGTCGCGCAACCAGATGATCGCGATGATGGTTGGCCGGACCATCGAGAACGAGTACCCGCCGCGACCCGACTGCGCGGGCGAGACGATCCTCGAGATCAAGGACGTCCACACGCGCAAGCTCAAGGACGTTCACCTCACCCTCCGCAAGGGCGAGATCCTGGGCCTCGTGGGCCTGGTCGGCTCCGGGCGGACGGAGCTGGTGCGGGCGCTCTTCGGCGCGGACAAGGTCGCCAAGAAGACGGTCCTCCTCGACGGCAAGCAGGTCGAGATCCACAGCCCCAAGGACGCCATCCGACTGGGCCTCGCTATGGTGCCCGAGGACCGCAAGCTGCAGGGCCTGCTCCTCGGGTTCTCCGTGGAGCACAACATCTCCCTCGCCGTCCTGGCCCGCCTCAGCGAGCGCGGCTTCATCAACCGCAAGGCGGAGGCTGGGGTCAGCGACCGCCAGATCAAAGCGCTCAACGTCAAGACGCCGTCGGGCAAGACCAAGATCCGGTCGCTGTCGGGCGGCAACCAGCAGAAGGCGGTCCTTGGCCGCTGGCTCGAGATGAGCCCCCGGGTGCTCGTGCTTGACGAGCCCACCAGAGGCATCGACGTCGGCGCGAAATACGAGATCTACCTGCTGATGAAGAAGATCGTCGAGGATGGTGGTTCGATCATCCTGATCTCATCCGAGCTGCCGGAGGTCCTCCACATGAGCAATCGGGTCAACACGATCTGCGACGGCCGGATCAACGGGGAGTTCGACCCCGCCGTCGCCTCCGCGGACGAGATCATGGCCAAGGCCTTCGAGTTCGCATGAGCGCCGCGACAGAGCCCGCCGCGGGTCGGTTCACGCCGCAGTCCGCCCTCGAGCTGATCAAGAACAATCCCATCTTCGTCGCCATCGCCCTGCTGACGGTGGTGACGTCGGTCGTCGAGCCCAGATTCCTGACGACCGACAACTTCCAGAACATCGTCATCCAGTTCGGCAACCTGATCTTCGCCGCCCTGGGCATGACCTTCGTGATCATGGCCGGGTTCCTGGACCTGTCCATCGGCGGCATCATCTCGCTCGTCGCCGTGGTCACGGTGACGATGATCGACAAGGTTGGTCAGGGCCCGGCGATCCTGATCGGCCTCTCGGTCGGCCTCGGGTGCGGGCTCATCAACAGCGCGCTGATCCTCACCGCGGGCGCCCTGACCCAGGCAGAGTCGCTGTTCATCACCTACGGCATGAGCCTGGTGTTCGGCGCGGTCGCCCTGATGTACACGCAAGGCGTGACGCAGTTCCTGACCTACTCGAAGAGCGACATCTCGGTCTTCAACGCGATCAACTCGGGCAGTGTCGGCCCCGTGCCCGTCGTCTTCCTGATGTTCGTCGTTGGCCTGGCCGTCCTGTTGGTCATCGAACGGCGGATGTACATGGGACGTGCCGTGGTCCTCACTGGCGGCAACAAGGTCGCCGCTCGGCTGGCCGGCATCCCGATCAGCAAGTCGATCGTGATGATCTACGCCATCTCTGGGCTCATGTCCGCGATCCTCGCTGTCGTGCTGGTCTCTCGCGCCACCTTGGCCGACCCCACGATGGGAACGCCATGGATGACGCCGGCAATCCTCGCGGTCGTGGTTGGCGGGACGGCCCTGATCGGTGGCCGGGGCAGCGTGCTGTGGACGGTGTTCGGCACGCTGCTGCTGGTCCTGCTGAACAACTGTCTCAACCTGCTGGGCGTGTCGTCGTACGTGCAGTTCATGTTCCGAGGCGTGATCCTGATCCTGGCGATCTGGCTGGACACGGCGAAGCAGAACGCGGTGAGGAAGTAGCCATGACTGCCATCAATCGGGCCGCAAAGTCGGTCTTCGGCCTCCAGAAGGCGTTCTTGGCGATCATCCTGGTCATCATCGCCATGTTCGTGTTCAACCAGTTCGAGGCGACCAAGTCGGAGTTCTTCTCCCAGGAGAACATCCTCGACCTGACCAAGTCCAGCTCGATCTTCCTCATCCTCGCGATGGGCGAGACCTTCTGCCTGATCGCGGGTGGCGTCGACCTCTCGATCGGTGGAATGCTGGCCCTCTCCGGCGTGGTCGTCCTGAAGCTGATCAACGGGGGCGTCGCCATCCCGGTGGCCATCGCGCTCGTGCTGCTGATGGGCCTCGTGGTGGGCGCCATCAACGCCTACATCTCGGTCTACCAGAAGGCCGAGCCGTTCATCATCACGCTCGGCATGGGCATCGTGCTGACCGGCGTCGGTCAGCAGCTGACCGACGCCCACCCGGTCACGAGCACGAACCCGGATTTCGCGAACCTCGCGAATCTCCAGGTCATTGGCCCGGTGCCGATCCTGGTCCTGGTGATGCTCGCTGTCGTGGCGATCGCCTACTGGGTCCTGCGAACCACGTCCTTCGGACGCAACGTGTACGCAGTCGGCGGCGACTACGAGGTCGCGAAGTACTCGGGCATCAATGTGCTGCGGACGAAGGCTGCGACGTACCTAATCTGCGCGGTCACCGCGACGGTCGGCGGCATCATGCTGGCGTCGTATCTCAACTCTGCGAGTTCCATCGCCGGCGACGCGGTGCCGCTCTACGTGGTCTGCGCCGTCGTCGTCGGCGGCACCTCGGTCGCGGGCGGCATCGGCGGGGCGGTCAAGTCCGCGATCGGCCTGGTGCTCCTGGGCATCCTGACCAACGCGTTCCAGATGCTGCGGATCGACTCGCTGGTGTCGTACCTGCCCGTGGCGCTCCAGGGCATGATTATCGTGTCCATCCTGTGGCTCGACAGCTTCAGCCGGAAGCGACGGCGGGAGGCTGTCTGACCCTGCGGATGCAATGACCGCGATCCGGTACGCCCGGCCCGTCATTCCGCTCAGGTCCAAATCGCTGCAACGTCGAACCCCCGTCCGCGCCTGATGGCGTCGGCGGGGGTTCCCACGTTCGAGTCCGTTGCGAGAAGGTCGCGGAGCTGTCACTTTTGTCCACTCTTCTGCGAGCGGGGACGGTAGGCACCCGGAACCGCTGCAAGTACGGTGAGGACCACACGCCAACTCACCCGCAGCTCGCTGCGAGGTGGTCCAGTCTCATGTTGGTCGACACCGCCGAAGCACCACGCTCCAGCCAGTCACCGTCGCCCTGGCGACTTGTCGGACGCTCCGCGCCCAAGGGTCACCGTGATGGCCGGCTTCCAGGTCGCGGGAGCCCCGTGACCACGTCCATCTGACCCTCCGCCGGTACCCAGACCGCGGACCGACCACCGGCGCGGCGAAAGGCTGATCGAGCAATGACCCTGCAAACTGACGGACCGACGATCACAGCTGACATCGTCATCATCGGCAGCGGCATGGGCGGCGGGACCCTCGCGTACGCGCTCCGCAATCGCGGTGCCAAGATTCTGATCGTCGAGCGGGGCGGCTACCTGCCGCGCGAGCCCGAGAACTGGAGCCCGACGGCCGTCTTCGCCGACAAGCGGTACCGCACGACTGAGCAGTTCCTCGACGAGCACGGAAAGTCGTTCCGCGCGGCGATCTTCTATGGCGTCGGCGGGAACACGAAGGTCTACGGCGCCGCGTTGCCCCGTTTTCGGAAGGAGGACTTCGGCGTCCTCGAGACCGAGGACGGCGTCTCTCCCGCGTGGCCCATCTCCTACGACGAGCTCGAGCCGTACTACGCCCAGGCCGAGCAGCTCTTCCGCGTCCACGGGACGATGGGGATCGACCCCAGCGAGCCGCCGCGCTCGACGCCGTACCCGTTTGCCGCGGTGCCTCATGAGCCGGTCATCGCGGAGCTGGCGGACAGCTTCACGCAGCAGGGCCTGAAGCCCTACCCGCTCCAGCTCGGCATTGACCTGCGCGAGGGCGGCGCCTGCATCCGGTGCAAGACCTGCGACGGCTTCCCCTGCCAGGTCCTCGCCAAGAGCGACGCCGAGACGTGCGTGACGACGCCGGCGCTCGAGTCGCCGAACGTCTCGATCCTGACCCACGCGCGCGCGGTCCGGCTTGACACCGATCCCACGGGCCGGCGGATCACGGGCATCGAGATCGACCACGACGGCGAGCGCAAGACGGTGGTGGGAAAGACCTACGTGCTGGCCACGAGCGCCATCAACTCGGCGGCGATGCTCCTGCGCTCAGCGTCGGACAAGCACCCCAATGGCCTCGCCAACTCGTCAGGTCTCGTCGGGCGCGGCTACATGATGCACGTCAACTCCGCGCTGATGGCCGTGCGCCCCAAGGCGAACCCGACGGTCTTCCAGAAGACGCTGGCCGTGAACGACTGGTACTTCGGCGACGCGAAGTCGCGCCTCCCGATGGGCAACGCGCAGCTGCTTGGCAAGCTCCAGCCCGGCATGCTGGCGGCATCCGTCCCGCTCGTGCCGGAGCGGATCCTGGCCGAGATGGCCGGCCGCAGCGTCGACTGGTACCTCATGACCGAGGATCTGCCCGACCCGGACAACCGGATCTCGCTGGACTCAGCCGGGCGAATCGTCATGCGCTATCGACCGAACAACGTCGGCGCCCACAAGCGACTCGCGCGAGCGATGGGCTCCGCGATGCGCCGAGCGGGCTACCCGGTGATCCAGGTCCGCCGCTTCGGGATCGACGCTGTCGCCCACCAGTGCGGCACGGTCCGGTTCGGGGACGACCCCGCGACTTCCGTCTTGGACCCGCTGTGCCGGACCCACGACGTGGACAACCTGCTCGTGATGGACGCGTCGTTCCTCCCGTCTTCAGGCGCGCAGAATCCGGCGCTGACCGTCGCCGCACAGGCGCTTCGCGTGGCCGAGAAGGCCGAGTTCAACTGATCTGCGGGGGGCGTGCGGCCAGGTGAGCCATCGGGCCGCACGCT
>Ga0315271_10003333_pt1 | contig 10150 bp, 8 predicted proteins | sample C3_top_MG_FD_204664 | JGI IMG/M metagenome (GOLD analysis project Ga0315271, IMG submission 204664) | Sediment microbial communities from Yellowstone Lake, YNP, Wyoming, USA - C3_top | ecosystem: Environmental > Aquatic > Freshwater > Lake > Sediment | place: USA: Wyoming | collected 2017-08-01
CGGTCAGACCGTCGGAGTGTAACTGGCCGGCAGTCAGGGCGTAGCCGAACTTTCCGGTGCGTCCGACGAACTGGGCGCGAAGATCGGTGGTGTCGGACGTTCCCATGGACGCCGAAACCGAGCCGACGTGGCCGTCCGTCTCCGGCGGGTTCTTGGTGATGATGTTGATGACACCGCCGAGGGCCGAGCCCCAGGCCGAGGAGGCCGGGCCCTTGACGACCTCAATGCGATCGATATCCTCTACCTGGAGATACGTCAGCTCCGGGAAGTTGCTGCTGAGGTTGTTCAGCGGAATGCCGTCGAGGAACGCGGAGACCTGCGTCCAATTGGAGCCCTGAATGTATGGCATGAAGACGCTTCCCGGCCCGCCCCGGCTCTCGATTGCGAGCCCGGTGACCGTCTCGAGCACCTCGGCGAGCGAGTGGGCCTGGAGCAGATCGATGTCCGCAGCGCTGATCACCTGCACGTTCTCGGCAATGCGGTTGATCGACTTGAGGCTCCGCGTCGTGGAGACGACGTGCATCTCGTCCGGGGTGAAGTAGAGGTTCAGGAAGGTTTGCTCGGCTTCGATGGCTGCCTGGGCGATCGGGGCGTGTACCAACAGAAACAGTGCTGCAACCGCAAACGCGCCGAGCCACTTGCCGGAAGAACCGATAATTCCTCGTCGCATTTCGTCGACCCCCGCCCGGATATCCCTGAAACCCAACCCTGTCCCGGGTCTGGTTATAGCACGGGGTTGGGGGGTGGAAAACCGAAAAGTTCGTGGTTGCGAGCACGAACTCCGTCACGCCCCATCTCAGGCGGGGGAACAGGGGGGTGCAGTACACAGTTGACCAGCCGCACGCATCAGTGGTAGGAAATGCCTGTAGCCCATTCCAACGTTCCGGCCTGATCGGCGGGTCGGAGTTCCGCGTCGGCGATCTTGTTCTTGGGGAGTGCGGGTGATGTCGCTGCCACAACCGTGAACATGGGAAGACCGGCCGTGTCATGCGTGCCTTGAATAACCTTGACCAGCGGGATCTGAAGCGTTGATGAAGCGACTTTTCGCCGCCGCGCTCGCCGCGCTGCCGCTGCTCGTCGCGCCGCCGCGTGTGGCTGCCGCGGGCGAGGTGGCGGTGATCTGCGACCGGGAGATCGCGCCCTACCGCGCGCTGCTGGAGGGGTTGACTTCCGCTTGCGACTGCACGGTGCGGGTCATCACGCCGCAGGAGGCCGCGCCGGAGGGCCTTGAGCAGCGGCTCAAGGCGTCGGGCACGCGCGCGGTCCTGGCCGTCGGCCTGCGCGCGCGCGCGGCGGTCGAAGGGTTGCGGGATCTGCCCGTGTTGCTGACGATGGTCCCGCAGGTGGCGCCCTGGGTTGCCGCTCAGGCGAACCGCTCGGGGATCGAGATGTCGCTCTCGCCGCGCCAGAACCTGGAGACGCTGCGGCGGGTCTTTCCTCGGGCACAGCGGATCGGTGTGATCTTCGACCCCGCGCAGATGGGCGGCTACGTTCGCGAGTCGCAGGCGGCGGCCGTTGCGCTGAACCTGACGCTTGTCACACGGGAGATCGCGCGGCCCGGCGAGTTCTACCGCCAACTCGAGGAGTTGCGGGGACAGATCGACGTCATCTGGATGCTCCCCGACCCGACGGTGCTGCAGGGAGAGAACGTCAACGCCCTGCTGCTTGCATCATTCGAGTCACGCGTCCCGATCTACAGCTTCGCGAGAAAGTACGTGGAGCTGGGCGCGATCGCGGCTGCGCAATTCGATTTTACGACGCTCGGCGACCAGGTCGCGGAACGGATCCGGCACATGCCCTCCTCGCTCGCCGGCGCCGCCCCGCTGCGCTGGGAGTACACCCGCGGCGCGCAACTCGTGCTCAACCAGAAAGTCGCCCGCAAGATGGGCATCGTCTTCGAACCCGATGTGCTGGAGGCCGCCGCCGATGTCATCCGCTGACACTCCGCGCCGTTTCAGCCGCCGGGTCTTCACCGGCCTGACACTCCTGCTGCTGGTGGTCTCAGTGACCTTCACCGCGTATTTCATGTATGTCCAGAAGCTGCGGATGGAAGCCGCCATCGTCGATCGGAGCCGGGGGCTCGCCGGCCTGCTGGCCACCGGCGCCAAGATCGCGGTCTTCTCCGAGAACGAGGAACTGGTCCAGGAAACCCTGCGCGGGGTGATCGAACGCCGGGACGTCCTCTCGGCGGCGGTCTTCACGCTGGAGCGCGTGCCGGTCGCGTCGGCCGGCCGGAGCCCCGCCATGAAGGCAGGGGCCGTGCGGCTCGGCGACACGGAAATCGCTCTCGTGCAGCGCCTCGGGGCGCAGAGCGGCTGCCTGAGCCACCTGGATCCCGGGGTGATCGACTCATTCTGCCCGGTCCTGCTCCGCAGAAGTCCGACGTCGGGACTGGAGCCGTCTCCCGAAGTCTCGACTGCCGCGCCTGTCGACACGTACATCGGCTTCACGCGGACCACGCTCGACCGCGGGCCGTTGCGGCGCGAACTCGGCTGGCTGGCCGTGCGCAGCCTGGGGCTGATGCTCGTCGTCCTGCTCCTCGGCGCCTGGGTGGGATTTTTCTTCTCGCGGCGCGTGACCGGGCCACTCGAGCAGCTGACCGAGGCGGTGCGCGCCTTCGGCACCGGCGGCGATATCGTGGAGCTGCCCCCCATGCCGGACGACGAGATCGGCAGGCTGGCCGCGGCATTCACGGCGATGACCCGTGACATCGCCGAGCGGGAGCGCGAGAAGGAGCGGCTCACGGAGCGGCTGCGCGAGGCCCAGAAGATGGAGGCGGTGGGCACGCTCAGCCAGGGGATCTCCCACGATTTCAAGAACATCCTCTCGACGCTCAAGGGCGCCGTGCACATCCTGCAGAAGGGAGCACCGGAGAACGAGTTCGTGCTGAAATACGCCGGCAAGATGCAGGTGTCGATCGACCGCGCCCGGGACCTGGTCGAGCAGCTGGTCCTCTTCAGCCGTACCCGGCTGCTCCAGGCGGGCCCCGTCGACCTGAACGCGCTGCTGAAGAGGCAGGCGCCGATGCTCCGCGAGGCCCTCGGCGAGGGTGTGCGCCTCCAGGTCGATGTGCCTGGCGAGCCGGTGCGGGTCTTCGGCGACGCGGCGAGCCTCGAGCAACTGCTGCTGAATCTGGCCTACAACGCCCGCGATGCGATGCCGGAGGGGGGCATCCTGTTCCTGCGGCTGGAGAGCGTTCCGGGAGCCACCGCCGACGAGCGCGGCACTGCCCGCGTCACGGTCCGGGACACCGGGGTCGGCATGGACCCGGAGACGCGCCGGCGGTTGTTCGAGCCGTTCTTCACGACGAAGGACGTCGGCTGTGGTATGGGGCTCGGGCTCTCGATCGTTCATGGTATTGTCGAGCAGCACCACGGCCGGATCGAGGTCGAGTCCGAACCGGGGGAGGGGACGACCTTCCGGGTGGAGCTGCCGCTGCTGGCAAGGGCGGCGGATGAGCCGCCGGTTTCCGGCCCCGGTGGCGTGGCGAAGGGGTGAGCGGGTGGGGAAGAAGGCGTTGAAGCGGGTCCTGGTCGTCGATGACGAGGCCGATCTGCGGTCGGTGGTCTGCGACGCGCTTCAGCTCGAGGGGTACGCGACCAGCGAGGCGGCGGACGGGGTGGAGGCACTCGAGGTCTTTCGCGCCGTCGCACCGGACGCGGTGCTCCTCGATCTGCAGATGCCACGCCAAAGCGGCTTGGTCACCCTGCGGGAGATCCGCGCTGCCGCCCCGGAGGTGCCGGTGATCATCCTCTCGGGCCACGGGGACATCGCCGCGGCCATTGCGGCAGTGAAGGGCGGTGCCTTCGACTACATCGAGAAGCCGCCGGACTTCGAGCGGATCGCGCTGACGCTGCGCCAGGCGCTGGAGAACAAGCGCCTCGAGGGGGAGGTGCGTCGCATCAGCGTGGCGCTCGACGTCTCCCTCGAAAACAGGTTCGGCGCCAGCCCGGCGATCCGCTGCGTGATCGAACGGATGAAGCAGGTGGCGTCGACGGATCTGGCTGTGATCGTCCAGGGGGAGACGGGGACCGGCAAGACCTACGTGGCCCACGCGATCCACGAGCTGAGCCGCAGGGCAGCGATGGCCTTCGTCCGGGTCGACATCAGCGTCATCCCCCCGAGCCTCGCCGAGAGCGAGCTGTTCGGCGCGCGCAAGGGCGCCTACACCGGGGCGGACCGGGACCGCGTCGGCTATATCGCGGGCGCCAACGGGGGGACGCTCTTTCTCGACGACATCGAGAACATCCCGCTGGAGATCCAGGCCAAGCTGCTTGACGTGCTGGAGACCAAACGCATCTGCCCCGTCGGGGGCGGCGAGCCGCTCGCGCTGGATTTCCGCGTGGTCGCGGCCACCAACCGCGACCTGCACACGTGCGTCGCCGCGAAGACGTTCCGCGAGGATCTGCTCTATCGCCTCGGCGAGTTCGTCATCGACATCCCGCCGCTGCGCGAGCGGCCCGAGGACATCCTTTTCTTCATGGACGTGTTCCTGCTCGAGGCGTGCACGGAGATGGGCCGGCAGGTCCGCGGTTACAGCGCCGCCGCCGCCGAGCTGCTGCTGCGGCACCCCTGGCCGGGAAACATCAGGGAGCTCAAGAACGTGGTGCGGCGTGCGGCACTGCTCGCCACCGGCGACCTGGTGGAGAGCGGGCAGGTCCATTTCATCGCGCGCGGGGACGAGGCGGCCCAGGGCGAGCTGCCGGCGAGTTCGCTGCGGGAGGCGGTCCACGAGTTCGAAAAGAAGATCATTCGCCAGGCGCTGGAGAAGGCCGGCGGCAACAAGAGCCGGGTGGCGGAACTTCTCAGGATGAGCTACCCGAGCCTGTTGAGCAAGGTGAAGGAGTACGGCCTCGGGGAGTAGCCGCGGGCAGCAGGGTCGCCGTCAACGGCGGCACGGGGCATCCCAGTCCGTCGGCCACCGTCCGTAGCAATTCCGCCTCCTCGACCGTGACGATGGCGTCCGCGAGGGCCATCTCCGCCAGGGCGCCGAGGATTCGCTTTTTCACCTGCGGGGGCGCCTGACCCACGCGATCCAGCACCTGCCGGACCCTTTCGGCGCTACACGCTTCGGCGTTCAGGATCTCCGGCCTGCGATCGCCGAAGAATTTTCGAGCGCCCAGCTCGTAGGTCCGGTGAATCATCCCCTGCTTGTCGGATGAGGCCCGGGCGAAAGCGCTGAAGATGATCGTGCAGCTCTCGAGCAGGGAACCGCCATGGCCCCGGCGCTCGCCGCCCCGATCCGGGGGACCAAGCCGGGGACGCAGGCGCCGACCGATCATGGTGGCCATCATCAGTTCGAACAGCGTGATCTTGCCGTCCGCCGAGACCAGGGCTTCGACCTCGTCCATGAAGCGTCGGGTCGGGGCTTCCCCGAGGGTCCGCAGCGCGGCGACCGCCAGATCTGCGAGCGGCAGCCGCAGTCGCGGGTCGAGGCCATCCAGCAGGGGCAAGATCCCCTCGACTGCTGCCAGCGCGGTGGTTTCCTGCTCGAGCCCCAGCAGCCTTCTCTGCTTTGCGCGTATCTCGGGTCGCGCATCGAGCAGCAGGCCCAACAGGACGACCCGGGCTCCGTCGCAGGTCCGGGCCGCCTGAAGGAGCGCCGGCGGGAGGGCCCTGAGCAGCGCGGCGGCGTAGCTGATCCCGTCCGCGGTCAGCGTCCCCACCTGGGCGACGACTTCCCCGGCGGCGAACTCCGTGCCGGACATCCCCCGGGCAAAACCGGCGGCCACGACCGGGAGTTCGTCGTCGAGTGGCGCCAGGAAGTCGCCGGGGATTTCGGCGAACGTGCCGCGGAAGCCCGGCTCCAGCCGCTTGATCCGCTCCGCGAGCGGCGGGTGCGTCGAGAAGATCGAGAAGAGGGAATCCCCGATCCCCTTGGCAAAGTAGAAATGGCTCATCTCCGGCGCGTGCTCATTGCCGATTTCCGAACCAGCGCTCAAGCCCCCGATCTTCTTGAGCGCCCCGGCGATCCCGGACGGGTTGCGGGTGAACTGGACGGCGGCGGCGTCGGCCAGGAACTCGCGGTTGCGGGAGACTGCCGCCTTGATCAGGTTGGCGAAGAAGACGCCGATGTACCCGATAACCGTCATCGCCCCGGCGAGGAGGATGAACGGCCCCCCACCCCGGCGGACACGGGAGCCGCCCGAGGATCCGCCGTACGAGAAGCGCATGACGTTGGCGCCGATCAGGGCGATCAGCAGAATCCCGTGGACGGCCCCCATCAGTCTGATGTTGAGCCGCATGTCGCCGTTGAGGATGTGGCTGAATTCGTGGGCGATCACGCCCTGCAGCTCGTCGCGGGTGAGTTTTCTCAGGCAGCCCCGTGTGACGGTCAGCACGGCGTCCGCGGTGGTGAACCCGGCGGCGAAAGCGTTGATCCCGTCCTCGTCTAGAACATAGACGGCGGGGATCGGGACACCCGAGGCGATGGCCATCTCCTCGACCACGTTGAGGAGTCGCTGCTCGTGGCCGTCGGCCGCGTTGGCGGCCACCGGCCGCCCCCCCAGAAGCTCGGCCACCGCCGCGCCTCCGCCCCGGCGCAGTTGCCGGATCTTGTAGAGGCTGCCCAGGCCGATCAGCGTCAGGGTCGCGGCGGCCACACCTCCCAGGAGCTGCGGGTCGAATCCGGTTGGCCGCCCCCGGTAGAGCAGCAGAAAGCCCAGCGCCTTGTAGAGCGCGGCGATGATGGCCGCCACCGCCGCGGTGAACAGAACCAGCATCAGGGCCGTCTTGCGGCGGGCCCGGTCCTGGTGTGCGAAGAAGTCCATGGGGCGCGCCTCAGAACCGGACGCGGACGCCTTCCTTCTCGGCGGGGTTTGCGATCTCGAAGAGAACGGCGGGCTGGAAGTCGAACATCCCGGCCAGGATCGAATTGGGGAAGACCTCCCGCGCGGTGTTGTACTCCATCACCGAGTCGTTGAACGCCTGCCGGGCGAAAGAGACGCGGTTCTCGGTGGAGGTGAGCTCCTCCATCAGCTGGGACATGGTCTGGTTGGCCTTGAGGTCGGGGTAGCTCTCTGCCAGCGCGAAGAGCCGTCCCAAGGCGCTCGAAAGGGCTCCCTCGGCCGTCGCCAGGCCGGCCATGACCGTGGCGGCGCCGGGGTGGGCGGCAGCCAGGCCGGCGGCGCTGACCGCCTGGTTGCGCGCCTGGGTGACTGCCTCGAGGGTCTCCCGCTCGTGCTTCAGATACGCCTTGGCCGTGTCCACGAGATTCGGGATCAGGTCGTAGCGGCGCTTGAGCTGGACGTCGATCTGGGAGAAGGCGTTCTTGTACCGGTTGCGGTAGCGCACCAGGCGGTTGTAGATTCCGACGAGGAAGACCCCCGTCAGGACGATGAGTGCCAGGAAGATCAGCGGTGCTGTCACGGCGTGCTCCTTTCGTGGGACATCGGTGGATCCCCGTTCCGAAGCCTGAGTGCGCGGCATTATGACGGCACCCTTCCGGGGCTGTCAACGACGAGGGATGCCGCGGCTACGATCGAAACAAATTTTTAGAGTCTATGAAAAGTATTAATAGATTTTTGCTCGTCGTCTGGTCGGATCGCGAATGAAAGTCCTTGTTAATCAGCTAGTTGCAAATCTCTGCGTTCTGGCACTCCTCTTGCTTGCGTCAATGTGCGATAGGGCAGGCTGTTCAGCCTATGGGTCAATCGGCAGCTGAACGTGAGGATGGAGGGGTGATGCGCATCGCAGCGACTGTCGAATTGAACCTGGAGCCGCCCTGCGATTTCAGGGCCGAAGAGACCGAAGAGTCGGCGCACCAAGCCGCTTCCGGCCGCGGCCCGCGCCGGGGAAGGATCCTGATCATGGACGACGAGAGCCAGGTGCGCGAGATCATGTACCGGCAGCTCGCCATCTGCGGCTACGAGGTCATGGCCGCGGTTCATGGGGAGGAAGCCGTGAAAGCCTACAGCCAAGCCTTGGAGGCGGGGCGTCCTTTCGATGCCGTCATCCTCGACTTGCTGGTTGCCAACGGCTGGGGTGGCGAACGGACGCTGGACGAGCTCCTGAGGCTTGATCCTGGGGTCAGGGCCCTCGTCTGCAGCGGCACCCTGGCCGGGCCGAGGAAGCACTACGAAAAGAAGGGATTCCGCGGCTTCATCGGCAAACCGTACACGCTGGCGGAATTGCGCGGGGAGCTGGAGACGGTTCTGTCCGCCTGACTGCGGGTGAGCGCTTCTCCCGACCCATTGCAGCTGGAATCTCTGGATCCTCTGGAAACACGGTGAGGGGAGGCCATGGAATTTCATATCAGCCATGAGTCGCAATGGGCGACAACGAAATGCCCGAGCGGGTTTTCCTGTCTCACGGGACAGCCGAAGGATCTTTGCGCCGTTGAAAACTATACCGAAGGCAACGTCCATTTCATCAAATGCCTGCACGATGGCTGCTGTTCCTACCAGCACCCGTTCATGAAGGGTGATTTGTGCGGGTGCCCGGTGAGAAAAGAGATATTCGTCACGTACCAGATCTGAGCCCCGGGGTCTGACAGGCAGCAAGGGGACGTCAGACAGTCTCCTCCAGTTCCAGCAGCGTCCCGCAGAAATCCTTCGGATGCAGGAACAGCACCGACGTGCCGTGGGCCCCGATTTTCGGCTCGCCGTCGCCGAGCACGCGCGCGCCCTGTCCGGCGAGGCTGGCCGCCGCGGCGCGGACGTCGGGCACCTCGAGCGAGAGGTGATGGATCCCGCCGCCGGGATTTTTCTCGAGGAATGAGCGCAGTGGCGAGCGCTCCCCGAGCGGCGTCACCAGCTCGATCTTCGCGTTCGGCAGCGCGACGAAGACGACGGTCACGCCGTGCTCCGGCAGCGGCCGCGGCGCGGAGACGCTCGCGCCGGGGAGCCGCGCGAAGGCCTGCCGCGCGCTCTCCAGATCGGGGACGGCGATCGCGACGTGGTTGAGGCGGCCGGGGGCGCCGGGCGGAATTCCTTGTTTCGGCGCGGCTGCGGCGGACGGTCCGTCCGGCCCGACGGGTTGCCCGAGAAAGCATTCGATCAGGCGGCGCGCGCCGACGGTAGGCGGCAGCACGCCCGAGCGGACGGCGCGCTCGAGCTCCGGCAGCAGCTCGCGCACGCCGGGGTGCTCGCGCAGGCGCTCGACGAGCGTTTCCGCGGTCTCTCCCCAGAGCCAGTCGCCGGCCTGCGACGCGCGCCGGGCCGCGAGCTCCCCGCTGGCCGTCAGGGTCTCGCGGTAGCGCTGCATGGTGTCCCAGGCCCCGGGAATCCCCGCGCCGGTGAGGGAGGAGCAGGCCGCCACGGGGACTTCCCAGCCGGCCGCGCGCGGCCGCAGCAGGGTCAGCGCGTTGCGGTACGCATCCACGGCCCGTTCGGCGGCGCCCGCGAGGTCGCCGTCGGCCTTGTTGACGAGCACCAGGTCCGCCAGTTCGACGATCCCGCGCTTGATCCCCTGGAGTTCGTCGCCGCCGCCGGGGACGAGCAGCAGCAGGAACAGGTCGGTCATGCCGGCGACCGCGGTCTCACTCTGCCCGACGCCGACGGTTTCGACGAGCACGATGTCGAAGCCGGCCGCCTCGCAGACCAGCAGAGCTTCGCGGGTTCGCCGAGCGACGCCGCCGAGCGTTCCGCCTGACGGCGTGGGGCGGATGAAGACCTCGGGGTGGCGCGCCAACTCGGCCATGCGCGTCTTGTCGCCGAGGATCGAGCCGCCGCTCGCCGGGGATGAGGGGTCGACCGAGAGCACCGCGACCCGCTGTCCTCTGGCGATCAGGTGCAGGCCGAAGGCCTCGATGAACGTCGACTTGCCGGCGCCGGGGACGCCGGAGACGCCGATGCGGAACGCGCCGCCGGCGGCGGGTGCAAGCAGTTCGATCAGCCGCGCGGCGTCGTCCCGGTGGTCGCTGCGGGTGGATTCGACAAGGGTGACGGCCCGGGCGAGCGCCCGGCGATCCCCGGCCCGCACCGCCGCCGCAAGTTCCTGGATAGGATCTGTGGTCGCCATTCGATCAGAAAGCCGCAGTTCCGGAAAACGATTTGAGTGCGGGGGCGGGGCGGTGCCGTGCGGTCGCCAGCTGCGCGCTCGACCGCAGCTTGTCCGCCCCTGCGCTCGAAGCGTGCAACTCGCCCTGCGGGCTCAGACAGCACGCTTCGCCCCTGCGGGGACGCTCCGGTGCGGCCGCTGCGGTTCCCTC
>Ga0315271_10003334_pt1 | contig 10150 bp, 8 predicted proteins | sample C3_top_MG_FD_204664 | JGI IMG/M metagenome (GOLD analysis project Ga0315271, IMG submission 204664) | Sediment microbial communities from Yellowstone Lake, YNP, Wyoming, USA - C3_top | ecosystem: Environmental > Aquatic > Freshwater > Lake > Sediment | place: USA: Wyoming | collected 2017-08-01
ATGCTCACTGCCTTCACGCTCATGGCATCACTCCTGCTCCGGCTGGCCTGGATGGTGGCCGGCAACCGCTTCGCGCGGTGGTCCGCCTTCATCCCCACCACCCGGTTCCAGGCCACCGAGGTCTTCCGGCAGGCGGCGTTCTACGCATTCCTGCGGAAGGAGATCCCCAAGGTCCTCGGGCACAATCAGCTCGCCGCCGCGGCGTACGTCTTCCTGTTCGTCCTGCTCTTCGTCGAGACCGTGACCGGGTTTGCCCTGGATGCGCTCCAGGGGACGCAGCCCTGGGCCACCCTGTTCGGGTGGGTCCTCGACCTGCTCGGGACCCAGCTCGTGCGTGTCATCCATCACCTGTCGATGTGGGCGATCCTCGCCATCGCCCTCTTCCACGTCTACAGCTCCGTGCTGGTCGACCACCTGGAGAAGAACGGCCTCATCTCGAGCATCTTCTCCGGCTACAAGTACCCGACCCGGGAAGAGGTCCTCGAGTCGCGCGACGGCGGGGCCGAGCTGATCGGGCCCGACGAATGAGCATGGAGACCGGGCCGCTCGTGGTCCTCGGCATCGGCAACGTCCTCCTCCGTGACGACGGCGTCGGCGTGCACCTGGTCCGCGAGCTCGAGCGGCAGGTGGAGCGCGGCGACTCCTTCCTGCCCTGGGACACGCAGCTGGTCGACGGCGGAACGCTGGGCCTGGGTCTCCTGCCGCTGATCGCCGGCGCGCGCGCGGTCCTCCTTCTCGACGCCACCGTGCTGGGCGGCGCGCCGGGCGACGTCACGGTCCTGCGAAGCGAGGCCCTGCGGGCGCGCCGAGGCGGTCCGCGCGCCGTCCTGCCCGCCGGGATCGACGACCTGCTCGCGGCCGCGCGGCTGGCGGACCTGCTCCCGGCGGCGGTCTCCCTGGTGGGCGTCGAGCCGGGCGAGATCGCGACCGGGCTCGACCTGAGCGCGGCCGTCCGGGCTGCGCTGCCGGCGGCGGTCGCAGCAGCGATCGGCGAGCTGTGGCACGTGAATCGCATGGCGGCGGCGTCAACGCGAGCGCATCGGGGGTTGGGGCACGTAGCAGCGGGGTCCGCGGCATGAAGCGAAGAGTCGATCGTCTTCTCAAGGTCGCCATCGCACTCAACGTCGTGGCGATCCTCGTCGTCGCCCTCGCCATCGCGGTCGTGGGGCTCCCGACTGCCACCGTGGGTCATCCCGCCCAGTCGGAAGCGCCGCCTTCGTCGTCCCCGGAGGCGCTGATGCCCATGGGCCTGGCCCACATCCCGACCGGCAACAGCTGCCTGCTCTGTCACGAGACGGGCGGCGAGGCCGGCGTCAAGCCGGTGCCTGCCATGGGCCATCCCCTCGACGGGTGGCGCGAATGCGTCGTCTGCCACACGAACGATCGGCTCGGCCAGGTGGCGCCCGGGCACCAGGGGATCCCGCAGCGCGAGTGCCTCAACTGCCACAAGGTGGCCCCGGCGGGGCCGGCCATCACTCAGCCCCACTCGACCCTGCAGGACCAGATGTGTCTCGACTGCCACGGCAATGTCGCCCATCTGCCGTCGAGCATGGTCGGCAAGCACCAGGACGAATGCTGGCTCTGCCACAAGCCCACTGCCTCGCCGCCGCCCCAGAAGCCGCACCCGGACACGCAGAGGCTGACCTGCCGGAGCTGCCATTCGTCGCCCGAGGTCGGACGGCTGCCTTTCGACCACGCCCTCCGCGACGACACGACCTGCGTGCTCTGCCACGACATCGCCAAGAGCGACCCCCGCCTCCAATCGCCGGCGCCGGCTGCGAGCTCTCCCCCCAACTCCTAGAGGCGCCCGTCGGCCCCTGGGCCCGACCGGTCCTCATCGGCTGTTCTGGCCGACGCAGCTGTGACGGGCCGCTAGAATGCCGCCCATGAGCGGAGACATCTGGGCGACGCTCCAGCAGGCGTGGACGGACATCCTCGCCCTCTTGGCGAAGGTTCTCAGCCCCGACTGGAACGCCCTCATCCTCCTCCTCCCGTTGCTGGTGGCGCCGGTCGTCCTGCTCTACCTGGCGGCGAGCGGAGGGGCGTGGACCCTCTTCGGGATCACGAAGCCGCGCCCGCGGGTCACCTGGGAGGCGGGGCCGCGAGCCCTCGAGCGTGACACGCAGGGCGCCCTCATCTCGCCCGTCGGCTTCCCGTTCTCGCTCCGGATGGGCCTCGTCTACCCCTCCGGGACGATCCGCTCGGATGACGGCGAGGACCTCGCGGTCGTCTGTCCGATGTGCCGCGTGGAGCGCCCGGCCCAGATCCCGACCTGCGGGAGCTGCGGCCTCGTGCTCGGCGTCCGCCAGGGGATGACCGTGGCCCGGCCGGCGGGCCCACCGGCCGGCGGCGCCTCGATCGCCTGACGGGTCACAGCACCGCGTCCTGGGGGGGGAACGCTCGCATGGCCACCGCGTCCCATTACCTGTACGTCGCTGCCGCGCTGCTCCTCGTCGGAGCCTTCGCGGCCCACGTCGCGCATACGACGCTCCTTGCCGCCGGGCGGAGCCTCGCAGCGGCGCTCGCGCCACGCCCCGCGCCGGCGTTGGCCGGCGTCGTCGGCGGCAGCTTCGTCGCCGGGCTCGCGACGTCCGAGGCCGACCGGACCGGCCCACGCACCACGGCCGCCCCGTTCGCGATCGGCTTCACCTGGGCCGCCGCCGCCTCGCTGGGGATGGTCCTCCTCCTGCGCGGGATCGTCGTCGGCCGGGGGCCGTGGGGCAACATGTTCGAGTTCACCGTCGCGTTCGCCTTCGGGGTCGTGGCGGGGTACCTGGCCCTGGAGCGCCGCTACGCCGTCCGCGCCATCGGGTTCGTCCCGCTCGGGATCGCGCTCGGCCTCGTCCTCTACAGCTGGAGGATGCCCCAGGGGATCGAGGCGCTGGTCCCGGCCCTCCAGAACCCGCCGTTGCTGACGGTCCACGTCGGGATGGCGATGCTGAGCTACGGGATCTTCGCCATGAGCTTCGCCGCGGGCGCCGCCTACCTCGTCCAGGAACGGCGGCTGGCCGACGGCCGAACGGTCGACCGCTTCGCCTGGCTGCCCGCCCGGGAGACGCTCGACGCCGTCGCCTTCCGGTCGGTCATCGTGGGCTTCCCTGTCTTCGCGACGATGATCGTCCTGGGGAGCTGGTGGGCCAGCATCGCCTGGTCGCGCTACTGGGGATGGGACCCCAAGGAGACGAGCGCCCTCGTGACGTGGCTGGTCTACGCCGTCTACCTTCACCTCCGCAGCCAGCGTGGCTGGCGGGGCCGCCCGGCGGCGCTCGTCCTCGTCGTCGGGTTCGTGATGGTCCTGGTCACCTACTCCGGCAACCTGTGGTTCCCGGGATTGCACAGCTACAGCGGGCTCTGAGCCGCCGCCGAACGCCTGATCGCGCGATTTGTCACCTGAGGGCCGATCCACAACATGTAGTGATTCGGTCGGGCATCCAACCACAACATCTTGTGGTTTGCCGTTGACTGGCCCCGGGCCGCGCGATACAGTACGAGGACCGCCCTCGACCGGGCAGGCCGCCTCCGGCATGCGCTGGAGCGGCCGGGGACCGGGTCCGGCGGAGGGCACCTGCGGCGCCGCGGATCGCATCGGGCGAAGGGCGGCGGCAGCGCAGCCGGACCGGCGGATCGGGGCCTCGTGCCCGCCGCGCGCGGACCGGAGCGCGAGGGATGGAGAGGCGGGCACACCGCCTGGAGCAGAGCCCGGCGCATGGCGCCGGGGCAGGGACCGGGGCGGCGAGCGGTCGGCCCGGAAGAGGAGCAGGGGCAGCATGGCTCGAGGCGTCCACGACATGGTCCCGGTCGTCCCCGCGGACACGAAGCCCGCCAAGCCCGCCGGGCTACGCGGCAAGCAGGGCGCCGGGGGCGCGTCCGGCGCCACCGCCCGGCAGGCCGCCACCGCCGACGCCATCGCAACGCACGCCAGCAGCGCCTTCGCCGAGGCGGCAACGCTGCGCGCGCGGGCCGAAGAGGCCGCTGCGGCGGCCATGGACGCGCTCCGCTTCACGGGCGAGGGGACCCGCGGCCTCACGGTCGAGCGCCGCTGGACCCGCCCGGGCGTCCATCCCTACGACGAGATCGCGTGGGAGATCCGGACCGCTGCCATCGGCAACGAGTCCGGCAAGCTGGTGTTCGAGCAGAAGGACATCGAGGTCCCGGCGTCGTGGAGCCAGCTGGCCACGAACGTCGTCGTCAGCAAGTACTTCCGCGGCCACCTCAACACGCCCGAGCGGGAGACCAGCGTCCGCCAGCTGATCGACCGGGTCGTCCTCACGATCGCGGCCTGGGCCGAGACCCAGCACTACTTCGCCACGCCGGAGGACCTCGCCGCGTTCACGGCCGAGCTGACCTACCTGCTCGTCCACCAGAAGATGAGCTTCAACTCGCCGGTCTGGTTCAACGTCGGGATCGAGCCGCGTCCGCAATGCAGTGCGTGCTTCATCAACTCCGTCCAGGACTCGATGACCAGCATCATGGACCTGGCGAAGACGGAGGCGATGCTCTTCAAGTTCGGCTCCGGCGCGGGCAGCAACCTTTCCACGATCCGCTCCAGCCGCGAGAAGATGGCCGGCGGCGGCACGGCGTCCGGGCCTGTCAGCTTCATGAAGGGCTACGACGCCTTCGCGGGCGTTGTGAAGTGCCTGACGGCCGACACCTACGTCACGACCGGTGGCGGGCTCCTCCGGATTGACGAGGCGATCGAGGCCGACGGCCCGGTCGGCTTCGTCGAGGACGACTCCATCACCCTCAACACGCCCGCGGGCCCGACTCGCATCTCGCACGTCTACCGGAGCCCCGTCGCGGACGTCCGCACAGCGACGCTGCGGACCGGCCTCGAGCTGACCGGCACGCACGAGCACCCGGTGCTGACGCTGGCCTCGCCGTTCGAGCTCCGGTGGACCCGGATGGCCGACCTGCGGCCCGGCGACCGCGTCGCCGTGGAGCGTCATCGCGAGCTGTGGCCGGCGCAGGCGCCCGCCCTCGACCAGTTCGACTCCGACCTCGTCGTCGAGCGCCGGCCCTTGCGCTACCCGACCGAGATGACCCCCGAGCTCGCCCGCCTCCTCGGCTACCTCGTGGCCGAGGGATCCGTTGAGGACGAGCGATTCCGCTTCAGCTCCGCCGATCCCGAGGTGATGACCGACTACTGCCGCGTCGTCGAGTCCGTCTTCGGCGTCGATCCGCGCAATCAGGTCCGCGGCCGGGTCCACCCCACCACGGGCGTGCGCACGGAAACGCTGGCCCTCAGCTGGTTGGGCGCCCTCCAGTTCCTCGCGTTCTGCGGCCTGCCGGCCGGCCGTTCCGCGGACAAGGCCGTCCCGGTCGCCGTGCGCCGCTCACCACGATCGCTCGTGCTCGAGTTCCTCGCCGCCTACGCGGAGGGCGATGCCCACCTGGGCGCCACCCGGATCGAGATCGCGACCGCCTCGTCGCGCCTGGCCGAAGAGATCCAGCTGCTCGCCCTCAACCTCGGCGTCGTCGGGCGTCGTTCCACGATCAACGGCTACGCCCGCCTGGCATTCCTCGGCACCGAGGCCGCGCATCTCGCGCGTCTGCTTCGCCCGTACCTCGTCACGCCCCGCAAGCGCGATGTCGCCGCCGGACTCGCCGCCGTGTCGGCCCATCGCAATCCGAACCTCGACGTCATCCCTGGCCTGGTGCCCGCCCTTCGATCGCTCCTCGCGAGCCCGAATGGCTGGGTGCGCGCGACGAACGGCGAGCTCATGCAGACCGGTTTCGGCGTCTTCAACCGTACCGGCGACAACGTCTCGTACGCCCGGACGCGGGCGATCCCCGGCCTCGTCGACCAGGTCGAGCGCCTCTCGCCAACGCTGCGCGGGACGATCGAGCGCGTCCTCGACGACGAGTACCTCTGGGACGAGGTCGTTGCCGTCGCCGATGCCGGCCAGGCGCTCACGTATGACTTCACCGTGCCCGGCGTCCACGCCTTCGTCTCGAACGGGATCGTCTCCCACAACTCGGGTGGCAAGACCCGGCGCGCGGCCAAGATGGTCATCCTCGACGTCGACCACCCCGACATCCTCGACTTCGTCGAAAGCAAGAAGCTCGAGGAGCAGAAGGCGTGGGCCCTCATCGAGCAGGGCTACGACGCCTCCTTCACCGGCGAGGCCTACGGGTCGGTCGCGTTCCAGAACGCGAACCATTCCGTCCGCGTGACGGACGACTTCATGCACGCAGTGGAGGCCGGCAGCGACTGGACCACCCACGCGGTCGTCGGTGGGGCGCCCATGGACACCCGGCCGGCCCGCGACATCTTCCGGCGCATGGCCGAGGCGGCCCACGTCTGCGGCGACCCCGGCATCCAGTACGACACGGTCATCAACGACTGGAACCCCGTGGCCAACACGGATCGCCAGTACGCGACGAACCCTTGCTCTGAGTTCAGCTTCCTGAACGACACCAGCTGCAACCTCGCAAGCCTCAACCTGATGACGTTCGTGGGCGAGGACGGCGAGCTCGACGTGGACGCCTTCCGTTTCGGCTGCCGGCTGACGATCACGGCCCAGGAGATCCTCGTCGACAACGCCAGCTACCCGACGCCGAAGATCGAGGAGAACAGCCACCGCTTCCGGCCGCTCGGCCTGGGCTACGCCAACCTCGGCGCCCTGCTGATGAGCCGCGGCTTGGCCTACGACTCGCCCGACGGACAGGCCTACGCCGCCGCGATCACCTCGGTGATGACGGCCGAGGCCTACCGCCAGAGCGCCGTCATCGCCCGCGATCACGGCGGCCCGTTCGTCGAGTTCGCGAAGAACCGCGCCCCGTTCCTGGCCGTGATCGACAAGCACCGCGCCGCGGCCACGCAGATCCCCACCGAGGATGTCCCGGCCGGCCTCGCGGCGACCGCGCGCGACCTGTGGGACGAGACCTACGCGCTTGGCGAGCAGCACGGCTACCGCAACGCGCAGACCACGCTCCTCGCTCCCACGGGGACGATCGCTTTCATGATGGATTGCGATACCACCGGCATCGAGCCGGACATCGCCCTCATCAAGTACAAGAAGCTCGTCGGCGAGGGTTACCTCAAGATCGTGAACAACACGGTCCCCGGAGCCCTCCGACAACTCGGCTACGGCCCGACCCAGGTCGAGGAGATCGTCGCCTTCGTCGACGAGCGGGAAACGATCGAGGGCGCGCCGGGCCTGCTGCCCGAGCACCTGTCGGTCTTCGACTGCGCTTTCAAGCCGCGCAACGGCGTGCGCTCCATCGTGCCGATGGGCCACGTCCGGATGATGGCGGCCGTCCAGCCGTTCCTGTCCGGGGCGATCAGCAAGACCGTCAACATGCCCGAGGCGGCGACGGTCGACGAGATCGAGCAGATCTATCTCGAGGGCTGGCGGCGGGGCCTCAAGGCCATCGCCATCTACCGCGACAACAGCAAGCGGAGCCAGCCGCTGAGCACGACCAAGCTCAAGAGCGACGACGAGAACAAGGCGGCCGGAGACGTCGTGGCCGAGCTGCGGAGGCAGCTTGCGGCGGCCCAAGCGGAAGCTGTCAAGCCGCACCGACGTCGGCTCCCGGCGGAACGGGCCGCGGTCACCCACAAGTTCGACATCGCGGGCCACGAGGGCTACATCACGGTCGGCCTCTACCCGGACGGCCAGCCGGGCGAGATCTTCCTCAAGATGGCGAAGGAGGGATCCACGGTGTCCGGCCTGATGGACACCTACGCCACCGCCATCAGCCTGGCCCTCCAGTACGGCGTCCCGCTGCGGGACCTCGTCAACAAGTTCGCCCACGTCCGGTTCGAGCCGAGCGGCTTCACCGGCAACAGCGAGATCCCGATCGCGAAGTCCAGCGTGGACTACATCTTCCGCTGGCTCGGGAGCCGCTTCCTAGTCGGCGACGACCGGGCGGCGCTCGGGATCCAGGATCGCGGCGGGACCGTCGTGGCCTCGCCCTTCTCTTTCGGCGCCGCGGCGCTCGCGCCGCAACCGGAGGAGGGTCCGTCGGCGATCGACGAGGCGAAGGAGCCGCCCAAGGCGACGGCCACGGCGGTCGCGACGACCGAGGCACGGGCGACGAGCCCGGCTGCCTCAGCGAAGCTGAACCTCCCGGTCATCGAGCCGGCGAAGAACGGCCACGCCAACGGCAATGGCAACGGGAACGGCAACGGGAAGAGCAGCGCTTCGTCGGCCCTGGCGGCCTCGCTCGGCGCGGAGCGCACCGCCTTCAAGATCCAGGAGGATGCCCCGTCCTGCGCCGACTGCGGCTCGATCATGGTCCGCAACGGCAGCTGCTACAAGTGCCTCAACTGCGGCTCCACCAGCGGCTGCAGCTGAGCATCACCGCGCATCGCCGAACTGGGGCCGGACCGCGAGGTCCATGCAGGGCCGCCCATGCGCATGTGCCTGCGCCGCCCATGCGCCGCCACGCCCGCGACTACGGTATGCCCGCGACCGCCCTGCGCCGCAGCTCCCCGAGATAGGCGCCCAGCCCCGCGTAGTCGGGCAGGGATGAGGGCGGCGCTGCGTCCAGTGTGCTGTAGGCGTCCGGCGTGCCGTAAGCGTCCGCCGTCTCGCGCGTGCCGTGCCCACGTGCCTCGTCGAGCAGCATGCCGAGCGGGCCTGCGGCCGCAGCCAGCTGCCGGTCCAGCGTGGCGAGCGGCGCCCCGAGCTGCTGAGCCAACACGAGGTATGCGGCGTCGTACGCCGGCATCCGATGACGCTCCATCGCATCGGCGACGAGCAGTAGCTCGGGCCGGCCGATCTCGACCGTCTCGAGGCCCAGCTCGTCCAGCTCACGCAAGGCTTCGGCGATCCTGGACGCCGGGTAGCGGTGCCGGCCGCCGAGGGAGTTCACGACCTCGAGCCAGAACAGGGGTGGCACGATGAGCCGCGAGCGACCGAGCACCCACGAGGTGAACGCCCTTCGCACCACGAAGCTGGCGACCTCGGGACGGATCCGGGCTACGCCAACCGATGCGTCAACGACGATGAGCTCAACCATCGTTGAGACGCTCGCGTTCTTCGCGAGCCGCCCGCTCTTCCGCCCGGTACCGCTCGCGCCAGCGTGCGGCGCGCTCCGGATCGTCCTCTTCGCGTTCCGGATACCCCTCCGGGTCGTCCTTCGAGCGCATCTGGCGGATCAGCTCGGCGGCATCCGGATCGCCCAACGGGATCGGATGCTCGATCGCCATCCTGCGCTGGAAGTCGTCAAGTCGGTCCAGGGCGGCCAGCCGCCGACTCCTCAGTTCGTCGGCGTCCGGGTCCAGGCGCCGCCCGTCCTCGACGGAGACAAGCATCGCAAGGGGCCGGTGGTCGCGCTCGATCACGATCCGCTCGCCAGCTGAAGCGGCATCCAGGATCGCCCCCAGGCTGCGGCGCAGGTCGAGCGGTGTGACGACTCTCATGGTTGGACATCATAGCACTCCATGATGGCCGCATGACCTCGCGGACCATCGTCGTGCTCGGGCGAGCGCCCAGCCGAGGCCCGGCGGACGACTTGGACCGGGACGCCGGGACTGGCGACCGTCGCCGAGGCCGGCTGAGACCGGTCGGGATCGGCGCCCTTCAGGCGCCCGGCGCGTAACCCGCGATCGTCACCTCGATCAGCGGACTCCAGGCGACCATGGCATCGACGTCCGTCCTGTTCCAGTTGCGGGCCACGTGGACCAGGAGGTGCCGGCGCTCGGCCTCGTCGGTGACGACGCGCGCCGTCCCCGCGAGGTCGGCGCTGATCCCCTGCTTGAGGTGAACCGTGAGGCTCGGGTCGGCTTCCAGGTTGTGGATCCAGGCCCGCGTCCGATCGCGCATCGGCATGCCGGAGATGACGATCCGGCCGTCGACGTTGTGGAAGACGATCTCGATGCGCCGCGGCTCGCCGCTCCGGCGCCCGGTCGTCGTGATATCGATGATGCCGCCGCGGTCGAGCGCCGCGCGCACGGTGGGTTCCAAGGCCTGTCTCCAGTTGTCACATATAGTAGTTGCGGGTGCAACTATCCCATGGTCGGGCGATCGCTGCAGGCGGCGCCCGGACCGGTCCGACCTGCGCCCCTACACTCACCCTGATGCTCCGGACCGTCGCCGCCACGCGCTACGTCACGCCCTTCCGTGAAGGCGGCTCACTGCCCGGCCTCTGCGAAGCGGACGACGACGGCCTCTACGTGGTGAAGTTCCACGGCGCCGGCCAG
>Ga0315271_10003335_pt1 | contig 10147 bp, 11 predicted proteins | sample C3_top_MG_FD_204664 | JGI IMG/M metagenome (GOLD analysis project Ga0315271, IMG submission 204664) | Sediment microbial communities from Yellowstone Lake, YNP, Wyoming, USA - C3_top | ecosystem: Environmental > Aquatic > Freshwater > Lake > Sediment | place: USA: Wyoming | collected 2017-08-01
TGCACAACGGCTTCCAGCCCGCCCCCACGAGGTCCGGCGCGAGGGCGACGAACCCGTTGTCGGCGAAGACCGATGCGATCCGCCGGATGTCATCGTTGAGGCCCATGATCTCGTGGACCACCAGCATGGCTGGCCGGGCCGGGTCATCGGCCCCCTCGGGGGTGGCGAGGAACGCCCCGAGTCGCCGTCCGGTGGGTGTGCGCATGGTGATGTCGCGGCCGGTGTGCATGGCGCGCAGCGTAGCCGGTACGGGCTGTGCCCGGGCTGGATCAGTGCCCGGAGCGCACCCACCGGACGCCCAGGATGTCGGTGTCGAGGTCGGGTGTCCCCGGCTCGCCGGCCAGGCGGACCACGGGCAGGTCCTGGCGTTCCGCGGACTCGTTCGCGACCCGGAGTGCCACTTCCTGCTCCCCGACCTGGGCGCGCCAGCCCTCGGAGAACGCGATCCCCAGCACCCTGCCGTACTCGGCGCCGACGGGGTCCACATCCGCGACGGGCAGCTCCAGGGACACCAGGCGCACGCGCCCACCGGCCGGATGATGGAACGCCGCCCTGGCGGCGCGGGCCTGCGGGCCCCACTCGGCCCCCTCGTACGCGTGCTCGATCAGGAAGGGCGCCCGTTCCGGCCCCAGCTCCGGGAAGGCGGTGCTCCAGCGGACGGTCTCGCCGTCTTGTCGCGTGCGGGAACCAGGGACCGGCATCCCGATCGGCGATCCGGCCGCCCGCAGCGCCGCCACGTCGGCATCGACGGCGTCGGTCGCCAGCGCGAAGGTCGCCAGGCCCTCCCGGCCGGCCTCGAGACAGGCGAGGGCCGCGTTGCCCACGGCGAACGTCGTGGACGAGACCACGAGCGAGCGGTCGAACACGCCGATCAGCTCCACGTACGTGTCGCCCAGGAAGGCGAGGCGGTTGTACGTGCCCATGGCCTCGTGCCGCCCGCCGCCGGTGCTGGCCAGCCCCACGGTGGCCTCCAGCGCCGACGCGGCCGCCTCCACGTCCCGGACGGCGATCACCAGGTGGTCGATGCCGAGGAGCACGGCAGTCAGGCCCTGCGGCTGGAGGCGATGGAACCAGGGTCGAGCGCGGGCGTCGTCATGGACGGATCGTAGGGCAGCCGCCGCGGTCCACAGGCTCCGACGCGTACGATGGGCTCCATGAGCTCTCCGACCCGTCCCGACCGCCTCCCGTTCACCGGCAACGACGCCGCCGACCGCCTGCTCGCCGCGGACCCGCTTGCCCTGCTGATCGGGTTCGCGCTCGACCAGCAGGTGACGGTGCAGAAGGCGTTCGCCGGTCCCCTCGAGCTGCGCAACCGCGTCGGCTCCCTGGACGCAGCGACGATCGCCGCCATGGACCCGGACGTGCTGGACGCCGCCTTCCGCACCCCGCCGGCGCTCCACCGCTTCCCGGGCAACATGGCGACGCGGGTCCGGGGCCTGTGTGCAGCCATCGCGGATGGCTACGACGGTCACGCGGAGCGGGTCTGGACCGAGGCCGCCGACGCGCGGGACCTCCAGAGGCGCCTCGTGGCCCTGCCCGGCATCGGCGAGATGAAGGCGCTCACGATCAGCACCCTCCTAGCCAGGCAGATGGGTGTCCGGCCCGATGGCTGGGAGGCCCTCCTCCCCGACCATCCCACGCTGGGCGACGTGGACTCCGCCGAGGCGCTGGCCGAGTACCAGGCCGGCAAGCGGGCCCACAAGGCGGAGCTGCGGGCGCAGGGCAAGCGCGCATGACGGCCTCGGACATCCTGGGCACGCTGGCACTGTTCGCAGGCCTGCTCATGGCGGTGTCGCCCGCGCTCCAGGTGCGGCGGATGCTCAAGACCCGCTCCTCGCGGGACTTCTCGATCGGCTACCCCGTGCTCCTCTCCGTGGGCTTCGTGCTCTGGCTGGCCTACGGGATCTCGATCGGGAACCCGCCGATGATGATCTCGAACACGGCCTCGCTGGTGTTCATGTCGCTGACCATCGCCGTCGCCCTGCGCCTGCGGTCGGCCGACCCTACCTGAGGACGCGCCCGGCGGGCTCCGACGCGTTCGTCGCGTCGTCGAACCCGATGGCACAGAAGCGGTGGGGCACCCCATCCGCCGGGATGTTGATCGGGATCCGCCGGTAGAAGCCGTAGTCGGAGAGGTCCTTGCAGTCCGTGGTCTTCGCCGGTCCGTCCTTGATCACGTACAGGGACAGCTCCGGCGGGTTGAAGACGGGCTCGATCCGCCAGCCGGTTTTCGCGTCGCCGTCCACGCTGAAGGTGACGGGCACCGTGGGCGCCGTCGTGTCGATGTAGGCGATCCAGAGCGACGCGTTGGCCGGTGCCTGCCACGCGGCATCGGGCGTCGCCGAGGGCCCCCCGAGCACGCACAGCAGCAGCCGCTGCTCCGTGGTGGGGAGGGCGTCGTCGATGGGCGTCGTGACCGGGGTCGGCGCGGAGTAGCCCTGCTCGATGCTGCAGTCCTGCGTCCCGAGCGGCCCGATCTTGTAGCGGTAGTGCGTGATCCCGTCGCCGGCGACGGTGGTTGCCCACGTGGTCTGCTGGACGGGGAGGAGGTCCACGGCCGGCACGACAGTGGGGTTGACCGTGAGCGGCGCGCCGGCGATCTCCGCGCCCGTGCCCGGGTCGAGGGGGCACCGTCCCCCCGGCGTGAACACGCCGTCCTTCGTGAAGCAGCGCTCGATGCCCGCCACGGGCTGTGCGTAGGAGGTGTCAGGCACGGCGACCTCGCCGTCCGCCGTGGACTCGCACGGGCGGCCCAGCCAGCACTCGGCGCCCTGCTCGCCCCTGTAGGTGGTCGTGTTGATGAGGCCGACGAGCCAGCCCGTCTGCGCGTCGAGGACCGCGGACCCGGAGTTGCCCGGCAGGACCTCCGGGCAGTCGTTGCGCAGGGCGTGTGACCAGAGCCACTGGCGCTCGTTGAGGCGGACCGGTTCCGTGTCCAGGCTGCAGGTCCCGAGGCGCAGGAACCGCTCCGCCTCGGGGATGTCCACGATGGGGGCGCCCACGGGGATCCCCAGCATCACGACGTCCCTGCTACCGCCGAGGGGCGTGTCCATCGGCCGCCAGCCCTTGAGGCCCAGGTCCCGCAGCTCACCCACGCTCGCGGCGAGCTCCAGGACCGCGATGTCGGTCTCCCTCATGCTCGCCCAGGCGATCCGGGCAACCGGGACCACGTGGTGATCGGGGACGTCCACGAACCAGTCGAAGGCGACCGCCGCCTCGCCGGCCTCCGCATCGACCATCCTCTCGTTGGTGCCGTTGATGCCCACGCAGTGGCCGTTGGTGACGGCAAACGCCGGGGCACTGTCGGATGCGTCGGTGTCCAGCAGCACGGCCGTGCAGGTGGACGAGGTGCCCTGGAGCTGGCCGATGGACCCGTAGCGGTCGAACGTGCCATCCGCGTCGTGGAGCAGGACCTGTGTCAGGGATGCATCGTCCACGGGGAGCGGGAGCTGCTCCACCGGCACGGGCGAGGCCGTGGGTGACGGGACGGGTGTTGGCGACGGGGAGGCCGGGGGCGGGGCGTCGCCGCAGCCAGTGACCAGCGCCGCCAGGAGCAGGGCGGTCAGCGGGCCGGCGGCACGGTACGGGCGCGACATGGGGACCTCGGGGGAGTGGAAGAACGCCGCGGCCATGATGCCGCCTGCGGCGAACTGGCGCCGAGGGGCCGGCCCTGTCAGCGCTCGACGAGCGTCCGGAACAGGTGGTCCAGCGTCGTCGCTGGATCCGCAGTGAGCCCCGTGTGGACGGGCGATGGCGCGATGATCGTGGACGAGGGCGCGACCAGCCAGTGGAAGCGCTCCGGCAGGGGCAGGGCCGCGATCGGCCCGGCGGTCGCGTCGCCCGCCGCGATGCCCGCGATGGCATCGAGATGCGCGCGCACGATCTCCGGGTCGCAGTCCGGGGCCATGGCCACGAGCAGCCGCTCGTCCAGGTGGGTGCGCGCACCCAGGAACCGCTTCGGCCGGCACATCAGGACGATGCCCGCATTGAAGCCCTCGCCGCGCTCCACGCGCGGGATCACGCGGACGATGGCGTACTCGAAGGGGCTGCGGCCCGCAGCGTCACGCGGTCCGGGCACGCTCGGCCTCCTCCACGAACGCCCGCGGGCCCGCCAGGCGTGCCTCCAGGTAGTCCACGTATGCCCGCCGGTGCGCGGCCGGGTCGGCCAGCCCGTCCTCGGGGCGAAGCCAGTCATCCGGCAGGTTCGCGGCCAGCGCTTCGAGCAGCGCCCGGTTCACCCTCGGGGCCAATCGCGCGTCCGCCGCCACGATGGAGCTGGCGAACGGCAGCAGCACGTGGTCCTTGCTCTGCGGGAACGGCCTTCGTGCGTGGTCGGCCGGGTCCTTCCAGGAGTGGTGGATGTAGAGAGCGGACCCATGGTCGATGAGCTGGAGCCGGCGGTGCCAGACGAGCAGGTTCGGATTGCGGACGGTCCGGTCCACGTTGGTGGTGTAGGCGTCCAGCCAGACGGTATCGGCGGCGAGCTCCGGGTCCGGGACGGGCCCCACGGCCGGCGTGAAGCTCAGGGCGCCGGGCAGGAAGTCCAGGCCCACGTTGGTCCCCGCGGACTTCACGAGCAGATCGTGGAGCTCCGGGTCCGGCTCGGCCTTCGCGAACGACGCGTCCAGCTCCACCAGCACCTGGTCCGGGACCGGCAGGCCCAGGGACCTTGCCAGCTCGCCCGCGAGCACCTCCGCGATCAGCGCCTTGCGCCCGTGGCCCGCGCCAAGGAGCTTGACCACGTACAGGCCGTCGTCGTCCGCCTCCACGAGCGCGGGCACGGACCCACCCTCGCGCAGGGGCGTGACGTAGCGGGTGGCCGTGACGGTGCGGAGCATGGACAGGAGTGTAGGGCCGCCGGTCGCGTCGATTGTCCTGGAGGCCCCGGTCGCGTATCGTTGCGCACTCAACGAACCGGCCAGAATCACGAGCGCCCCGGAGAACCCCTTGGACGACAGCATCCGCACCGCGTTGGACCACAGCCAGGTCATCGACATCACGACCACCGGCCGCAAGACCGGCGAGGCGCGGCGGATCGAGATCTTCATCCACAATCTCGACGGCCGCCTGGTAATCAGCGGCATGCCCCGGGCCGGAGCGACGCGCGCCTGGATCCACAACCTCGAGGCGAACCCCGCGCTGACGATCCACCTCAAGGGGCCCCACGCCACGGCGGACGTCCCGGCGACTGCGCGGGTGATCACGGATCCCGCCGAGCGCCGCGAGCTGCTGGTGGGTGTCGCCCGCAACTGGAAGCGCGACGACGTGGACGAGATGGTGGAGCACAGCCCCCTGATCGTCGTGACCGTCGAGGGCTATCCGGCCGCGTAGGGTCCCGCCGTCAGTCCGACGCCGGCTCCGCATCGACCAGGGCCCGGAACCGCTCCAGGGACGCCGGCAGCTCCGCCTCGATCCGCCGTTCCGCCTCTTTCGCGATGAACCCGAGGAACGGCGGCGTCGTGATGTCCAGCTCCAGGGACACGTGGGTCGCCCAGGGGCTCGTCGCCTCCATCGTCGTCCGCACCCGGACGCCAAGCGGCCCGCCCGACCCTGAGATCTCCAGGAGCCGCGGGACCTCGAGCCGCTCCACGGTGCCCAGGATCTCCGCGTTCCCGGTCCCCGGCCCCAGGCGGAGCCGGACCCGGCTGCCTACGGCCAGGGGTGCGTCCAGGAGCTCGGCGGCCACGACCTCCGGCAGCCAGCGCGGCAGGTCCGGGACGCGTGTGGCGACGCGGAACACGACGTCCGCGCTGAACGGGAGATCGACGGCTGCGGAGACTCTACCCATGCCCCAATGCTACGCGGCCGCGGGCTCCGTGAGCAGCTCCACGAGGCGGTCCAGGTCCTCGTCCGTCGCGCCGTGCGCACGCAGGAGCGCCCGCGCCCCACCGTGCTCCTCGTCCAGGTGGGCGAGCGCGCTCTCGATGAACTCGGGCGGGCTGTCCACCACCAGGCTCCCATGGCGCCAGTCGTCCGCCTCGATGTGGGCCAGCGGCGAGGCGAAGTAGTGTGCGGAGATCGCGTAGTCGTCCACGATCACGTTCCGCGGCACGCCGCACAGGTCCAGCAGCAGGGCGATCGTCACGCCGGTGCGGTCCTTGCCGGCCGCGCACGCGACCATCGCGGGCAGCCCGCCCTCGGCCAGGAGCGCCCGGACCACTTCGACCAGCTGGGTGCCCCGGGCATCCAGCACGTGCTTGTACATGCCGTCGAGGCCGGCATGCGGCGTCGGATCGTCGGCCAGGAGCGGGATGCTCGTGTACCGGAGCGCATCGGACTCTGCGAACACGTTGGGCCGGGACACCAGCTCCTCCGGCCAGCGGAGGTCGATGAACTGGCGCAGGCCCATCGCCAGCAGCTCGGCCTGGACATCGTCCGGGATGCAGGTGAGCTCGTCGGAGCGGAGCAGCGTGCGCCAGCGCATGACGCGGCCGTGCGAGGCCGGATAGCCGCCCGTGTCGCGGACGTTGCGCGTGCCCTCGAGGGGCAGGTGGCGGGGAAGAGGATCGAGCGTCATCGGGTCCAAGGGTATCCCGGCCACTCCGGACGGGCGGTGGGGGCGACCGTCAGTCGTCGTCCCCGCCGGCGCCCCCGTTCCCGCCGACCCCCTTGCCGCCACCAACGCTCCCGAAGGTGGCGTTGAGGCCGTCGATCAGCTGCTGCTTCTCGGCGTCCGAGAGCCGCGCTTCCGGGTGCATCAGGAGGTAGTCCCAGGAGGGCATCTCGCCCTCCTTGATGAGGCGCTCGCTGTGGTCGACCTCCTGCTCCCGCGTGCCCCACTCGGAGAAGTTGAGCTTCTCGCGGCCCTCATCGACATGCCGCTGGGTCAGCCAGGAGGCGGGAGCGATGCTCGAGTACCAGGGCCAGATGGTCTCGTTGCTGTGGCAGTCGAAGCATGCGCGCACGGCCAGGTCGCGCGTGACGGTGGAGTCCCAGGCCGGCTCTGCGATCACGGGCGGGTTCGTGTGGTCACGCCCGTACGGGACCAGCTGGATCGCCAGCGCCCCAACCACCATGATCGCCACCACGCTCAGGATCAGCCGTCGCATCGTGTCTCCAGCCTGGGCAGACCTGCCCGGTTCCGGCCAGCCCATCGGCCGACCCCTGCGGATGGTGCCGACCGGCCGCCGGGCCCGACAGGGGCAAACGGCCCGTGCAGGCGCTCTACGCCGGCCGCGCGGGTCTCCGCAGGCCTCTTTCCGGGTGTTCCCACGGATGGGGCTGAACCTGGTACCTGGCCGGGTATGACCTCTGGCTGATAGCCGGTTCGACGACGGCGCCGTACGGTTGGGCCATCAAACGGACCGCCAACACTCGGACTGAAATGGGCGGCGCGCCGTTCCTCCGGCGGGATGCCGGGCGGCGGCGGAGCCCTGAGACTTGTCCCCCAGGCGGTCCGTTTCCGTGTGTCCGGGACCGGCTCGGGGACCTCGCAGCGGGGCGGAGCGCCTCAGCGGGGTGGATCGCCCTCGAACGCGCGCTTGGCGCCGCCGACCACCGACCTCGTCTCCCAGCCCGACGGGAACGCCGCGATCAGCTCGTGGAGCCAGCCGACGGGCCCGGGCAGGCGAGACCGCAGCTGCAGGGACTGGTGGACCAGCGTCCCGGTCCCCCGGGCCTCGAACGTGATCCGCAGGGTGCGCTCGATCCAGGAATCCGTGGCCATGCGGACCTGGAGCACGGGCCGGCGATGCTCCACGATCTCCCACTGGGCCGCCGCGGGCACGCCCAGCATCCGGGTTCGTTCCCGGTAGATGGTGCCGGCGCGGGCGGGCCCGGACACGTAGACGATCTCGCGCACGGACGGCACCCAGCGGGGCGTTCCGGCGATGTCGTCGTAGAGATCCCATACCTCGTCGCGCGATGCGCCGACCAGGGCCTCGGCTTCCACGGTTCGCATTGGAGGCAGTATCCGCCGCGGCGGGCGCGGTGGGAAGCCGTCACCTTGGGAAGCCGTCACCTCAATAGGCCTCCCGCCAGGCTCGCGCACGGCCAGCAGGAGGCGGCGATCGCCCTCGTGGCGCCCCGGTGGCGGGGTCAGTGGCGCATCGGGGCTAGCATCAGTACGTGACCGAACCCGACAGCCAACCCGCTCCGACTCCCGATTCCCCCGATTCCGCCGCGCCCGAAGGGGCCACCGAGCCCGCCGAGGACGCCCAGCCCACCGTGGCCGCAGAGGGCTTCGCTGCCCTGGGGCTCGACGCCCGCATCCTGCGCACCCTCACCGCGCTGGGCTACGAGGAGCCGACCCCCGTCCAGGAGGCGGCCATCCCGCCGCTGCTCGCGGGCTCCGACCTGCTCGCCGAGGCCCCAACTGGAACCGGCAAGACGGCCGCCTTCGCGCTGCCGATCCTCGCCCGCCTCGTGGCCCGCCTCGACGCCGCCCGCGACGCCGGCCAGCCCGCCGACGGCCGGGGTGTTCCCCAGGACGGCCGTGGCAGCCGTCCCTCCGCGCTCGTCCTCACCCCCACCCGCGAGCTGGCGATGCAGGTGGCCGAGGCCATCCACCGCTACGGCCGGGACCTCGGCGTGCGCGTCGTCCCCGTCTACGGCGGCCAGCCGATCACGACCCAGCTCCACCGCCTCGCCCGCGGCGTGGACGTGGTCGTGGCGACCCCCGGTCGCGCGTGCGACCACCTGGATCGCGGCACGCTGCGGTTCGACGAGGTCCAGACCGTGATCCTCGACGAGGCCGACGAGATGCTCGACATGGGCTTCGCCGACGACCTCGAGAAGATCCTGGGAGCCCTCCCGAAGCAGCGCCAGACCGCGCTCTTCTCGGCGACCATCGCCGGGCCGATCGCCCGCCTCGCCGAGACGCACCTGCGCAACCCCGTCCGGGTCCAGGTCCGCGGTGACCGCCCGGCCGCCGGCGAGGACGCCCGCGTCCGCCAGGTCGCCTACGTGGTCCGCCGCTCGGACAAGCTGGCGGCCTTGGGCCGCATCCTGGACCTGGAGGACGGCGCCGCGACGCTGGTGTTCGCGCGGACCCGCGGCGAGGTCGACGACCTGGCCGAGGCCCTGAGCGGCCGCGGCCGCGACGCCGCCGCGCTCCACGGCGGACTCGCGCAGGAGCAGCGGGACCGGATCATGACCCGCTTCCGCGACGGCGCGCTGGACGTGCTCGTGGCGACGGACGTGGCGGCACGCGGCCTGGACATCGGGCACATCAGCCACGTCGTCAACTACGACGTCCCCTCGTCCGCGGACACGTACGTGCACCGGATCGGGCGGACCGGCCGGGCCGGTCGAGAGGGCGTGGCGATCACGCTCGTCGAGCCGCGCGAGCACATCCAGCTGCGGAACATCGAGCGCGCGGTGGGGCAGCCCCTGGAGATCGCCGGGCTGCCGACCGTGTCGGACATGCGCGAGCACCGGCTGGACTCCTTGCGCGCATCCCTGCGCGAGGCGCTGGTCGCCGGTGGCACGGATCGCTACCGGGCCGTGGTGGAGTCGCTTTCCGAGGAGTTCGACCTGGTCGAGATCGCGCTGGCCGCGGTCACCCTGGCCGATGCCGAGGCAAGGGGCGACGAGGATACGACCGAGCTTGCGCCCGCTGTCCTCCCGTCGTTCGCGAAGCCCGTGCGCGGGGCAGGGAACCGTCCCAAGTACGGGCAGGACCGATCCGCAGGCTATGGGCAGCGGCCGCCCTACCCGGCCCGCGGCCCCTACCAGCAGGGCCCCGGCTACCAGCAGCAGGGCCCCGGTTACCAGCAGCAGGGCCCCGCTTACCAGCAGCAGGGCGGCTATCAGCAAGGGCCGTACCAGCAGCAGGGGTTCCAGCAGCAGGCGCCGTCGCAGGATCGCCCGCGCGAGACCGGCGCGCCGCCTCCCGGCGGCCCGACCCAGTACACGCCCGGCCCCGGCCAAGGTCCCCAGGGTCCGCAGCGGCCCCCGGCACGCCCCGCCGGCGCCCATCCGGCCAGCGGCCCGCAGCCCTCGGGCCCGCGGCGCGGGTTCCGCCCCAGCGGCTGGTACGACCCCGAGGGCAAGCCCGTCCTTCGCGCCCCGAAGGTCGGCAGTGGCGGACCCGGGGGGATCACCCGCCTGTTCATCGGGGCGGGACGGACGGCGGGCATACGGCCGGGCGACCTCGTCGGCGCCATCACCAACGAGGCCGGCCTGCGGGGCAACGACATCGGCGCGA
>Ga0315271_10003336_pt1 | contig 10146 bp, 14 predicted proteins | sample C3_top_MG_FD_204664 | JGI IMG/M metagenome (GOLD analysis project Ga0315271, IMG submission 204664) | Sediment microbial communities from Yellowstone Lake, YNP, Wyoming, USA - C3_top | ecosystem: Environmental > Aquatic > Freshwater > Lake > Sediment | place: USA: Wyoming | collected 2017-08-01
GTCATGTGGCATCGCGCGGCCGCTCAACGCGAGCGTTAGACCGCCGATTCAAGCAGTGAACACAAGCGTCACCGCCCCTGTTCATCGCCGTCAAAATGGGTTGCCTCTTCGGTTCCGCGGCCCCGACCTCGCGGTCAGGCTCTTCAAGGCAAGCGGTGTTCAGGCGATCAAGGTCTGCGTTGCGAACCCTCACTCCGTGTGCGAGGCTAGCTGCGTGAACCGTCAGCGCTCTTGTGACCATAAAGTGCCGCGCAGCCGCGCACGGTTTGCCGCTGCATTGCGTGGTTCCGCTCGCTCAACCGTCAGCGCATGTTCATCGATCCAGCTCGCCGATGTTCGCCGCTGCCTTCGTGGCCAGACACCAAAGTCAGCGTGTTCTCATCGTGGTCCTTCGCTCGGCGCTGCCGCGAAAGGTGCTTGCCGTGCCAAGGGGCTGAGTCAGCTTCGGACACACCCGGCGCGCGGCAGTCTAACTACGCGATCGACCGGACGCGGGAAAGGCCTGGCGCTCGTCTCACACATCGGCAGCCGCGCCGGTCATCGCGGGCGTTAGGCTCACTGCTGCGTACCTCACTTCGTCAGGACAGGTCCATGCCACGTCTCACGACTCTGTTTTTCTCACTCACTTTGATCCTGCTACTGTCGGCCAACACCAGTGCAGCGGAGCCGCCAACCCTTGCGGGCATTTATAGTGATCTCACAGTGAACCAGGAAAGTGGTGACCTTGTGGGTCTTGAGTTATTGCTCATCCCCACAGCGAAGAAGGGGCACTACCAAGTGGTGGTGCAAATGTCCGAGGGAGAGACTCCCATGGTCGCGCTCACCACAATTCAAGTCGCAAGTGGCGCTTTTGCTCTCTCGTTCACGCCTGGAGGAGCTGACAAACCTATTGCCATGAGCTGCAAGGTCGCAGTCAATGAAATCTCCTGTTCCGGCGCAGCCATAACGGAGAAACTAAAACGTGGCAAAAGTTACTGGCAGTGAGCCTAACTACGCGTTCGAGCGGACCGGCTCACTATCCTCGCGGGCGCGTGTCCGGCGCGCCCGCCATCTTTGTGCGCCGGCCACGCGCTTGAAGCGCTTGCGGCCGGCCGCTCAACGCGAGCGTTAGGCCACATGAGAACCCCCGGTGCCATTCTGGCTGTGCTCTTTGCTTCGGTTGGGTGGTGTGCCGGGACGCCGCAGAGTCGCGAGCCGATCAAGCCCGAACTTGGAGGTGTCGCGCTCGGCGACATACGAGGTGCCGTAGAGAAGCGACTCGGCAAACCCCGGCGGGTCACTTCCACAGGCGACGCACTGACGCCTGAACTCCGGTTTCCCGGCATCACCGTGTGGCTCTGGAAAGGTGGTGGTGTGGCACAGATTCGAAGCACTTCGCCTCGTTACTGTGCTCGCTCGCCCGTGTGTCCAGGCGCTTCCGCAAGCGCGGCAGCCACCGCACTCGGCCCACCGCAGGAAGGTCCGCGCATTCGCGAGGGAGTAAACTCCTACACCGTCGCAGCGGAAGCGTGCTGGTTAGAGGTTTTAGTAGGCAAGGCCGTAGTGACTTCGCTTGAACTCAAATGCCAGCCGTGATGTGGCCTAACAACGCGTTCGAGCGGTCCGTGAAGCGTCTGCGCGAACGCGCCACCAGTCAACTCTGACGTTGGCCGAACCTTCAGGGGGTATGGGGCGTCCAATCTCTATGGCCTGAGCAGCGTTGACCGTACGCCTGGTTTCTTACGCACCACCGCAATTGCAGTTTTTTTTGCCACGCGCCCAGGCGCATACTCGCGCCATGAGCAAGCGCCCAACCCCGACTTACCTGAAAATCGTTCGCGGTAATCCCGGTAAGCGCCCGATCAATCGCGCTGAGCCTCCGGCGCCGCCCGCAATACCCGAGCCGCCCGCATGGCTGTGCGCCGCTGCGCTGGTCGAATGGGAACGCCACGCGCCGCGCTTCAAAGATTCTGGAATACTGTCGCACTTAGACCGCGACGCCTTCGCCAATTACTGCCAGGCACTCGGGCGCCTCGCCGAAGCCGAAGGCGAGTTAGCAAAGAGCGGCCTCACCTACACCACGCCCAGCGGATTCGTTCGCCCGAGTCCGTGGCTGAAAATAATCCACGAAACAGTGAACGTCATCACGCGCCTGCAAGTTGAATTCGGCCTCACGCCGAGCGCACGCTCGCGCATCAAGGTCGAGAGCAAAGAAATTGACGAATTCGACCGCTACCTGCAAGGCGGCCCCAGGCGCGTGACGTAAGAGCGCGTCTCGTGCGCCGGACGGCTGTCTCAAGCGCTGAGGATATCAATGACTGATGCAGCGACCCGACAGCAGCCAGCTTTTTATTCGTCACGGCAATGGACTGGCGTAACCGCGCCGCGCTCACAACGCGGACTACAAGCCGCCCCGAGCGGCACGCGCCGCCCGGAGCTGCGTCACATCGCACTCAGCTGGTGGCCACCTTGACGAGTTTGATGGCTTCGCTATTGACCACTGCGCCGCCCGTCCGCTTCCGGGTATAAAATCCAACGTATGGTTTTTGAGTGAGGCTGTCCTGAAGTACCGTCGTGCCGATTCTATCGACGATCAGATAAGCCGCCTTGAAATTCCCGAACGCAATGGGGTACGCATTGGCTCCGATATCCGGCATGTGCTGCGCCTCGATGCAATCGTAACCCAGTAAAGTCGGAGGCCGGCCCGCAGCGAGAGACGGCACCAACAGGAATCTCCCCAAAGTGTCCTTGAGCGTGGAGATGACTGCGAGCGTATTACTGTTCAGCAGCCAGCACGCATTGCCGCCCTCGCGGTAGCCCGGCTTGAGCGCGTAGATCGCTGACTGAAGCACATCGAGCGGATTCGTTGCATTCAGCGTGCTCGCCGCCCCAGTCGGAAAATATTGCAAAGAGCCAAACGCGCGCGAGGCATCGCCCGTGGCGACAATGGTGTACGTCAGAAACCCTTTCGGCTTCGCCGTGCCGTTTCCATTGATAAACGCATCGCTTTCGGCACGCCCGAATTCGTCAGCGACGTTTTTGATGAGCCACTGAGCCGCATTGAACTGCGCATCTTCGAGCATCTGCTGTGATGCCAGCGGGAACGCCCGCAGCTCACCCATCGGCGGCACGACATCGGCCAACGAAGGCGCTGCGCTCACATTCACGGCGTCCAATTCAGCCGCCCATGCGCTTCCGGTGCCGCGCAGGTTCACCAGATGATGAAAGTCGCTCGTGCTGATCTGCTGAATTCCTGCCACGCGGCGAATCGGAGATTGCAGCAGCAGCAGCTCTGAGAGCATGCCGTCTATGATTTTAGGCACAGCGTAGCCGCCCTCGCTCGCGTTGGTGATGTCGAGCGCCTTCAGCTCGCTGGCATCACCCCGGCGCAAATAGAGATTGAGCGCCTTAATTTCCGGGCTGCTGGTATCGATGCGGGAGTCGCCCGCGCCGCCGACACCGCCGTTTCTGGGTCGGTTGGTGGCCTTGGCCTCGAAGGCTTCCAGCCCGCGCAGGCGCTCGTTGATGTTCGACTTGAACTGCACAAAGGCCGCGTTGCTGGCCTCGATGGCCGTTAAAACTTCATCTTGCATAAATTACTCCGTGCTCAGGGCGCGGCATCTGTGAATGCGTCGCCCGCTGATGATTCGCCGCGCGGCAGTGCTGCGCAGGCGATGCGTGTGGCGAATTTGGCGTCTTTGCGAGAGAAACTCGCATCACGCAGAGAGTTCTCGCAGGCTCGCTTTCGTCGTGCGAGTTCCATTGTTTCCGATGGTGCGCCGCTGTCCAGCAGCCTCGCATCGGGAGCAACATCGCTCGCCTCGCTCCGAAGTGGCGCCGCAGTATTTTGGGCGCCAGGGGAACGATTGCGGCCGATCCTAAACCACTTCACGGTTCAAGTCCCAGCAGTTCCGTGCGCCTTGTCAGCGCATCGAGAATCGCCGCGTTGTTCTCGCGCCGCTTCGCCTCGTCGCTCACGCGGCCGAATAGCGCCCTGGCTTCTGCAACGATGCCGCTGGCCTCGCGGCGTGAGTAGTGCCCCGTGGTGCGCAGGAATTTGTCGAAATCGGTCAGCGTGGCAAACGCGGGGATGACAATTGGCTGCCGGTCGGCTGCCGCTTTGTCATCATCGCCAGTCGCTACCGGCGGCGCGACATCGTGCGGCTCGGGAGTGGGCTCGGCCATGTCAGTTCAGCGACACGGGCGCAATGCTCATCGCGGCCAGTGCCCACACCGTATCGGCTTTATCGATAGCCGCCGCCTCAAGCGTGGAGGGCACGCCGCCGCCCGTCGTTACCGTGAGGCGCAATCGGATATGGCCCGCGTGTACGCCGGCCATCAGCTTCGCCAGCTCATCAGGGCTGGAGCGTTCGTACGCTGCAAGGGCTTTGCCCAGCGCCCACGAGAGCGCGTCGCCGAGTAGCGCAAGGCCGGTCGATTCGTCGGTTGTATCAGTCATCGCATTCCCCTTGAGTTTGAGCGTCAATTCAGGTCGCGGCACCGATGATCGCTGCCCGTGGCCGAGTACAGTTGCGCGCCACAGCGAGAGCAATCCTCACGGCAGCACAAGCCGTGATGCACCGAGCCGGGGAGCACTCCGCAATCGCGGCACGTCGAGCCTTCAAGGCCGTCGAACACGGCAGCGGCAATCTCGATGCCGCCGCGCAGTCGGAGCGTGAATTGCGGCAAGCAGTGTGAATGCGCAGTGATCGTGCCGTGGCAACGCGCGCATCTCATGGCTTTTGCTTCGCGTCTGATCGCGCCAATATCTCAACCACGACCAAAAAGTTGACGTTCAGCAGCGCTGACAAATCCTGCGCGGTCAGGTTCATGCTCTTGTGCAAGCGTCTGATTTCGGCAGCGAGTTGTGCAGCGCTCGTAGGCTTGAATTGTTCACTGAGCAGTTGATAGTCCAGCGCCCCGCCCACGCTCTCGCCTGGCCGCCTGGCGCTGGGCGGGATGTAACGCCGTTTCACGGCAGCAGCCACCAAGGCGTACGGGCGCGCCAGTCGTACGCGCTGCGCGATGGGTCTCTCGGCGGGAAACCGAAGTTGCGTTGCTGGTGACGGCGCTTCAATGCTTTTGGTGGTTTGGTCACTCGCGTCTCTCTGAATTTCTGTGCCATGTGGACACGCCGCCTGCCCGTCCGAATGTCCGGGGGTCTAAAGACCCCCCGGACAATTCGGACGTTACGGAACAGGGCGTCCGAAACGTCCGAATCGGACGCTTTCGGACATTTCGGACGCTCGTATGGGGGGGGTTTACGCGCCAGTTGGGTGTTTTGAGCGTCCGAAAAGCGATTTCGGACATCGCGTGTTTTTCGGCATCGATTTCGGACGCTCACAGCATGGCCTGGTCGAAGGTGTAGCCGCCAATCGAGGGCGTCAGAATTCGGACGTTGACCATGTAATCCAGTACCTCGCGTCTGCGCCGCCGGTCGCTGAGTCCTTGCGCCCTGAATAGCCCCGTAATGTCGATTGAACTGATGTCGGTGGCCTCATGGTTCGCTCGCGCCCATTCCTTGAGCGCAGCAATGGCCCGCTGCTGGTTGATGCCACCAAATTTGGGTTTGGCCGCAGGCGCATCGACCGATTCCAAAGCCAGCGAAGTAACGCGGTCGCCGTAGGAATCTACCCGCTCAAGATCGATCAACCTCACGGCGTACGCCATCGGCGGCAGGCTGGCGGTATCCTTGAACCGATCCCGCGTGACGGTCACAGCCATGTCCAACCCCTCTCGCGCAGTGATGTATTCAGCATCAGGGTTCGCCATGAGTGCATAGGCCCCGCGCGGCCTGCCCTGTTCGTTGTGCCCGGTGTGTGCAACGAGCAGCACCGTGCACGAGAGCGCGTCTCGAAGTTCGTCGGTAAGTGCGCCAAGAAAGGCAGACATTTCGGCGTTCTTATTTTCGTCAAGTCCGGGCGTGAACTTGCTCAGCGTATCGACCAGAATTACGAGTGGCTTCCAGGCGAGAGCGCGCACGCCGTTCGCCACAATGGCGCGGATTTCGGCCACGTTAAGATTTACAGGCCGCTCCAATGCGACCACGGGCAACGTGTCGATAGCTGTGCTCGGTGCATAAGTGCGCAGCCACGCATCGATGCGACGATCCAACCCTGCGCCCTCGCCCGACAGAATGACTGCGCCGTGTCCCAGCAGCGCGGCGCGCATCGCCCAGTCGAGTGCGATAAATGACTTGAAACTGCCGCGCGGCCCTGCGATGACAGCCAGCACGTCACGTTCGAGAATCTTGTGCAGAATCCAACGGGGCTCGCGTCGCTCGGCCACAATCTCGCCAATGTGGCGAAACGCGAGCGCTGGCGGCGGCTTAACTTCGCCCGCCTTACGCTCGCTTTCCGAGTACCCATTCCCGCGCTGCGCCTCGGGTTCGCTTTCGTAAACGCTGGCCGGTGCAAATTCGCGCGTGCTCTCAGGTTCGACATCGAGTATTGCCCGCACCGCATTGGCGGGGTCTGTTTTATCGACCATGAGCATGAATCCTCACCTGGCCGATGCGCCGCGCTGCGGCGGCGAGCCGGTGCCACTGTTCTTCGGTGATGGCGCGCTTATTCAGAATGTCGGCCGCGATGATTGCCGCAGCGATGATTTCCTCATCGAGCAATAGCAGCAGGTCGCGCGCCGCGATCCGGCTCGATGTCGGCGGCGCGCCCTGCGCCACGGGCTTTTCAAACAGGTCGGCGAGTGTCAGGCCCAGCGCCGCGAGCACGTCGCCGGTCTCGCACCCGCAAAAAGCATTCAACAGCACGCGTCCATCGTCGAACTCGCGCACGCTGATCGGCCTGCCGCGCTTGCTCTTGCAGCACGGACAGCCCGCCATCCACTGACCAGGGCGCGTCGGCTTCGGTCGGTCGAGCAAGTCGAGAATCTTTGCGGCCACGCTCATGCCTTCACCGCGCCGGCTTCCGCGTCGGCTTCAAGATCAAGTGCCCACTGTATGACTTCGAGAGTGCAGCCAGCCATCAGCAATTCGCGCGAGAGAAGCATCAGCTCGTCGCGCGTTGGGTTGTGATCGAATAGCGCCCAGCGGTCAACGCGCTGCCCTGCGGCAGTTACGAGCGCAATGATGTCCGGCAGGGTTGGGTAGCTCACGCTATCGCCGCCGTGGTGTTTTTCCGTCGCTGTGATGCCGTTTTATCAATGGCGACTAAGACGCGACCTCTGTAGCGCAGCTCGCGCTCAGAGCGACTTTCGGCAGCCGCGCCAAAGATTCGGTGCAGCTCGGCGCTGGAACAAAACACTTCGATGCGCTGCCCGGCTTGCGGCTTATGCCGCTCGTAGAAATCAATCAGCTCATCGACACGTTTACGAAGCGCGTCGCCTTGCCTTACACTGGCCATGTTCGTTCTCGGTTGTGCTTTCGAATGCCCGCGCTGTTTTGATCGGCACGCGGGCATTCGTTTGTGTGGGGTGCGCTCATCGCCTCAACCCGTGCGCGCTGTAGCCAAGGGTTTATTTTCTGGCGCGTCACCTGGCGCGTCACCTGGCGCTGGCTTCGCCTTCCTCGGGCGCCCTCTCGAAGTGACCTTGAACGGCCGCGCGGCTTGCGTTTCCAGCCACGCCAGCAACTCCGCTTCGCGGTACAGCGCCCGGCCGTTGATGATGCAGTAGCGCGGCCCAGCGCGCACGCTCGCCAATTTCTCAAGGGCACTGGCAGCCATCGGCACGCCGAGTTCGCAAATGAAATTCACGGCGGCGGCACGATCTAAATACTTAAGCATTTTCGTCGCCCTCAAAGGTTAGAAACACTCGGAGGGCTGAGTAGGCGCGCGGTGCGCAAATCTGTAAACGGGTGTTATAAATGGTGGTTTAAAGCACCCTACTTCCTGACGCTTTTAGTGTGCTCGGCAAGAAATAATTTAAGCGGCGCGAGGTCAATGCCCTGTGGGTACTCGTGCTTGATGCCGTCCGAGTCCGTCCAGATAAAGTCGCCTTGCAAAATCTCGAAGGCTACCCGCTTGAACTTCGCTGCCGAGCGCTCTATCGAATTGTCTCTCGGCGCTTTCAGGTTGGAAAATTGAGCCAGCGCGGCCAGAATCGCGCCGCGTGTGTCCTCGGGCGCCAGTGCCCGCGCGTACCAGTAGGCCAGCGCACGTGACTCGCTGATGCCACGGCTTTTCTGCCGCCCTCGGCGCGTCACCTGGCCGAACACTATTCTGGCGTCCTCGCCTCGGGAAACTGCAATCAGGCACTTACCGAGATTGTCCCAGTTTATGAAAGTGCGATTCATCGACGCTGGCTTGCCGGTGGCGTAAAATTTAATCAGCGCCTCGCCCATCTGCCGAATCACGGCCGCATTGATCGGCAACACTTGTCGCGGCGCTTTGACTCGGCGCGCGTTCACGTTTCCCGCTTCGCTTTACGTGCGCGCGCCGCAATCAGTGAGCTCAAGTGATCGCCCCACAGCGCCCAGGCCGCGCGCTTCTCGCTGGCGTAGCTGTGCTGATCGTAGACCGCGACAAGGCCCGACTTCGCCAGATGCCCGAGACACATTTCCGCGACCGTCTGCGTGACGCCGAGGCGCCCCAGGCCGCTTCTCACCATGCGGCGCAGGTCATGCAGCCGCCACTCGGCCAGCCCGAGCGCTTTGAGGCGCAGCATCAGCGAGTGGTTGAACTCGAACGGGCGCTTGTCACGCCGGCCCCAAAATACAAACGGTGAGTTTTTTAGCACGGGTTGGCGCTTGAGAATCGCCAACATCGCCGGGTGTAGGTGAATCACAAACGGCTCGGGGTCGCGCTTCCCGGTCTTACGCCGCTCGGGTGGTAGCGTCCACGTCGCGCGCTTTAGATCAACCTCGCTCCAGCGCATCTGCGTGGCTTCACGGCGGCGCACGCCGGTATAGGCGAGCGTTGCGAAGGCGCCCAGTGCCGGGTCGCCCTCGCCTTCGAGCGCGCGCCACAGCGTAAGGAATTCCGCTTCGCTCAATGCGCGCGTGCGTGTGCGCCGGCCACCGAAAATGCGCAGTCGATTGCGCGCCGGGTTCACAATCTCAACGCCGCGATCAAACATGTAGTTGTAGAAACTGGAGAGCACCGCGAGCAACTGATCGGCCGCGCCGCGCTTAATGCCATCGGCCAGGCGCAGCACATCCGAGCGCGTGACGCTGCCGACGGGCTTGGCGCCCACTTCGAGCACGGCGGCGCGCAGTGCTGGCGTGAGATTGATGCGCTCCGACACTTCGCCCTCGATGTAGTGGCGAATCAGGCCATCGACCTTTGTGCGATAGCGCGGGCGCCAGTCGGCAATTTCGCCCTGGCGCTCGAACCATTGGCGCATTGCCACGCGCAGCGGTAGGCCCGCGTTGCCTTCGGCTGGCGTGAGCACTTCGCCCAGGCGAGCGCGGGCCAGCTCGCGCGCCTCGGCGATGGGAGTCCCTGGCCAGAAGCGGCGCAGCCCTTCACGCGGCCGGCGCCCGTCTGTCTCGCGCCACTGCACCACGTAAGCGCATCTGGTCGGCGTGAGCCGCACACCGAACCCTTGCAGCAGGTCATCCCACAGCAGCACCTGGCCGCTGGTGGGTCGCTTGACCTTGCGAAGCACGTCCTCGGTGAGGCGCATGTGTGTGTGGCCTTGTCGGCGTTTGTATCCAGATGCCCGAAATCGGGGGTACACCTCAGTCCTGGGTCAGGATGAGACAGGGCGTATGTTATTGTAATTAGTAAAGAAAGGAAAGAAGAGGCGGAAGAGTGAAAAGAGCGTAAACAGGCCCGGCGCTACATGGTGTGCGTGGCCTTGTCGCCCGAGAGCGCGCCGGCCAGATAGTTCTCGATCTTGTGGCGGGTCTGCCCTTTGTCCTGGTCGCTGAACTGCACGCCGATGCCTGCGGTACGCTTGCCCTGCGCGCCTTTGGGCGTGACCCAGATGACGCGTCCGGCCACCGGCAGCTTTTCATCCTCGCCCATCAGGTTCAGCAGCATGAACACTTCATCGCCGATGCGATAGTTGCTGTTGGTAGGAATGAACAGTCCGCCGTTGTTCACGAACGGCATATAGGCGAGATACAGGGCGCTCTTGTCCTTGATCGTAAGCGTCAGCAGACCCGGTTTAGCCGTGGCCGCACGCGCCAGTTCTACCCGCGGCGCAGTATCGCCCGACGCCGGCGGGTCGTTATTGCGCGCTTGGTTGTCTTTTGCCATCTACTTTCAG
>Ga0315271_10003337_pt1 | contig 10146 bp, 10 predicted proteins | sample C3_top_MG_FD_204664 | JGI IMG/M metagenome (GOLD analysis project Ga0315271, IMG submission 204664) | Sediment microbial communities from Yellowstone Lake, YNP, Wyoming, USA - C3_top | ecosystem: Environmental > Aquatic > Freshwater > Lake > Sediment | place: USA: Wyoming | collected 2017-08-01
CAGGCGCCGACCGCGCAGGTTCCGGCCTGTCCCGCGGCCATGGTGCCGGTGATGGTGTGGAATTTCTGTAGGCCGCTACCGACGTTACTCGCTGGGCTCAGCGCCAGCGAGTAATTCAAGCCGAGCAGTGTTCCGGTTGTGGGTGAATCAAGCGCCACGGTATAGGGCAGCGAACTGGTGCATGTGAGCCCAATCGTCGTGGTGGGATTTATGGCTGGACCGTACGACGTGTAATTAAAGATCACGGTTCCCGGTGACGTGGTGATAGCGCACGTGGACCTCACGTGGATGGCCACCGGAAAAGTGGCGCTAGTCATAAGCGTGCCCGGCACCGATCCGCTGTAGAGGTACATCGTAGTGGTATCAGTGTAAATACCCGCGGGCTTATTCTGAGGGGCGGGAATGCAGCCCCAGTAGGAGACAGCTGCCGATGTTGGAATAAAACCACTCAAGGTCATTGTGCCCGGCGCGGGATTGGGGAGTCTTCGACTGTCATTTCTCGACCATGTACTGACACAAAGGCTGTCTCTGTATAGATCGTAGTTAATGGTGTTTCCACCTGATACAGCTGTGGTCGAGGTGTCAGCCTCAACACTGAAATTCAGAGTAGTCGGATCGCTCCCCGAGTTACGCTGGCAGGTCACCGTAAATTGGCTCTGGGTAATGTTTTTTGCGGTGGCCGCCGGGTTATAGGCGGTCGTGATCCCGGGGGAGCTGATGTTGCAGGTGATCGCCGCCTGCGCATTGGCAGCCAGCAATAGCAGCGCTGTGGTCGCCAGGAGCTGGATACATGTCCGATTCATCGGGCAACCCCATGACAAGGCAACGGGCCCAGGCGCGCGAATTCGTCCGGCGTCTCGGGCGGCAGCGTGACATCGAATGCGCATTGCCGGTCTTTCCATTTGAGCAGCACGCGGTTACTGGGCTGCAGGCCGGTTACAAACGCCTCGCCGCGCCGGGCGACATAAAACTCCTCCTTGTCTCCCTCGATCTGCACCACGGCACCGGCGGGAGCCACGTCGCCGTCGTCCAGCGTGATTTTCAGCAATGCCCCGCGACCACTGCGCACCGGGAACGTTACCTTCACCGCGCTGCGCCAGGCCGGCACGGCGACTTGTTCGATGGAGTCAATTTCCGCACTCAGCGGCAGCTCTTTGGGATCAATCCGTACCGAGTTGTTCTGGTACGGCGCCAGCTGCGGGATCAGCGCCACGCCGTTGGTATCGGTATGCGTCAGCACATTGCTGCCGAGGCCAATGCCGATATCGCCATAACCCGCGACTTCGGCGATGGCGAAGCTCTGGTCCACGCGCCGGGTGGCAAACAGATGTCCATCCGCCAGCACCAGCCCGCCATTGGCGCCAAGGCGCGTTGTGGTCTGGTCGGGGGTGGTGCTGATTTCGCCGCTCACGTTGCCGTAGCGTCCCAGGTAAAACAGTCCGCCTTCCGCATGCGATTGCTCTTGCAGCTGCCCTGCCATCACGCGCCAGCCGAGGTTGCTGTCCAAGCCGGCGTTTTGCGCAGCGGTGGCGTAATAGTCCTGTCTTCCGTCTATGCTGTTGGCCTGAGCAGTGATGACCCGGTTGCGATCCAGCGGCATGATGAAGGTGATCCCCGCGGACGAGCCGCTGCCGCCGTCCACAGCACGACTCACGGTGGCTATCAGGCTATTGCGTTGACCGATGCGTTTGGAATAGTTGCCCGACACGGTCGAAATGCGGGTATCGTCATGCCGGCTGATACGGGCAAAGCCAAAACCGAACACACCCATTCGCTCGGTGGAATAATACGCGTTGCCTGCCAGTTGCAGCTTGATGGGGGCGATGGTCATGGCTTGCCCCAACTGGCGGAAGTCGATCGAAGCCCCTTGGGCCTCGATCGACGCACCGCTGCGCAACCCTTGTCGCTCGAGACCCAGCAGCCACAGGCTGCCTCCACCCAGACTTTGCTCATTGCTCCCGACCAAGGCTGCCTTGCCCAGCATTTGCCAGGGAAGCGCCGTGACCGCGCTAACGCCCAATGTGACCATCTCCGATGTCGCCTCGGCGCGACCTTCGAGCGTCAGGCTACTGCTGTAGCCATGGCGCCAGGTGCCGCTGGCGAAGCCGGGGCCATACTCATTACTGTCGATCCCGAGGTTGCTCCGCAGGCTGCCGGCTTCCACGCTCCAGTCATTCAGCCCCTCCGCTAACATCTGACTGCTGGTGAAAAACGGCAGCACGACCACCGTTTCGCGCCCGAGGAGATCGCGAATCACCATGCGCGCTTCGCCACCTCCCGACAAAATCGGCGCATTGTCGATGACAAATGGCCCGGTGGGCACATTGGAAACCTTGCTCAGCACCTCGTTGACATACAGTTCCACGGTGGATGGCGCGGTGGAAAGCCCGGACAACACGGGCAGGGGCTGGCTGATAAACCCCGGCATCAATGAAAAATTCGTCCCGTACTGGATACCGCCAAAGTACACTTGCCGCCCCCATGTTCCCATTCGGGTGCTGGAATCGCCTATCCGAAGTGTGCGGTTTTGATCCAGCATGTCCCGGGTAAACGTGGTTTCCAGCCGCACCCAGCCAGACGGGTAACCCGTCGTGGGATTGTCCGTCAGATTTCTGCCGACAGTCGTGTTGGTCAACACACCCAAACCGGTTGAAAACCCAAGCTCGCTGACCATGCCCAGGTCTTTGACATCGGGTGCGATATGTAAATTGGTTGCTGCATAATTCACGTCGTAGTTAAAAAACAAGCTGGGCAGCACCGGACTGACCACTGGCCTTGTTGTCGACCCACTGGCCAACCGTGTTGCGGCGAAGGCCTGGGGGGAAAACAGCAACTCCACCGACTGGTTGGCAAAATCCATCTTGGCCCTGAAGCCGGCCACGGCGGAGAGTGGCCAGTACGCCTGACCCTTGAAGTCGATGGGCTGTGCATCGGGATTTAACTGCACGCGCCACTCCTCAAACGCGTCACGCGGGGCGTACAGCATCCCGCCACGTTCCACAAACAACCAGGTGCCGCTTTTCGCGTCATTCACCACAACCTCCATCGGCAGAACGCGATCCGCACCCGGGGCGGAAGCGGGCGGCGTCTGGGCGGCGGCTGTGCAGGCCCAAATGCCGAGCACAAGCAGGAGCAGGCGCGGGCGAAACAAGAAGCCCATACGGCACCTATTCCGCTACGATCACGTCGTAGGTTAGTGTCTTTCCGTCGTCCAGCGTCACTGCCAGCTTGGCTTTGCCGCCGGGGATACGTCCTTCGGCTCGCTTAATCTCGAAGCTGCGTTTGATGTCGGGAAGGATATAACCACCGCTGTCACGGCTGGCCAGCTTGTCGCCGGCGTCGCTCGTGAGCACGAACTCACGCGGTTGGGCGTAGGCCGTGCCGGTGTTTTCACACACCGCCATAACGCTATTTGCCGTCGACCGCTCAACCGTGCAGCCGAGCCAGTGTTTGGCGCCCGGTGGCGTAATAAAAACGGGCAACGAGAACGCCAGGGCAATTTGCAGCTCGACGGCTTTACTGGCCTGCCGGGCCTCGGGGATTTCGCGCACGATCACCCGGTAGGTGAGCTGCCGGCCCGTTTTGGGTGGGCGCAGCATGGCAAGACGCACCACCTGGCGCGACTTCGGAGCCAGCTTGATAATCGGGGGCGAGATAAACAGATCTTCGGAGAGCGTGAGCTCATCTTCACCGCCAGGCTTTTGCTTCCACACATACACGTCGGCCTGCATGACCAGCTCGTCATCACCTTCGTTGGTGACGGTCACGGCCGCGGCCCGATCTTTCGGGGCCACATAGATGCGCACCGGGGTGACGGAAAACTGGCCGGCCCAAACCGGCGTTGCAAGGCTGCTGGCCAGCAGACCGAGCGCGCTGCCCATCAGGATTCTTTTAAGCCACAGGCGGGCAATTGTTGTTTGACTTGTCGCAGAAATGTTCACCATTGCACCGTCATCTCAAGGTAATCTCCATTTTCCATCTTGATCATCCGCCAGGAAGTTACGGTGCCTGCTCCCGTGTAACTCGCTTCCGTGTCCTTCAATGCTTCCACTGCGGGGGGTTTGGTGATGAAACGAAATCCGCCGGGCGCGCACATCACAGTCACACTGGTTCCGAAGGCGCCAACCATCGTACAGAATCCGGTATCCGGGACTTCTTTACCCGTTTGCAGGTTAACCGTAACGTTGAACGATTTGTTGGTATCAGCTGCCTGACTGGATAGCGCCCAGACGCCCAGCACAACTGCCAAGGCATAGGTTTTGACCGCCGTGACTTGGCGGACAATCTTCCCGAGAAAGGCTGACTTGCTCATACCTACGTTCCCTCGTCGCGCTTTTGATCAGGGTCCCTCGCATCGCCCTGCCGCGTTGTCGCTCATCCCGCTACAGCTATTTGGCTGGAAACGAGATTCGCCTCGCGTAGCAGGGGCGATGCGTACGTCGGTTACTGGCGTTTGTCCTGCCGTAGCGGCCGAAGCCGCGCACGACAACAAGCCCAGTTTGACAGACACCTAAATGTCACGCCGACATGCTTCGTGTTTTGACAGACCCGATCAATAAGTGACCGTCAGGGTCCGGGCCTGACTGCCGGTACAAACAGCCGTGGTACCACAAGTGCCAGACTGACCACTGACCATGCTGCCGTTCACCGTGTAGTTAGCGGCTGTGAGGCCTGCGCCCGTGCCACCTGCTGCCGACAACGCCAACGTGTAGTTGAGGCCGATCACCGTGCCGGCGGTCGCATCGAGTGCCATGGTGTACGGCAGCGTGTTGGTGCAACGAACGCTGAAGGCGCCCCCGGTGGAGGTAGCCGCCCCAGGCTGGAATGAAGTGTACGTAAAAGCCACATCCGTAGGGGCCGAAGTGACTGCGCAACCGGAGGTCAAATTCACCGTTACATTGAAGCTGGCAGGGGCCGTATCTGTTGCCTGCGCAACGGGAATCATTACCGCAAACGTGGCGGCCGCGGCCGCAGATGTGATCAGTTTCTGTAGGTTGTTCATTTTGAATCTCCGCAAATTATTGAGTTGAAATTGGAAACACCCGAAAAATCCGTTTTTCAACAAACGAGATGTCCTTTGCGAGGTGAATTGCACAAGCCATGCCAGAATCTTAAAAACCGAAAAAAATTCGTTTTAATCTGATGGACGTGCTGAAAACCAGCATAGACCAGATTGCTGACACTGCAAGGAATTACAAGGAATTACAGTTGGATAGCGGCTTCATCTAATCTTGGATATCACTAATGGCGATTCTTGAGATCCCGATGAACGGTGTCAACCGCCTGACCTGGAAAAAACTGACGTAATTTGGCAGATATATGTATTATTTGGGTAATTTAACTCTCGGACCGCGGCTCGCGTTGGAGCAGGGCCTCCACCGCGGCCTGTGGCGCTACTCCCTCAAACAACACCCGATAAACCTGTTCGGTAATCGGCATTTCGACTTGGTGGCGCCGCGCCAGTTGCCGTACCTCGCGGGCGGTGGCCACCCCTTCCGCCACCTGGCCGATTTCACCCAGGGTCACCTGTAGCTTGCGGCCCTTGCCGAGCGCCAGCCCGACTTGGCGGTTGCGCGACTGGTTGTCGGTGCAGGTCAGCACCAAATCGCCGATACCGGCCAGCCCCATGACGGTCTCGGACTGGCCGCCGAGGACCTCGATCAGGCGGCGCATTTCGGCCAGCCCGCGGGTGATCAGCGCGGCCCGGGCATTGGCGCCGAGGCCGAGTCCGTCGCTGATGCCGGTGGCAATGGCGAGCACGTTCTTGATCGCGCCGCCCAGTTCCACGCCGACCAGGTCGCTGCTGGTGTAGACGCGCACCCGGTCGCTGCGCAGCCAGGCGGCGATCGCCTCGGCGGTGGCGGCCTCGTGCGCCGCTACCGTCACTGCCGTGGGCAGACCCTGTGCGACTTCTTTCGCGAAAGTTGGGCCGGAGATCACGCCGAGTGCCCGGCCTTCGCCCAATACCTCGGCGGCCACCTGACTCAGCAGCCGGCCGGTGGCCGGTTCCAGGCCCTTGGTAGCCCAAGCGACGATCGCCTCCGCCGGTAATCTGGGTTTCAGCGCTTCGAGTGTGGCACGGAAGGCGTGGCTCGGTACCACCACCAGCAGGTGCGCAGCTTCCTCGGCGGTCTCAAGCAGATCCTCGCGGATCAGCAAATTGTCCGGGAACCGGACACCGGGCAGGTAACGGGCGTTTTCACGCTCGTGCGCGAGGCGCGCCTGACGCGCGGCATCGTGTCCCCAGAGAAGCGTGTGAAAACCATTGCGTGCAATCAGCACCGCGAGGGCCGTGCCCCAGGAACCGGCACCGAGCACCGCAATCACGGGTTTGGCGGCGGTCATGTCGGGCTCACGGATGCGGCGACCGGCGCGCGACAGGATTCAGTGCGCGACGGCTTGCGGCGCAGCAGCCTGCTTCTGCAGGTACAGCGCCTCGAAGTTGATCGGACTCAGAAGCAGTTGCGGAAAGCCGCCGCTTTCGATCAGGTTGTTCACCGCCTGCCGCACAAACGGCAACAGCACGTTCGGGCAGGCGATTTCGAGAATCTTGGGCAGCTCCGGCTCCGGCATGCCGGTGATGTGAAACAGACCGGCCTGATGCGCCTCGGCCAGAAACACAATCTTGTCGGCGTTCTTGGCGGTGACGGTTACCGCCAGCACCACCTCGTACAAGCCCTGCTCGGCATTGATCTGGCTGTGGCTGATGCCGAGCTGCACGCCAACCTCCGGGCTTTTGGCGTCGAGATACACCTGCGGCGCGCCGGGCACTTCAAAGGAACTGTCCTTGATATAGATCTTCTCAAGGTTGAAGACGGGTCCGGGCTGGGTGTTTTGTTCGGTCATGGGGCGGGAACCTGGTGAGAAGTGAAAATGCGTGTCGTTGAGTGTCGGTTATTACGCTGGCAGTTGCGACGCGAGACGTGCGCCGGCCTGTCAGGCACGCAGCAGCGGATCGAGCTCGCCGGCCGCATCCAGTTCCGCAAGATCGTCGAAACCGCCGACATGCCGCTCGCCAATGAAAATCTGCGGCACGGTACGGCGGCCGGTGATACGCATCATCTCCGCGCGTTGTTCCGGATGCTCGTCCACCCGGATTTTTTCGATCTGGTCGGCGGCGATGCCCTTCTTTGCCAGCAACAGCTCGGCGCGGACGCAGTACGGGCAGACGCGCGTGCTGTACATAAGAATACGCGCCATGTTCATTTCTCCACCGGCAGATTCTCACCCTGCCACGCCGTGATCCCGCCGGCCAACACCTGCACGCTGGCAAAGCCGTGCTTGCGCAATGTGACCGCGGCGCGCGCCGAGCGCTGGCTTGAGCGACAGCAGATGATGAGCGGACGCGCTTTGTGTTTCTCGATCTGTTTCAGGCCACCGGCCAGCCCGGAAAGCGGCAGGTTCACGGCATTCGGAATATGGCCGCCCCGGTATTCATCCGGCTCGCGCACATCCACGAGCAGGCCCTTCTCATGGTTCAGGAGACGGATCGCCTCGGCGGTCGTGACATGCTGTACGCCATGCAGCAGCTGAGTGAGCGGCCCCCAGGCCAGCATGGCCAGCACGACAACGATGCCGAGAATCAGGTACCAATTATTGACGACGAATTGCATGATTTTTCTGTATGTTTAGGTATCGACAGCAGGGAGACAGACTACGCTTACCACATGAACGCTTGGATTCCACTCACTCCGGACGGGCACTACAAAAAGCGGCGCGCATGGCGCCGATGAGTTGCAGAATCTTCGGGTCGGCAATCCGGTAATACACCTTGTTCGCATCCTTGCGCGAGGCCAAGATACCCTTCTCGCGCAAAATCGACAGATGCTGGGAAATATTGCTCTGCGAGGTACCGACCTGCTCGACAATGTCTTGTACGCTGACTTCGGTGGTGCCACCCAAGATGCAAAGGATCTCGAGACGCAGCGGATGGGCCATGGCCTTCAGGGAATGGGAGGCGTGAATGATATCCTCTGCGTTGGTGATCAGGACCACTCGCTCGGCTGCTGCATTCATGTCTGTGGGCCTCTCTGAAGTCATAACGAATCCACGATGCTGCTGAATCATGTTCATTCGTCCGTGAACCTGCTGCTATTGCTTTAGAAACATTATACAATATTAGTGGATTTGAAAAGACTAATAGACAACGCGGCTTAGAGTAAACCCATGTCTGCAACCCCCAAACCATTGATGTTGGTCGTGATGGACGGCTGGGGTTACCGGGAAAATCCTGAACACAACGCCATCGCCAAGGCCAGAAAGCCCACGTGGGACTATTTCTGGCAGAACTACCCGCACACACTGATCCACGCCTCCGAGGCCGCCGTCGGCCTGCCCTCGAACCAGATGGGCAATTCCGAGGTCGGGCACCTGAATCTCGGCGCCGGCCGGGTGGTGTACCAGGAATACACGCGCATCAACCGCGCGATCGGCTCGGGTACTTTCTTCAGCAACAAGACCCTGACCGATGCCGTTGACCTGGCTGTGTCCACCGGCAAGGCGGTACATATCCTCGGGCTGCTGTCCCCGGGCGGCGTGCACTCGCATGAGGAACACATCCATGCCATGGCCGAGTTGGCCGTGAAACGCGGCGCGAAACAGCTCTACCTGCACGCCTTTCTCGATGGCCGCGACACGCCGCCGCGCAGCGCGGCGACGTCGATTAAGGCCACGGAGGACAAGTTCACGGCCCTCGGCCAAGGACGCATCGCCTCGATTATCGGCCGCTACTACGCCATGGACCGCGACCATCGCTGGCCGCGCATCCAGTCCGCCTACGACCTCATTACCCAGGGCAAGGCCGAGTACACCGCCAAGACCGCGAGCGAAGGTCTGGAACTGGCGTACGCGCGCGACGAGAGCGATGAATTCGTCGCCGCCACCACCATCGTGCCGCCGGGCGGCGCACCGGTGCGCATTCTGGACGGCGATGTGGTGGTGTTCATGAACTTCCGCTCGGATCGGGCACGCCAGATCACGCGCCCGTTCATCGAGGAAAACTTCGACGGCTTCAAGCGCGCGCTGTGGCCGCGCCTCGGACGCTTCGTCAGTCTCACCGAGTACCAGTCGGAGTTTCACGTCCCGTGCGCGTTCCCGCCGGAACGCCTGCGCAACGTGCTCGGCGAGTATTTGGCCGCGCACGGCATCCACCAGCTGCGTATCGCCGAAACCGAGAAGTACGCGCACGTCACATTTTTCTTCAACGGCGGCGAAGAGGCCCCGTTCAAGTTCGAGGATCGCATCCTCGTGCCCTCGCCCACGGACGTGCCGACCTACAACAAGAAGCCGGAGATGAGCGCGCCGCTGGTTACCGAAAAACTGATCGAGGCGATCCGCGGCGGTGTGTACGACGTCATCATCTGCAACTTCGCCAACCCCGACATGGTCGGACACACCGGCGATTTCGATGCCACGGTCAAGGCCATCGAAGTCCTGGATGGCTGCCTGAAACGCGTCTACGACGCGTTGCGCGCGGTCGGTGGCGAGATGCTGATCACCGCCGACCACGGCAATGCCGAACAGATGTTCGACAACGACACCCATCAGGCGCACACCGCGCACACCATCAACCCGGTGCCGTTCGTGTATGTCGGCCGCAAGGCGAAGATCGCGGCAACCGGCGCGCTCGAAGACATCGCGCCGACCATGCTGTATCTCCTGGGCCTGCCGATCCCGCCGGAAATGAGCGGGCACGCGCTGGTTGATCTCAACGCCTGACAGCCTGCAGCGTCTGCGCCGGCCGGCACTGTGGCTGGCGGCGCTGGTTCTCGCGTACAGCGGTGCCGTAGCCGCCGCCAGCCAGAACGAAGAACAACTGCGCGCGCTGCGCACTCGCATCGAGGCCCTGCAAGCAGACCTGAACGAGACGCGCGGCGAACGCGATGAGGCGCGCGTGCAGCTGCGCGAGTCGGAACGCCGTATCGGCAGTCAGTTCAAGTCGCTGCGCGACACCGAAGCGCGCCAGAGATCCGAAAGCGCGCGTCTCGCCGCCCTGCAACAGGCGCGCACCCGCAGCCGCACCGAGCTCGGAACGCACCGCCAGGAACTTGAACAAGCCGTGCGTGCCGCCTACGTGCTCGGCAAGCAGGATTATCTCAAGCTGCTGCTCAGTCAGGACGATCCGGCACGCGTGAGCCGCACGCTCAC
>Ga0315271_10003338_pt1 | contig 10146 bp, 8 predicted proteins | sample C3_top_MG_FD_204664 | JGI IMG/M metagenome (GOLD analysis project Ga0315271, IMG submission 204664) | Sediment microbial communities from Yellowstone Lake, YNP, Wyoming, USA - C3_top | ecosystem: Environmental > Aquatic > Freshwater > Lake > Sediment | place: USA: Wyoming | collected 2017-08-01
CGACCGTCCGCATCGAGGAGCGCGAGACCGAGCGGCTGCTGCGGATGGAGGAGGAGCTGCACAAGCGCATCGTCGGCCAGGACGAGGCGGTGACCGCGGTCGTGCGGGCGATCCGCCGCTCGCGCGTTGGCCTCAAGCCCCCGAACAAGCCGATCGGCTCGTTCATCTTCCTCGGACCCACCGGCGTCGGCAAGACCGAGCTGGCGCGGGCGTTGGCCGGGGTGCTCTTCAACGACGAGCGCGCGCTGATCCGGCTCGACATGTCCGAGTACATGGAGAAGTTCAACGTCTCCCGGCTGACCGGGGCACCCCCGGGGTACGTCGGCTTCGAGGAGGGCGGGCAACTCACCGAGCAGGTCCGCCGGCGCCCCTACAGCATCGTCCTCTTCGACGAGATCGAGAAGGCGCACCCGGACATCTTCAACATCCTGCTCCAGGTGCTCGACGGCGGGCAGCTCACCGACAGCTACGGCCGCACCGTCTCGTTCCGTAACGTGGTGCTGATCATCACCTCGAATCTCGGAACCCGCGACCTGCACAAGGGAGGCGCCGGACTCGGCTTTTCCTGTGGGCCGGAGGGCGGCGAGGACGTCAAGGCGCGCGCCCAGGTCATGGACGAGGTCAAGAAGACCTTCAACCCGGAGTTCATCAACCGTATCGACGACATCGTGGTGTTCCACACCCTGACCCGCGAGCACATCCGCCGCATCGTCGATTTGCAGATCGGGCAGCTCAACCTCCAGCTGGCGGAAAAAGGCTTCGCCGTGCGTCTCTCCCCCGAGGCCTCAGAGTGGCTCATCGAAAAGGGGTTCGACCCGGCCTACGGGGCACGGCATCTGCGGCGCGCCATCCAGACCAACATCGAGGACCCGTTGGCCATGGAAATGCTGCGCCAGGACTTCAAGGGCACGGACGAGATCCTCGCCGAACTGGAAGACGGCCGCATCGTCTTCCGAGTCAAGGCGAAGGTCTGATGAGGACGCTGCGCCGAATCGCCCTGTCGCTGCTCGCCGTGGCTTGTGCAGCTGTGCTGCTGCCCTGCGCGCCGGCGGGCGCCGAGGATGCGCCGCCGGCGCCCCTGATCCGTGAGATCCTCGTATCCGGCACCCGGATGGTCGAGGAGGCCACGGTGCGCGCGCGCATCGGCAGCCGCGAGGGATCGCCGTACGACACCGAGCAGGTCTCCAAGGACGTGCGGGCGCTCTTCGAACTCGGGTCGTTCGAAGACATCAAGGTCGATGCCGAGAGCTTCGAAGGCGGGATCCGCCTGACGTTCCGGATCACCGAGCGGCCACTGCTGACCGCCCTCGAGCTCGAGGGAAACAAGGAAATCTCCAGCGACGACCTGCGCGAAAAGGCGGCGCTGCCGCTCACGGCGCCCTACAACCCCGTAGCCGCGGCCGCCGCGGTGGAACGCATGCGCGCGCTCTACCGCGAAAAGGGCTACTACCAGGCCCTGGTGCGCACCGCCATCGAGCCGGCCGGAGAGGGTCGGGTGCGCCTCAAGGCGGTCATCGAAGAGGGGGAGAAGTATCGTCTCGTCGATCTGTCGCTGAGCGGCGTCAAATCCCTGCCCGTGAACGATCTGCTTGGAGAGATGAAGTCCGCGACGTGGACGATTTTCTCCTGGATGATGGGATCTGGAAAGGTCCAGCCGGAGGTCCTCCAGGAGGATCGCCAGCGGCTCGTCAGTTACTATCAGGACCGCGGGTACCTCGAGGTGAAGGTCGGGGAGCCGGAGATCTCGGTGGACGACACCGCCAAGGCCGTGCGGGTCGTGATCCCGATCACGGAGGGTCTTCAGTACCGGCTCGGCACGATGGCGCAGCAGGGCGACGATTTTCTGTCGCTGGACGAGATCAAGAATATCATCGGCCTCAAGGAGGGTGATATCTTCCGCCGCTCGGCCTTCGCCCAGGGGCTTTTCACGATGAACCAGCGCTACGCCAGCCGCGGCTTCGCCTTCGTCAAGCTGGATTACACGACCAAGCTCGACCCTGCCACGCGCACGATCGACGTGACCTTCCTCGTCGAGCGTGGCCAGGAGGCCCGGTTCGGCAGGATCAGCGTCAGCGGCAACATCTCCACCCGCGACAAGATCGTGCGCCGGGAACTGACCTTCGCCGAGGGGGACGTGTTCAACAGCGAGTCCCTGCGCCGCAGCCGCCAGAAGGTGACGAACCTCGGTTTCTTCGAAACGGTCGACCTCGTGCCGCGCCCGCGGGGCGACAACATCATCGACATCGACATCGCGGTCAAGGAAAAGCTCACGGGTGCGATCACCTTCGGCATCGGCTACAGTTCCGAGGACAAAATAACCGGCCAGCTGCGCATCTCGGAGAACAACCTGTTCGGACGCGGGCATGCGCTGGCCCTGACCTTGGAGAAGTCGCCAGTGCGGGCGAATTACTCCCTCAGCTTCACCGAACCGTCGCTGTTCGACACGCCCTGGTCCGCCGGCTTCTCTCTCTACGACACCATGCACGAGTACGACGAGTACGACCGCAAGTCGATCGGCGGCAGCCTGACCTTCGGCCGCAGCCTCGGCGAGTACCTCCGTTCGTTTGTCAGGCTCAAGCACGAAACGGTGACTGTGGACAACCTGAAGACCGACGCCGGAATCTACCTGCGCTCGCAGGAGGGTACGGCGACGACGAACAGCGTGCGCCTGACGTTTGTGCGCGACACCCGCGACAACTACATGAACCCCTCGCGCGGCAATCGCACGTCGCTCGCGGGCGAGTACGCCGGGGGCATCCTGGGCGGCGACAACTCCTTCACGAAATTCGAAGCCGAGCACAGTTTCTACACACCCCTGTTCTTGGGTCTGGTCGGAATGATCCACGGCGAATACGGCACCATCAGCGGCTTCGACAACCACCTGCCGCCCGTCTATGAGAAGTTCTACCTCGGTGGCATCCTCACGATGCGCGGCTTCCAGTATCGCAGTGTCGGGCCGAAGGATATCAAAGGCGAGGCCACGGGCGGCACGCAGGAGCTGTTTTTCAACACCGAGATCATCGTCCCGATCGCCCCTTCACAGGGTTTCAACCTTGTCGTGTTCTACGACACGGGGAATGCCTGGGACGCTCGCGGGAATGACGGCCTGCGGTCGAGCGCCGGCGTCGGGATACGCTGGATGTCGCCGATGGGACCCTTCCGCCTGGAGTGGGGCCGCGTGCTCGACCCCCAGCCTGGCGAGCCGAAGTCCGACTGGGCCTTCATGATCGGCAACTTCTTCTAGGGACGGTCGCCCAGAAGGGCCCAGCTGCGGCGTTCCCCTCCTCGCGTCTGCCTGCGGCGTACGGGAGTACGCCTCAGCATCCGCGTCGTCGGGCGCCTTGCATCTGGACCCTTCTGAGCGGCCTCTCCGTTCCATTCGAGCCTGTAGTTCCGTCGGGACCCGTCAAGCGGAGGGGAGGTCTCCAGCGGCGGAACAAAGTGAGCACGATGGAGGTCCGCAGCGTCAGGAACCCGCAGCCTGCACGCAAAGAATCGTTAACTCCTTTCCCATTTGCCGGGGGGAGCGTTATAATAGAGTTTTGAATTGGCTATAAAGCAGGGGCGCCTCATCGCCCGAAGCCCGAAGCTCGAACACGAAAGGAGCCTCCATGAACGTGCACGCCAGAATCGCCGCAGCGGCAGCCCTCTGCATCCTGCTCGCCGCCGGAGTCGCGAACGCCCAGGAAACGGTGAAACTTGCCTTCGTCGACATGCAGAGGGCGCTCAACGAGTCAAAATCAGGGAAAATTGCGCTTGGTGAACTCCAGAAGCTGATGGAGGAGCGCAAGAACGGCCTGCAGAAACAGAAGGAAGCCCTGGAGAAAAAGAAGGATGAACTTGACAAGCAGGGTCTGCTGCTCAACGAGGACACGCGCAAGAGCCGCGAGAGCGAGGTCCGCACCCTCGAGCGCGACTACAGCCGCACGCTGAGCGACCTCAAGGAGGAGTTCGGGCGCCGCGAGTCCGAGTTCACCGATGGCATCCGCAAGGACCTCCTCAAGGTGATCGAGAAAATCGGCAAGGAGGGCGGCTATACCCTCGTCCTCGAGAAACAGTACAGCGCTATTTTGTACGCTCCGGCCACCATCGACCTGACGGAGAATCTCATCAAGCGCTATGACGCCGAAGGCGCCAAGTAGCGCGCCGCCGCGGTTCACGCTTGCGGAGCTGGCCGAGCGCTCCGGGGGGCGGACTGAGGGGGACGTCGGTTTCGTTTTGAGCGGCGTTGCCGGACTCTCCGAAGCCGGCCCCCACGATGTGACCTTCGTCGAGGGGGCCCGCCAGATTCCGGCCGCGGCTGCAGGGTGTGCCGGGGGGATTTTTCTCCCCGCGGACCTCGATCTTCCCGGCCGCAACTTGATCCGCGTCGACAACCCGCGGTTCGCGTTCGCCGAGACGCTCGCGCTGTTTCACCCGGCGTCGCACCCGCCCGCCGGTGTTCACCCGTCCGCCGTGGTCGAGCCGGGGGCGTCGGTGGACCCCACCGCGTCGGTGGCGGCCTTCTGCTTCGTCGGCGCCGGGGCGCGCATCGACGCGGGCGCCGTGCTCTGCCCGTTCGTCTACATCGGACCTGACGCCGTAATCGGCACTGAAACATTGCTGCACCCCGGTGCGATCGTCCGCGAGCGGGTCACCCTCGGGGCGCGGGTCATCGTGCACTCGGGGGCGGTCATCGGCAGCGACGGTTTCGGCTATGTCCACGACAAAGGCGGGCATCGCAAGATCCCCCAGGTCGGGACGGTGGAAATCGGCGACGACGTCGAAATCGGCGCCGGCACGACCGTCGACCGCGCCACCACCGGCGCGACGCGCATCGGTCGCGGGACGAAGATCGACAACCTCGTGCAGATTGGCCACAACGCGGCGATTGGCGAGCACGTGATCGTCGTCTCGCAGGTCGGCATCTCCGGCAGCGTGTCGGTCGGCGACGGTGCGGTGCTCGGCGGCCAGGTCGGCGTCGCCGATCACGCGGACATCGGCCCCGGGGCCCGCATCGGCGCCCGGGCAGGCGTCATGAAACACGTCGAGCCCGGCGCCACGGTCTCCGGCTTCGGACCGCAGCTCCATCGCGATTTCCTCAAGAGCCAGGCCATCTTCGAACAACTGCCGCACCTGCGCCGGCGACTTGCCGACGTTGAGAAACGCCTCGCCGCGGCCGAGGCTGCGGCTGGCATCCCGAACGAACAGGGGAGGTAGCCGCATCATGCTGTACGACGTCCGCAAGATCATGGAGAAAATCCCCCACCGGTACCCGTTCCTGCTCTTTGACCGGGTGGTCTCCATCGAAGGCCAGAAGCTGGTGGCCCTCAAGAACGTCACCATCAACGAACCCTTTTTCGCCGGCCATTTCCCCGGGTTTCCGATCATGCCGGGCGTGCTCATCGTCGAGGCGATGGCGCAGGCCGGCGGCTTCCTCGCCATGCACCTGCTCGGCGAAGACGTCGGCGAGCGCAAGGTGTTCTTTCTGACGATCGACCGCGCGCGCTTTCGCAAGCCGGTGGTCCCCGGCGACCAGATCCGCTTCGAGATCGAAATCGAGCGGCGCCGGGGCACCATCTGGCGCGTGGACGGCAAGGCATTTGTCGACGATGCGCTCGTCTGCGACGCCGTGCTCCAGGCGATGATCTCCAAGGACAAGGGGGACGCGTGATGGCGGGGGTCCACCCCTCGGCACTGGTCGACCCTGGAGCCCGGCTCGGCGCCGGGGTGGAGATCGGTCCCTTCGTCGTGATCGGACCCGACGTCAGCCTCGGAGACCGCGTGCGCGTCGAGCACCATGCCTCCGTGCTCGGCCCGAGCACCATCGGCGCCGACACGCACGTCTATCCGTTCGCGTCGATCGGATCGGCGCCGCAGGACCTGGGGTACCGGGGCGAGCCGACGCGCCTTGAGATCGGCGAGCGCAACGTCTTCCGCGAGTTCGTCACCGTCAACCGCGGGACGGTCAAGGGGGGCGGCCTCACCCGCATCGGCAGCGGCTGTTTCTTCATGGCCTACGCCCACGTGGCGCACGACAGCACGATTGGCAACCAGGTGATCATGGCCAACTGCGCCGCGCTGGCGGGTCACATCCGTATCGACGACCACGCCATCCTCGGCGGCCTGGTCGCCGTGCACCAGTGGGCGCGCATCGGGCGCCTGGCGATGATCGGCGGCGTCAGCGGCGTGGCGCTCGACGTGCCCCCCTTCTGCATAGCCTCGGGCGAGCGCGCAAAGCTCTACGGGCTGAACCTCGTGGGCCTCAAGCGTCACGGCTTCTCGGACAAGCGTATCGCCGACATCAAGAAGGCCTACCGGTTGCTTTTTCGCGCGGGGCTCACGCTCAAGGCCGCGATGGATGCGGTCGAAAACGAGCTGCCCGATTCCCCGGAAGCCGCCGAGATGCTCGAATTCATCCGAACCACGAAGCGGGGTGTCACCCGGTGAGAGGAAGCCGGTGGTCTCGTGAACAACCCTGAACCCGTGAGTTCACCGGTCGTCGGATTGATCGCCGGCCGGGGGGAGCTGCCCGTCATCGCCGCGCGCGCCCTGCGTTCGGACGGCCACCGCGTGGTCGCGGTCGGCTTCGACGAGGAGACGCGAATGCTTCTCGCCGGGGAGGTTGACGTGTACCACGACCTGCGCCTCGGCCAGGTCGATAAGCTCGCCCGCGCCTTCAAAGACGCCGGCGTCGCCTCGGCGCTGCTGCTCGGCAAGATCCACAAGGCGCGAACGTTCAGCGACTTCCGCCCGGACTTGCGCGCCGCGAGGGTCTGGATGAGTCTGCCCGATCGCCGCGACGACACCATCCTGCGCGCGGTGGTCGCCGAACTGGCCCGCGACGGGGTCGTCGTCGAGGAGGCCGGCCGCTGGCTCGGCTCCCTGTTCGCCGCTCCGGGAAAGCTCTCGCGCCGGGAACCCGACAAAGGCGAGCGTGCCGACATCGGCTTCGGCTTCCGCCTGGCCCGGGAGATCGGGCGCCTCGACATCGGCCAGACCGTGGTCGTCAGGCACCTGGCACCGGTCGCGGTGGAGGCGCTCGAAGGGACCGACCAGACCATTCGGCGCGGCGGCGAGGTCGCTGGTCCGGGCGTCGTCGTCGTCAAGACAGCCAAGCCCAATCAGGATTTCCGCTTCGATGTGCCGGTGGTCGGGATCGAGACCGCGCGCTCGGTCGTTGCCGCGCAGGCCGCGGTGCTGGCGATCGAAGCCGGACGAACGCTTTTCGTGCAGCGAGACGAAACCGTTGCCCTCCTGGACGCCAACCGCGTGGCGCTCTGGGGCTGCAGCGAGGCAGATGCCCGGGCCTGAAATCTTCATCTCGGCCGGCGAGGTCTCGGGCGACCAGCACGCCGCGGCACTCTTGACCGAACTGCGCCGCCTCCGTCCCGATCTCTCGGCGTGGGGGGTGGGCGGCCCCCGCCTCGCCGACGCGGACCAGCGGCAGCTCGCCGGCATCGAACAGCTCTCGCTCGTCGGCATCACCGAGGTGCTGCCGCGACTCGGGTCGATCCTGTCCCTGCTGCGCCGGCTGGGGCGCGAATTAAAGCGCCGTCGACCGGCGATCGTCCTGCTCGTCGACGCACCGGACTTCAATCTGCGCCTCGCCAAGGCCGCGCATGCGCTCGGCTTGCGTGTCGTCTACTTCATCACGCCTCAGGTCTGGGCCTGGCGCCGCGGCAGGCTGCGCGACATCCGCCGGACCGTGGACCTCGCGCTGTGCATCCTGCCCTTCGAGGAGGCGTTCTTCACGGCGGCCGGCGTCCGTGCCGAGTACGTCGGGCACCCCCTCGTCGACCTCGTCCGGCCTTCGGCGCCGGGAGTACAGCTGCGCGCGGTTCTTGGTCTCGATCCCACGCGCCCCGTGATCGCCCTGCTCCCTGGCAGCCGCCGCAGCGAAGTCCGGGCGCTTCTACCGTCGCTGCTGGGAGCCGCGACTCTGCTGGCCCGCCGCACGCCCCGACCCCAGTTCGTCGTCCCCGCTGCGTCGCCCGCGCTGCTACCGCTCCTGGCGCCGTTGGCCGGGGAACCTCTCGCCGCTCGCATCGTCGAGGGGCGGGCCTGGGATTGCCTCGCCGCCGCGGACGCCGCGGTTGTCGCATCGGGCACGGCGACGCTGGAGACCGCCCTCATCGGCACGCCGTTCGTCACCGTCTACCGGCTCTCCCCCCTCTCACACGCGATCGCGATGCGCCTCGTTCACGTTCGCTGGGCGAGTCTGCCGAACCTGCTGCTCGGCGAGCCGGCGGTGCTCGAACTGATCCAGAACCAGTGCCGACCCGAGACGATCGCGGCGGAGATCGAACGCTTCCTCGACGACCCCGCGGCCGCGGTGCGGCTCGGGAACAAATGTGGTAAGGTCAGAGCCTTGCTCGGGCCGGGGGCCGCGGCTGCGCGTGCCGCCGCCGCCGTCGCCCGCGAAGCCGGCTGGGCAGGCCGCTGAAAAGGGTCCATCTGCGGCGTTGGGCTTCGCCCTTCGTCACTGCGGCGTACTGTTCGTACGCCTCACTCCTCAGGGTTCGCCCGCCTTGCATCTGGACCCTTTTGAGCAGCCTGCCCGTTCAACGAGTTTTTCAGTAAACTGTTAGAATTAAAAAAACTTATCCATTGGACTAGGAGAGGCGATGAGCACACGAAAGAAAACCGGCACCATCCTCGAGCAGGCGCGCCGCGGGGAAACTCCCGCCGCCGTCCTGGCGGTCGCCCGCCGCGAGGGCGTCGACCCCGACGTCGTCCGTGCCGGCGTTGCCGCCGGAACGATCGTCATCTGCAGGTCCGGCAAGGGCCGCGGCGCCCGCCCTCTCGGCGTGGGGGCCGGTCTTTCGATCAAGGTCAACGCCAACCTCGGCACCTCCCAGGCGCGCTCGGGGCTCGAGGCCGAACTGGAAAAACTCAAGGCCGCCGTCGCGGCCGGCGCCGACGCGGTGATGGACCTCTCCACCGGCGGCGACCTGGACCTGATCCGCGCCGCGATCATCAAGGCTAGTCCGGTCTCCGTCGGCACGGTGCCGGTGTATCAGGCCGCCGTCGACACCCTCGAGCGCCACCCCGGACGCCTCGACCGGATGGAGCCCGACGCCCTTTTCGGGGCCATTGACCGTCATGGACGCGACGGCGTCGGCTTCGTGACCGTGCACTGTGGACTGACCCTCCAGAGCCTCGGCCACGTGCGCACTCAGGGACGAATCCTCGGCATCGTCAGCCGCGGCGGCGCGTTCATCGCCGAGTGGATGCACCGTCGCGGCGCCGAAAACCCGCTGTACGCCGACTACGACCGGCTGCTGGAGATCGCACGACGGCACGATCTCGTCCTGAGCCTCGGCGACGCGCTGCGGCCCGGCTGCGGCGCGGACGCCACCGACCGCGCCCAGGTGCAGGAACTCGTCACGCTCGGCGAGCTGGTGCGCCGCGCCCGCGAAGCCGGCGTCCAGGCGATGGTCGAGGGTCCCGGGCACATGTCGATGGAGCAGATCCAGGCCAACGTGCTGCTCGAGAAACGGCTGTGCGAAGGCGCGCCGTTCTACGTGCTCGGCCCGCTGGTCACCGACTGCGCCCCCGGCTACGACCACATCACCGCTGCAATCGGCGGCGCCCTCGCCGCCTGGGCCGGCGCGGACTTTCTTTGCTATGTCACCCCGGCCGAACACCTCGGCCTGCCCGGGATCGAGGACGTGCGGCAGGGCGTGATCGCCTCGAAGATCGCGGGACACGCCGCCGACCTGGCGCGCGGCAACCCCGCCGCGCTGGCGCGCGATCGCGAGTTCTCCCGCTGCCGCCAGGCATTGGACTGGGCCGGCCAGGAGCGGCTCGCGATCGACCCCTCGACCGTCGCAGCCCGTCGGGGCAGCGGCGAGCTGCCGAGCGGGGACGTCTGTACGATGTGCGGTCCCTACTGCTCGATCAAGGGGATGCGCGAAGTCCTCGGGCTGAACCCCGCAAAGACTACACAGCCCAAGACTAAGAAGACCGGGACGAAGAAGATTTAAGCTCGGCAACCGGCACTTCGGCAACTCCCGAGAATTCGCTGCCCGGGTCAGCTGGGAGCGCCATGATTCGTCCTGGCAAGGCAGCGAAGAGCGTGCGCGGAGGCGCACTCGTGTGCGCCGCACAAGCAACGCGATGAGCAACGCCGCCAGGGCGGATCAGGGCCTCCCGGATGACCCG
>Ga0315271_10003339_pt1 | contig 10145 bp, 9 predicted proteins | sample C3_top_MG_FD_204664 | JGI IMG/M metagenome (GOLD analysis project Ga0315271, IMG submission 204664) | Sediment microbial communities from Yellowstone Lake, YNP, Wyoming, USA - C3_top | ecosystem: Environmental > Aquatic > Freshwater > Lake > Sediment | place: USA: Wyoming | collected 2017-08-01
CCTGGTCGAGCCCGCGCAGGGGGACGGCCTCGGCGGGGCGGGGCGGGTGCTCCACCACGCGGGGGACGGTGAGGTCGGGCGGCGAGGCCTGCCACGCGGCGAAGGGCTGCACGGTGATCCGCTCGATCACCTCGTTGGCGAGCAGCTGCGTGGCGATGCGCGAGGCGTCGGCGGCGGAGAGGCCGGAGAGCAGGTAGACGCGCGAGGCGTAGACGGCGCCGCCCGGGCCGAGCCTGCGGCCCAGCAGGTCCTCGATGGCGATGCGGGCCGACTTGCCGACCGGGTCGGTGACGCCCGGCTTGAAGCCGACCGAGACCGCCACGTCGAAGGGGCCGTCCTCGACGCGGCCGATCGCCCCCTGCCGGACGATGGGGCCGGCGAACTCGGCGGCCACGCGGGCGGCGTCGGCGGCCGAGAGGGCCGGCTCGACGTGGAAGACGTCGCGGGTGCGGACCGCGCCCACCTGGATCCCGAGGTGGGCGCGGATGGCGCCGGCGACGGAGAGCCCGCGGCTGTCGGCGAAGCCGGGGCGGGTGGCGATCTCGATGCGGGTGACGTCGGCCACGGGCAGGGGAACCTCCGGAAAGAGGCGACCTTATACCCGATCTGGAGGGGGCGGAGTGGCGCCGGCGACTACCCTGGGACGGGGACCGGGACCCGGTCGATGAGGGTGGTGACCGCCGTCACCTGGCCCCCGCGCAGGTAGAGCCGGGGCACCCGCGCCGAGATGCCGGCCAGGATCTCCCAGGAGATGGTGTCGGCGAGGTCCCCCAGCTCGTCGGCGGTGACCTCGGCCTCCCCGTCCCGCCCCAGCAGCGTGACCACGTCGCCGACCGCGGCGGCCGGGACGGCGGTGACGTCGACCATGGCCATGTCCATGGCGACCCGGCCGACCACCGGGGCCAGCTGGCCGCGCACCGCCACCGGCGCCCGGTTGCCGAGGGCGCGCCGGTAGCCGTCGGCGTAGCCGCACATCACCAGGGCGATGCGGGCCGGCCGGTTGGCGGCCCAGGTCCGCCCGTACCCGACGGTGGCGCCCCGCTCGACGTCGAGCACCCGGGCGATGCGGGCGCGGAGCGAGAGCACCGGCCTCAGCTCGGCGTCGGCGCCGACCCACGGGGCGGGCCGGTAGCCGTAGAGGGAGAGCCCGGCGCGGACGGCGTCGAGGGCCATCTCGTGGTCGAGCAGGACGGTGGCCGAGGCGGCGCAGTGCCGCTCCTTGATCCAGGGGAGCCGGTCCGAGACGGCCTTGAGCTGGTCGAACTGGCCGCGGGTGAAGCGCTGGTCGCCCTCCTCGGCGGCGGCGAAGTGGGTGAAGAGGCCGCGCACCTCGATCCCGCTGGTGGCGCGCGCCCGCTCGGCGAGGGCGACGCAGGCCTCGGGGGAGAGGCCGTGGCGGTTGAGGCCGGTCTCCACCTCGAGGTGGATGGGGACCCTGGCCCCGCCGGGGGCGGCCGCGGTGGAGAGGGCCGCGACCAGCTCGGGCGTGCCGACCGTGGGCATGAGGCCGAGCGAGACCACCCGGGCCGCCTCCGAGGGGAGGATGGCGCCCACCACCAGCACCGGGGCGGTGATGCCGGCCCGGCGCAGCTCCTCGGCCTCGTCGACGCAGACCACCGCCAGGCCGTGGGCCCCGGCCTCGACGGCGGCGCGGGCGCAGGCGACGGCGCCGTGCCCGTAGGCGTTGGCCTTGACCACGGCGTAGAGCCGGGCCGGCGCGGCGCGGGCGGCCATGAGGCGGACGTTGGAGGCCAGGGCGTCGAGGTCGATCTCGGCCCAGCATGGGCGACCAGCAAAAGCCGCTGGGAGGAAGGGCATGGCGTATGATACGGCCTCCCGGCGCCGATGGGCAGCCACGGCGACCCCCTGGAGGATGAACGTGAGCCCGAACACCACCCCGTACCAGCAGATCAGCAAGGCCTACGCGATCGCCCGCGAGAACTACGCGGCCTATCGCTCCGAGTGCGCCCTCTTCGCCGGCACCTTCTCCCGCGGCTTCGTCGAGTACCTCGGCGGCGCCCGCGACGCCATCTCCTACGAATCGCTGCGCGGCGTCCGCGAGGGCGACGGGCCGGTCGACGTCCAGGAGGCGATGCACCTCGACGAGGACACCTTCTGGCACTTCGGCATGCAGATCCGGGTGGCCGGCGAGAAGACCACCGACATGGTGCGGGTGGAGGTCCGCTTCAAGAAGATCGAGCGGCGCTTCGTCATCAGCCTGTTCGGGCACGAGGACTTCGAGATCACCGAGCCGAACGCCCTGACGCTCGAGCCGGTCTACGAGCTGCTGGTCCTCTCGATCCGCCGGCACTACGAGGACGGGCTCAGGCTCTTCCTCGACAAGCGCGGGCAGAACCTGCACCTGCCGTTCTCGGCGGCGAGGCAGACGGTCATCGCCGGCGGGGCCTAGCGCTCCGCGGGGACGTCGCCGGCGAAGCTGTCGTCGTAGGCGGCGTCCTCGATCTCCGCGGCCGCGGCGCTGGCCCGCAGGGGCCTCTCGCAGTCGAGCATCACGGCCAGCTCGTCGGTGCTCCGCGCCCCGATGGAGCCCTCGTACGCCCCGGGGTGCGGGCCGTGGAGGACGCCGGCCGGGTGGTGCGAGATGGATCCCGGCCCGACGCCGGTGCGGCTGGTGAACCGGCCCCGGACGTAGAAGAGCAGCTCGTCCACGTCGACCGAGGCGTGCGGGTAGGGGCAGGGGATGGCGTCGGGGTGGAAGTCGACCACCCTGGGGACGAACGAGCAGACCAGCGCGCCGCGCGCGGCGAAGGTGCCGTGCCAGGTCGGCGGCAGGTGGACCTGCCCCGCCCTCGGCTGGAACGCCAGGATGGGGAACGCCACCGGGTAGACCGCCCCGTCCCACCCGACCACGTCGAGCGGGGAGTGGTCGAGCCGCAGCCCGTGGAAGGCGCCGCCCTTCTTCACGACGATCTCGCGCAGCCCCTCGTCGCGCGGCGGCTGCCAGGCCACCGGCCGGAAGTCGCGGTGGCAGTAGGGCGCGTCCATCCGCAGCTGGCCGGCCTCGTTGCGCCACTGCGCCGGCAGGCGGAGGTGCTGGACCTCGAACCAGAGCCAACGCTGCGGCCCGGGGTCGGGCAGGAAGCGGTGGAGCAGGCCGCGCGGCAGCAGCAGGTAGTCGTCGACCCCGAAGCGCAGGTCGCCCAGCGCGGTCCGCAGCACCCCGCCGCCCTCGAAGACGAAGAAGAGCTCGTCGGCATCGCCGTTCTGGAGGTAGACCGGGTCGGCCTCGGTCGGCGTCACCATCCCGACGGTGAGGTCATCGTTCCAGAGCAGCGGCGTCCGGGCGTCGACGGCCGGCCCCGCCGCCGCCAGGTCGCCGGCGCGGTAGTGCCGTCGCGCCAGCCGCCGCGGACCGGCCGGCGCCGGGGCCGCCCAGCCGTGCCGGGCCTCGGTGGCGCGCGTGGCGTGGGGCCTGCCCAGGTGGTAGCTCAGGGTGTAGGCGCCGTCGAAGCCGGCCCGCGTGAAGGCCTGCTCGGTGCGCAGCGCGCCGCCCGGGCCGCGCAGCGCCAGGTGGTGCTTGGGAGGGACCTCGCCGGCGGTGATGCGGTGGAGCACCTGGTACCTCCCCGCGCGCTCAGCCGCGCCCGGCGCGGACCTGCTCGCGCTCGATCGATTCGAACAGGGCCCGGAAGTTCCCCGCGCCGAACCCCTGGTCGCCCTTGCGCTGGATGATCTCGAAGAAGAAGGGGCCGGCCTCGGGCTCGCCGTAGAGCCCGGCCGAGTCGCGCAGGAAGATCTGCAGCATGTAGCGCCCCGCCCCGGCCCCGTCGACGAGGATGCCGAGGCGGCGCAGCTCGGAGACCTGCTCCTCGATGCGCCCGATGCCGGTCTCGGCGATCCGCCCCGGCAGCGCGTCGTAGTAGGCCGGCGGCGTCGGCATGAACTGCACGCCGGCCTCGCGCAGCCCGGCCACCGTGGCCTGGATGTCCCGCGCCGTCAGCGCGGCGTGCTGGATCCCGTCGCCCCGGTGGTCCTCGATGAAGAGGTGGATCTGCGAGGAGCGGAAGGCCGGGCGCCACGGCTCGTTGTTGGCGAACTTCACGCCCGAGCGCTGGTCGCACATCACCACCGAGCGCAGCCCCGAGCCGTGCTCGGCCTGGAAGGCCTTGCCGGCCTCGCCGGCGGCGTCGCGGGTATGGAACTTCACCTCCCAGGACTCCTCCAGCCCGAGCACCTGCTCCATCCAGAGCAGGGCCGGCTTCATGGTGCGGAAGTTGGAGGTGAGGTGGTCGATCTGGCCGAAGCCGTAGCGGTTGCCACCGCCGAGCGGCGTGGCGTGGGCCTCCATGCCCGGGTAGGGGCCGCGCCAGCCGCGCCGCTCGACGAAGCGGAAGGTGGTGTCGCCGAAGGGGGTGGCGATGGCGAAGGTGGCGAGCGTCCCGCCCTCGCGCTCGAAGCGGAGCACCTCCGAGGTGGGGGTCCCGCCGCGCGCCTCCAGCACCGCGAAGGCATGGTCGGCGTCCTCGACCTCGAAGAGGACCGAGCCGACGCCGTCCGGGTGGACCCGCAGCCAGCGCGCCGCCCGGCCGCCGGCGCCGACCGGGGCCGAGCAGAGGATGCCGACCTCCCCGGCCTGGAAGAGCGCGGAGCGCTGCCGGCCGGACCGCTCCAGCTCGGGGCCGCTCACCGCCACCTCGGCGAAGTCGAGCCGCTCCCGGTAGAAGCGGCGGCTGCGCTCCAGGTCATGGACGTAGTAGTGGAGCCCCTCCAGCCTCACCAGGCCGATGGGCTCGAGCGCCGGGGCGGTCACGTTGGCCTCCCGGCCGGGGCGCCGGCGGACGCCTGCGAAGGACCCGGCGCGGCCGCCGCGGCGGGCCGGGGTGCGTCCGGCTGCCGGTCGGGGTGCGCCGCCTGGAAGGCCGGGAGGGTGGCGCAGGCCGCCTCGATCCGCAGCAGGGTCGGGAAGCCGGCCGTCTCCACGCCGAAGCGGCGCGCGTTGTAGAGCTGGGGGACGAGGTAGCAGTCGGCCAGCCCGGGCGCGTCGCCGTGGCAGAAGCGCCCGGCCCCGCCGTCGCCCACCGCCGTCTCCAGCGCTGCGAGCCCGCCGGCGATGGCGTTGCGGGCCCACTCCTGGTCCCAGCCCGGCACCTTCTCGCGGAGCAGCTTGAGCACGATGGCGTTCTGCATGGGCTGGATCCCCGAGTTGACGTGCTCGGCGAGGGCCCGGACGCGGGCGCGGCCGTCGGCGGTGGGTGGCAGCAGCGGGGGCGAGGGGTGCACCTCGTCGAGCCACTCGATGATGGCCATCGACTGCACCAGCCGCCGCGGTGGGCGGCCGCCCTCCAGCACCTCCAGCACCGGGACCTGGTGGGTCGGGTTGCGCGCCGCCTGCTCCGGGCCCCACTGCTCCCCGGCCAGCAGGTCGACCGCCGTGTACGCGTAGTGAAGTCCCTTGAGCCCGAGCGCGATGCGGACCCGCCACGCCGACGAGGAGCGCCAGTAGGAGTAGAGCCTCAGGTTCACGCCGTCACCCGCTGGTCGATGCTGCCGAAGAGGTCGCGCCCATCGGGGCCGGCCGCCCGGATCTCCACCCGGTCGCCCACCTGGAGGAAGGGGGTGCGCGCCGCGCCGAACTCGATCTGCTCGCGGGCCCGCCGCTCGGCGAGGCAGGAGACGCCGCGCGCCGGGTCCTGGTTGGAGACGGTGCCGGAGCCGAGGATGGTGCCGGCGGCCAGGGCGCGGGTGCGGGTGACGTGGGCCAGCAGGTCGGCGAAGGAGAAGTGCATCTCCGGCCCGGCCTCCAGGTCCCCGGCCACGACGCCGTTGAGCCGGACCGTGAGGCGCAGGTGGGCGCGCCCGTCCCGCCAGGCCTCGCCCAGCTCGTCGGGCGTGACCGCGAAGGGCGAGAAGGCGGTGGCGGGCTTGCCGACGAAGAAGCCGAACCCCTTGGCCAGCTCGTCCGGGATCAGCTTGCGGAGCGAGACGTCGTTGGCCAGGCAGAGGAGCCTGACGTGGCGCAGCGCCTCGCCCGCCGCGACGCCGAGCGGGACGTCGCCGGTGATGACGCAGACCTCGCCCTCGAAGTCGAGCCCGTAGTCGCGGGCGCCGAACGGCAGCGGGTCGCGCGGACCGAGCAGCACCCCCGAGCCGCCCTGGTAGACGAGCGGATCGGTGGTGAGGGTGGGCGGGGGCTCGGCCTGGCGCGCCCGGCGCACCAGCCGGACGTGGTTGAGGTAGGCCGAGCCGTCGATCCACTCGTAGGCGCGCGGCAGCGGGGCGCGCACCCGGTCGAGGTCGAGCGGGGTGGCCTCGGCGCGGCCGGCGTCGAGCGCCTCGGCCAGCGCGCGCAGGCGCGGCTCGGCCTCGTCCCACCGGTCGATCGCGGCCTGCAGGCAGGGGGCGATGGTGCCGGCGTCGGCGAAGGCGGCGCCGTCGCGCCGGACCACCGCCAGCCGGCCGTCGCGTGAGCCATCCGCCAGGGTCGCCAGTCGCATCGGCCGCTTCACTAACGCCCGTGGTCCGGGCACGCCACCCCGGTTGGCGGCCCGCCCCGCCGGACCGCCGGCGCGGACGCCTTCGACGCGGCGCGGCGCATGGCGGAGGGGCCCCCTTGGCGGCTATGTAAGGGGCGCATGGTCCCTCCACCGGTGCTCGCCGAAGGCGACGTCAGCGTCCTGCCCGCCATCTCCACGGTGCCGGCCGCGGAGTGGGACGCCCTCTTCGCGCACGAGGTGGAGCTGGCCAGCCCCTTCGTCCGCCACGCCTTCATCTCGGCGCTGGAGGAGAGCGGCTCGGCCACCCCGGCGACCGGCTGGACGCCGCGCCACCTGCTGCTGCGCCGCGAGGGCCGGCTGGTGGCGGCCGCCCCGGCCTGGCTGAAGGAGGGCTCGGAGGGGGACTTCAGCCGGGACTTCGAGTGGGCCGGCGCGGCGGAGCGGGCCGGCGTCCCCTACTACCCGAAGCTGGTGCTCGGCATCCCGGCCACGCCGGCCACCGGCCGGCGCATCCTGGTGGCGGAGGGCGAGCCGCGCGGCCCGGCCGTGGCCCGGCTGATCGAGGCGGCCCGGGAGGTGGTCCGCGCCGAGGAGGCGGGCGGATTGCACGTGCTCTTCACGCCGGCCGAGGAGGCGCTGGAGCTGGAGCGGGCCGGCCTGGCCCGCCGCGTCGACTTCCAGTACCACTGGCGCAACCAGGGCGACGCCACCATGGCGCAGTTCCTGGCCCGCTTCGGCTCGAAGCGTCGCCACGCCATCCGGCGCGAGCTGCGCGCCCCCGCCGAGCAGGGCGTCGTCATCCGGACGGTGCGTGGCGACGAGCTGGCCCGCGACCCGGGGGGCTGGGCCGACGACTGCTACGAGCTGCACCGCAGCTCCACCGACCAGATGGCCTGGGGCATGCGCTGGGTGAACCACGCCTTCTACCAGCTGGTGCTCTCCCGCATGCCGGACGCGGTCGAGGTGGTGGAGGCCCGGCACCACGGCCGCCTCGTCGGCATGGCCTTCAACCTCGCCACCCGCACCGTCCTCTACGGCCGCTACTGGGGCGGGGCCGGGGACTTCCCCTTCCTCCACTTCAACGTGGCCCTCTACCACTCCATCGACCAGTGCCTCACCCTCGGCCGGCTGCGCTTCGAGGGGGGCGCCGGGGGCGAGCACAAGCTCTCGCGCGGCTTCGAGCCGGCCGAGACCTGGAGCTGCCACGCCCTGAGCGATCCCCGGCTCGACGCGGCGGTGCGGCGGCGCCTGGCGGCCGAGCTGCCGGCCCGGCTCGCCGGCGTGGCGGCCTGGCGCGAAGAGCACCCCCGCCTCGGCGGGTGAAGGGCGGGCGGCCGGGACGCTATCCCCTGGCCCAGTGGAGCAGCAGCGTGCGGGCCCAGCTGGCGCCGCCGGCCCGGGAGGCCAGCGTCCGGGCCTCACCGAGCAGCCGCTCCACGCCGTCCGGTCCCAGCGCCGGCCCGACCACCGAGAGGGAGCGGAGCACGGCCTCGAGCCGATGCGGCTCGAGCGGGACGGCCTGCTCGAACCGCTCGGTGGTGAAGCGGCCCCGCCCGGCGCAGGAGAAGAAGAGGTCGAGCGGGAGCGGCCGGCGCCGCGCCTTCGGGTTGGCGGCCGCCAGCAGGCCGGCCAGCGCCGACATGAAGGGTGTGTCGGCGAAGCGGGGCTCGACGACGGCGACGGCGCCGCCCGGCCGCAGCAGCCGGGCCGCCTCGCGCCCGGCCCGCGCCGCGTCGGTCCAGTGGAGGGCGTCGGCCAGCACCACCAGGTCGAAGGCGCCGTCCGCCAGGCCGGTCGCCTCGGCCGTGGCCTGCACCGGCGTGAGCCCCGGCCGCGGGACCCCGAGCCCGGCCAGCATGGCCCGCGCCGGCTCGACCGCCGCCACCAGCAGCCCGGCCTCGGCCAGCGCCACCGAGAGCAGCCCGGTGCCGGCGCCCAGGTCGGCCGCGCGACCTCCGGGGCCGCCCGCCAGCGCGGCGACCCGCTCCACCAACGCGGCCGTGTAGCCGGGCCGGGCGGCGTAGTCGCCCGCCAGCCGGTTGAAGACCCAGCGGTCGTCCTCCTCGACGGAGAGCCCTCGGCGCGACATGGCGCCACGGTAGCATCGGCCTCGGGCCGGTGTGACGCTGGGCACGTTCCCCACCGCGGTCTCCCTTCCCGGGCTAGACTCCCGGCTCGAATGAAGATCACCGAGCTCGCCCAGCGCGCCGGCAGCGCCGTCACCGCCACACGCACCCGACGCATCGCCGTCGCCGTGGTGGGACTCCTCGCCGCGCTGCTGGCGTTCCGTGCCTGGCGCGGGCGCGAGGTGCCGGCCTACCTCGTCGAGTCCCGGCCCGTGGTGCAGAAGGTGGTGGCCACGGGGCGGGTCCGCCCCCTGGCCCGCGTCTCGCTCGCCAGCCTGGCGCTCGGCCGGATCCGTGCCGTCCCGGTGCGCGAGGGCGACCGGGTCGCGGCTGGCCAACTCCTCGTGAAGATCGACGACGTCGAGCAGGCGGCGGCGCTCCGCCAGGCGCAGGGGCGGGTCGCCGAGGCGGCGGCGCGCCTGGAGCAGGTGCGCGGGGCCGCGGGGCGCCAGGCCACCGAGGTGCTCCGCCAGGCCGAGCTCCGGGTGGCGCAGGCCACCCAGGACCTGGGCCGGGTCCGGCAGCTGGCGGAGGCGGGGAGCTCGTCCCAGCAGGCCGCCGACGACGCGGAGCGGAGCCTGGCGCTGGCGCGGAGCCAGCGCGATGCGGCGGCGGCGCAGGCGGCCTCGGCGGGCGGGGCCGACGAGCGGCTGGCGGCCGCGGCGCTGTCGCAGGCCGAGGCGGCCCGGGCGGTGGCGGCCTCCCGGCTCGCCGAGACCGAGATCCGGGCGCCCACCCCCGGGCTGGTGGTGTCGCGCGAGGTCGAGCCGGGCGAGGTGGTCACGGCAGGCAAGACGCTGCTGGCCATGACCAGCGACGGCGCCCTCGAGCTCACCGCGCAGGTCGACGAGAAGAACCTGGCCCTGCTCCGGCCCGGGCAGCCGGCGCAGGCCAGCGCCGACGCCTTCCCGGGGCAGGTCTTCGAGGCCACGGTCGCCTGGATCGCGCCGGCCGTCGACCCGGCCCGCGGCACGGTGGAGGTCCGGCTCAAGGTGCCGGCACCACCCCCGGTGCTCCGCGCCGACATGACGGTCTCGGTCAACGTCGACGTGGGGCGCAAGGACGCGGCGCTGGTGGTCCCGGCCGACGTCATCCGCGACCCGACCGGCGAGCCCTGGGTGCTGGCCATCGTGGGCCGCCAGGCCGTGCGGCGCGCCGTGACGCTGGGGATGCGCGGCGACGGGCTGGTGGAGCTGACCGCCGGGCTGGGGGCCGGGGACGCCGTGGTGGCGCCCAGCGGCGGCTTCGTCGCGGCCGGCGAGCGGGTGCGGGCGCGGCTGCTGCCGGCCGCGGGGGCGGGGCGGTAGCCATGCCCTTCGAGCTGTTCGTCGCGCTCCGCTTCCTCCGCGAAGGCAAGGCGCAGACGGCGCTGATCCTCGGCGGCACCACCATCGGCGTCGCCGTGATCATCTTCCTCTCGGCCCTCATCGGCGGCCTGCAGGCCACCCTCATCGACCAGACGCTCTCGGCGCAGGCCCACGTCATCCTCAAGCGGCCCGACCGGGTGGCGCGGGTGGTGGCGCCGCCGGACGGCGCGGCGGTGGTGGCGCGACGGGAGAAGACC
>Ga0315271_10003340_pt1 | contig 10144 bp, 7 predicted proteins | sample C3_top_MG_FD_204664 | JGI IMG/M metagenome (GOLD analysis project Ga0315271, IMG submission 204664) | Sediment microbial communities from Yellowstone Lake, YNP, Wyoming, USA - C3_top | ecosystem: Environmental > Aquatic > Freshwater > Lake > Sediment | place: USA: Wyoming | collected 2017-08-01
CTGCCGGCTCCGCATCACCCTTCAGTCGCGCCGCGATCGCATCGGGCTTGGCCCGGCGACGACGCGGACGGTCAGCGCCGCCACCACCACCGGCGCCGCCACGACCACCACGGTCACCACCACCGCCGCCACCACCACGACGACGGCCGTCTTCCGGCTCGGCGCCACGATCGCTGGAGTACGTGTACGACTCGCCGTCCTCGGACTCCTCGCGCACCGGCGCCTCGCGGCGCGCCTCGATGATCGCGTCCGTCACGGCCGACGACAGCAGCTCCACGGCGCGGATGGCGTCATCGTTGCCGGCAATCGGCACCGTGATGAGATCCGGGTCGGAGTTGGTGTCGCAGATGGCGATGATCGGGATGCCAAGCTTGTTGGCCTCGTCCACCGCAATGCGCTCCTTCTTGGCGTCAATGACGAACATCAGCCCGGGAAGGCGGCCCATGTTCTTGATGCCCGACAGGTTCTTGAGGAGCTTGTCCTTCTGGCGCGTGAGCATCAGCGCCTCTTTCTTGGTGTAGTTCTCAAAGCCGCCACCCGACTCCGCACCGGCCTCGAGCTCCTTGAGGCGGCGAATCTGCTTCTTGACCGTCGCGAAGTTGGTGAGCAGGCCGCCGAGCCAGCGCTCGGTGACCGACAGCGCGCCGGCGCGCTCGGCTTCAGCCATCACGATGGCCGACAGCTGGCGCTTGGTGCAGACGTAGAGGACCTGGTCGCCGCGCAGGACGACTTCGCGGGCCAGCTTCTGGGCGAGCTCGATCTGCCGAAGCGTCTTCTGCAGGTCGATGATGTGGATCCCGTTGCGCTCCGCGAAGATGAAGCGGCGCATCTTGGGGTTCCAGCGGCGGGTCTGGTGTCCGAAGTGGACACCGGCCTTGAGGAGATCGTCGAGCGAGGGCTGAGCCATGATGGTACGGATTCCTTGATTCGGTTTGGTCGTCCTGCAGGTTCAGCACTCCGGCAGGCCGGCGAACCGGACCCCTGCGGAGCTCCCCTGCAGTGCAGGATATGAAGCGAATGACGGCAGACGGTTGACGGCGGACGGAGAGCTGTCTCTCGTGGAGCACGGGAGACGGCCGTCTGCCGTCTTCCGTCCGCCGTCCAGCGAAGCTTTAGCGCTTGCTGAACTGGAACCGCTTGCGAGCCTTCGGACGGCCCGGCTTCTTGCGCTCGACGGCGCGGGCATCGCGCGTGAGCAGGCCGAGGTCGCGCAGCTTGCGGCGGTGCGTCTCGTCGAGCTGCACGAGGGCACGGGCCACGGCGAGGCGCAGCGCGCCGGCCTGGCCGGACACGCCGCCACCGTCAATGTTGGCCTGCACGTCAAAGCGGCCGAGCGTATCGGTCGCCGTGAACGGCTGCTGGATGGCGCTCACCAGCACGGGACGCGGAAAGTAGTCGCCGAGCGTGCGCCCGTTGACGGTCCACTTGCCCGAGCCGGGCTTCAGGTACAGGCGGCACACCGCTTCCTTGCGACGGCCGATCGTATGAATGGTCTGGTCGGCCATTGTTACTTCGCCTCGAGCGTCGGGAAGGTGAGCGGAGTGGGCTGCTGCGCGACGTGCGGGTGATCGGCGCCCGCGTAGACGCGAAGCTTCAGGCGGAGCTTGCCACGGCCGAGGGCGTTCTTCGGCAGCATGCCGTAGACGGCCTTCTCGATCACGCGCTCCGGATGCTTGGCCAGCATGGTGGCGAACGGCGTGTACAGTTCGTGGCCCATGTAGCCGGTGTGGCGGAAGTATTCCTTCTGCTCCGCCTTGCGGCCCGTGACACGCACCTTTGAGGCGTTGATCACGATGACGTTGTCGCCGGTGTCCATGTGCGGCGTGAACATGGGCTTGTGCTTGCCACGGAGGATGCGCGCAACCTCGGTGGCCAGGCGGCCGAGAACCATGCCGGTTGCGTCAACGACGAACCAGCGATGTTCGATGTCCTCGGGCTTTGCTGAATAGGTCTTCATGCGGATAAGACTGAGCAGTGCTTCGACTGCGGTATGGACTTCGCCTCACCGGTGCGGAATGCAACCCGGGTCTCGGCCGCCCCAAAGGGCTGTTTTCGGACAGACATTCAAGCTACACAAGGACTTAGGTCGGGTCAAGGGTCAGAGAACGACGGAGAACTGGAGGGACGGCACTGTGTTCGTGGCGAGCCCTGCCGGGACTTCAACCGCGAAGGGCGAAGGGCGCGGAGGGGCGCGAAGGACGGCAACTGGGGGGAACCACACGCGAAGTGCTGTTCCCCCCTCCGTCCTCTTCGCGGCCCTCCGCGCCCTTCGCCCTTCGCGGTGGCAGCCCGCCAGCCATCCAGACTCTGCAGTTCTCTGTGGTTCTCTGCAGTTCTCTGCGGTTCTCTGTGGTTACTTGTACTTCGGCCCCGTCGCCTGCGCCTTCCGCAGGGCCATCAGGACATCCGATGCCACACCCAGGTCCGGTCGGCCGCTGTGCGCCATCAACGGGTCGAGATAGTCGAGCATCGTGTCGAGGTGTCGGACCGACGCATCGGGATCCCGCAGTTCCAGGGCCACGCGTGTCAGGCAGGCGAGGGCCACCAGCGTGGCGTCGCTGCCGCGAAGGCCGAGCGCGCTCTCCTCGGGTACCTCCCGGCTGCCGTTATACCGGCGGGAGCGGTCCAGCAACGCGGCGGCGGCCTTGGGATTGGACGCGATGGTCGTCTCGGCAATCACGCACTGCTCGGCCACTTGGTCGGTTTCGGTGCGCGGGACCGTGAGCTCGCGCGCGAGCGGAGCCACCGGGGCCATCTGGGCGGCCAGGATCGCCGAGGCCGTGTCGCCGAAGGTCTGCCAGCCCAAGGTGAGCGCCTCGGTGAACCGGAGCGCGGCAAACGGCGACGCAGCCTCGAAGGGCGTCCCCTCCCGGTACCGTCTCCGTGGCACCGCTCCCGCGGCCTCGCGGCGCACCATGTCGCGCTCAGCAAACCGCCGCAGGGCCCGGTACGAGGCGGAATCGCCCGTCACCGCCATGTAGCGCAACTCCGGCCCGATGTCGGACAGGTAGACGTAGCCGTCGCTCCGGATCATGCGCTGGGGGTTGCTGGAGATGCCGGCCGCCGTCTGCAGGTAGACCAGCGCCCCGGCGACCCGCTCCATGGACGGGTCAAGCGCCCGCTCCATGCGGGTGGTCGCCAGGCTGCACGCCGAGGACGCCAGTGAGAGGGCGCTCACGACGAGTGCGACAGCAGGGAAATTGCGGCGCATCAGACGAGCTCGACCAGCACGGCGCCCTTCTCCACCGCCTGTCCCGGCTGCACCAGCACCGCCTTCACCGTTCCAGACGTCGTCGTCCGGAGTTCGTTTTCCATCTTCATGGCCTCCATGGCAATGACTCCCTGCCCCGCAGCCACTGCGTCGCCGGGCTGCACGTAGACCCGTACGATAAGCCCGGGCATGGGCGCCGTCACGGGCTGCGGACCCGACGCCGCGTGGCTGGCCGTGAGGTCGCGAATGGCGCGCGTGCGCTCGTCGAGCGCCGTGGCGTCGATGCGCCAGCCATCGAGTCGCAGCGTGAAGCGGCCGCGTTCAGCGGCGCCGGCCCCGTCGCCACCGCGCCGTGCCACCACCCGGTGCACCTGGTCGCCGATGGTCACGAGATGCACCGGTGTTCCCTCGACGTCGGCCAGGTGCACGGCATGCGTGCGGTTGCCGATGCGCGCGGTCTCGCCTTCGAGGTCCACCTCGATGCGCTCGCCATTGATGTCCACGATGTACTTCACGCCGCCTCCGGCACCAGTTCGCATACCGTCTCGACATGCGCCGTCTGGGGAAACATGTCGAAACAGGTGAGCGACGCCACCCGCCAGCCGGGAAGCCGCGCGACGTCGCGGGCCAGCGTGGCCGGATCGCAACTTACATAGATGATGGCGCGCGGCCGGGGTTCGCACGCGGCCAGCAGCGAGGTCACCTCGGGCGCAACGCCGGCCCGCGGCGGGTTGAGCAGCACCACGTCCGCGGGGAGCGCCGCGGGCAATGCGTCCTCCACGCGCGCCGTGACGGCGCGCGAGGGCGCGACCAGGCGGCCCGCACTCCACGCACTCGCGTGGGCATCGAGCTCAATGGCAGTCACCGTCACGCCCTGCGCCGCCAGCGCCACCGCGGTGTCCCCTGAGCCCGCGTAGCCATCCACGACGGAGCGCGGCGCGTGCGCCATGACGAGGGCGTGCACATGCGCGCCCATGGCCCCGGCCACGGCCTGGTTCACCTGGACGAACGACGCGCCGGGTGACGCGTGCTCGCGCCGGTCGCGCAGCAGCCGTCGCTCGCCCTCGTCGTTCACCCACCAGCTCGCGGCCACGGACGTCACGGCGTCGGCAAAGGCGCGCGCGGCCGGCCAGCGGTCCCCGCCCTCCACCACCAGCAACAGGTCGTCGCCCGCCAGGCGCAGCGACATGCGGAGCGCCGGCACCCGCGGCAGCAGTCGCGCCCCCTGCGTCATCACGTCACGCAGCCCGGCCACGACGCGCGCGTCGGCGATGAGGCAATCGTCGAGCGCGAAGATGTCGTCGGGGGCGCCGGCGCGATGCAGGCCGGCGCGCCAGGCGTCGCCCATCCAGCGGAGCGCGAGCGTAAGCTTGCGGCGATACCGCCACGGCTCGCCGGCGCCGCGCACCTCGGGCAGCGCCACCTCGCGCCTGCCGATGCGCGCAAAGGCGTCGCGCACGATGTGCGCCTTGGCGTCGCGCTGCGCGCCGGTGGAGAGGTGCTGCAACTGGCAGCCGCCGCACCGGTCGCGCACATAGTGCGGGCACGCCGGTGTCACGCGCCCCGGGCCCGGCGTCTCGACGGCTTCCAGCACGCCGCGCGCAAAGCGGCCCTTGCTGGTCACGCGCGCGCTCACGCGATCGCCGGTCGCGGTGCGCGGCACGAACACGACCAGTCCGTCGTGGCGCGCCACGCCGTCGCCACCGGCGGCAATGCCCGTGATGTCGAGGGTCGCGATGCTGCTCACCCGGGGCGCAGCCCCCGGACACGCCCGGCCTGCGCCCACGGCGACAGGTCGGGACGCGCGGCCGCGGGTGCCGCCGCCTGTGCGTTCCGCGGCGCGGGCGGCGCGGCAATGGACCGCGTCCGGCGCTCCCGCTCGGCGAGCAGTGCCGCGGCAATGGCCGCCGCTTCCACCACGTCGCGCGACGGCGCGGCGCCCACCAGCGAATCGAGCCGGCGTTCCAGCCACTGGATCTCGATGGCGCCCGCCTGGAATTCGGGATCTTCCATGACGCGCATGTGGAACTCGCGCGACGTCTCGACGCCGTCGATGGTGAGCTCGTTGAGCGCGCGATGCATGCGCGCAATCGCCTCGGGGCGCGTGGGCGCCCACACAATGAGCTTGGCGAGCATCGGATCGTAGTACAGGCTCACCTCGGTGCCGACGCCGATGCCGCCATCCCACCGCACGCCGGGGCCGCCGGGCTTGCGCAGGTAGTCCACGCGCCCGGTGCTCGGCAGGAAGCCGTTGGCGGCGTCCTCGCTGGTGATGCGGCACTCCATGGCCCAGCCGCGCGGCTCGATGTTGGACGTGAATGGCAACCGCTCCCCGCGCGCGATGCGCAGCTGCCATTGCACCAGGTCGATGCCCGTCACCAGCTCCGTGACGGGGTGCTCCACCTGGATGCGCGTGTTCATCTCGAGAAAGTAGAACTCGCCACTGGCATCCAGCAGGAACTCGCAGGTGCCGGCGTTCACGTACCCCGCGGCCTTGGCCGCGCGCACCGCCGCGGCGCCCATGCGGTGGCGCAGCTCGGTGTTCACCGCCGGGCTCGGCGATTCCTCGATCATCTTCTGGTGGCGGCGCTGCACGGAGCACTCGCGCTCGCCCAGCGAGATGCAGCGGCCGAACGCATCGGCGAGGATCTGGATCTCCACGTGGCGCGGGCCCACGATGTACTTCTCGATGTACACCGCGTCGTCGCCGAACGCGTTCTGCGCCTCGCGGCGCGCCGCGTCGAGCGACGAGGCCATGGCCGAGGCCTCGCGCACCACGCGCATGCCCTTGCCGCCGCCGCCGGCCGCCGCCTTCAGCAGCACCGGGTACCCGAACGTCTCGGCAATGGCCGTGGCCTCGTCCGCGTCCTTCAGCGCCTCGGTGGTGCCCGGCACCACGGGCACGTCGTGCGCCACGGCGAGCGTGCGCGCCGCCGTCTTGGACCCCATGGCCGCAATGGCCTCGGCCGGCGGTCCCACCCAGATGAGGCCGGCGTCGCGCACCGCGCGGGCAAACCACTCCCGTTCGGCGAGAAAGCCGTACCCCGGATGAATGGCGTCGGCCCCCACCCGCAGCGCCGCCGAGATGATCAGGTCGCCAAGGAGGTAGCTCTCGCTCGACGGCGCCGGTCCGAGGCGCACGGCTTCGTCGGCCTCGCGCACGTGCGGCGCGCGCGCGTCGGCGTCGGAGTAGACCGCCACCGACGCGAGCCCCAGCTCGCGGCACGCGCGCACGATGCGCAGCGCGATCTCGCCGCGATTGGCAATGAGGACCTTCTTCACAGCGGAATGTTCCCGTGCTTCTTGGGCGGGTTGGTGTCGCGCTTGGTCTGCAGCGCCTCGAGCGCGGTGATCAGGCGCCACCGCGTGTCGCGCGGATCAATGATGTCGTCAATGTAGCCGCGGCTCGCCGCCACGTACGGGTTGGCGAACTTCTCGGTGTACTCGGCGACACGCTGGTCCATGGCCTGCTGCGGATCGTCGCTCTCGGCGATCTCCTTCTTGAACAGGATCTCCACCGCGCCCTTCGGGCCCATCACCGCAATCTCGGCCGTGGGCCACGCCACGTTGAAGTCGCCGCGAATGTGCTTGGAGCTCATCACGTCGTACGCGCCGCCGTACGCCTTGCGCGTGATGACGGTGAGCTTGGGCACGGTGGCCTCGCAGTACGCATACAGCAGCTTGGCGCCGTGCCGGATGATGCCGCCGTGCTCCTGCGCGGTGCCCGGCAGGAAACCCGGCACGTCCTCGAAGGTCACCACCGGGATGTTGAAGGCGTCGCAGAAGCGGATGAAGCGCGCCGCCTTGGTGCTGGCGTTGATGTCGAGCACGCCCGCGAGCACCGCGGGCTGGTTGGCGACGACGCCCACGCTGAATCCGCCCAGGTGCGCGAATCCGCAGAGGATGTTGCCGGCGAATTCCTTGTGCACCTCCAGGAACTCGCCGTCGTCCACCACGCGGCGCAGCACCTCGTGCATGTCGTACGGCTTGTTCGGGTGGTCGGGCACGACGTCCAGCAGCGACTCCTCGCGCCGGTCGCGCGGATCGCTCGACGCGCGCCGCGGCGGCGGCTCCACGTTGTTGCTGGGCAGGAAGCGCAGCAGGTCGCGGATGCCCTGCAGGCACGCGAGCTCGCTGTCGCACGTGAAGTGCGACACGCCCGACGTGGCGCCGTGCGTGCTGGCGCCCCCGAGCGCCTCCATGGTGACGTCCTCGTGCGTCACGGTCTTCACCACGTTCGGGCCGGTGACGAACATGTAGCTCGTGCCGCGCGTCATGAACACGAAGTCGGTGATGGCCGGCGAGTAGACGGCGCCACCCGCACAGGGACCGAGGATGGCCGAGATCTGCGGCACCACACCCGAGGCCAGCGTGTTGCGCAGGAAGATCTCGGCGTATCCGCCGAGCGAGACCACGCCTTCCTGGATGCGCGCGCCGCCCGAGTCGTTGAGGCCGATCACCGGGGCGCCGTTGCGCACCGCCAAATCCATGACCTTGCAGATCTTCTCGGCGAAGGCCTCGCTGAGCGAGCCGCCAAAGACGGTGAAGTCCTGCGAGAAGACGTAGACCAGCCGGCCATCGACGCGGCCGTAGCCGGTGATGACGCCATCGCCGTAGTAGTGCTGGTCGTCGAGGCCGAAGTCGTGCGACCGGTGCACGACAAAGCGGTCGATCTCGACAAAGCTCCCGTCGTCCAGCAGGACGTCGAGGCGTTCGCGGGCCGACAGCTTGCCCTTGTCGTGCTGGGCCTTGAGGCGGGACTCGCCACCGCCCAGTTCTGCCTCGGCGCGCCGGCGCTCGAGGATGTCGAGTTTTTCGCGCATGCTCATGCGACAAAAGAAACGCGGCGCGAGGCACGACGAAAGGTGCGCGGCGACGGCCGCCGCCACATTCGGCCGGCGGCGCGCGGCCGGCGCGTTGGCGCCCTAGGGCGCCGGCGCCCGCTCGAAGCCGATGTTGTCGAGCAGCACGCTGCCCGCCTTGGTGCGGTCGAAGACGAACCGGACCACGCGCACCTTGGCCGGATCGAAGCCCGGCGTGGTGCGCGCGAGCTGGCCGAGCGGCAGGGTGTACCTGGTGAGCACCTGGTCGTAGTCGCGGGATCCGTCCGCGAACGACGACTCCACGCGCGCCCATTTGTACAGGCGGATGGTGAGCGGCGGCGGCAGCGGCGCGAGGTCAACGAGCGCCACCGAGGCCTTTACGCCGTCGCTCGTCTCCAGCTCCACGCGAAAGTCGATGGGCTTCACCGAGTCGATACCCGCCTTCTTCGCCGCACGCGCGCTGTCGGCCTTCAACTTCTCCGTCGCCTTGTCCGCCGCCTTGTCGTTCCCCTTCGCACTGTCCGGCTTTGTCGTGGAGTCGCGCCGGGCGAGCGCCTTGAGCCAGCCGGGGAGCCAGTCGAACCGCGGGGGCCGGGGCATGGGGCCGACGCCCGGCGCCGTGTCGCTTGGCGCGAGCGCCTTGGCCTTCTCCGACTCCCCCTCCGCCTCGAAGACCAGCATGGACTGCGCGCCAAGGCGGAGCGTCGCCGCGGTGGAATCGCCAAGCCGTACGTCGTACGATGCGGCGCGTGCGGCGCCCTTCGGCGCCGTCCAGCCGACGCGCACGGCGTGGTTCTCGTAGGGCTGGTTGCCCCGCGACCGCATCGTCAGGCCCAGCTCACGCCAGGCCGCCAGGCCGTGCGCCTCGAGCGTAACGCCGGGCGCCGACCCCGTGGTGACGTCCACGTCCTCCTCGAAATCGGCAATGCGCTGCGTCGAGGGGTCTTCGTATCGCGTCAGGTAGATGGTGCGTGGCAGCCACGCGCCGGCGCGGCGCGCGTCGCGAAAGATCGGCTCGTATGCGGCGGCCCCGCGCAGCGTGAGGTCGAGGAAGGCGCTGATGAAGACCTTGCCCGCCTGCCGCTGCTCGTCGCCGCTCAGCAGGGACTTCTTGTTGAGCAGCAGGCCCGCCTCCGGCCCGACGTCGCTCGAGCCCCACGTGGTGTTGAACTGGCCGTGGTTGGCGCGATAGATGTAGATGGCCGACTTGCGCCACGGCCCCGGCTGCGTGAATCGCACGCGCTGGAACTGCCGCTGCCCCATGAAGGTGGAGACGTCGCTGTCGTGCGCGCCGTGCAGCACGAGGTAGTTGATGTTGCGGAGCGGCGTGGGCTGGTCGGCCGGCTTGTACTGCCCGTCCACCGGCGCGATGGCGACGAGCGTGCGGATGTCGAAGTGGAAGTCGAACGTCACGCGCGCGTCGTCGGGATACCGCGAGAGCTGGTTGAACGCCGCGGCCACGCTGACGGCCTCACCGCCCCGCGAGTGTCCCATGAGCGCGATGCGCGACAGGTCCACCCTGCCGAAAAAGGGCGACGCGGGGTCGGCGTTGAACCGGCGCCAGGCCACGAGGTGTTGCAGCAGCATCCACCCGCGCGCGTCGTTCTCGCCGCGCAGGTTGCCGTTGAGGAAATTCTCGTCCACCGACGCCAGGATGTAGCCGCGGCTGGCGAGCAGCTCGCCGAGGTACGCGTAGCCCGGGTCGGAGTACTTCGTCATGTCGTGGTTGCCGTGCACGATGAGCACCAGCGGAAACGGGCCCGGGCCCTCGGGATACCAGACGCGCCCGTTGACCGGCATCCGCTTGGCGTCGAAGCCCCAGTACTTCCACCGCTCCTTTAGGAGCTTCGCGTCGGCGCCGCGAATGAAGGGCGTGCCGTTCACGACGCTCGTCTTGAGCGTCACCGAGTCGCGATACTCGCCCCGGCGCCGGTCGGTGCCGCTTCCATAGAACAGCCGCTTCACCACCAACGCACCCGGCGCCGACGGATCGGGCGCCGCCGGCGCCGCGGTCGGATCGGGCGCAAAGGCGGTGGGATCAACCAGCTTGCTCGGCTGGAAGCAGGCGCAGAGCGCGAGTGCGGTGACAATGACGGGCGTTCGCATGGCG
>Ga0315271_10003342_pt1 | contig 10143 bp, 10 predicted proteins | sample C3_top_MG_FD_204664 | JGI IMG/M metagenome (GOLD analysis project Ga0315271, IMG submission 204664) | Sediment microbial communities from Yellowstone Lake, YNP, Wyoming, USA - C3_top | ecosystem: Environmental > Aquatic > Freshwater > Lake > Sediment | place: USA: Wyoming | collected 2017-08-01
CATCCGGGAACTCGCCCGGCTCGTCGGCGTCCCCGCCGACCACGAAGGTCCGGGTGATGCCGGCCGTGCGGGCGCGCTCGAGCAGCTCCGCCAGCTTGGCTCGATCCGGGATCATCCGGGCGGACAGGTGCGGGATCGCCCGAAAGCCATCCGCCTGGAGCCGCACGGCCCAGTCCATGGTCGCGTCGATGCCCTTGGCCGGTGAGGCCGTGACGGAGACCCGGACACCGGCAGGCAGATGGGGGATCTGATCCGGCAGGTTCTTGAGCGGAAGCACCTCGAAGATCGGATCGACCAGGGCTGCCGCGAGCGCCGTGCGCACCGGACCGTCAAGCCCCTTGTTGCGTACCGAGGTAGCCATCAAACGTCGGAGTCGGGCATGGATGCCTTGGTTCGTGCGATGAAGTCCAGCAGGGCTTCATCGGTGGCGGCGTCCAGTGGTGGCGCTTCGTAGTCGGCCAACTGGCGCTTCCAGATCGCGTTCGCGCGTTGGTTGGCGTCCAATGAGCCGTCCTCCTGCCACTGCTCGAAGCTGTTGTTGTCGGCGATCTCGCTGCGATAGAAGGCGCTCTCGAAGTTGGCCAGCGTATGGGCGGTGCCCAGATAGTGGGTGCCGGGTTCGTTGGTCAGGATCGCATCCAGGGCCTGGCCGTTCTCGGACAGGTCGATGCCGTTGGCGAAGACCGCCATCATCCCGAGCTGATCGGCATCCATGATCAACTTCTCGTAGCCCACGGCGAGTCCGCCTTCCAGCCAGCCCGCCGCGTGCAGGACGAAGTTGACGCCGGCAAGGACCGTCGGCTGGAGCGTGGCCGCGGACTCGTAGGCGGCCTGGGCATCGGCGATCTTGGAGCCGCACAGCGACCCGCCGGAGCGGAACGGCACGCCCAGCCGGCGGGCGAGTGACGCCATCACGTACAGGACGAGGGCGGGCTCCGGCGTCCCGAAGGTCGGGGCACCGGACTGCATGGACATGGAGCTGGCGAACGATCCCAGGACGACCGGCGCGCCCGGCCGAACGAGCTGGACGAAGGCCATCCCGCCGAGCGCCTCGGCCAGGGTCTGGGCACATACGCCGGCCGCCGTGACCGGTGCCATCGCGCCGGCCAGGATGAACGGCGTGATCAGGGTGGCCTGGTTGGCCTCCGCGTAGGCGCGCGCGGCGCCCAGCATGATGGAGTCCCAGACCAGCGGCGAGTTGGCGTTGATCAGGCTGAGCAGGACCGCGTGGTCCTCCAGGTAATCCGCGCCGAACGTGATGCGCGCCAGCTCGACGGTGTCGCGGGCTCGCTGGGGCGCGGTGACTGAGCCCATGAACGGCTTGTCGCTGTACTTGATGTGCGAATAGACCATGTCCAGGTGGCGCTTGTTGACCGGCACGTCCACCGGCTCACAGACGGTCCCGCCCGAGTGATGGAGATGGGGCGAGACGTAGGTCAGCTTGACCAGGTTGCGGAAGTCCTCGATGGTGCCGTAACGGCGGCCGCCGTCCAGGTCGCGCACGAACGGCGAGCCGTAGTTCGGCGCGAAGACCGTGTGCATCCCGCCGATCTCCACGTTGCGCGCCGGGTTCCGGGCGTACTGGGTGAACTGGCGGGGGGCACTGGCCTGCACGATCTGACGGCACATCCCGCGCGGGAAGCGGACCCGCTCCCCGTCCACGGACGCACCGGCTTCGCGAAACAGCCGAAGCGCATCCGGGTCGCCGCGGAACTCCAGGCCCACCTCCTGGAGGATCGTGTCCGCGTTGTGCTCGATGAGCGACAGGCCCTCCTCGCCGAGGACCTCGAACGGCGCGAGCACCCGGGTCAGATACGGGACATATTCGGCATGAGAAGCGAGGCGGGCCGCCTGCCGGGCCGCCCGACCACCGCTGCGACGGGGCGCGATCTCGTCCATCTAGGTGTCCTCCGTGGTGCCGGCCGTGACCGGTCGGCGTCGTCGTCGTTCGCTGCGTTGATCGCTGTCATCTCCGGCCCCGGTCGTGGCTCGGCGTGGGGGCACGGGCACGACCCGCGCCAGGTTCGGGAAGTCCGCCGTCTTGTGTGGGAAGGCAAGGGCCGCCACGAAATGGTCCTGGAAGCGGGGCTCGACCGCGGTCTCGATCTTCTCCACGCGCCGGACGACCGCCTCGATCTCCGCCCGCGCGGCGGCCGACAACAGGGCGATGAGCGCACCCGTACCGGCCGCGTTGCCGGCCGACCGGACGTTGGCCAGGTCGCAGTCCGGGATGAGCCCAAGGACCATCGCGTGGGTCGTGTCGATCTGGCTGCCGAAGGCGCCGGCCAGCCGGATGTCGTCAACGGTCTCGATCTCGAGCTGGTCCATCAGCAGGCGCACACCGGCGTACAGCGCGGCCTTCGCCAGCTGGATCGCCCGGACATCGTTCTGGGTGACCGCGATCCGCGGCCGCCCACCCTCGGCCTCAAGCAGGACGTAGCTGAACGTCCGGCCCTCCGGCACGATCCGGGCGGAGCGGGCCGCCAGGGACCCGTCGATGACACCGTCCTCCGTGACCACCCCGGCAAGGAACAGCTCGGCGACGACCTCGATGATCCCGGACCCACAGATCCCGGTCACGCCGGTGCCCAGGGCCTCGGCCGCCTCAGCAAAGTCCGGCGCATCTGACCAGGGCTCCACGCCGATGACCCGGAAGCGCGGCTCCAGCGTCGTGCGATCGATCCGGACGCGCTCGATGGCGCCGGGCGCGGCGCGCTGGCCGGCACTGATCTGGGCGCCCTCGAAGGCCGGACCGGTGGGACTCGACGCGGCCAGCAGCCGACGCCGGTCGCCCAGCACGATCTCCGCGTTCGTGCCGACATCCACCAGGAGCGTCATCCGCTCCGCGTTCTGCGGCTCCTCGGCCAGGATCATGCCGGCGGTGTCCGCCCCGACGTGGCCGGCGATGCACGGCAGGACGTACACGCGTGCGCCCGGGTGGGCGCGCAGGCCGAGTTCCGCGGTGGTGGTGTGGACGGCCTGGTTGGTGGCCAGGGCGAACGGCGCACTACCGAGTGGCGTCGGGTCGATGCCCAGCACGAGGTGGTGCATGATCGGGTTGCCGACCAGGACCAGTTCCAGGATCGCGGCACGCTTGATCCCGGCCCGGTTGGCCAGGGTCGCCAGCAGGCCGTCCAGCGCCTTGCGGACGGCCCGCGTCATCTCCTCGGCACCCTCGGGATGCATCATCGCGTACGAGACGCGGCTCATGAGGTCCTCGCCGAAGCGGATCTGCGGGTTCATGACGCCGGCACTCGCCAGCACGGAGCCGTCGGCCAGATTCGCCAGGTGGCCGGCGATCGTCGTGGAACCGATGTCGATCGCGACGCCGTAGATCGAGTCGCGCAGGCCCGGCCAGATCGCGATGATCTCGCGGCCCCCGTGGACGGCGACCGTGACCCCGTACTTCCCGGCTTCCAGGGCCGGCTGGAGGGCGCGCACCACCTGCAGGTCCGCCCGCAGATCCGTCAGCGCCCACTCCCGCTCCAGGGCTTCGAACAGGCGGCCCAGGTCGCCCGACGGCGAGGCGAGTTCCGGCGGCGCGACCTCGACGTAGTGGAGGCGGACGACCGGGTCCACGGTGAAGGCGCGCAGGTCGAGGTCCTTGCGGACGACCTGGCGATGGACCTGGCTCTCCGGCGGGACGTCGATCAGCAGGTCGCCGCAGACCGTGGCGGTACACGACAGGCGACGGTCGGTCGCCAGGCCCTTCTCGGCACGATACGTGGTCTCCAGCTCCGCGAAGGCCGACAGGTGATCCGCGGACGATGTGATGCCGTGCTTCGCGAACGTGCCGATCGCCGGTGTCACCTGGCAGCGACCGCAGATGCCACGGCCGCCACAGACCGAGTCGATGTCCACGCCCAGGGCGCGCGCGGCATCCAGCACGGTCGTCCCGGCGGACACATGGCCGCGCCGCCCGGAGGGCGTGAAGATGACCTGCGAATCGGTCGCCACGGACGAGCGCCTGGGCCTAGACGGCGGTCGTGGCGCGAGCGTTCACCCGGCGGCGACTGACCTCGCCCTCCGGCACTGGCGGGCGATTGGCCGTGATCCAGCGGCCGCAATCGGGGTCGTTGCCCATCAGGACGTCGGCGGCCATGACCGCCCGCTTCAGGTCCGGCTGCATCGGGTTGGTGATCGCCGAGGTCATCCCGGACGCGATGGCCATCGGCAGGAAGGCCGCGTTGATGCCCTCGCGATTGGGCAACCCGAAGCTGACATTGGACGCGCCGCAAGTGGTGTTGACCTTCAGCTCATCGCGCAATCGACCGACCAGGGCGAAGACCTGGCGGCCGGCCGTGGACATCGCGCCGATGGGCATGACCAGCGGGTCCACCACGATGTCGCTGGCCGGGATGCCGTAGTCCGCGGCGCGCTGCACGATCTTCCGGGCGACGGCGAACCGGACGTCCGGGTCCTCGCTGATCCCGGTGTCGTCATTGCTGATGGCCACGACCGCGGCGCCGTACTTCTTGATGAGCGGCAGGACACGCTCCATGCGCTCCTCCTCGCCGGTCACGGAATTCACGAGCGCCTTGCCGACGTAGGCGGCCAGGCCGGCCTCGAGCGCCTCGATGATCGACGAATCGATGGACAGGGGCAGGTCCGTCAGGCTCTGGACCAGGCGGATCGTATGGGCCATGATCGCCGGCTCGTCCGCCAGCGGGATCCCGGCGTTCACGTCCAGCATGTGGGCGCCCGCCGCCACCTGGGCGATGACATCGCGCTCGACACGGCTGAAATCGCCGGCCTTCATCTCCTCGGCCAGCAGCTTGCGGCCGGTCGGGTTGATCCGTTCGCCGATGATCACGAAGGGCCGATCGAAGCCGAGCACGACCTCGCGGGTGGCGGAACTGAGGATGGTCTCGGTCATGTCGCAGGTGTCTCCGTTACCGATGTCTCCGACGTGGTGGCGGGTGGCAGCGCCGGGCCTCCGGCGACACCTCCGGACTGGATGAGTTCTGCCAGGTGATGCTTCGAATACTCGGCTTCCAGGCGGTCCGTCTCGGCCCGGACCTCGGCCTCGATGTCGTCGCCGCATTCGCGCTGGGTCTTGTGCCACTCGGCGATGTAGTCGTTATAGGCGCGCAGGCCCGCCCGGTTGGCCGCCTTGTCGATGGCGACCTGGAAGCGCTGATGGAGGACGGTCTTGCTGGAGCTTCGACCTTCCCTGGCCACGACCTGGGCAGGGATGTCGCGCCACCAGATGACGGAAAGCATGGGCATGTCAGGCAGCTCCTGCGGCGGGTCGAACGGCAGCCGTTCGGAGGGAGGTGGCGAGTTCGCCGTAGCCGGTCGTGCGCAGTTCGAAGCTCAGGCCCAGGCGACGCGCCGCACGTCTGGCAGCCGTCACCAGCGCGGGATCGTCGGTCTGGGCCAGGTACACGAGCCGCGTGTAGTTCTTGAAGTAGAACGCCTGCAGTTCGGGATGACGATCCAGGCCCAGGCCCTTGACCACCAGTCGGTCGAAGTTGCGGGCGAGGAAGTCGGTCAGGTAGAACGTCCCCAACTCCTCGTCCACGAGTCGCTCGAACGCCGCGCTGCCCGAGTAGAACTCGTAGCAGTGGGCGCCGGGCAGTCGTTCCACGCCCTCCTCCGCGAGGACCACGTCCAGGAGCCCGCCCGTCCCGCAATCGGCATAGGCGATGAAGATCTGGTCATAGCGCGGCCGGGCGGCGCGGATCTTCTCGCGGACGAGACCGGGGATCCCACCGGGACGGTTGTGGAGCGTCGCCGGGAGGCAGGTCAGGTCCACGTTAGTGAGCCCGGCCTGGTCGATGACCGCGACGAGTTCGCGCGCGAGTGCACCGCAGCCGATGACCAGGACCCGCGACGGATCCGGCGTGTCATCCGCACGAGCGGCAGGCGAATAGGCCCGCTCAGGCCGCATGTCCGCGACGCCCAGGCCCGCTCAGGCCGCGCTGGCGCGGCGCTCGTCGATGAGCCGGCGCGCGGTCTCCGCGGCCACGCCGGCGTCGCGGCAGTAGGCGTCCGCTCCGACCGCGGCCCCGAACTCCTCGTTCAGCGGCGCGCCGCCGACCAGCACGATGTAGTCGTCGCGGATCCCGCGGTCCTTGAGCGTCTGGATGACGACCTTCATGTACGGCATGGTCGTGGTCAGCAACGCGGACATGCCAAGGATGTCCGGCTTGTGGAGCTCCAGGGCGGCGATGAACTTCTCGGCATCCGTGTTGATGCCCAGGTCCACCACCTCGAAGCCGGCGCCCTCCAGCATCATCCCGACCAGGTTCTTGCCGATGTCGTGGATGTCGCCTTTGACCGTGCCGATGACGACCTTGCCGACCGGCTCGGCCCCGGTCTCCGCCAGGAGCGGGCGCAGGATGGCCATCCCGGACTTCATCGCGTTGGCCGCGAGGAGGACCTCCGGCACGAACAGGATGCCGTCACGGAAGTCGATGCCGACGATCTTCATCCCGGCCACGAGGGCCTCGTCCAGGACCTTTGTGGGGGTCCAGCCACGGCCGAGCAAGATGTTGGTCCCCTGGGTGATCTCGGCGGCCATGCCGTCATAGAGATCGTTGTGCATCTGTTCCGTGAGTTCGTCATCGGACAGCGCCGCGAGATCGATGTCCGCGTACTCGTCCTGAGTCATGCCCGCTACCTGCCTTCACGTCGTTGGGCGGTTCGTGGTGGGTCGTGAGTTCCACGATGTGGAACGGTGCCGTATGATGGAACTCCGCCTCTGCAGAATGTAGCCCAGTGGGAGTCCGATGTCCAGAGTCCAGTCCATAGAGCGCGCCTTCGCCGTCCTCGGCACGCTCGCCAACGGGCCGATCGGTGTCACCGAGGTCGCCGAACGCGCGGATCTGCCCAAGTCCACCGCCGCCCGATTGTTGGCCTCCCTGGCCCGTGAGGGAGTCGTGGAGCAAGTTCCCGGCGACACGGCCTATCGGCTTGGGCCGAGGCTGGCCACGCTGGCCTCCGGGGTCATGCCAACGCGCTCACTGGCGATGCTGGCCCGGCCGTCCCTGGAGTCGCTGGCGACTTCCGTCGGGGAAGCGGCCGGCCTGGCCATCCCCGACGGCGATCTCGCTCACTACATCGACCAGGTGGATACCCCCAACCCGGTCTCCATCCGCGACTGGACCGGCTCGCGGATCCCCCTCCACGCGGTGTCGTCCGGGCAGGTGTTGCTGGCCTTTCGACCGTCGACCTCGCTCCAACGCTACCTGGGCCGGCCGATGGAGGCCTTCACGGACCGGACGATCGTGACCGGCGACGCCCTGCTGGAGCGGTTGCGGGCGATCCGGCGCGACGGCTTCACCTGGTCGCGGGAGGAATTCGACGAGGGGATCTCATCGATCGCGGCACCCATCGCCGATGCAGACGGCGAGGTCGTGGCCGCACTCCACGTCCACGGGCCGTCATACCGATTCCCGACGCCGGGGGCCGAGCGGGAGATCGCCGAGCAGGTCGTGGCCACCGCCGCCCGGATCGCCGGCAGCCTGCGCCACGCGGGCTGAGGGCCACGCGGGCGCCCTCGGAGAGACCACGATGGAGAGCGCCGGGAACGACTACGACCCGTCGGTCTCCAGGAAGAATGACGCCGACCCTTCTCGGGGCTCGGTCAGCACCGCATCCAGCGCGACGACGAGCCGCCCGACCGTTCCTGACTTGCCACGCGGAAGCTGCCGGTTGGACGTGTAGATGAGCCTCGGGCATGGCGCGTCGCTCCCCAAGGCGTCGGTCTCGAATCGCCGGAAGTCGGGGACGTTCTCGGTCAGAAGTGCGCGACCATCCTCGATCGCGGCTTCGAACACCTCGGCGTCCAGCGCGCCCTCAAGGTGTCGGTAGTCCGCGTCGTGGACCGAGACGACATCATGACCACGCGCTCGGAGTTGGTCGGCAAGCGCGGCCGGATACATCTCGTCGAGCAGCAGCCTCACCCCAGGATGTGGCGTTCGCGCTCGAGCGTCCGCTCGAGCCGATCGGCTTCCTCCTCGACGAGCACGATGAAATGGTCGACGTCATCCGGGTATTCGGCGTAGTAGCGGATCGCCGTCCTGATCCTCTCCGGCGCCACCCCGATCCGCTCGGCAAGGACGTGGATGAGCCGCTCGCCGCGTTCGGTCGCATCACGGGCTGCGACGATCACTTCCCACACGTCGGGTCCGCCGATGACCACCGCTCGTCGCCCGGCCGGTCCGTCTCGGAAGACGACAGTCGGATGCCTGTCAAGCTGCATCCCTTCGTCGATATACCGTTGAGCCAGGCGGACCAACGGCTCGCCACTCTGGGCGCTGCGGGCGCGAAGCTCACGGAGCGTTCCCGACTCGATCCGGATGGCCTGACTACTCATGTAGCGAAGAGTAGCCACAAGGGGTGACCGTGTCCAGCATCCACCTTTCGGGTGCGCCGAGCCGTCAAACGGCCCGGCTGCTCGTCAGGCGTGTCGGGTCATGCCGATCCGGTGGAGTCGCTCCGGAGTGACGACCGCGGACAGCCCGACGAGCAGGACGGCCATGACGACGAGCAGCCACAGGCTGGTGGCGAAGTCGCCAGTCACGTCCCGCGCCAGGCCCAGCACGAACGGCCCCGCCGCGGAGAGCATGTAGCCGATCAGCAGCATCCGGGCGGCAGTTGCGGCGACATCGGCCGGTGCCCCGCCGGCGTCCACCGGGAGGGTCAGGACGAGCGGGAAGATCGCCCCGGTGCCCACACCGAGGATGACCGCCCACAGCACTGCCGGTTCGGGCAACACGACCAGGCCGATCAACCCGATCAGCGTGGCCGCCGCCGACCCGACGAGCTGACCACGCCGGGTCCCGAACCGGTCGGCGACCAGCGGCAGCGCGATCGTGACCAGCAACCCGACCGCCATGAAGATGGCCAGCAACTGGGCCGCCGCGGCCTCGCTCCAGCCGCGATCCACGTAGACGGCCGCGAGCCACGCCGCGATCCCGTAGAAGAGCAGCGACTGGAGCCCGAACAGGAGGCCCAGCACCCAACCCGCCGGGTGAGACCAGGCGATGTGGGCCGGTGGGACCTCACCATCCAGTCGGCCATCCCGGGGAGCGAACAGGAGCCAGATCCCGAGCGACACCAGGCCGCCGAGCGACAGGACCGCCAGGGAGCGGCGCCAATCGTGGTCCGGGCCGGCCAGCTCGACCGCCAGGCCGGCGGCGACCATCGCCCCGACGACGATACCCGCCGCGTAGGCGCCCGTGCCAAGCGCCGGGTGAGCCGGCAGGTTGCGCCGCACGATCATCGGTAGGATCGGCCCCGCGAGGCCCATCCCGATCCCGACCCCGAAGGTGAGTGCGAGCAGCAGGAGGGCCGTCGGGGCCGCCACGCGCAGCAGGCCGAACACCACGATGAGGGCGACACAGGCGGCGACCGCGTTGCGCGCTCCCAGGCGGCGCGCTACTCGCGGACCGAAAGGGGCGAAGATCCCCATGCACAGGATGGGGATCGCGCTCAGCACGCCGACCACCCCATGGGAGACCCCGAGGTCGGCCTGGATGGCCGTCTGGAGCGGCCCGATCGCGATGATCTGGGGACGCAGGGCCAGGGCCACTCCCACCAGGGCGACCAGCGATGACAGGAGCGCCCGGCGATCGGCCGGCCCATCGGCGGCCCGTTGACCCGCTGGTGAGCGTGTCATCCAGCCGCCTGCCGACTCATACACACGAGGATTCGAGCTCGCCGGGTCCAATAAGGCTCGTGAGAGGCCATATCGGCTCCGCACCAGTCGCGTGCTGACTCAGCGCGACGAAGGTCGGGCCTCGCCGTGCCTGCGAGTCGCGTACTGCATTGGTGAGATGCTCGACCAGGATGAGCCGCGTGGGCGCTGGGTTTGGCGCGCATCCGGAGATTGTCTACTCCCCACGCCTCCGGCGGATCTCCGCGCTGATGGCGGGGAGCACCTCGTGCAGGTCGCCGATGATGGCGTAGTCGGCCTCCGACATGATCGGGGCCTCGGCGTCCTTGTTGATGGCGAGGATCAGCTTGGCGCCCTTGGTACCGGCCATGTGCTGGGTGGCGCCACTGACGCCGGCCGCGATGTACAGGTCGGGGGCGATCTTCGTCCCCGTCTGGCCGACCTGCTCCGTGTGTGGGCGCCAGCCCGAGATCGTGACGGCCCGGGAGCAGCCCACGGCCGCGCCGAGCAGGCCGGCG
>Ga0315271_10003343_pt1 | contig 10141 bp, 9 predicted proteins | sample C3_top_MG_FD_204664 | JGI IMG/M metagenome (GOLD analysis project Ga0315271, IMG submission 204664) | Sediment microbial communities from Yellowstone Lake, YNP, Wyoming, USA - C3_top | ecosystem: Environmental > Aquatic > Freshwater > Lake > Sediment | place: USA: Wyoming | collected 2017-08-01
GGCGGGTCTGATCCATGTCACGCTATACTGGTCCCAGCTGCCGGCTCTGCCGCCGCGAGGGCACGAAGCTGTTCCTGAAGGGCACCCGCTGCCTCACCGAGAAGTGCGCCGTCGAGCGTCGGGCCTATGCGCCGGGACAGCACGGCCAGAGCACCGGCCGCGGTCGCAAGCCCTCTGAGTACTCGAAGCAGCTCCGCGAGAAGCAAAAGGTCAAGCGGATGTACGGGCTCTCGGAGTCGCAGTTCCGCAACATCTTCGAAGACGTGACCCACGAGCCGGGCGTCAAGGGCACCAACCTGCTCATCGCCCTCGAGTCGCGTCTCGACAACATCGTCTACCGGATGGGCTTCGCCTCGAGCCGCAAGGCGGCCCGGCAGCTCGTCAACCACGGCCACGTCGAAGTCAATGGCCGTCGGGTGGACATTCCGTCCTACACCGTGATGCCTGGGCAGGAAGTCCGGGTCTCCCCGGCCAGCCGCGATCTCGTGGCGGTCAAGGCGGCGCAGGAGTACGCGTCGCGCGGGGCTCCGGTGTCCTGGCTCAGCGTCGACGGCGACAAGGCCGCCGGCCGGTACGTCGAGCGGCCCACGCGTGAGGCCATCCCGGTCAACGCGCAGGAACAGCTCATCGTCGAGCTTTACTCGAAGTAGGTGGTGGCCCGATCATGACCATTGACCTGACCGGACTCGTCCGCCCGCACCTGCTCGAAATGAGCCGGAGCGAGGACAATCCCAATGCCGCCGAATTCCGCCTCCAGCCGCTGGAGCGGGGCTTCGGTCACACCCTCGGCAACTCCCTCCGCCGCCTGCTCCTCTCGTCGCTCCGGGGGAGCGCGGTCTGGGGCTTCCGGCTCGACGGCGTCGTGCACGAGCACCAGACCGTCCAAGGCGTCCTGGAAGACATCCACCAGGTCATCCAGCGCCTCAAGGGCTTGAGCCTCGTGCTTACGCCCGAGGTGGACGAGGCGGTGCTGCACATCCGGAAGAACGGCCCCGGGCCGGTCTACGCGCGCGACATCCAGCCGAACGGCGCCGTCACGATCATCAATCCCGACCACCTGCTCTTCACCCTGCAGGAAGACCGGGACATCTCGGCCGAGCTCTACGTCAACAAGGGCCGGGGCTACGTCGAGTCCGAGCTCCATCCGTTCGACCGGTCGCTGCCGGTGGATCTCGTCCGCATCGACGCCATCTACAATCCCGTGACCCGCGCCAACTTCACCGTCGCGGAAACCCGCGTCGGCCAGCGCACCGACTACGATCGGCTCACGGTCAACGTCGAGACCAACGGCACCATCTCGCCCGAGGACGCTGTGGCGTACGCCGCCGCCCTCGCGCAGGAACACTTCCGGTACTTCGTCGAGTTCGGCAAGGTCCCGGTCATGCGGGAGCCCGTGCTGGCCATCACCGAGGCCGGCGGCGACCTGCGTAACAGCCTGGCCCGCCCGATCGACGACCTCGGCCTGTCGGTCCGGTCGCTCAACTCGCTCAAGAATTCCAACATCCGGACCCTGCAGGACCTCATCGCCTACACCGAGGACGACCTCCTCAAGGTGAAGAACGTCGGCGAGAAGGCGGTCTCGGAAATCGTCGAGCTGCTGCAGAAGGAAGGCCTCGCCTTCGGCCACATCCTCGACGAGGTCACCGGCGTGCTCCGGCCCAAGGCGGGCGATGCCCCGGCCTCGGCCGGCAATGGGGAGATCGCGTAAATGCGTCATCGCGCCAAGGGACGCCAGCTGTCCCGGACGTCCGAACACCGCCGCGCGCTGCTGAACAACATGGCCACCAGCCTGTTCAAGCACGATGGGGTCACCACCACCGAAGCCAAGGCCAAGGAGCTCCGGCCCTTCGCCGAGAAGCTCATCACCCTGGCCCGCCGCGGCGACCTGCACGCGCGCCGGCTCGCCGGGCGCAAGATCAAGGACCGTGAAGTCCTCGGGCGGCTCTTCAGCGAGCTCGGCCCCCGCTTTGCCGCCCGTCCCGGCGGCTACACCCGCATCCTCAAGATGGGTCACCGCGTGGGCGACGGCGCCGACGTGGCTCGCATCGAGCTGCTCTCGGAGTAGGGGTGGCGACGACAGCCTCCGCAACGACGAAGGGGACCCGCGAGGGTCCCCTTTTTTACAGCGACGGGTCCGGGAGGGCGGCGCCGGAGAGCGGGCCGCCCCGGAGCTCAACTCGCCTTGGCGATCTTGTTACCCTTGATGCACTGAGTGCAGACGCGCACCCGCCTCGGCTCGCCGTCCTTGAGGACGCGGACCGTCTGCAGGTTGGGATACCAGCGACGATTGGTGTGGTTCTTGGCGTGGCTGACGTTGTGGCCGGTGATCGGCCCCTTGCCGCACACGGTGCATACCCGTGCCATAGGTCCATCCCTCAAGCGTTTACGACATTGACGGTACAGTTGGAAACCACGAAATCTAACCCCGGCACTGCCGGGACACAACCACCCCAGGGAGAGCGCCATGGCTGAGCGCAGGCGCGCGCTGATCACCGGTATCACCGGCCAGGACGGGTCCTACCTGGCCGAGCTGCTGCTGGCCAAGGACTACGAGGTCTTCGGCATCGTTCGCCGCACCAGCCATCACGGGCTGGAGCGGATCGACCACATCGCCGACCGCCTGACCATCCTCCCGGCCGACCTCCTCGACCAGCATTCGCTCACGGTCGCACTGCAGCAGACGCGTCCGCACGAGGTCTACAACCTCGCGGCGCAGTCCTACGTGCCGACCTCCTGGTCCCAGCCGGTCCTGACGGGGGAATTCACCGCCCTCGGCGTGACCCGGATCCTGGAGGCCATTCGCCTGGCCCATCCCCAGGCACGATTCTACCAGGCCTCGAGCTCCGAGATGTTCGGCAAGGTCACGGAGACGCCCCAGCGGGAAACCACCACCTTCTATCCCCGCTCTCCCTACGGCGTGGCCAAGGCCTACGGCCACTGGATCACCGTCAACTATCGCGAATCGTACGGGCTCTACGCCGTGAGCGGCATCCTCTTCAATCACGAGTCGCCGCGGCGCGGCATCGAGTTCGTGACCCGCAAGGTCACCGACGCCGTTGCCCGCATCAAGCTCGGGCTCGCGCAGGAGCTCAGGCTCGGCAACCTCGACGCCCACCGCGACTGGGGCTACGCCGGCGACTACGTCGATGCGATGTGGCGGATGCTCCAGCAGCCCGAGCCGCGGGACTACGTGATCGGGACCGGCGTGACCCACAGCGTGCGCGATCTCGTCGAGGCCGCCTTCGGCCACGCCGGGCTCGACTGGGAACGTTATGTGAAGGTGGATCCCGCCTTCATCCGGCCCGCCGAGGTGGATCTCCTGCTCGCCGACCCGACGCGCGCCCGCGAGGAGCTCGGCTGGACACCGCGGGTCGGCTTCAAGGAGCTGATCGCGATGATGGTGGACGCGGACCTCGCCCGGCTCGGCCACCGCTGATGCGGGTGCTCGTGACCGGCGCCGAGGGGTTCGTCGGCCGCACGCTGGTGCGGCGGCTCCTCGTCGCCGGTCACCAGATGCGCGCCGGGATCCGGCCCGGCGGACCGCTCGAGATCCCCGGGCTCGCGCCGGCCGAGCGGGCGGCGGTGGACCGGGTGCCCCTCGAAATGCTCGACACGGCGTCGGTTGCCGCCGCCCTCGACTGGCGGCCGGACGCCGTGGTGCACCTGGCCGCCGTCGCCTCGGGCCCCGACGCCCGGCGCGACGTCGGCGCCGCCTGGGCGGTGAACGCGGCGGGCACGGCGCGGCTGGCGGATGGCCTGGGGCGGATCCGCGAGCGAGGGGAAGCGGATCCCGTGCTGCTGGTGGTCTCCACCGGAGAGGTGTACGGGGCGGGGGTGGACCGGCCCCGTCGCGAGGACGATGCGCTCCTCCCCTGCTCGCCGTACGCGGCCAGCAAGGTCGGCGCGGAAGTGGCGGCGCTGGAGGTGTGGCGGCGGACGGGGCTCCGGGTGGTGATCGCGCGGCCGTTCCCGCACACCGGCGCCGGCCAGAGCGACCGGTTCGTCGCGCCGGCCTTCGCCGCCCGCCTCCGGGCCGCGCGGCGCTCCGGCGCGGCGACGGTGCCCGCGGGGAGCCTCGCGCCGGTCCGGGACTTCCTGCACGTCGAGGACGTCGCCGAGGCGTACCTGGCGCTCCTCGCGCGCGGCGTGCCGGGCGAGGCCTACAACGTCGCCAGCGGGGAGGGCATTTCCCTCGACGAACTGTTCCGCCGCCTGGCCCGGCACGTCGGCGTGGCCGCGGTGCCGGTCGAGGACCCCGCGCTCCTCCGCAGTGCCGATATCTTACACCTCGTCGGCGACCCGTCGAAGCTCCGGGCCGCCACCGGCTGGCAGCCGACCATTGCACTCGACCGGACCCTGAAGGAAGTGGCTGATGCCGAAGCGGACTGACCTCTCCTCCATCCTCCTGATCGGTTCCGGCCCCATCGTCATCGGACAGGGCGCCGAGTTCGACTACTCCGGGACCCAGGCGGTGCGGGCGTTGAAGGAAGAGGGCTACCGGGTCATCCTGGTGAACTCGAATCCCGCCACGATCATGACCGACCCCGAGCTGGCGGACCGCACGTACATCGAGCCGGTCACGCCGGAGTGGGTGGCGCGGATCATCGAGCGCGAACGGCCCGACGCCCTCCTGCCCACGATGGGCGGGCAAACGGCGCTGAACGTCGCGATGGCGCTCGCCAACGACGGCACCCTCGCCAAGTTCGGGGTGGAGCTCATCGGCGCCGACGCGCGGGCCATCGCCCTCGCGGAGGACCGCGCGCAGTTCGCCCTGGCCATGGCGCGGCTCGGGCTCGCCACGCCGGCCGGGTCGACCATCCGGAACCGGGAGGAGGCGCTCGAGGCGGTGGCCCGCACCGGGTATCCGGCCATCGTCCGGCCCTCGTTCACCCTCGGCGGCACCGGGGGCGGCATCGCCTACAACCGGGAGGAGTACGAGGCGCTCATCGAGCGCGGGCTGGAGCTCTCCCCGGTAGGCTCGGTGCTCGTCGAGCAGAGCGTCATCGGCTGGAAGGAGTTCGAGCTGGAGGTCATGCGGGACGGCGCGGACAACGTCGTGATCGTCTGCTCGATCGAGAACATCGATCCGATGGGCGTGCACACCGGCGACTCGATCACGGTCGCGCCGGCCATGACGCTCACCGACCGCGAGTACCAGCGGATGCGCGACAGCGCCATCGCCATCATCCGCGAGGTGGGCGTCGCGGCGGGCGGCTGCAACATCCAGTTCGCCGTCAACCCCGCCACGGGCGAGCAGCTCGTCATCGAGATGAACCCGCGGGTGTCCCGTTCCTCCGCGCTGGCTTCCAAGGCCACCGGGTTCCCGATCGCCAGGATCGGCGCCAAGCTCGCCGTCGGGTACCGGCTCGACGAGCTCCCCAACGACATCACGCGGACGACGCCGGCCTCCTTCGAGCCGGTGCTCGACTACGTCGTCGTGAAGATGCCCCGCTTCGCCTTCGAGAAGTTCCCCAAGGCCGACCCGACGCTCACGACCCAGATGAAGTCGGTGGGCGAGGCGATGGCCATCGGCCGCACCTTCAAGGAGGCGTTCCAGAAGGGCCTCCGCGGGCTCGAAATCGACCGGCCCGGCTGGGTGACGGGCGCCACGCCGGGCGACGACCGCCTGGCCGACGCTGAGCCCGCCACGATCAAGGCGGCCCTCCGGACGCCGACGCCGGAGCGCATCTTCCAGGTCAAGCGCGCGCTCCAGGCCGGCATCGATGAGGCGGACATCGCGGAGCGCACCGGCATCGACCCGTGGTTCATCGCGCAGTTCGCGGAACTGGTGGAAGCGGAGGAGGCGTGGGCCGCCGCCGGCCCCGAGGCGCTCGAGCCGGGCGCGATGCGCGAGATGAAGCGGATGGGGTTCTCCGACGCGCAGCTGGGGCGGCTCCGGGGCATCCCCGAGGCGGACATCCGCGCCCGACGGCACGCCCACGGCATTCGCCCGGTCTTCAAGATGGTGGACACCTGCGCCGGCGAGTTCCCCTCGGCCACGCCGTACCTCTACTCGTGCTACGACGAGGAGAACGAGTCCGTACCCGACGGGCGGCCCACCGTCATCATCCTCGGCAGCGGCCCGAACCGCATCGGGCAGGGCGTGGAGTTCGACTACTGCTGCGTGCGCGCGGTGCTCTCCTTCCGGGAGCTGGGCTATCGCACGGTCATGGTGAACTCCAACCCCGAGACCGTGTCCACGGACTTCGACATCTCCGACACACTGTACTTCGAGCCGCTCACGCTGGAGGACGTGCTGGAAATCGTCCACGTCGAGCAGCCCCTGGGCGTCGTCGTGCAGCTCGGCGGGCAGACGCCGCTCCGGCTCGCGCGTGGGCTCGAGAAGGAGGGCGTGCGCATCCTGGGCACGTCGCCCGACGCCATCGACGCCGCCGAGGACCGGGGCCGGTTCGAGGCGCTGGCCCGGGAACTCGGGGTGGCCCAGCCGGCCAGCGGGACCGCGCGGTCGGTCGCGGAAGCGATCGCGGTGGCGGACCGGATCGGCTATCCCGTGCTCGTGCGGCCCTCGTACGTGCTCGGCGGGCGCGCCATGGAAATCGTGTACGACGCGGACTCGCTCGAACGCTTCTTCGGGTTCGCCGCGCGCGTCGCTCCGGAACACCCGGTGCTGATCGACAGCTTCCTCGAGGACGCCTTCGAGGCCGACGTCGATGCGATCGCGGACGGTACCCACTGCGTCATCGGCGGGGTGATGCAGCACATCGAGGACGCCGGGATCCACTCCGGCGATTCCGCCTGCGTGCTTCCGCCCTACCTCATCACCGAGGCGCAAGTGGATGAGATGCGCCGGCACACCAAGGCCTTCGCGCTTCGCCTCGGGGTGGTCGGGCTCATCAACGTGCAGTACGCCATCAAGCACGGCCAGGTGTACGTGCTCGAGGTGAACCCCCGCGGTTCCCGCACCATCCCGTTCGTCTCCAAGACGACCGGCGTCCCGCTGGCCTCGCTGGCCGCAGCGGTGATGTCGGGAAAGACGCTCGAGTCGCTCGGCCTGCACGACGATGTCCTGCAGCCGTACGTGGCGGTGAAGGAAGCCGTCTTCCCCTTCAACAAGCTCCCCGGCGTGGACCTCCTCCTCGGCCCGGAGATGCGCTCGACCGGCGAGGTCATGGGCATCGCCGATTCCTTCGGCATGGCCTTCGCCAAGGCGCAGATCAGCGCCGACGGCGCCCTCCCGCTCGAGGGCACCGTCATGGTCACGGTAAACGACCACGACAAGCAGACCGTCGTGCCGATTGCCCGGCGGTTCCACGAGCTCGGCTTCCGCATCGTGGCCACCGAGGGCACCGCCCGCCACCTGCGCACCCGGGGCGTCCCCGCCACGCGCGTGATGAAGGTCCACGAGGGCCGTCCGAACGCGATCGACCTGATGCTGTCCGGCGAGATCCACCTCCTGATCAACACGCCGCTCGGCAAGCTGACCCAGCAGGACGACTACCTCCTCCGCCGCGCCGCGCTCCAGCATCGGACGCCCTACACCACGACCCTCTCGGCGGCTTCCGCCGCCTGCGACGCTGTCATCGCCATGCGGAGCCGCGCGCGCACCGTCTGTTCGCTGCAGGAGTGGCACGCCATGGCCCGCGAGGCCGCCGCGGAACCGGTGTGACGACCGCGCGCGATCCGGCCTTCATCGCGGCGCTGCGCGCGCAGGTGCGCGGCGAGGTGCGCTCGGACGAACCCCTGGCGCGGTATTCCACCTACCGGATCGGCGGCCCCGCCACCGTCCTCCTCCCGGCGGCCGCGGAGGACGTGGGCGCGGCGATGCAGGCTGCCGCGGCGGCAGGCGTGCCCTGGTTCGCCATCGGGCTCGGCTCCAACATCCTCCTCCCCGACGAGGGCCTCGATGCCCTGGTCATCCGGCTCGGGAAGGGACTGGACCGCCTCGACCGCGACGGAGAGTGCTGGACCGTGGGCGCCGGCCTTCCCGCTCCCCTCGCCGCGCGGCGCACCGCCGCCGCCGGGTGGTTCGGGCTCCACAAGTTCGTCGGCGTCCCGGGCACCGCCGGCGGCGGGGTGTATATGAACGCCGGCTGTCACGGCGCGGAGTGGTCGGATTTCGTCGAGACCGTGCTGGTGGTGGACGCCGGCGGCAAGGACCGCGTGCTCGGCCGGGCCGAGATCCCGTTTGCGTACCGCCGGAGCGGGCTGGCGGGCCAGGTGGTGTTGGAGGCCACGGTGCGGCTCCGCCAGGAGGACCCTGCCGTCATCGAGGCGGAACTGGCGGAGCTCTTCCGGTGGCGGTCCGAAGGCACGCCGTTCAACCAGCCATGCTGCGGCAGCGTCTTCCAGAATCCCGGCGGCGCCAGCTGGCACCGGGAAGGCGGCCCCCGGACGGCCGGCCAGTTGATCGAGGCGGCGGGACTAAAGGGCTACCGGGTGGGGGGCGCCGAGGTGTCCCCACGACACGCCAACTACTTCGTGAACACCGGCGGGGCCACGGCCGCCGACGTCCGGTCGCTGATCGCGTACGCCCGGCGCACCGTCCAGGACCGGTTCGGTGTCGCGCTGGAGCCCGAGGTCAAGATCATCCGCGCGGATGGCACGTACGAAGGGCACTCCTCGCCCTCCGATGGTCCCCCAATTCCTCCCGGACGGAGCCGCTGATGCCCGACTACTTCGTGCACGAGTCCAGCTACGTCGATGCCGGTGCGATCATCGGTGCGGGGACCAAGATCTGGCACTTCAGTCATGTGATGCCGGGAGCCGTGATCGGGGAGCGGTGCAACCTGGGCCAGAACGTGGTGGTGATGCCCGGCACCCGGCTCGGCAATAACGTGAAGGTCCAGAACAACGTCTCGATCTACGAGGGCGTCGAACTGGAAGACGACGTCTTCTGCGGGCCGAGTTGCGTGTTCACGAACGTCGTCAATCCCCGGAGCCACGTCTCCCGGAAGAGCGAGTATCGCCGCACCTTGGTCCGCCGCGGGGCCACGATCGGCGCCAATGCGACGATCCTCTGCGGCACCACCCTCGGTGCCTGGTGCTTCATCGGCGCCGGGGCGGTAGTCCGCGAGGACGTGCCCGACTACGCCTTGGTGGTCGGGGTGCCGGGCCGGCAGGTCGGCTGGATGTGCCACTGCGGCGTGCGGTTACGGGTCGGCGGTGGTGCCGGGACCTGCGCCGCCTGTGGGGCCGTGTACCGGGAGGACGGGGGCCGCCTCGAACGCGTTGATTCTCCCTCCCAGCAGGGCTAACTTTATTGGTTATCGTGGGTTGCACGTGACCCGGCCGAAGGGCCGGGTCCGGGCATCCCGTCATTTCCACCGGGCTGCCGGCGTCGCGTCGGCCATGCGAAGGATCGTCCCGTGAACGTCCCGTTGCTGGATCTCGTCGCGCAGCACCAACGCATCAAGGACGCCGTCCTGCCCGCCGTGATGAGCGTGATCGAGCGTCAGGGGTTCATCATGGGGCCGGAGGTCGGCCAGCTGGAGACCGAGGTGGCGCGCCTGTCGGGGGCGAAGCACGGGATCGCCTGCGCCAGCGGTACCGACGCCCTCCTCATCCCGCTCCGCGCCCTGGGGCTCAAGCCGGGAGACGAAGTCATCGCTCCGGCGTTCACCTTCTTCGCCACCGCGGGAGCCATCCACAACGCCGGCGGGCGTCCCGTCTTCGCCGACATCGAGCCCGGCAGCTTCAACATCGCCCCGGCGGCGGTCGAGGCGGCCATCACGCCCCGGACCCGGGCCATCGTGATCGTCCACCTTTTCGGCCAGATGGCCGACGTGGGGGCGTTCGCGGCGCTGGCGAAGAAGCACAACCTCATGCTGATCGAAGACGCCGCCCAGTCCATCGGCGCCCGGCGCAAGGTGGACGGTCAGTGGCGGGCGGCCGGGGAGCTCGGAACGGTGGGTTCCTTCTCGTTCTTCCCGACCAAGAACCTCGGCGCCTGGGGCGACGGCGGGATGATGGTCGCGCAGGACGACACGCTGGCCGCCCGGCTCCGCCGTGAGCGGCTGCACGGGGGCGCGCGCGAGTACTACCACGACGAGGTCGGTCTCAACAGCCGGCTGGATTCCATCCAGGCGGCGGTGCTGCTGGCCAAGCTGCCGTATCTCGCGGCCTGGAGCGCCCGCCGCCGCGAGATCGCCATGCACTACAACCAGGCCCTGGCCGGGGTGCC
>Ga0315271_10003344_pt1 | contig 10141 bp, 7 predicted proteins | sample C3_top_MG_FD_204664 | JGI IMG/M metagenome (GOLD analysis project Ga0315271, IMG submission 204664) | Sediment microbial communities from Yellowstone Lake, YNP, Wyoming, USA - C3_top | ecosystem: Environmental > Aquatic > Freshwater > Lake > Sediment | place: USA: Wyoming | collected 2017-08-01
CAGCGGGTGCAGATGATCAGCCAGCGGGTGATGACCTCGGCCAACCTGATCGGCATCATCGACAAATACAAGCTCTATCCCCGTGATCGCGACACCGCGACGCGCGAGACGCTGGTCGATCGCATGCGCGATGACATCAAGCTAGAGATGATCAGCGCTGACGTGGTCGATCCGCGCCAGGGCAAGGCCACCAAGGCCACGATCGCTTTTTCGGTGAGCTTTGACAGCCGTTCGCCGGTCATGGCGGCGCGCGTTGCCAACGAGCTCACCACGCTGTATCTGTCCGAGAACATCGAGACCCGCAAACAGCTCGCGGCCGACACCGCCAGCTTCCTGAAGGAGGAGTCCGAGCGTCTCGGTCGGCGCATCAGCGACCTCGAGGGCAAGGTTGCGGCGTTCAAGACTGAAAATGGCTCGAGCCTGCCCGAATTCGGCCAGCTCAACATGCAGATGCTCGATCGCGGACAGCAGGATCTGAGCACGATCCAGACCCGCCTGCAGGCGATCGACCAACAGCTGGTGTTCCTGGACGCGCAGATGGCGCAGCTGAGCCCCACCGCTCCGAGCTTCAGCGATACCGGCGAGCGCGTGCTGGCGCCGGCTGACCGCCTGAAGATGCTGCAGGGACAGCTGGCTGCCGCGGAAGCGCGCTACAACCCCGACCACCCTGACGTTATCCGTCTCAAGCGCGAGATCGGCAGCCTCAGATCCCAGCTCGGCGCCGCGAGCTCGGCGGCGCGAGCTGCGCCCGCGACACCGCGGGAGATCGACGCCACGGATGATATTACGCGCCAACTCGAGGCGGCAAAGTTGCAACTTGCGGCGGCGCGCCAGAGTTATGGCGAGGCTCACCCGGACGTGCAGCGCCTGCAACGCCAGGTGAACTCACTGCAGCTCGCACTGCAGCAGATGCCGCGCCAGGTTGTCCGCGCCCCCGCTTCCGGCACTGCGGCACCGATACTTGATGGCAGTGCTGACAATCCGACCTATATCCAGATCCGCGCCCAGCGCGAAGTAGCGATCAACGAGCGCGCCGCGCTCAGCGCACAGATTCCGGTGGTACGTGCGCGCATCGCCGAGATCGGGCGGCGCCAGCTGGTGGCGCCCGAGATCGAGAAAAACTACAGCGCCCTGCAGCGCGATCTGGGCGGCGAGCAGCTCAAGTACAACGAGGTCCGGCAGAAACTGCTCGAGGCCCAGCTGGCGCAGAACCTCGAGACTGAGCGCAAGGGCGAGCGCTTCACGCTGATCGAGCCGCCACTCGCGCCGCAGGAGCCCGTGGAACCCAACCGTCCGGCGATCATGCTGCTCGGTTTGGTGTTCGCCGCCGCGGGCGCGCTCGGCCTGATGCTGCTGCTCGAAACGCTCGACACCCGCATTCGTGACCGCCGTCAGCTGCTGGCGCTGCTCAGCGTGCCACCGCTCGCCGTGATCCCGCTGCAGGAACTGGACGAAGAGCGCGCGGCGCGGCATCGCCGCCGCCGCAATGGCGCGATCGCCAGCGCCGCTGGGCTGGCCGCGGCGCTGTTGCTGGTGCATCTGTTCGTTCGGCCACTCGATCTCGTGTGGCTCACGCTGCGGCAGCGCTTCGGCGCCTAGGAATTCATGGAACGCATACGTCGAGCACTTGAGATGGCCCGCTCCGAGCGCGAGGTGCTGCGGCGCGCGAACGGCGAGGGCGCGCGCAGCAGTGGGCCCGAGACCATCCCGCTGCTGGTCGACATCCCGGTCGCGCAGGCCAGTTCAGCCAACGAACCGTTCCGCGGCTCGCTCGAACTCACTCCCGATGCGAACGTGCTGCGCCGCAGCCGCCTGCTCGGGCCCGCTCTGACCGGCCCCGCGGCGGAAGGCTTCAAGATGCTGCGCACCCAGGTGACGCAGCGCATGCAGCAGCGCGGCTGGAACACGCTCGCCGTGCTGGCGCCCACGGCTGGCGCCGGCGCCACCACGGTGGCGCTCAATCTCGCGATGGCGATCTCGACCGACCCGAAGCGCTCGGCGCTGCTGGTGGACTTCAACCTGCGCCAGCCCGGCATTGCCGCCGCGCTCGGCATTCCGGGTGAGCCCGGGGTCGAGCAATGCCTGATGCATGAATACCGCATCGAAGAAGTGTTTGTGCGCCTCAAGGGTTACGAGCACCTGCTGCTCGCACCGGCCGCGGGCCCGGTAGCGCAGTCCTCCGAGCTGCTCGGCAGTGAGAGTGCGCGCAACCTGGTGGCCGAGCTCAAGACGCGCTATGCCGACCGCTACGTGATCTTTGACCTGCCGCCGGTGCTGGAGAGCGACGACGCCCTGAGCTTCGCGCCGCTGGTGGATGCCGTGCTGCTGGTCATCGCCGAGGGCCAGACGCGCATCGAGGACGTGCAGCGCTGCTTCGAGTTGCTGAAGAACCGGCCGGTGGTCGGCACCGTGCTCAACCGCGCGCGCTCGGGCGCCAACGCGCAGTACGCGTACTGACCGGCACCGGAAGCGCGCGATGTACGTTGCCTATTATGGTTTCCGCGAACGGCCCTTCGCGCTCACCCCCGACCCCGAGTACATGTTCCTGGCGCACGATCACCGCATGGCGCTGACGATGATGGAATATGGCCTGACCCAGCAGGCGCCGATCATGCTGATAACGGGCGAGGTGGGCTGCGGCAAGACCACGCTGATCCGCTACCTGTTGAGCCGGCTGGATGAGTCCACGACGGTCGGGCTGATCTCAAACGTCGGCCGCAGCTTCAGCGATCTGCTCAAGTGGGTGAGCATGGCCTACGGCCTTAGCTACCAGGGTCTCGACGACGCCGCGCTGCACGACGCGTTCAGCCAGTTTCTCATCAGGGAATACGCCGCCAACCGGCGCGTGCTGCTGATCGTCGACGAAGCCCAGAACCTCGGCGCCGACCTGCTCGAAGACCTGCGCGTGCTCACCAACATCAACGCCGACAAGCACGTGGTGCTGCAGGTGGTGCTGGTCGGGCAACCCGAGCTGCGCACCATGATCAATGGCCCCGCGTTTCGCCAGCTCGCCCAGCGCATCAGCGTCGATCACCACATCGAACCAATGGATCAGGAGGATGCGCACTGGTATGTACGCCATCGCCTGCGGGTCGCCGGCGGCGAGGTCAGCCTGTTTCGCAATGCCGCGATCCGGCTGATCTGCGAGGCGAGCTGCGGTGTGCCGCGGCTGATCAACCAGCTGTGCGACGCCGCGTTGGTGTACGGCTATGCCGGGCGCAGCCCGCGCATCGAACGGGTGATCGTGGAGGAAGTGCTGCAGGACAAGAGCAAGGGTGGCCTGTTCCAGGCCGGGCGCAGCACGCAGCCGATCCCGATACTCCGGGATGCCTGAGCGAGCGCGCGTAGCAGCAAACCCTATTCGATCAGATTGGCGTACGGCCGCGAGCGCGGCGCGGGCGCCAATGCGGCGGCGCCGGACTCCAGGCCTGAATGCACATCGAGCCGCGCCGCGCGCAGGCACCAGCCGATCAGCAGCCAGATGTGCAGCCCCATGCCGCCCGGCGAGAGCAGGACCGCTTCCCCGAGATTGACGAACAGGCAGGCGATGAGCATCGCGACGAGGGCATGCGACGAGCGGCGCCAGACGCCGCGCACCAGGACGTAGATCAGAAAGCTAAGGCAGACGAAGCCCACGATGCCGGTTTCCTCCAGCACCGCCGTGGGCAACACGCCTTTCTCCACCGGCGCGGAAACGGGAATGCCGGCGAACATCTTGACGCCGGAAGGGAACACGCCATCGGCATACACGCCGAAGCCATGGCCGATCCACGGGGAAGTCATGAAGTTGTGCAGCTGGCTGGTGACCAGCCCGCCGCGCGAAGCCTCGAAGGCCTCGCCGACGGAAGCCTGGCCGCCCTTGAGCGCGAAATGAGCCACGCTACTGAGCACCCGGCCGGTGGCGAGTTCAATGACCAGCAATCCCAGTGACAGCAGCACCACGAGCCCCAATGCCCGGCGTGCATCCGCGCCGGCAGCTCGCTTGTTACCCAGCGTGCCGCCGATGACGGCGAAAGCCAACCCCAGCATCGCGGCGAGGGCGGCCGTGCGTGAGAGGGTAAGCAGCATGCAGCCGACTATCGCGCACCAGCTGATCTTCCTGACCGGCGTGGTCACCTGTCGCCCCAGTATCCATTGCGCCAGCGACGCAGCAGCGAACGGGGCGAGAAATGCGCCGAGCGCCTGGGAATGGCTGAAGATCCCGCTCAGGAGATCCGAGCCGGGCAGATGCGCGATCCCCGGCCGGACCAGCGTCAGCAGCGAGAGCGCCGTGACCACGAGCGCGAGCGTGCGCAGCCAGGTGCCCAGTGCTCGGGTCTCGGCCGGCGTCAACCGCTGGTTGGCGATCAGCACACCGCTGGCCACCACCGCCAGGGTTGCCGCCTTCATGATCGATACCGCGACCGCCGGGCTCGTCAGGGTCGAGCAGAGCGCCGCCACCGCGCAGAACAGCCACAACGGAGCCAAGACCCGCAGGGATCTGGCAGTAATAAGCGGCAGGAAACGTACGCTCACTGCCAGCGGCAACGCCCAGGCCAGCAGGCCGGACAACGCGCCATGTGCCGCGAGCTGCGGATTGAAGTTGCGCACCACGACGAACACGGACAGCGACTGGAGTGCGGCCAGCGGCCCGCTCAAGCCCCAGAGCAGCAGGCCCGCCTGCGCCGCGCCCGAGGTCGCCCCTGATGCCACGACGGCGGCAAACAGGCTCACCTGGAGCAGCGCCTGCTCACGCGACAGGTACGGATCGCCCTTGGGCCGTGCAATGCTCATCGCGCGCAAATCCCGGGTACAGTCGCGTATTCTGCTGATGATGCTACGGCCACACTCATGACGCGAAGTATATGGTTCTGGCAGGGCATCATCAGCCCGCATATGGCGGGGCTGGCGGTGGCGCTGGGCCGCCGGGGGTGCGAGGTCACTTACCTTGCACGGCAGGCCTTTTCGGAAGATCGCGCGCGCCAGGGCTGGCCAACCCCGCCACTCGGGGGCGTGCACCTGCATCTGGTTACTACTCCCGACGCAGTCAAGGAGCGGGTGGCATCGGCACCCCTCGACTCATTGCATTTTTGTGGCGGATTGCGCGGTCATGGCCTGATCGGGGTTGCGCAGCACGCCCTGGGGCGAGGGCACCTCCGGCAATGGGTAGTCATGGAAACCGTGGATGATGCCGGCCGGACGGGTGCGCTGAAGCGGCTGGAATACAGCCGGCTCATTCGCCGCTGGCGCAGTCGGCTGCAGGGCGTCCTCGCCATCGGTCACGCCACCCCCGACTGGGTGCGCTCGCGCGGCATGCCGGCAAAGGCCGTGTTCCCATTTGCCTATTTCCTTCCTGACGAGGTGCGAGACGGGAGTGTTCCACCGGAGCCGCGCGGCACTTTCCGTTTCCTGTTCGTCGGCCAGCTCATCGAGCTCAAGCGGGTGGAGCTGCTGATCAAGAGCCTGCGCGAGCTCAAGCAGAAGGATTTCCAACTTGCAGTTATTGGCGCCGGCCCCATGGAAGAACCACTGCGCGCCATGGCCGCGAGCGCGCTGCCAGGCCGCGTGGAATGGATAGGCGTACTGCCCATGCAGGCCGTGCATGCCGAAATGGCCCGCGCCGATTGCCTGGTCCTGCCCAGTCGCCACGACGGCTGGGGCGCCGTGGTGTCGGAGGCGTTGATGGTCGGTACGCCGGTCATCTGCAGCGATGCCTGTGGAGCTGCCGGTGTCGTGCGCGACAGCGGCCACGGCGGCGTATTTGGACGCGATGACAGTGCCGGGCTCACGGCGCTGCTCGATCGGGCGCTCGCCAAGGGAGCTCCGACTCCTGCCGAAAGACTGTCCCTGGCGGCCTGGGCCATGTGTCTCGCCGCCGATGCCGGCGCAGACTATCTGCTCGAAATTCTCAATCATGTCGACGGTCACGGGCAACGTCCGTTGCCGCCGTGGAAGAGTGAGCCGCCAAGTGGAAGCTGAATTGTCCGTGTTCCACGCGATCGGCGATCTGGATCCGCGCTCGGGTGGACCTTCCCGCGCTGTCGTCGAACTCACGGACGCGCTCTCGCAACAGCCCGGCGTCTCGGTGACCCTGCTGTTTCAGTCCCTCTCGGGGCAGGCTTCTGTCGAGTCACATTGCTCGCAGGTGCGCCGCGTTGCGGCCTGCTCCGGCTCGCGCTGGGCGTCGAGCACCGGCCTGCACTTCAGGGCGGCCCTGGCACGCGAGATCACAGTTGCTGCGCCGACGCTGATTCATGTACACGGCTTGTGGCTGCCGCTCGATCATTGGGCTGTAGCGGCTGCGCGGCGCCACCGCATTCCGCTTGTCGTGCAGCCGCATGGCATGCTCGAACCCTGGGCATTGAAGCACAGGGCCTGGAAGAAGCGCGTTGGAATGGCCCTCTACCAGCGGCGCGATTTGAGTGCCGCCAAGCTGTTGATCGCCAGCACACTGCGGGAGTACGAGTCGCTGCGGCAGCAGGGGTTCAGCCAGCCGGTCGCTGTCATTCCCCATGGCGTCCACGCGATCGCGGCAGCGGAGCCTGCTACGGCCAGCGCAGCGAACGATCCGAACCGCGTGCGCACGGCACTGTTCCTGTCGCGTCTGCACCCGGTGAAGGGCCTGCCCAGCCTCGTTAACGCCTGGGCGCGGCTGTTACCGCCGGGCTGGCGACTGATCATCGCGGGGCCCGATCAAGGCGGTCACCTGCAGGAGATCCAGTCGGCCATCCGCCGACTTCGCGTCTCTGAATGTGTGCAATACGTGGGCGAAGTGAGGGATGAAGCCAAATCCGCCTTGTATCGGGCCGCCGATCTGTTTGTACTACCGACCCACACGGAGAATTTCGGTATTGTCATTGCCGAGGCGCTGGCCCACGGCGTGCCGGTAATCACCACGCGCGGCGCGCCGTGGGCGGAACTCGAGACGCAGCGCTGCGGCTGGTGGATAGACATCGGCGAGGAACCGCTGGTCAAGGCGTTGCGGGAAGCCATGGCCCTGAGCGATGCGGCGCGACGCGAAATGGGCTTAAGAGGCCGACAGCTTGCGCTACGCTTTGAGTGGGCGGGCATCGCCAGTCAGCTGCATGCGGCGTATCGCTGGGTGCTTGGGCGCGGTGAGCGGCCCGAGTGCGTGATGGTGGAATGAATGCACATAAATGAGAAACTTGGTACCGAGAGCAAAGCATGCTTGTGAGCTTGGTATGAGCCCTAGGCCCAGTATGTCCTCTTGCCGAAGGTTCCTTTCGTTATGAGGATTCTCTTTGTTGTCGAGCATTTCCCCTGCTTATCCGAGACGTTTGTGTTGAATCAAATCACCGGGCTCCTCGATCGTGGGCACCAAGTGGAAATTTATCCACTCGGTCTTCCGAGCGAGGGTCCAATTCACTCGGATGTTCAGCGCTATGACCTCATGAGCCATGTGTGGCGGAAGCCTGCGATTCCGCGCGGGCGCCTGAGGCGGGTCACCACTGCCGGGGGCATCATTGCTGGAAACATGCCGCGAGGTGGCGCCAAGCTGCTTAGAACGCTCAATGTCCCTCGATACGGCCGTGACGCTGCGAACTTGAAGCTGTGCTTTGGCGGTGTTCCCTTCCTGAAGTCGCGGAGTGAATTTGATATCGTGCATTGCCACTTCGGCACTAACGGCGTGAGCGCGTTGTCATGGCGAGAAGCGGATCTCTGGCGAGGGAAGCTGACAGTAGCATTTCATGCCCACGAGATTGCCGGGTTCACTGACAAGGCTGGAAGGCGCTATTACCGCAATCTATTCAACAGCGACGCCCGACTTCTGCCGGTAAGCGACTTCTGGTGTCGCAAGCTAATTGCCTGGGGCGCCAACCCCGACAGAGTCACAGTTCACCGGATGGGCATCGATTGCGAGGCCATAGAGTTTCAGCCGAAGTCAATTCCACAGGATCGTTCCGTAGAGATTATTTCAGTCTGCCGCCTGGTCGAGCAGAAGGGCCTGGAATACGCGCTGCGTGCCATCGCCTCATTGAGCCGCGGGCGCTCTGGTGTGCACCTCACCATCGTAGGAGACGGTCCGCTTCGGGACGAACTGGTGGCGCTAGCCAGCGAGCTCGGTGTTTCCGGCGCGGTAACATTTCTCGGAGCGCAGCCACAGGATCGAGTGAGGACCCTGCTGGCAACATCCCATGTATTCCTGGCGCCGAGCGTGACCGCTGCCGACGGATTGATGGAGGGCATACCGGTATCCATCATGGAGGCGATGGCTGCAGGGCTCCCGGTTGTCGCGACGCGCCATTCAGGAATACCAGAGCTTATTGAAGATGGAGTTTCAGGGTTTCTCGTTGGTGAGCGCGATGTAGCGGGCCTGTCTGAGGGTCTGAGCTGGTTAATGAGCGAACCATCTTGGGTGAAGGGGTCACAAATTGCTGCTCGGAACGTCGTGGAGAGCCGGTACAACATAAGAAGCCTGGTCTTGGATCTCGAGAGAATCTTTGAAGAGGAGCTTTCCGCAGCGGCCGATCAGCCTGCTCGGTCTGAACTTTGATGCACCTCTCGAGACGCATTGTCCGATGACGAACCTTCAAAGCAGGCGGCGCTCATTCACAGATACGAGCTCCCAGGATGATCTTCGCGGAACCGCCATAGATGGGGCTGTGGCAGTACTTGGAAGCAGACTCTTATTGACCATCATCCAGCTGGTCTCCACCATCGCGCTCGCACGCCTGTTAACGCCAGATGACTTTGGCCTCGTCGGTATTATCGCGCCGGTCGCGGTGTTGACATCTCTGTTCGCCGACGCAGGATTCTCCAGTTCCACGATGCAGGCGAAGGAGATCACCCACGAGCAGGCAAGCGGGCTTTTTTGGGCCAACGTCGCCTTGGGGTTGGTCAGTTCTGTCGTTCTAGGTGCTAGCGGATCGCTGATTGCGCATTTCTATGGTCGGCACGAAATTATTTCACTCGCGCCCGCATATGCAGGCAGCCTGCTGATTTCCAGCCTTTCCACTCAACATGTTGCCTTGCTGAGGCGTCACCTGGCCTTTCGTCAGGTGGCTTTCATGAATGTCTCTGCAGCGCTTAGCTCCACAGCGGTAGCACTTTTCTTGGCGTGGCGCGGCTGGGGCTATTGGGCACTGGTGGCGATGGCCTACACGAATGCGCTTGTATGTGCGGCGGTGGCCTGGTACGCGATGAAATGGTTGCCCGGACCAGCGAGACGCGGATTCGGGTTACGGAAAATGATGGGATTCGGCGGATACGTGGCCGGCGGCAACGTGTTGTACCTGGTCTCCGAAAACATAGTGCCGATCATCATTGGGAAAACGGCGGGGGCAGCAGATGTCGGACTGTTTGGAAGGGCCAGTCGTCTGACAGAGCAATTCATCGATCAGGTTACCGCTCCGTTGTCTCAAGTGGCGCTGCCTGTATTGAGCAAACTCCAGGATGAACGGTTCCGTCTGCAGGAAGCCATCTGTCAGATACTGGAGAAGGTCACGGTACTGACCTTTGCGTTGGCGGGGTTTCTGGTGGTCGGCGGAGGCGACGTTGTGGTGCTGCTACTCGGTCACAACTGGCGCAATGCAGGGCCGGCAGTTCAACTGCTAGCGGTCGGAGCCCTAGCCTGGCCTATCAGTCGTGTCCTCGCTTCATCGATGATTGCATTAGGGCATTCTCGCGCCATGTTTGCCTGGAGCTGGTTTTCATTGGCAATTAGACTCCTGACTGTCGGAATTGGAGCAGCTTGGGGCCTTGTCGGTGTGACGGCGGCGATTGCAGTGTCCCAGTGGATAGGTCTGGCATTGTTCTCATTTTACGTTGCGAAATATCTCCCCGTCAGTGTGAGCGATATCGTGCGGCGGCTTTATCCGAGCGGTGTCGCGGTCGCCTTGGCACTTTGTGGCACGGCGTTGATAGCGGCCGCGCTGGGCATCGACAACGTTCAATTGCGTCTGACCACGGTGCTAGCAGAGTTTGCTAGTCTCTATGTGATTGGGCACGCTGCGAGCAAGGCCGGCCGCCGCGTAATGAGAGATACTCTCGGCTTTGCCCGAGAAGTCATTTCCCTTAGATTCTGATGCACTGGGTATTCAGTTTCCCCACAGGCGTTCAACGTAGCGGCTCCAAGACTGACGCATGAAGATCTTGTTCACAAATGCCGTCATGCTCAATGGCGGTGACGCTGCCATCGTAT
>Ga0315271_10003345_pt1 | contig 10140 bp, 5 predicted proteins | sample C3_top_MG_FD_204664 | JGI IMG/M metagenome (GOLD analysis project Ga0315271, IMG submission 204664) | Sediment microbial communities from Yellowstone Lake, YNP, Wyoming, USA - C3_top | ecosystem: Environmental > Aquatic > Freshwater > Lake > Sediment | place: USA: Wyoming | collected 2017-08-01
CCTAAGAACCCCCCGGCCTCCGTCTGGCGAGTCTTCGTTGATGCTCGAATCGCCTGAGTGAATCAGGCGATTCGGGCAGGGCGTCGCCAGACTGCGGCCGACTCGCGCGCCCTAAGCGTTCAGGAGCTTGGTGGCGGCGATGGCGATCACCGCGATGCTGTTCTTGAGGTCGTCGATGCTCACCCACTCGTCGGGCTGGTGGGCGAGGTCGAGGACGCCCGGGCCGTAGGCCACGGTGTGCGGGATGTGGCCGATGCGGTCGAAGTGCTTCTGGTCGTACGTCCCCGGGCTCGCGATGATCTGGGCTTCCTTGTGCAGGACGCGTGAGATCGCGGCCTGCAGGGACTGAGTCACCGGCGAGTTCTCCGGAGTGGCGCTCGGATGCACGACCATGCGATCGGAAAGGTCGTAGCGAAGGCCGGGGACGCGGGCTTTCACCGATTCGAGGAGTTTCTGGATCTCGGTCTTGGTGGCATCGAACCCTTCCTCGAGCAGGAAACGCCGGTCGAAGATCGCGTGGGCGCGATCGGCGACGCAGGGGCTTTGCACATCCTCGCCCACCTGGCCGCCGCTCACTGCGTTCACGTTGAGGGTGGCCCGCCGCGACAGCTCGGGAACCACCGGCACTTTGGTCATGCGCTTCGCGAGTTCGGGCTGAAGCTCGGTGCGGATCGCTTCGAGGATGGCGCCCATGTCGTCGATGGCGCTGTGGCCGAGGTAGGGCATGGAACCGTGCGCGATGCGTCCGTGCGTGACCACGTCGAACCAGTAGACGCCGCGATGGCCCACACAGATGCGGTCGACGTTGAGCGGTTCGGGAATGATGGCAAAGTGGGTGTTTTGCGCGGTCACGCGGCCGGTCTTGCACAGATAGGCGACGCCGGCGTAACCGCCGCTCTCCTCGTCGACGGTGCCGCTGATCTCGATGGCGCCGCCCATTGGAACCCCGGCGCGACGCAGGGCCTCGACCGCGAACAGGGCCGCCGCGATGCCGGCCTTCATGTCGCAAGTACCGCGTCCCCAGATCTTCCCATCCGAAATCTCGGCGCCGAAAGGATCCTTCGTCCATCCCCGGCCCGCGGGAACGACATCGAAGTGCCCGTTCAGGTGCAGGGTCTTGCCGACGCGCGCGCCCTCCTTGCGGCCGATCACGTTGACGCGCGGGTGCTTCGCGGTGTGCTCGGGCATGCCCTCGGCCGAGATGTACTCCGAGGTGAAGCCAGCTCCATTGAGCCACTTGCCGATGCAGCGCGCCCCGTCCTCGTAGAACTCTCCGGGCGGGTTGACGGTGGGAATCCGGATCAGTTCGCGCGTGAACTCGACGGCTTCGTCGATGACGCCTTCCGCGGCACGGATGATTCGTTCGTCCTGCGGCCCGGCAACCGTCGCGTCCATGAAGCTATTCGGTCTCCAGGGTCTGCTTGGCCGCGTCCAGCCCGGCGCGGGTTTCCTTCGAGAGTTTCGGGTAGTGCAGCTTCATCGAGCGAAGAGTGTCGATGATGATGTCCGCCACGGCCAGCCTCGCGAACCACTTGTGGTCGGCGGGAATGACGTGCCAGGGCGCGTAGGTGGTGGAGGTGGCGCCCAGCATGTCTTCATAGGCCCGCTGGTACTCGTCCCACAGCGCGCGCTCCTTGACGTCTCCCGCCTGGAACTTCCAGTTCTTCTCCGGCTCCTCGAGGCGGGCGAGGAATCGCCGCTTCTGTTCGTCCTTCGAAACATGGAGATAGAACTTGCGAATCACCGTGCCGTTCCGCGAGAGGTACTTCTCCCAGTTGCGGATGTCCTCGAACCGGTGGTCCCAGATCCGATCGGTCGCGAGATCGCGCGGCAGCCGCTGCTTCTCCAGATACTCGGGATGGACGCGCACCACCAGGGTCTCCTCGTAGTACGAACGGTTGAAGATCCCGATCCGGCCCCGCTCCGGCAGGGACTTCGCGGTGCGCCAGAGGAAGTCGTGATCGAGCTCTTCCGAGGAGGGCGACTTGAAGGAGAACACCTGGCAGCCCTGGGGATTCACGCCCGACATCACGTGCTCGATGGTCGAGTCCTTCCCCGCGCCGTCCATGGCCTGGAAGACGAGCAGAAGCGCCTGCTGGTCCTGCGCGTAGAGCATCTCCTGCATGCGGCGGAGTTCCTCGACGCCTTTTTCCAGGTGCTTCTTCGCCGTTTCCTTGGATTCGTAGGAGCCGGTGGAATCGGTGTCGATGGACTTGAGGCGCACCTTGCTGCCGGGGCGCACGCGCATATCGGGAAGGTCGATGTCAAAGGTCATGGTTTCCTCTGCGGCTACTTTAATCCGCCCGCGCGAACGAGCACTTCGACCTCCCCGAGGCGCCAGCCATCGAAGGATCGGGCCCGGTCATCGGCCACCAGGCGAATTCCCGTCCCGAGGACCTCTGCACCCTGGAGGGTCAGCACAACCCGACCCGGCGTTCGCATGAGATCTTCGACCACCTGGTCTCGCTCCGCCGGACCATAGGAGGCGAAGAGCCGCCAGCTTCCTTCCGCATCGCGAACCTCGACCCGGAACCTGGTGGGGAGGATCTCCCTTCGGGTGAGGGGAAAGGCAACTGCGGCAACGCTCACCGTCTCTCCCCCGAATCCGATCTGCATCGACTCCCCTCCGCGGATCGTGTCCTCGAACACCCAGTGGGTGTCGGGATCGGCGTCACCGGCGAGAGCGGGCTCTCCCGCAGAAGCGCGATAGCGCCACGCCGGTGAGCGGACCCTGGCGAGCGAGGGTATCGGCGGACGGGCGGGATGAACCGAGATCGCGGCGGGAATCGAAAAGACCACGTCGTGGCCGAAGGGTCGGAACCAGAAAGCGCTCCTCGTGAAGGAGGTTTGACGGACGAGGCGTCCCTCGGCCTCGGCGTTCGCCCAGTCGGGTGGCAGGGCGGCTCCATCCTGGTGATAGATCACCGTGTCGACGCCGGTGAGGGCGAGAGTCCTCAGGGCATCTGGATCGGGGAGTTCCTCCGCGGCCTGGCGGAGGATGCGGGTGAGCAGCGGCGGAAAGGAAACGTAGGCGGCCACGATCGGTTTGTGGTGAAAGAGCTGAAAGTACATGTCCACCGATTCCATGCGCACGACGCCCTCACCGTGAACGGGAACCTCCACCACCGCGCGCGCATCACTGTCCCTCAGCCACGTGTAGACCTGCGGAATGTCGCGACCGGTGGGAAGGGTCTCCACCCACGGGAAGCGCTGGGCGTGCTCGAACGGCAGGAGCGCCGCGAGAAGGAGCTGTGGCCCTCGCCGGCGTCGGGCCACGAGGTCGATCCCATGGGCCGCGAGCAGGGAAAGGGGAAGCATCCCGAGAAGGCCGAACCGTTCGGGAATCCGGGTGCGCTCGAAGAGACGGGAATGGTCGAAGAGCCAGCCGTAAGGACCCGGCATGATCTCGTGCCCCGACAGGCTGACCGTTCGCCCGGCCGCGAGGAGGGCGAAGGCCACGGTCAGGCCGGCGGCCATGAGAACCCAAGTCCGGCCGGTCTTGGTCCGGCGGGTCGCGCTCGCGGCCGCAACCGCGGCGAGAAGGAGCGCACAAAAGCCCGCGAAGTGGGCGCCTTGTTGCTGGGCCCGGACCGGAGGGCCGATCTTCCCGTAGAGCCAGTTCCCGGGCTGGGTGGCCAGGAAGTGCGAAAGATCCATGGAGTAGGGAGCCTCGCGCCGGTAGTCGTAGATGCCGTCCATTCGGCTGTAGGCGACGGCCAGGGGCAGGAAAGCAAGTCCCGCGACGAGGGCGGGCAGGGCGATGGAACGCAGCCGGCGCGATGCCCCGCCGAGGTCCCGGCCTCCGGCCAGCGCCACGACCAGCACAAGCAGGATGAGAGCGCCTCCGTAGATCGCCCAGTAGTTCTCGGCGTAGGCCTGCGCAAGCCAGAGGCCGGCCGCCCGCCAGGCGTGCCGGGAGGCGCCCGATCTGGCGAAGGCGAGCACCTCCGCGATGGCGAGCGGAATGAACCCGAGAAGGATGATGTTGAGGCGGGGCTCCTCGAGGACCGCGTAGGTGTTGAAGGCGAAGAGCGCACCCGCTGAAAACGCGGCGACCGGCGAGATCCCGAGTGCGAGGGCGAGACGCCGCCCGCCCCACGCATTGAAGGCGTAGGCGATCAGGCAGAGCAGATTCGTGGCCAGGATCGGATTTCCGGTGATGGCCACCAGAGGGGCGACGAGGAGCGCCGGCAGCAATCGATGCGCTTCGAACAGTGCGGCGTCCGCGTGAGGGAAGGCGACCCCCGCGGAGAACAGTGCCCAGGGCTCGGACCACAGGCGGCGCCCGTTCTCGGCGAGGAAATAGACGGTGGCAAGTGAGTCCCCGACGTACGCGAAACCGTCGACCGGCCGCATGGAGAGCGGCCAGAGGAAGGCCACGGCCAGAGTCAGGTACCCCGCGAAGGCGAGCGGCTCACGAAGGGCATCCTGCGCGCGAAGATCGCGCGCGTCCCCTTCGGGCAGATCAGGATCCTCGTTGGTTGGCCGCGTCAGCGGACCATGAGACCGGCCGCGGTGGGCGGCTGCGGCGTCCCTTCACCTGAAAGTGCCTTCTCCACCGCGAAGTCCGCCATCTTCTCGACCGCCCACGGGAAGTGGGCGTCCTTGAGGGAGCGGTAGTCGAGATCCGGCGTGTAGTTGGTGAGGTCTATGCCGTAGTAGCGGCCGTCCTTGTAGGCAAGCTCGATCGCGTTCATGTCGTAGCCAAGAGCCTTGTTGAACCGCAGCGAGAGTTCTTCGGCTTCGTCGCGAATTCTCGCGGGAATCGCGTCGTAGTCCTGGTTGTAACCGCCGAGACCTCCGGGCGCCGGGTCATAGCGGATGGCGCGCACGTGCTTGCGGCCGATGGTGGGAATGCGGATATAGATGTCCCAGGTGACCGCCTGCTGCAGCATCATGGTCTTCTGGCCGCTCGCCTGATAGTGGCGCATGATGTCGTCGATGCTCTCGCACTTGTTGACGTCCTTCCAGCCTCCGCCGAAGGCCGGCTTCATGAAGCAGGGGAAGCCCACGTAGTCGGCGTACATCTCGAAGTCGATCGGCCAGAGGTTTCTCAGGCTCCCCTCGTTCACATCGTCGACGTACTGAAAATTCGGAAGGACCACCGTCTTCGGCTCGGCGATCCCGAGCTTCTCCGCGATGGCGTAACCGAAGAACTTGTCGTCGGCGTTGCGCCAGAACGTGTTGTTGATGGCGTAGGTGCCCTGGAGGGCCGCCATCTTCAGGTACACGGAGTAATAGGGAACCTCGTGACCCATGCGGTCGAGAACCACGCGGTAGGGCACGGGCTCGTTCAGCTTGGTGCCGCCGAGCTGGATCTGTTCGGCGAACACACCGCGGCCCATCGAGTTGACCTTGCCGATGAAGGCGTCGGGGAACGAGTTTTCACGGCCACGAAGAACACCGATGCGCATGTGAGTTTCCCTCCAGGTTTGCTGGTCGGATCTTAAGCGGTAACCGGTGCGAGAATCTGAAGCTCAAATGAGGCCGGACTACTCGCTGATCGCCCGCATGATCGCTTCGACGCTGTGTCAGACCGGGGCGGAGTTCCCCTGCCCGTATGTCCGCGGCCGGATCGCTCGATTCTCGGGGTTCGACTGCGATCGGCCTCTGCCCGAAGGGCTTTACGACTCGCTCATGCAGGTCAACTTCCGCCGCAACGGTTCGGTGGTCTACCGGCCCAATTGCCGGAACTGCTCCGACTGCCGCATGATCCGGATCCCGGTCGACGGCTTCCACCCCAACCGGTCTCAGGAACGCTGCGCCAGGAGGAATCTGGACCTGACCGTGACCGTCGAGCCCGCGGCGCCGACCGACGAAAAGCACGCGCTGTACGAGCGGTACCTCGAGGCCCGTCATTCCTCCGAAGCTCCCGACGACGACGCCATGGACGGATCGCGCGACGAGTTCGAGAGCTTCCTCTACACCTCCTGCGTGAACACCGACGACCTGGTCTTTCGCGACGGAGGAGGGAAGCTGGTCGCGGTGTCGGTGATCGACCGGGAACCCCGCTCCCTTTCCGCGGTCTACTGCTACTACGAACCCGAAGAATCCGCTCGAAGGTCGCTTGGGACCTTCAACATCCTCACTCTGGTGGAAGAGGCACGGCGGCGGGAGCTCGAATACGTCTATCTCGGCTACTGGCTGGGCGACTCGAGGAAGATGAGCTACAAGGCCGCCTTCAGGCCGTCGGAGATCTGGAGTCCGCTTCTCGGTTTCGTTCCCTCGTCCGAGAATCCCTAGGAGTCGAGATCGGCGCCATGCGCACACGATCCTTTCTCCCCGCATTGATCTGGGCGCTCGCCGCCTGGGCCGGGGCTGCCGACATCACCGGCCGCGTTCTCAGTGAAGGCAAAGGTGTCGTGGGCGCCACCGTGTCCGCGATTCCCCATGAGACCCGCCACGCCGTGGCCGTTCGGGAAGCCCGGGGAACCGAGGCCCCCATGGCACTCGCCACCGCGGCCACGGCGGCCGACGGTCGCTTCAAGCTGACCGTTCCCCTGACCGCACCGCCGTTCGTGGTCCGTGTCGTTTTTGGCGGGCTCGCGGCGAGGACGCTCGACGGCGTCTTCGAAAAGTCCGACGTGGAAGACCTCGGCGAAGTCTCGCTCAGCCGGGGCGGCACCGTAACCGGCCGCGTGATCGGCCCTGAGGGCAGGCCGGTGACGGGCGCACTCGTTCGCATCGGACGCGACGGTGCTTCCACCACGACCGGCAAGGACGGCCTCTTCCGGTTCGACGACGTCTCCGGCCGGGGCGCGGCGCCATTCACCACCAGCTCCACCCTGAACGTGCATGCCGCGGGTTTCGAGGCCGTGGCCGCGGCCGCGCGCTTCTCCGGTTCGCCCCTGACCGTGCGGCTCAAGCCCGCGACCACGCGCCTCGCCGGGGTCTTGAGAGACGGGGCGGGCAAACCCGCAACCGACGCAGTGGTCCGCGTGGTGGCGGACGCGGTGACACGCTGGGTGGTGACCGACGCGGCCGGCCGCTTCGAAATTCCGGGCATCCCGGCAAAGCAGGGACGGCTTCAGGCCCTCGGTCGCGACGGCTCCTCGCTCGAGATCGCGGCGCCCGCGGGCACCGCCGTCTCCACGTTCACGCTCGGGCGCGCGGCGGCCATCGAGGGCCGGATCACCCAGATCGACAACGGGAAGCTCGTGGCCGGGGTGAAGGTCGCGGCTCGTGCGAACGGCTCCACCGTCCTCGGGCGGACCGGAGTCGACGGACGCTACCGGCTCGCGGGCCTGCCGCAGGGCGCCTATCGGGTGACCTTCGACGAGAAGCGCTTCGTTCTCGTCGATCGGCGCGAGGTGGGAGTCACCGCGGGCGAGACGAAGACCCTCGACATCGCACTGACCCCGGCGGTGACGCTTTTGGGCCGGGTCAGCGACGAGAAAGGGCAGCCGGTTTCGGGCGCCCGCGGCACGCTGGCGCCCGGTTCGGAGACGCGCATGGGCATGGTCTTCCGCGCCATGAGCCGCGACGGTGAAAGTGGAAGCGCCTTCGTATCGGGGCTCGACGGAACTTTCAGGGCCACGCGGCTCTCACCTGGGACGAACCAGAAGCTCACGATCACGCATCCGGACTTCGAGAGGCGCGTGGTGGCCGGGTTGGACCTCATCCCGGGCGCGCCCAAGCCCCTTTCCATCGATGTCGTCCTCTCACCCGGATTCGTTCTGGCCGGGGTGGTGAAGGACAAGGAGGGAAAGCCCGTGGAGGGGGCCGAGGTCGCCCTGAGCCAGTCGGTCACGATGACGGGCGGGCGCGGCGGCAACATGGTTTCGTTCAACAGCGTTCAGTCGGCGAGGCCCCGGGGCGAGACGGACTTCGAAGGAAGATTTGGTTTCAAGGGGCTCTCCGCAGGCGACTACGACGTCACGGTTTCGAAGTCGGGCTACACCCGAAGCGTGAGCAACGGCGTCAAGGCAGGCGAAGGTACGGCGCCGCTCGAGGTGGTTCTCAGCCCGGGAGCTTCGATCGCGGGTCGCCTGGTCCAGCCGAACGGGCTGCCGGTGACCGGCTACTCCATCACCGCGCGAGCCGCTTCCGCGGCCTCGGGCAGCACCATGATCCTGGGGCCCCGAGCCAACAACTTCACCCAGGTCGATCCCGACGGAGGCTTCCTGCTCGAGGGACTGACGCCGGGAACCGCGTACGACCTTTCGATCTTCGGCGCGGGAGAGTTCCGGGGCGACCCGAAGAAGAAGGGTGTGGTGGCGCCCGCCGCGGATGTCGAGATCGAGGTGGCGAACCGCGGGCGAATCGCGGGCCGCGTGCTGGATGCGGCCTCGGGCGCGCCGGTGAGCGAGTTCGAGGCCAGCTACACACCCGCGCGAGGCGGGGGCGGGATGGTCATCCGCATGGGTACGACCGGCGAGAACGATCGGCGGACTCCCTTCTCATCGCCCGAGGGCGCTTTTTCCTTCGAGGATGTCCCACCCGGAAGCTTCGACGTCGCCGTGTGGGCGAAGACCTACCAGGAGGCGAGGACCGGCGGTGTCGCGGTCGTCGCCGGGGAGACGAAGAACATCGAGGTGAAGGCGGCTCGAGGCCTCGTGATTCGCGGTCGCGTGGTCGATGCCAGGAGTGGGCGAGGAGTGCAGGACGCTTCGGTGAGCGCGCGGGCGGATGGATCCGCGGGAATCTTCATGTTCAATCTGAGCGAAAACGGAGGCGGCGTCATCACTGACGCGGACGGGCGGTTCGAGATCGGCGACCAGGGTCCAGGCTCCTATCAGTTGACCGCGCGCCACTCCCTCTTCTCCGAAGCCACCGCCCGGGTCACCCTCGAGGACAAGGACGGGGCCGTCGACATTCCCATGCTCTCCGGAGGAGTCATCGCGGGGATGGTCGCGTCTGCCCAGGGCGCGCCTCTGGCCGGCGCCGAGGTTTCGCTTCAGAACAGCGGCGATGCGGGAGGCCTGCGGATGGGAATGGACGGTCAGGGCACGCTCAGCGACGGCGCCGGCCGCTTCAGATTCGAGCATCTGGCCGCCGGCCGCTACAAGGTGGGCGCCACCTTGAGGTCGGAGGCCAGCCCCTCCATCGACGTGCCCCTGAACGCGGGCGATGTGCGTGAGGACATTCGTCTCGCCCTGGATGGCGGAGCCACGGTTCGCGGCGTGGTCAAGGGACTGGATGAAAGCGAACGCTCGGGCGTGATGATCGGGGCTCAGGGTTCCGAGGACTACTTCGCCAACACGCGCACGAAGGCCGACGGTTCCTTCGAGTTCACCGGGGTTCCCAAGGGATCTCTCACCCTGCGGGCCACCGCCGGAGACCTGGTTCTCGGGTCGAGCCACACCGCGATCAAGGAAGTGGCGGTTCCCGCGGGTCAGAACGAAGTGCTGACCGAGATCGTGTTCGAAGACGGGCTCGCCATTTCGGGAACGGTCACCCGCCGCGGGGCTCCGGTTTCGGGCGCGCGCGTGTCCGCGTACATGAGCGGCACGGGCCGACAGGCCAGCGGGCGGACGGACGAAAACGGGGGGTTCAGGATCGCCGGCCTCGAACCGGGGCGCGTGAACGTCACCGCCTTTGCCGAGACCTTCTCGTCCCAGGCCAGTCAGATCGTGGAACTGAAGGCCGACATGTCCGTCGACCTCGTGATTCCGACGGCCAGGCTTGCGGGGACGGTCCTGGACTCGGCGAGCGGTCTCCCTCTCGAGTCCACGGTCGAGCTTCAACGCACGGTCCAGGGACCCGGGGGATCAGGAGGACAAATGCGCATGAGCGCGACCACGGATTCGTCGGGCCGCTTCGGCTTCGACGACCTGGAGCCCGTGGACTATCGGATCACCGCGCGACGTTCGGGCTATGAGTCGGTGACGCAGACGGTCAAGCCGTCGGAATCGGGCGAGGATCTGCGGCTCGAGTTGAAGCGGGGCTCCGGGCTTTCCGTCGAGGCGAAGGACGCGCAGATGGGCTTTGGCCTGCGTGGACTGTTCGTGCGCGTGCAGGAGGGAACGCAGGACGCGTTCTCGGGCAACCTGATGCTGGACGGCGAAGGCAAGGGCGAGATCCCGGGAATTCCCCCCGGGACCTACACGGTCACCGCGCAGGCCTCGGGCTACGCGCCCGTGCGCGTGCCCAACGTCATGGCTCCCTCGATGGTGCTGCGCCTCGCCTTCACCCCGGGAG
>Ga0315271_10003346_pt1 | contig 10139 bp, 10 predicted proteins | sample C3_top_MG_FD_204664 | JGI IMG/M metagenome (GOLD analysis project Ga0315271, IMG submission 204664) | Sediment microbial communities from Yellowstone Lake, YNP, Wyoming, USA - C3_top | ecosystem: Environmental > Aquatic > Freshwater > Lake > Sediment | place: USA: Wyoming | collected 2017-08-01
CACGTGGTGGCCTGCGTCGATGAGGGCGGGAACCATGTGGCTTCCGACGAAGCCGTTGGCGCCGGTGACGAGAACGGTGGACATGGCTTCCTCGATGGACCTGTGCGCGGGCTCGGGCTCGCGCTCACCACCATCTTCGCAGCCCGGGACTCCGCGGATGGGCTGACCGGCGATACCCTCGGGCCATGCGCCACCTCGATCCCCGGACCCTGCGGTCCCTGACCCGGGCCATGCCCAAGGCGGAGCTCCACCTCCACCTCGATGGCTCCCTCCGCGTCGACACGGCCCTCGACCTCGCCCGGACGCGACGGGTGGAGGCCCCGCTGACCTTCGAGGCGATGCGCGGCGTGCTCGTCGTCCCGGAGCAGTGCACGGACCAGGCGGAGCTGCTGCGCGCCTTCGACCTGCCCATCGCCCTGATGCAGGACGCCGAGGCCCTGGAGCGCGTCGCCGCGGACCTCGTTGAGGACAAGGCCGCCGACAACGTCCGCTACATGGAGATCCGCTGGGCGCCGCTGCTCCACACGCAGAAGGGGCTGTCCGGAATCGATGTGGTGGACGCCGTCTGGCGGGGCGCTCACGCGGCCGCGCGCCAGTGCGGCGTTGAGGTGCGGCTGATCGCCACGCTCATGCGGTCGCACACGCCCCAGAAGAACCTCGCCTTCATCCTGGACCTCAACACCGAGGGCATCCCCGAAGGGCTCGTGGGCGTGGACCTCGCCGGGCCCGAGGAGAAGTTCCCGGACGTGGAGCGGCATCGCGCGGCCATCGATCTCGCCCGCGATCTCGGCTTGCACGTGACCCTGCACGCGGGCGAATGGGGTGGCGCAGCCCAGGTGCGCGCGGCGCTGGCGCTGGAGCCGGAGCGCATCGCCCACGGCCCGCTGGCCATCGAGGACCCGGACCTCGTGGCGGAGCTCAGGCGGCGCGGGACCTGGCTGGACCTGTGCCTCACGTCCAACGTCCAGGCGAACATCGTCCCGTCCCTCGCGGCGCACCCGCTCCGCCGCCTCGCGCAGGCGGGCGTGCGCGTCACGCTCAGCACGGACGACCTCACGGTGGCCGACGTCAGCCTGTCCGAGGAGTACGCCCGGGCCGTGGAGCACCTGGGCGTCACGCTGCCGGAGCTGTGGGCCTACGACGTGGCCGCGCTCGAGGCCGCCTTCTGCGACGACGACGAGCGCGAGGACCTGCTCGAGACGTTCCTCGCCTGGGGCGCCGGCATCCCCGAGCTGCTCCACGGCTGATCGCCCGTGAACCCTCAGAACATCGCGCTGGCACTGCTCGTCTTCGGCCTGATCGCAACGCGCCTGTGGGAGGAGGGCCGCTGGCGGACCGGGCAGATGTCGAACCGGACGTCCGCGCTGCTGGTGGTGGGCCGCCTCCCCGTCCTGGCCGGCGGCTTCGCGCTGATCACCGCCCGGGAGCCGGTCGCCGTGTTCGCGATGACGGCGATCGCGGTGCTCGTGGCCGGGGTGCTCTACCCGTTCGTGGTGGGGCGGTTGCGCCGGGTCTCCGGGCGCCGGTAGCCGCCGGGCCCCCGGTGGCCGCCCGGCACCCTTCCAGCCCCCGGTGGCCGCCCGGCACCCTTCCAGCCCCCGGTGGCCGCCCGGCCCTCGTTGGCGCCCTTGCCCTTCCAGCCCCCGGTGGCCGCCCGGCGGTTCAACCGTGCGCTCGACGCGCAGAATCGCCGCCCTGCGGCCGGCAACTGACAGCTTCACGACCGGGACCGTCGATTCTGAGCCGCCGAGCGGCGCAAAGCCGACATCCACCGAACCGTAGAGCCGTTCGGCGGCTGGGTCCGGCCGTTCGGCGGCTGGGTCCGGCCGGGATAGCGGCTGGGTCCGGCCAGGATGGCCACGGGCGTCGGCCACGGCCGGCCGAGCTCAGGCCGTGGCCAGCTCCACGAGCGCAGCGGCCAGCTCGTCCGCGTCGGCGGCGATCCGCGTCGGCCGCTCGGCCTCGGGCAGCGCGTCGGCCATCGCCCGCGTCGTCACCCCCGTGAGCATCAGGATCGTGCGGGCGCCAACGGCCCGGCCCGCGGCGATGTCCGTCAGCGCGTCCCCGATCATCACCGCGGTCAAGAGGTCACCGCCCACCAGCGCCGCCCCGGCCTGGAGCAGGAACGGCTCCGGCTTGCCGATGGTGACGCTGGCTGTGGTCCGCGCCGCCGTCTCGATGGCGGCAACCACGGCCCCCGCGCCCGGCCGAAAGCCGCGCTCCGTGGGGTACATCGGGTCCTTGTTGGTGGCGACCAGGATGGCCCCGGCCCGCACGCAGTCCGCGGCCGCGGCGATCCGAAGGTAGGTCAGCTGGGGGTCCAGGCCCACGACCACGGCATCGGGGTGGCCGGCGGCCTCCCAGCCGTCGAGCCCCTCCTGGCCCATCCGCGTGGCGGCGTACCCGGCGGTGACCACGTCAAAGCCGGTCTCGCGCAGCTCGCGCTCCAGGCCGGCGGCACCCACCGCAAGCACACGCCGGACGGTCGGGAGCTGGTCGCGCACGTACATCGCGGACGCGAGGGCGCTCGTCACCACGCAGTTGGGGCCCACCGGGGCGTCGTGGCCGGTCAGCCGGGCGGCGTACTCGCCGTGGTAGTGCATGGCGTTGTTCGTGACGTACACGACGTCATCGCCCAGCGCGGCACGGGCGGCCAGCGCGGGGCCAACGCCGGGCACGCTTTCCGATGCGCGGTAGACGACACCATCGAGATCGACGAGGAGCAGCACGCACCGATGCTACCGTCTGTGCATGTCCCCGGCCCCCCGCACGCCCTTCGACAACACGGACCGGCTCATCATCGATGGCACCAACCTGCTGTACAAGATGGGCTCCGGACCGGGCACGGCCGCGCCGCCCGCCGCCATCGTGGGCCGGATCCGGGGCATCGTCCCGGGCGACATTGCCATCGACCTCGTGTTCGACGGCCAGGGGCACGGCGTGTATGGCCGGCTCGCCCAGAAGATGCTCGTCCGCTACTCCGGCCGGCGGACCGCCGACGACGTGATCCTGGACCTCGCGTCCGAGGGCGCTATGGAGGCTGGCGGCGGTCCCGCGGCAGGCGGCCGGGTCCTGGTCGTCACCGATGACCGCGACCTGCGCATCCGCCTCACCGCCAAGGGGGCCCGCACGGCGGCGCTCGGCTGGCTCCTGGGCCGCCTCGACATCCCCATCCTGCAATCGGCCTCCCCGGGCAACCGCCGCCCTCCCATCGGCTCGGGGCAGGGCGGCAGCCAGCGCAAGGACTCCGAGCCTGAACGGCCCCGCTGGAAGCCCGGTCGCGGCGCCACGGCGAAGACCGGGTCCGCCCACAAGGTGGCGCGCCACAAGCGGCACCCGAAGATGGGCGCCTGAGCCGTCCCGGCGCCCGGCCCCTGATCCCGGGGGCTCCCGATTCCGCGGCACCGCACGGACCCCGCGTCCTGCTAGCATGCGCGCGTGATCATCGAAACCCTGAACCAGTGGTGGACCAGCCTCCTCAACTTCTCGGCGACCTTCGTGACGCCGGATTGGGGCCAGCTCATCGGGCTCCTGCCGATCCTCCTGCTGATCGGCGTCGTGGGGCCGCTGCTCTCCCTCCTGGTCCTGTTCTGGCTTCGCTACGGCCTCGTGCGGCCGCGGCTGCGCACCGCCTTCCGTGATCCCCGCCGCGCCGCCCGCCTGGACGCCGAGGGCCATCCCATCTTCCCCACCGGTGAGCCCTACAGCCCTACCGAGCGCATGGTCTACGAACCCGGCGCCACCCGGTCCGCCTCCGGCGAGACCCTCCTCGTCGCCTGCCCCAAGTGCTCGCTGGTCCGCCCCGCCGCGGACGACACCTGCGGCAACTGCGGGCTCTCGTTCACCCTGAAGCCCACCACCCGCTCCGCCGGACGCGTCGCAGCGCCGCCTCCGGGTGGGGCCGCCGCCGCCTGAGCACCTGACACCAGGCCGGCCGAAACGCCGGCGATCCGGCCGCGAGGCCGGCGATCCCTGGCCCGCCGGAACCACGAGCGGTGCCACCAGCGTCCCGGGAACCACACATGGCACAGGCTTCGTCGATCCTCTTCGTCCTCGGCGTGATCGCCACCGCCCTGGGCTTCGCCGCGCACATCGGCCACGCAGTGCTGCTGGCGAACGGCCGCCGTGTGGTCGCCTTCGCCCCGGCGGCCCGCCCCGCCTTCGCCACCGGCGGCGTCACGGGCTCCTTCGTCACTGCGCACGCCGCCAGCCCCGGCACCGAGGTGGCGCTCTCCGCCTCCCCAACGCCGCTCTCGCGCGCCGCGACGTTGCTCACGCTGGCGGCCTTCGCGATGCTGGTCGCGTCCCTCGTCCTGCGCGGCATCGTGGTCGGGCGCGGACCGTACGGGAACCTCTACGAGTTCAGCGTCGCCTTCGGGGCGTCCATCCTGGGCGGATACCTGTGGCTCTCGCGCCGGTTCCCCATCCGCCAGATCGGGTTCATCCCCGTGGGCGTGGCGCTGGGCATGCTGCTCTACGCGTCCTCGCTCCCGTCGGACATCGAAGCCCTCGTCCCGGCCCTCCAGTTCCCGGCCATGCTCACCATCCACGTCGGCATGGCGGTCATCTCGTACGGCATCTTCGCGACCGCGTTCGCGGCGGGCATCGGGTACCTGGTCCAGGGCACGGAGGACCGGTTCGCGTGGCTGCCGTCGCACAAGACGCTGGACGAGGTGGCCTACCGGAGCGTGATCATCGCGTTCCCGATCTTCGCCACGATGATCATCCTGGGCTCCTGGTGGGCGTCCATCGCGTGGTCGCGCTACTGGGGCTGGGACCCGAAGGAGACCGCGGCGCTCGTGACCTGGCTCACATACGCGGTCTACCTTCACGCGCGCAACCAGCGCCGGTGGGCGGGGCGGCCGGCGGCGCTGCTGCTGGTGATCGGCTTCCTCATGGTGCTCGTCACGTACTCCGGGAGCCTCTGGTTCTCCGGGCTCCACGCCTACTCCGGGCTCAACTAGCCCCCGGGGCTTCGGTCCGTGTAGCGGACGAGGTCGACGCCTGCGATGGCGCCATCCACGACCTCGAGGAGCGCCCAGCTGAAGGCCGACTCCCGACGGCGGTCCGTGGGTGAGCCCGGGTTGACCAGCCAGCACCCGTCGTCCCGGCGCCGGACCAGCGGCTGGTGCGAATGCCCGAAGACGATGGCGGCCAGCCCCGGTTCGCCGGCGAAGGTGCGGACCGCCCGATCTGGCGTGGTGGCGCCGGGTCCAAGGTGGCCGTGCGTCAGGCCGATCCTGGCACACTCGAGGTCGATGATGCGCCGGGTCCCGAAGCGTTCGTTGAGCTCCGGGCCGTCGTTGTTGCCGGCGACGCCGTCCAGCGGCGCGATCGCCTCGAGCAGGTCCACGGCGAGTGGCGCGGTCCAGTCACCGGCGTGGAGGATGCGCTCGATGCCCGCGTCGAGCATCCCGCGCACCAGGGCGGCCGGCAGCGCGCGCCCGAAGCGCGGCAGGTGTGTGTCCGAGACGAGGGCGACCTTCACGAGTGCAACATAACCGTGGGTGGCGGTCCGTGTTGCGCGCGCCCTCCACCTGCCCGATCCTAGGTCCGTGCTGGACTTCATCGATCCCGACCCCGCCCAGGCCGCCCTCAAGATCGGCGTCGGGGTGCTCCTCATCGTGCTGCTCGCCGGGCTGGCGTTGGAGCTGCGGCATCGCTCCCGGCGATATGGCGGCGGCGACCTCGCGGCGGCCCTCATGCTCGGAGGCGTCATCCTGATGCTGGTGGGGATCACGCCGGACTTCCTGCCGTTCGAGATCGGCGTGCTGCTGCTGGTGGTGGGCCTGATGGCGATCTACCGGCCGGCCTCGGTCGTGAAGCTGACCGGCGGCCCCAATCTCCGGTGGCGGGCCCTCAAGGCCGGCCGCGAGCTGCTGGTGCTGGTCGAGGAGCGCGGCGGACCGCTGGCGGCGGCCGCGGACCCGGACGTCCAGGCGGCGCTGGCGGCCCTCGATGCGGTCGATGGCCCGGAGACGGCGGAGTACATCGGGCTCGTGCGCGACACGGCGGTCAAGGACCCGACCCGCCCCAGCGTCGCCGAGAAGCTGGCGCGCCTGCCCGATGCGGACGCTGCGCTGCGAGCCACGATGGCGGACCGTCCTGCCTGGGAGCGGGCGCTGGAGCGGCGCGCCGCCGGCGAGCCCCCGGAGAAGCGGAAGCTCTTCTAGCGACACGGGTTCCGCCGGCCGCGCCCGGGCACGCGAGGCGCCGGCGGTGCAGCCTCGCCGAGACTCCCCTACGGGTCGAAACGAGACCGGACGAGCGTGGCACCCGTCCGTTTCGGTCGATTCCGGGGAGAAGCCACGCTGCAGCGACCCAGCTTTGACCCATGGCCGGGTTGCGCCACCTAACGGCGGGGCCTGAAGTCCCACGTGATGACAGTGCCGGCCCAGGCGTCGCTGGCCAGGAGGGCGGCGCCCGCTGCCGGTTCGGTGTTGAGGTGCCGCACATGGGCGCCGGGCGCCCCGCGAAGGATCGCGTCCGTCACGCGCGCGCCCAACCAGGGCGCCGCGTCCAGGAGCCCGCCGTAGATGATGACCTCGGGTTCGCTGCCCAGGTCCAGCCGCCCGATCTCCTCGCGGATGGCGGTCTCGATCCGGCCGCACCACCGCGCGACGATCCGGGCGGGGTACGGGTCGCCCGCCTCGGCGGCCTCGGCAACGGCGGCGCCCAGGTGCGCGGCCTCGGGGCTGGGCCGACGGCCGGTCCACTGCAGGTGGGCCTGGGTGACGCGCCCGGCGAGACCAGCGCCGACCTTGGCGTGCCTGGTGGGGTGCATCACCGCACGGGCCGCCAGCGCGCCCAGCACATAGCCCCCGCCGAAGATCCCGTGCCCGCGATCCGTGATGCGCCCGTCCGCCGCTCGCCCGATGACGTTGCCGCCGGTCGACACCGGCACGACGAGACCCACGGCGTCCCGGGTGCCCGCGCGCAGGACGGCGAGCGTGTCGTTGACGACGAAGCAGCACGCCCCCGGGAGCCGTTCACGGAGCGCCGCCTCGAGGGCGCGAGCATGCTCGGGCCGGTCGATGCCGGCACCCGCGACGAAGACCAGTGCCGGCACTCCGGCCGCGGTCGATGTGCCGGCGGCGGCGCGGGTCGCCACGGCAGCGGCCCCGGCGGCGCGGGTCGCCACGGCAGCGATGCGGTCCGCAGCAACGGCGAGGCCGTGGCGCTTCGGGTTCGCGCCCTCGGCCTCCGCTCGTCCCAGGAGCCTGCCGCCCGGGGTGACTGCGAGCGCCACCGACTTCGTGGCGCCGGCATCGACGCCCACGAGGACGGGCTCCGGTTCGGGTCGGGGTGCGGGCGCGGTGACCATGGACCAATGATGCCGCCGATTGCCCACAAGTCCGCGGTAAGTGACGGCTCATACGCTGGCGCGCATGGACGATGGCAGGTTGGGACGCGTATTCCGCGCGGTCAGGACCAAGAAGGGCTGGCGCCAACTGGACACTGCGGTCCGAGCGGGCGTCTCGCAGCAGACCGTGTCGCGGATCGAGCGCGGGGCGTTGGCCGGCGTGCCGTGGGGGACGCTGGTCCGGGTGGCGCAGGAGCTGGGGATCCGGGTGTCCGTGGACGCGTGGTGGGAGGGGGCGGAACTGGACAGGCTGCTCGGCGGGCGGCACTCCGCGCTCCACGAGGCCGTAGCCCAGCTGTTCGAGGAGCTGCCGGACTGGGTCCTCGCCCCGGAGGTCACGTTTGCGATCTACGGGGAACGGGGCGTCATCGACATCCTGTGCTGGCATGCGGCCACGCGGACGCTGCTGGTGATCGAGCTCAAGACGGAGCTGGTGGATGTGCAGGAGACGGTGGGGACGCTGGACCGCAAGGTGCGCCTGGCCGCCAAGGTTGCGGCGGAGCGTGGGTGGAACCCGCTTGTGATCGGGTGCTGGCTGGTGATCGCCGAGGGGACCACGAACCGGCGTCGCGTCGGGGCCCACCAGGCGATGCTGCGCAACGCCTACCCGACCGATGGGCGGACGATGCCCGGCTGGCTGCGGGCGCCGGGCGGGGCGGTCCGGGCGATGTCCTTCTTGTCACCTACCCAGGGGGTGGGTGCTACCCGGCGAACCGCCACGGTCCGGCGGGTCCGCCCCGGGACCGGTGCAGGTGCTGCAGCCCCCACCTGACCACGCACCCACCAGGCGGGTGCTAGATCGAGAGCGCGCTGCTGCACTTCGCCTACCACCCGGGCCATGGGTAGGCGGCGGTTGCGCAGGCCGTAGCACTCGCCCCATGGGTGCGCGACCAGATCCGGGACCGCAAGCCGGAGATTGCACCCACCGCACGGGTATCTGGCAAAGCAGGCGAAGTCGCTCCGGACGAGCGACAATAGAACGCCCGTTCTGTGGGCAACCATCGGCGCACACGTGGACAACCCGCCCGGACGGGGTGGACAAGCCGCCCCGCAGCGTGGACCACTGCCGCCCGAACGTGGATGAGCCACCCCCGATCGGGACGCGTGCCGCGCCGTGCGGAATATGCACGGATTACAACATGTTGCGATGCGAACCACCGACCAACCACTACATCTTGTGTTCTAGGTCTTGACCCTCGCCCCCCAGCGACGTAGAGTTTGCCGGTCGCCCCAACGCCGGACGACACCCCGACCCCTCGGGAAACGCGGTCGCTACAACCGCTGAGGGTGACGGCACCAGGCCGGCGGCAGGACGATCCGACGGACGATCTCGCAGCTACGCGTCACCCCATCTTTCGTGACCGCGAGACCGCCAACCGGACGGAAGACCTGTCCGTGCTACCCGCGACCCGCCTGGCACCCGGATCGCGACGCGCGCGCAGGGGACTCCTATCCGGGCCGCCGGCAACCTGGCAGTCCTGCAGCGTCCCCGCAGGAACGGAGGAGAAGGAAAGCAATGGCCCAGGCGAGAGAGGTTGTTCCGGTCATGGATGAGAAGACCGCGCCCAAGGCGCGCGCGGCGAAGACCGGGAGCAAGAGCGCCACCGCCCGCAAGGGCCTCGGTGGCGTGTACGGTGCCAGCTTCACGGGCGAAGGGACCCGCGGGCTCACGTTCGAGCGCCGCTGGACCCGCCCCGGCGTGCACCCGTACGACGAGATCTCCTGGGAGTACCGGACCGCCGGCATCAGCTCCGAGACCGGCAAGACCGTCTTCGAGCAGAAGGACGTCGAGGTCCCCACCACCTGGAGCCAGCTGGCCACCAACGTCGTCGTCAGCAAGTACTTCCGCGGCCACGTCGGCACGCCGGAGCGCGAGAACAGCGTCCGCCAGCTGATCGACCGCGTCGTCAACACGATCAGCGCGTGGGCGGAGACCCAGCGCTACTTCGCCACGGACGAGGACCTGGCCGCGTTCAAGGCGGAGCTGACCCATCTCCTGGTCAACCAGAAGATGAGCTTCAACTCCCCGGTCTGGTTCAACGTGGGGATCGAGGCCAAGCCGCAGTGCTCTGCGTGCTTCATCAACTCGGTCCAGGACAACATGGGCAGCATCATGGACCTCGCCAAGACCGAGGCGATGCTGTTCAAGTACGGCAGTGGCGCAGGGGTCAACCTCTCCCCCATCCGCTCGTCCAAGGCCAGGATGTCGGGCGGCGGCGTCGCCAGCGGTCCGGTCTCCTTCATGCGCGGCTACGACGCGTTCGCGGGTGTCATCAAGTCCGGCGGCAAGACCCGCCGCGCGGCCAAGATGGTCATCCTGGACGTCACCCACCCGGACATCATCGACTTCATCACCTCCAAGGCCTCCGAGGAGAAGAAGGCCTGGGCCCTCATCGAGCAGGGCTACGACGCCTCCTACACGGGCGAGGCCTACGGCAGCATCTTCTTCCAGAACGCCAACCACTCCGTCCGCGTGACCGATGAGTTCATGCAGGCCGTGGAGCAGGACGGGGACTGGACCACCCTCGAGGTCTCTGACGGGCAGCCCACCGGCACCTTCAAGGCCCGCGACATCTTCCGCAAGATGGCGGACGCCGCGCACCTCTGCGGCGACCCGGGCATCCAGTACGACACCACCATCAACGACTGGCACACGAGCCTGGCCACGGACCGCATCTACGCGTCCAACCCGTGCTCGGAGTACATGTTCCTCAACGACACGGCGTGCAACCTCGCGTCCCTGAACCTCATGAAGTTCGTCGAGGACGATGGCGAG